>VFQM010000036.1_pt1 | contig 163587 bp, 141 predicted proteins | sample 3512391 | NCBI WGS metagenome assembly VFQM01 (sample SAMN10412369, study PRJNA504923) | tailings metagenome | isolation source: Replicate 1 from Balatoc abandoned mine | place: Philippines
GTCCCGATCGTCTTCATCAGCATCGCCTCGGGGGTCACCGCGCTCGCCGACCCGCACAAGCTGGGGTCGGTCGGCGCACGCACCGTCGGGCTGTTCGCGGCGACGACCTTCTTCGCGGTGTCGATCGGGATCCTCGTCGGCCTGCTGCTCGAACCGGGCAAGGGCGCCGCGCTCGCCGGGGCTGTCCCGCACGCGCTCGGCGAACCCAAGTCGCTCCACGATCAGCTTGTCGGCATCATTCCGACCAACATCGTCCAGTCGCTCGTCGACGGCGACATGCTCGCGATCATCTTCTTCTCGATCCTCTTCGGCTTCGGCGTCATCCTCGCCGGCGACGAGGGAAAACCGATGGCCGACCTGCTGCAATCGGCGGGCAAGGCGCTGTTCCACGTCGTGCGCATCGTCATGGAGGTCACCCCATTCGGCGTCCTCGCGCTGATCGCCAAGGCGGTCGCCGATAACGGCGTCGCGGTCTTCGCCAATATCGGCTGGCTCGCGGTCGGCGTCGCGGCCGGGGTGCTGCTGCAGATTCTGATGGTGCATGTGCCGCTGCTCGCGCTGGTTGCGCGGCGGCCGGTGCTCGCCTTCTATCGCACGATCGTCGATGCGCTCGCGGTCGCCTTCTCGACCGCCTCGTCGGCCGCTACCCTGCCCGTCGCGCTGCGCATCGCGCTCGAGGATCTCAAGATTGCTCCCGGCGTCGCCAAGACCGTGCTGCCCATCGGCGCGAGCATCGGCAAGGACGGCACCGCCATGTATGTCGGCCTGCTCAGCATCTTCGCGCTGCAGGCGGTCGGGGTCGAACCCGACCTCCAGATGCTCGCCGTCGTCCTGCTCACTGGCGCGCTAGCTGCCTTCGGCACCGCACCGATCCCGTCGGCTTCGCTGTTCATGCTCGCCGCGGTGCTCTCGGCGGTCGGCGTGTCGGCAGAACAGACCGCGCTCGTCGTCGGCTTCGTCCTGCCCTTCGACCGGCTGCTCGATATGACGCGCACCGTCGCCAGCGCGAGCGCCAACCTCACGGTCACCAGCACCGTCGCACGCTGGGAAAAGGCGGTCGATGCACCGTCCGCCGAGGCGGAACCGGGGCGATGACGGCGATCGCCGTCCCTGTCGGCGAACGGGACCTTCCGGCCAGGCCCTCCGCGCGCCGGCTGTTCGGCCTCTACCTGCTGCTCGGCTTCGCCGCCGGCCTGCCCTTTTACATGTTCAACGCGGTGCTCACGCTGCGCCTGTCGAAGCATGGCGTCGACATCGTCATCATCGGCTTCTTTGCCTGGATCGCGCTGCTCCCGACTTTCAAATTCGCCTGGGCGCCTCTGGTCGAGAAATATGACGTGCCGGGTTTTGCGCGCTTCTGGGGCCGGCGGCGCGGCTGGATCATGCTGTCGCAGCTCGGCATCTTCACCGCGATGGTCGCCATGGCCTTCACATCGAACGACGAGAGCCTGCCGCTCACCGCGCTGTTCGCGATCCTGCTCGCCTTCTGGACGACGACGTTAGAGGTCGCCGCCGACGGCTGGCGCATCGAGCTCGCGCCGACGCAGGCCGAACAGGCGCCGATCGTCGCCGCGAACCTGTGGGGCTATCGCAGCGCGATGGTCGCGGCGGGCAGCGGCGCGATCCTCGTCGCGGCGCGCGCCGACTGGACGATCGCCTATCTCGTCATCGCCTTCGCCGCCTTCCTGCCCTTTCCGATCCTCGCCGCGATGCGCCCCGAACAGCCCGGCACGCGCGGCCGCCTGACCTCGCTGGTCGGCGGCACCGCCGCCAGCCTCGCCATACTGCTAGCCACCGCGCTCGCCACTGCCGCGGTTGGCTGGCTCCTCCTGTCGGCCGCCGAAAGCGCCGGCATCTCGGCCAGGACAAACGTCACTCCGGTCGTCCTCGCCATCGCGCTGCTGCCCTTTGTCGCGCTGGCGCTGGCATTACCGCGCATCAACCGCCTGCCCGCCGCCGCGCTGGCCAGCAAGCCGGGCTTCGCGACCGCCTATGTCGAGATTTTCTGGCGCTACGGCTATGCCGTGCTCGCGGTGCTCGCCTTCGTCTCGCTCTATCGCATGGGCGACGTGCTGACGCTGACGCTGTCGCACCCCTTGTGGAACGAGGCGGGCTACAGCCTCGACCAGATCGGGGTCGCCGACGGCGTCGTCGCGCTGTCGGCAAGCATGGCGGGGGTCGCGCTCGGCGGCTGGCTGTCGACGCGGCTGTCGCTCGGCTGGACGCTCGGCATCGGCGCGGTGACCGCTGCGCTCGGCAACTGGATCTATGTCTGGCTCTGGCACAGCGAGCCATCGTCCTTCATCCTCTACACCTCGGTCGCGGTCGACCAGTTCGGCAACGGCTTCGCGGGCGCGGTGTTCGTCATCTATCTTTCGATGCTCGTCAGCCCGACCTATCCGGGCGCGCAATACGCCCTGCTCTCGGGCTTTGCTTTCCTGCTGCCGCGCCTGCTCGCGGGCGCGTCGGGATCGATGCAGACGCAGATCGGCTATGACGGCTTTTTCTTGCTGTCGGGCGCGCTCAGCTTCGCCGCGATCTTCCTGCTGCCCGTGATCGTCCGCGTGAAGGCGCGGGCGGCGCCATGACGCTGGCGGCGATCTGCGACGCGGGTTTCGCGCCCGCCCTCGAAGCCGTCGAAAGCGGCCGCATCCCCAGCGCCGCGCTCGGCGTCGTCGATGCCAGCGGCGATCGTGCCGTACGCCTTGCAGGCATGGCCGCGCTCGTCCCCGAGCGCGAGACGCTGACCCGCGACCATTGGTTCGACCTCGCCTCGCTCAGCAAGGTGATCGCGACGACGACGATCATCCTGACCCTCGCCGAACAGGGCCATCTCGACCTCGATCGCCCGCTGACCGACGCGATTCCGGACCTGCGCCAATATGACGTCGCGAACGCCGCCGAGCGACGGCTGACCTTCCGCGATTGCCTGATGCACCGCAGCTTCCTGCCCGCGGTCGAACCCATCTACACCTATGGCGACGATCCGGCGCGGCTGCGCGCTTTCGTCCTCCAGCGCGAATGGCGCCACGGCCCGCCCGTCTATTCGGACATCAACTTCATCCTCCTCGGCATCGCGATCGAACGGATCACCGGCGCGCCGCTCTCCGCCTGGCCGCTCGGCGAAGGACTCGGTTTCGGCCCGCCCCCCGGCCCCGCCGTCGCGACCGAAAATTGCAGCTGGCGCGGCCGCGTGATGAAGGGCGAGGTGCACGACGAAAACGCTTTTGCGCTTGGCGGCGCGCCGGGTCATGCCGGGCTGTTCGGCACCGCCGACGGCGTGCTGGGCTTCGCCGCCGCGATGCTGCGCGGCGACATGCTGTCGCCCGCGATGATGGCCGAGGTCCGCACCGCAGGCGCGAATAACCGGACCTGCGGCTGGGAACGCGCCTTTGCCGGCTGGCACGGCGGCGACGCCGCTTCGACCGACAGCATCGGCCACACCGGCTTCACCGGCACCGGCCTGTGGATCGATTTCGAGCGTGGTCTTGCCTGGACCCTGCTCACCAACCGGGTCCACCCGACCCGCCACTTCGACAGCGGCATCGTGGCGCTCCGCCCCGCCACGGGCAACGCCCTCATCACCGCATGGGACGAACGGACAGACAGATGACGATGACGATCAAGAGCTTCGCGCCCGCAACGGTTTTGGCCTCCGCCCTCGCGCTGTCGCTTGCCACGGCGCAGGCCCAGACCACCACCACCGCGCCGCTGCTCGCCACGGTCGAACACACGCTCGCCACCGGTCCCGAAGGCACGCGCTACGGCCTGCTCGTGACGACGCTCGACGGCGAAGTGCTGCTGTCGATTGCCCCCGACCAGCGCTTCATCCCCGCCTCGAACACCAAGATGTTCACCACCGCCATCGCCTATGCCGAACTGCCCCTGCTTCAGCAGACCGCCAGGGGGACCGGCGTAAGGCTCGAAACGGGAACCGGCGGCGCCATCGACGTCATCCTCCACGGTCGCGGCGATGCGGTGCTTTCCAGCGCCGACGACTGCAAGACCGACTGCCTCCAGACGCTCGCCGATGCGGTCGCGGCGAAAACGCGCCACGTCCGCAACATCGTCGGCGACGACAGCTGGTTCCCCGACGAACGCTGGAGCCCGGGGATGAGCTGGAACAATATCCAGTCGCGCTATGGCACCGGCATTTCGGCGCTGACGCTCGACGACAATGAGCTCGTGGTCAGGCTCGCCCCGGGCGCGCCCGGCGCCGCTCCGGCCATTCAGACCTCGGGCTATTACAGCATCGAAAATCAGGTCACGACCGTCGCGGGCAAGGAAGACAAGGTCTCCGCCGACCGCATGCCGAACAGCCGCATCCTCCGCCTCACCGGCACCATCGGCGCCGAGGCGGCCCCGATGACGCTGCGCTACGGCATCGACGACCCCGCGCATTATGCCGCCTGGCGGATGGGCGAATTGCTGCGCGCACGCGGTGTGAAGGTCGATGGCGATATCGCCGCGCGCCACCGCCCGTTGACCGCCGCCGACGATCCCAAGACGCGCGACGGCGCGCCCGCCGCATGGCCCGCCGAACCCGCGATGCTCGCCGAACTGCCCGCACCGTCGCTCGCCGAGAATATGATCCGCATCAACAAGGAGAGCCAGAATCTCCACACCGAACTGATGCTGCGCCGCGTGTCGCGAGCCTCGGGCAGCGGCTCGATCGCCGACGGTCAGGCGGTGATGCGCAAGGTGATGGGCGAAGCGGGTCTGCCCGCGACCAGCTATTTCTTCGCCGACGGGTCGGGCATGTCGAGCTACAACCGCATTTCCCCGCGCGGCGCTGTTGGCCTGCTGAGTTGGATATCGCGCCAGCCGTGGAACATGGCCTGGCGCGAAACGCTGCCGGTCGCCGGGCGCGACGGCACCTTGCAGAACCGCTTCAAGGGCACGCTTCTCGAGGGCAAGCTCTTCGCGAAGACCGGCTCGCTCAACGCCTCGCGCGCGCTCTCGGGCTATCTCACGACGCGCAGCGGCAAGACCCTGATCTTCTCGGTGCTCGCCAACGATATCCCTGACGAACGCGACAGCCAGGCCACCGCCGCCGTCGACCGCGCGCTGGTCGCGATCGCGGAGGCGCTTTAGGCCCCCACCCTAAGCAGGTGTCAGGGTCAGCCGCCCTGCCGCATGGCGGTCGACCGCCGCCTTGCTGTACCAGAGCGGCTGCATCGTCCCCGCCAGCCACAGCGGGTAGAAGTCGCGGTAACGCGGCGAGCGCGGATCGGCCGACTGGCCGGGCAGCAGCAGGAAGCGGCTGTTGTCCCACGCGCCGACATCGGCGACGAACAAATAGCTCGCGCCGTGCGACACGTCGAAATTCCGCCGCGCATTGAAGCCGCGCGCCATCGGCGTGTTCCAGTCGCCGCCCGAACGCCCGCCCATGATCTTCGGGAAGGCTTCCGCGATCTTGCGGTTCGACGCCGCGAGCGGATGCTCGATCGTCACCCGGTGCAGGTCGCCCCAGCGCCAGTTCGCCGGATCGGCCCCGCCGACCTCGACCGCCTTTTTCCATCCCGCGACCAGCGCGCCATCGACCAGCGCATCGCGCGCCGCGGCGGGGTCGTCGCCGAGACGCTTGTCGAGCGTCGTCAGCATGCGCAGCATCTCGGCCAAATTAAGCGATGTCACCAGGTCGCGCGCGGCGGCGGGCACGACGCGATCGTAAACCGCGGTCGACAGCAACGGCAGCACCATCTCGTATAGCAAGGCCGAGCCGCTGTCGGCCCCGATCCCGCAATCCCAGCGCTTGAGGAGCGCCGCCGCCTCCGCTGCCTCGGCCGAGGGCGCCGCGGGCAACATCTTGACCAGTGCCCGCGCCGGCAGCGACTGGACGTCGTGCTGGAGCGCGATGCTGTCCTCGATCCGGTGCCTGGGCTGCGCACGCAGCACTTCGGCGCAGCGATCGTAGCGGAAGGGATCGCTCCAGCCAAAGCTGATGATCCGCTCGCGATACGGATAATCCTTCGGCAGATTCATCTGGTTGGCCGAGGCGAACCAGCCTTCGGCGGGGTTATAGACGTGCGGCATATCCTCGACCGGCAGGATGCCCGCCCAGTCGAAATCCCCGTCGCCGGGCGCAGGGAACAGCCCGTCGTGCTTCGGCCGGCGCGGGGTAAAGCCGATCGTCTGCCAGCCGGTGTTTCCGTCGATATCGGCATAATGGAAATTGGTCGGCGAGACGTGCAGCTTGAACGCCTTGCGCAGCGACGCCCAATCTGTCGCCAGGTTGATCGCGATCATCGCAAAGCGCGCATTGGCGCCGGGCAGCATCGCGACGGTGGCAAAGGCGACCGCGCGATGGCGTGCTGCATCCGCCGACACGATCGGGCGGCCACCCGCATAGCGCAGCGTCACACGCTCGGCCGGCGCGCCCTTGACGAGAATCTCGTCCTCGAAGCTCTCGAACGCCTTCCATTCGCCCTTGTGCCAGTACCGGCCGGGGTCGTCCTCCTTGGTGCGCAGGATGAACAGATCGCTCTGGTCGATATGGAAATTGGTGCGGCCAAAGGCGAAGCGATCGGTGTGCCCCTGCATGATCCCGGGCAGCCCCGGTGCACCCGCGCCGATCACGTCGAGCCCCGGCGCCGTCAAATGGCACATGTGGCGCGGGCTCGACCGCCCGATGCCGAGGTGCGGGTCGTTGGCGAGGATCGGGCGCCCCGTCGCGGTGCGCGACGGCGCCACCGTCCAGGCGTTGCTGCCGAGCGCAAAACGGTCTTCGCGGCGCGTCTCGGGATCGAACCAGGCGTCCTGCAGCGGCTCGAAGCCCCCCGGCCGGTTGGCGGGGTCGAGCAGGCCGAGATCGGCCTCGCTCACCGCCGCGGTGTCGAGCCCTTCGGGCACGGTGAACGACCAGGCCGGACGCAGCGGCGCCATCAGCAGGTCGGCGTCGAGCAGCCCGCGCGCATGGAGCATCGCGCGGCGCACCTCGTCGTCGGCGTCGCCTATGCCGATACCGCGCCCCCGCACCAGGTCGCGCACGTCCCAGCGCAGCGGGCTGATCCCCAATATGCCATATTCGAGCGGCAGTTGCGACGGATCGGCGGCCATCTCGTCGATGCGCGCATTGACGCCCGCGACATAGCCCTCGGCGCATTCGCGCACTTCAGGCGGTATGGTCGCGAGTTCGGCGTCGATGTCGCCGCGATAAAGGAAGAGCCGCGCCGCCGTGTCGGCCGCGACGAAGCGCGGACCGAAAGCCTCGGCCATGCGGCCCATGTCGCGGCGACGCTCCATATCGATCTGGAACAACCGGTCGCGCGCGACCAGATAACCCTGCCCGAAAAAGGCGTCATATTTGGAAGATGCGCGGATATGCGGCACGCCCAGCTCGTCCTCGATGACCTCGATCGGCGCCCGCGCGCCCGACAGCCGCGCCGTCGTGGCGCCCTTGACCTGCGGCTTCGCCAGCAGGCTCGCCGGCATCGCGACCAGCGCGGCGGAAGCCAGAAGGAACGCACGGCGCTGGATCAACAGGGCCTCCCCGAAAAATGAAGACAAAAGGACGGATGGCCCCGACCCTATCGCAGCGCGGTGCCGCCAACCCATAGCAAGCGGGCCGCCCCCTATAACTGCAAGCTATCCGCACCGCATTTCTCGCCATTCGCGCGATACTATTCCTTCGGGCTATATGTCCATATCGCCGGGTTAGCGGCGAAGCGGTTGACGGTCTGCGACCACCCTGTAACCTCGCTGTCATGGAACCGGTTGTCCCCGCGCCTTTGAATGTGGCGGCGACCGGACCGGGCAGGACGATCACCAACAACATAAAATGGCGGGAAAAATATCCGTCAGGTGACCAGGTGGGACAAGGTGGGCAAGCCAACCCGGCACAGATGCCGGGGCACGCACAGGGCGGCGTGCGGCCGGGCCCTCGACATAAAGGGGACTCTGTAGATGCGTGATTTTGGACGAATTCGCCGGCCCCTGGGCCGCATGGGCCGCGCCGGCGCGGCGATGACGGCTCTGGCCCTGGTGCACAGCGCACCCACGCTGGCCCAGGAGACAGCCGCTCCCGCCGAAAGCACCGAAGCCGCAGCCGGCGACCAGATCGTCGTCACCGGTTCGCGCATTGCGCGCGACGGGTTCCAGGCGCCGACCCCGGTCATCGTGCTGACGCAGGAAGATATCCAGAACACCTCGCCGTCGAACAATATCGCCGACTTCGTCAACCAGCTGCCACAGCTCGCGGGCTCAACCAAGCCGGCCAACTCGCGCCTCAACATCTCGAACGGCTCGGCGGGCGTCAACGCGCTCAACCTGCGCAACCTTGGCGAGAACCGCGTCCTCGTGCTCATCGACGGCCGCCGCTCGGTCGGCTCGACGATCTTCGGCTGGGTCGACATCAACACGATCCCGCAGGCGCTGATCGAACGCGTCGAGCTGGTCACCGGCGGCGCATCTTCGGCCTATGGCTCGGACGCCGTCACCGGCGTGGTGAACTTCATTCTCAACAAGAAGCTTGAGGGGCTGCGGATCACCGGCGACGTCGGCGTCACCCATGTCGGCGACGGCTTCAACTATTCGGGCAGCATCGCGGGCGGCAAGTCGTTCGCCGACGGCCGCGGCCATGTCGTCTTCAACGCCGAAATCGCGCATCAGGACGGCATTTACGAGGTCGACCCGAACGACCGGCCGTGGAACCACAAGGGCTATCTGGCCTTTGCCAACCCCGCCTATACCACGACCAACGGCCAGCCTGCCTTCATCACTTTCTACGAAAATGCCGGCCAGACCAACCAGGCGCCGGGCGGCTTCATCACGGCTTCGACGGGCAACAACAACGGGCTGCGCGGCCTCTATTTCGGCCAGAACGGCCAGGTCATTCCCTATCAATACGGGTCGTTCAATTCGCCCACGCTGGGAGGTGCATCCCCCGTCACCCGCACGGTTGGCGGCGACTGGCGCGTCAATGATTCGGGCCGCCGCATCGGTCTCGCACCGAAGGACGACCGCTACGGCTTCTATGGCCGTACCAGCTTCGACGTGTCGGACGGCGTGACGCTGTTCGCCGAAGGTTCGTTCAACAAGCAGGAAGTCTTCTTCAACGCCGGCCCGAACCTCGGCTCGGCGGTGCTCAACACCACCGGTTGCACCACCGTTCCGGTTCCGACGACCTGTAACGCTTTCGCGCTGCAGACCTTGGGCGCCGCGCGCCTCGCCGGCGTGACCAGCGTCAGCATCACGACCACGGCCGCCGACCTGCCCTTCCGCGGTATCAACAACAAGCGTCAGGTCCAGCGCTACGTCGTCGGCGCCGAGGGCGAGTTCGACGCGTTCGGCAAGTCGGCGCGCTGGGACGTCTATGGCCAATACGGCCGGTCCGACGTGCGCGAACAGCTGCGCAACATCATGCATGTCACGCGCATGACGAACGCGACCAATGCCGCCTTCGCGCCGGCCGGCAATACCGGCGGTTACGCGGTCGGCTCGATCCAGTGCCTGATCAACGTCGATGCCGACACCACCAACAACGACGCGGCCTGCGTGCCGCTCAACCGCCTCGGCCTTGGCGTCGCCGACCCGGCGGCGATCGACTATGTGCTCGGCGATCCCTATCGCAAGCAGGTGCTGGAACAATATGTCACCGGCGCCAACCTCTCGCTGACCCCCTTCGCGACCTGGGCGGGCGACGTCAGCGTCGCGATCGGCGCCGAATATCGCGAAGAAAAGATTCGCGGCAGCGTCCCGGTGGAGTTTCAGCCGATCGCGACCGTTGACGCGAATGGGCGTCCGGGCTTCCGGAACGCCTGGTCGGTCGGCAATTATCTGCCGTTCAAGGGCAGCTATAATGTGAAGGAAGCCTATCTCGAAACACTGATTCCGCTCGGGTTCGGGCTCGAATTCAACGGCGCAGTGCGCGCGACCGACTATTCGACCTCCGGCTATGTCACGACGTGGAAACTCGGCGCGACCTGGGCGCCGATCGAGGACATCCGCCTGCGGGTGACACGATCGCGCGACATTCGTGCGCCGAATCTGAACGAGCTGTTCCAGGCCGGCACCGCGAACAGCGATTCGGTCCGCAATCCCAAGTTCGACGCGAACAATCCGGCCAACGGACCGCAATTCTTCCCCTATTCGGGGCTGACGCAGGGCAACCTGAATCTGCAGCCCGAAAAGGCCGATTCGTGGAATATCGGCGGGGTGATCACGCCGCGCTTCCTGCCGGGCTTCCAGGCGTCGGTCGATTATTTCCGCATCGACCTTGAAGGCGCGATCGACACGATCAGCGCACAGGAAGTCGTCAACCGCTGCGACGAGGGGATTCAGTCATTCTGTGACGCGATCACCACCGATCCGACGCGCTCGACCCCGACCACGCCCTATCTGCTGATCCGCACCCAGCCGTTCAACTATGTGCGCCGGCTGGTGCGCGGCATCGACTTCGATGCCGCCTATCGCCTGCCGGTGGGCGAAGCGAGCGCGATCACGCTCAAGGGTACCGCGACCCGCTACATCGAAAATCTGGCGGAAACCGGCATCGCCGGTACGACGCCGGTGAACACGGTGGGCGCGAACGGGGGCCAGGCGAGCACGCCGAAGTGGATCTTCCGCGCCAACCTCAACTACGCGACCCCGACCTTCTCGGGCACGGTGACCGGCCGCGGCGTCAGCTCGGGCAAATATCTGGCCAATGCGATCGAATGCACCAGCGGGTGCCCGACCTCGACCAGCCAGAACCCGACCTATGACAACAACCGCGTCAAGGGCACTTTCTACGTCGACCTCAACCTGACGCAGAAGATCAAGGTCGGTAACGCGTCGGAGGCCGAGTTCTTCTTCAACGTCACCAATTTGTTCGACGCCAATCCGCTGTTGCTCCCCGAAACGGGCCTCGCCGCGAACAGCAGCTTCTCCGACCTCCTGGGACGGACCTATCGCGTCGGCGTCCGCTTCAAGCTCGACTGAGGCGAGGGGCAGCAAGGAAAAAAGAGGGGCGGGCCTGCGGGTCCGCCCTTTTTTTATCTGCCCGACGAAGAATTTTCCCATGCGATCGCGGCCGGTTGTCGCGCCCGCCCGCCTTGTGTTACCCTTGCTCCACAACCCAAAATCGGAAAGGGGCGGCAACGCATCGCCCCGCGCAGCATTAATCGTTGGAGCTCAGCGGGGACTGCACTGTCCGCGAGCCTATGGATGATCGGGGACAAGGCATGTCGACTCCGGAATATTTTCCCATCTCGCGGCGCGGGCTGATCGCCGGAGGCGCGGCTTCGGTCGCCGCCGCGACGGTGGCATCGCCCCCCGCGGCGCAAGCGGCCCCGGGCCAGACCGGCACACCGCCGCCCTCGGCGCGCGTCGCGTTCGAGGTCAACGGCAAGCCCCATGAGCTCGAACTCGACACGCGCACCACCCTGCTCGACGCGCTGCGCGAGCATCTGCGCCTGACCGGCACCAAGAAGGGCTGCGACCATGGCCAGTGCGGCGCCTGCACCGTCATCGTCGACGGGCGGCGGATCAACAGCTGCCTCACGCTCGCGGTCCAGCATGACGGCGACACGATCACGACGATCGAGGGCCTCGGCCTGCCTGGCAGCCTGCACCCGATGCAGGCGGCCTTTGTCGAACATGACGGCTATCAGTGCGGCTATTGCACCCCCGGCCAGATCTGCTCGGCGGTGGCGGTGCTCGACGAGATCAAGGCGGGCATCCCCAGCCACGTCACCGCCGACCTGACCGACGCGCCGAAGGTGACGGCGCGCGAGCTGCGCGAACGGATGAGCGGCAATATCTGCCGCTGCGGCGCCTATTCGAACATCGTCGACGCGATCGCCGACATCGCGGGGGTGAAGGCATGAAGAGCTTTACTTACGAGCGGGCCACGACGCCCGCCGCCGCCACCGCCGCTTTTGCGAAGAACAAGGGCGCGCGCTTCATCGCCGGCGGGACCAATTTGCTCGACCTGATGAAGCTCGAAATCGAGACACCGACGCACCTGATCGATGTCAGCCGGCTCGGTTTCGACACGATCGAGAAGACCGCCGAGGGCGGGCTGCGTATCGGCGCGATGGTGCGCAACACCGACCTTGCCGCCGATGCGCGCATCCGCCGCGATTATGGCCTCGTCGCGCGCGCGCTCGTCGCGGGCGCGTCTGGCCAGCTGCGCAACAAGGCGACGACGGCGGGCAATCTGCTCCAGCGCACGCGCTGCCCCTATTTTTACGACACCAATCAGCCGTGCAACAAACGGAAGCCCGGCAGCGGCTGCGCCGCGATCGGCGGGTTCAGCCGGCTGCATGCGGTGGTCGGCGCGAGCGACGCGTGCATCGCCACGCACCCGAGCGACATGGCGGTCGCGATGCAGGCGCTCGATGCCACGGTCGAGACGGTCGACGCGGCAGGCAAGACGCGCGCGATCGCGCTCGCCGACTTCTATCGCGCCCCGCTCGATACCCCGCATCTCGAAACGGTGCTGGCACCCGGCGAACTCATCACCGCGGTGACGCTGCCCAAGCCCGTCGGCGGCACGCATATCTATCACAAGGTCCGCGACCGTGCTTCCTACGCCTTCGCGCTGATCTCGGTCGGCGCGGTGGTGCAAAAGGATGGCAGCGGCCGGGTCGCGCTCGGCGGGGTCGGGTACAAGCCCTGGCGCGTCAAGGCCGCCGATACCGAGCTACCGCGCGGCGCCAAAGCGGCAACCGCCGCCTTGCTGGCGGGCGCGAAGACCAGCCACGAAAATGCCTATAAGCTGCCCCTCGTCGAGCGCACGCTCGCCGCTGTGCTGGCGCAAGCGAAAGGTTGAGCCATGAAGTTCGACACGCCCGCCACCCAAAATCCGATCGACCGGTTGCAGGTCGTCGGCAAGCCCACCAACCGCATCGACGGGCCGCTGAAGACAAGCGGCACCGCACCCTATGCCTATGAACAGCATGATGCGGTACCGAACCAGGCCTATGGCGTCATCGTCGGCGCGGCGATCGCCAAGGGACGGATTTCGTCAATGGACCTCGCCGAGGCCAAGGCCGCGCCGGGGGTGCTCGCGGTGGTGACCGCCGCCAATGCGGGTCCGCTCGGCAAGGGCGATTTCAACACTGCGCGCCTGCTCGGCGGTCCCGATATCCAGCATTATCACCAGGCGGTCGCGCTCGTCGTCGCGACAAGCTTCGAACAGGCGCGCGCTGCGGCAGCGCTCGTCCGCGTGCAATATGACCGCGCGAAGGGCCAGTTCGATCTCGCCAAGTCGCTCGACGCCGCAGTCAAGCCGCCGCCTTCGTTCGGCACCGACGCCGACAGCCGGTTCGGCGATTTCGACACCGCCTTCGCCAGCGCGCCGGTCAAGCTCGACATGCACTATACGACCCCCGACCACAGCCATGCGATGATGGAGCCGCACGCCTCGATCGCAAGCTGGGACGGCGACAAGCTCACCCTGTGGACCTCGAACCAGATGATCGACTGGTCGGTCGGCGACATGGCCAAGACGCTCGGCATTCCCAAGGAAAATGTCCGGCTCGTCTCGCCCTATATCGGCGGCGGTTTTGGCGGCAAATTGTTCGTCCGCGCCGATGCGGTGCTCGCCGCGCTCGGCGCAAAGGCGGCGAAACGGCCGGTGAAGGTCGCGCTGCAGCGACCGCTCATCATCAACAACACGACGCATCGCCCCGCAACAATCCAGCGCATCCGGCTCGGCGCGACGACCGACGGCAAGCTCACCGCGATCGGCCATGAAAGCTGGTCGGGCGACCTCAAGGGTGGCGGTCCCGAAACCGCGGTCGGCCAGACGCGCCTGCTCTACGCGGCTCCGCACCGGATGACCGCGATGCGCCTGTCGGTGCTCGACCTGCCCGAAGGCAATGCGATGCGCGCGCCGGGCGAGGCCCCCGGGCTGATGGCTCTCGAAATCGCGATCGACGAAATGGCCGAAAAGCTCGGCATCGATCCGGTCCAACTGCGCATCCTCAACGACACGCAGGTCGACCCCGAAAAGCCCGAACGGCCTTTCTCGCAGCGCCAGCTCAACCAGTGCCTGACGCTCGGCGCCGACAAATTCGGCTGGAAGGACCGCAATCCGAAACCGGCGCAGACCCGCGACGGCCGCTGGCTGCTCGGCACCGGCGTCGCCGCGGCTTTCCGCAACAACATCAACGGCAATTCGGCGGCGCGCGTGCGGCTCGAGCGGTCGGGGCGGCTCGTCGTCGAGACCGACATGACCGACATCGGCACCGGCAGCTATACGATCATCGCGCAGACCGCGGCCGAAATGCTCGGGCTGCCGCTCGACCAGGTCGACGTCCGGCTGGGCGACTCGCGCTTCCCGGTCTCGGCAGGCTCGGGCGGCCAGTGGGGCGCGAACAGTTCGACGGCGGGGGTCTATGCCGCCTGCGTCAAGCTGCGTACCGCTATCGCCGAAAAGCTCGGCCTCGACCCCGCCGATGCCGTCTTCGACAAGGGCAAGGTGCGTTCGGGCGGCAAAAGCGTCGCGCTGGCCAAGGCGAGCGCCGACGGCGACCTCGTCGCCGAGGACATCATCGAATTCGGCGACCTCGGCCAAAAGGAGCAGCAATCGACCTTCGGCGCGCATTTCGTCGAGGCCGCGGTCGACAGCTACACCGGCGAAATCCGCATCCGCCGCATGCTCGCGGTGTGCGCGGCGGGGCGCATCCTCAATCCCAAGGCGGCGCGCAGCCAGGTGATCGGCGCGATGACGATGGGCGCGGGCGCGGCGCTGATGGAGGAACTCGCGGTCGACAAGAGGTTCGGCTTTTTCGTCAACCACGACCTTGCCGGCTATGAAGTGCCCGTCCACGCCGACATCCCGCATCAGGAGGTGATCTTCCTCGACGAGGTCGACCAGACGACCTCGCCGATGAAGGCGAAGGGCGTCGGCGAACTCGGCATCTGCGGCGTCGCGGCGGCGGTCGCCAACGCCGTCTATCATGCGACGGGGGTCCGCGTGCGCAACTATCCGGTCACGCTCGACAAGCTCATCGACAAGCTGCCGGCGATCGCATGACCTCGGCCGGCCGGCTTCAGTCCAAGGGCATGTCGGTCGGCCGGTCGATATCGTCCAGTTGCCCCGCCGGCGCCGGAACGAGCGCGGCCGACGCCAGCAGCGCGCGTCCGCCCTGGTCGCCGCGCGCTTCTTCAAGCGCCGAAAACCGCGACCGCGCGAACAGCGCCGGGGGCATCGGCATGCCGGCGCGGCCCGAAGCGACGATCGGCGCGCCCTCGGGATCGAAGCGCGCGAGCAGCGCCGCCAGATGGTCGGCGCGCACGAACGGCATGTCGGCAAGGCACAGCAGCGCCGCCTGCTCGCCGCCCGCGCGCGCGGCAGCGACGCCGCGCCGCAGCGACTCCGACAACCCGCAGTCGGCATCGGGATTGGCGACGATGTCGAACCCCTCACCCGCCAGCATGCGCGCGAGCGCGCCATCGGCGTCGGGACAGATCGCGATCCGGCACGCCGGCGCCAGCGCGGCAATCGCCTTCGCGGCGTGGAGCGCGACCGGCATCCCGTGCAGCGGCGCGAGCAGCTTGTCGGCGGCGCCGAAGCGGCGCGATCGTCCCGCAGCAAGCAGGATCGCGGCCACCGCATCCGGATCGATCATCGCTTCGCCTCCCGCCGTTCTTCCCGCCCCCTGTCCCGCAATATGACCGGTCTGGCAATCACCCCCGCCGACATTCTGCGCTTCGCTCGCGACCACAGCGATCCCGGCGTCGTACTGGTGACCCTTGTCGGTATCGCGGGCTCGTCGCCGCGCGCGATCGGCGCGCAGATGGCGGTCGCCGCCGACGGCCACATGCTCGGCTCCTTCTCCGGCGGCTGCATCGAGGCCGCGATCGTCAGCGAAGCGCTATCGGTGCTCGCTGCTGGCAAGGGCCGTCTCGTCCGCTTCGGCGCGGGCTCGCCCTATATCGATATCCGCCTGCCCTGCGGCGGCGGCATCGACCTGCTGTTCACGCCGTCGCCCGATCCGCTGGCGCTCGCCGGACTGCTGCGGCGCCTCGACGCGCGCGAACCGGCGGCCATGCACATTACGGGCGACCGCGTCGCCGCCATCGAAGCCGGGACGGCGGCGGCGGGCTGGTCGGACGACGCCTTTTGCGTCCGCTATGTGCCGCGCGTCCGTATCGTCGCGATGGGGCATGGCGATGCGCTGGTCGCAACGGCGCGCCTCGCCGAATATTATGGTGCCGAAACCCGCGCCTTTTCGCCCTTGCCCGGCGATGTGACCGCGCTGTCCGCACACGGCATCGCGGCGACGCGGCTCCAAAGCCGCTCGGCGCCCCCGGCGCTCGCCTCCGACCGCTGGACCGCCTTCGCCTTCCTGTTCCACGACCATGAGTGGGAGGAGATGCTGCTGCCCTGGGCGCTCCGCGCTCCGCACCTGTTCGTCGGGGCGATCGGGGGGCTCCAAAGCCGCAGGCAGCGGCGCGACATGCTCCGCCGCGCGGGTTTTGGCGATGCCGTCGTCCGACGCTTCGACGGCCCCGTCGGGCTGATCCCCGCGACGCGCGATCCCGCGACCCTCGCGCTCTCGATCGTCGCCGAGATCATCGCCGGCTATCAGGATGCGCAAGCGCAGGACGTGGCATCCGATGCAGAGTCCGCCCTGCTGGTTCATTGCGCCGACTAGCGAAGCAGCGCCGCCCGCCACCGAATCTTTCAAAATTCGTCGATCGATCTGCTGCAAATCGACGCGGGATCGAAACATGCTGGAAGATTTGTGCAGCGCAGCGTAAAGGCGCGGGCATGAGGATCGCGATCATCGATACCAGCACGACACGTGCCGCGATCATCTCCGATGGTCTGCGCGACGCCGGGCTCGACGATCTGGTGCTGATCGACCCCGCCGGACCATTGGTTGCGCAGGTCGAGGCGGCGAAGCCCGAAGTCGTCCTCATCAACCTCGAAAACCCCAGTCGCGACTTGCTCGAGGACTTCTTTTCGATGTCGCGCGCACTCGCGCGGCCGATCGCGATGTTCGTCGATCAGAGCGACGCCGAATCGACCGGCGCCGCGATCGACGCCGGCGTGTCGGCCTATGTCGTCGACGGGCTGTCGAAGCAGCGGATCAAACCCGTCATCGACCTCGCCGTCCGCCGCTTCCAGGCCTTTTCGCGGCTCCAGCGCGAGCTCGACGACGCCAGGAACGCGCTCGCCGAACGCGCCGTCATCGACAAGGCGAAGGCGATTTTGATGAAACGGCGGCAGATCGACGAGCCCGCCGCCTATGCGCTGCTGCGCGGACAGGCGATGCGCACCAACCGCCGGATTTCGGAGATTGCCGAGGCGATCGTCACCAGCGAAGCGCTGATGGGAGACATGGAATGACCGCCGAGACGTTCCGCATCGGTTTCCTGCCGCTCGTCGATGCCGCGCTGCCGATCCTCGCCCACGAACTGGGTTTCGCGGCGCGCGAAGGCGTCGCGATCGAGCTCGTCCGCGACATGACCTGGGCAACGGTGCGCGACCGCCTGCTCTACGGCCATACCGACGCCGCGCACATGATCGCACCGCTCGCCATCGCGACGACGCTGGGGAAGGATCGCCCCGCCGTGCCGCTAGCAGTGCCTTTCGTCCTCGGCCTCAACGGCAACGCCGTCACCTTCTCGACCAGGCTGGCGGCCGAGACCGGGCTGACCGACGCGTTGGGCGACCCGGTCCGGATCGGCGCGGCATTGAAGCAGACGGCCGATGCGCGCCTCGCGGCGGGCAAGCCGTTGCGTTTCGGTGTTGTCCACCGCTATTCGAGCCATAATTACATGCTGCGCTACTGGCTTGCCGGCGTCGGCATTCGCCCCGATCAGGACATTGAGATCGTCGTCACCAGCCCCCCGTTCGCCGCCGACGCGCTTGCCGCGGGCGAAGTCGACGGAATCTGCGTCGGCGAGCCATGGAACTCGATCGCCGTCGATCGCGGCGTTGGCCACATCGCGCTGGCAACCGCCCAAATCTGGCGCCGCGGCGTCGAGAAGGTGCTTGCGATGCGGGCGACGATACTCGACGAACGCCGCGAGGAGGTTGAAGCGCTGGTTCGCGCGCTGCATGCAGCGGCGGCACATTTCATCGAACCCGGCACGGCTGAGGAAAGCGCCGACATATTGGCTCGGCCCGAATATCTCGACGCGCCGCGCGATGCCGTCCTTCGGGCGATCACCGACCGCATCCGCCTGACTCCCGGCGGCGAACCCGTTCATTATCCCGATTTCATGTTCCAATATCGCGAGGCGGCGAACTTCCCCTGGCGAAGTCAGGCCGCATGGCTTTATTCGCAGATGGTGCGCTGGGACTATATGGCGTTCGACAGCGCCGAAGCTGCGGCTGCCGGCAACGTCTTCCGGCCCGACGTCTATCGCGCCGCGCTTGCAGGCTCGGGCGCCCCGCTTCCAGGAGCCAGTTCGAAACTCGAAGGCGGCCTCCACGAACCGATCGGCGCCGGGTCGACTCAGGGTCGCCTGACGCTCGGCAGCGACCGGTTTTTCGATGGCCGCGCCTTCGATCCCGACGATATCCCAGGCTATCTGGCTGAACTGCCGTAGCTTTTATTTTATGCTGCACGTGCGAAATAACCGCTTGCGGGAAGCCCGCGAATCAGGCAGCTTAAACGCACTCGGCAGGGCTGCCGGGGCAGGATAAAGCGGCGACAGCTCCAACGGAGGGGCTGGCCCGCGCGGCACATGGGGAGCCTTTCCCCATATCCCAACAGGCAATGAAGCCGTCAGGATGCGCCCGCGTGGCCGCCGTCTTGGCGGCTTTTTTATTGCCCGTCACACAAGGGGACGGACGATGACGACTGCAAACACGGGCGCCGCGGCACCCAAATCGGGCTTCTGGGCGAGCGGCCACTGGCCGACCCTCGTCGCGGCCTTTCTCTATTTCGACCTCGCCTTCATGGTTTGGGTCATCCTCGGCCCGCTCGCCCCTGCGATCTCCGAAGACCTCGGCCTGACGCCGGCGCAAAAGGGGCTGATGGTCGCCGTGCCGACGCTGGCGGGCGCCGTGCTGCGCGTCGTCAACGGCCTGCTCGTCGACCGCATCGGCCCGAAGCGCTCGGGCGCGATCAGCCAGCTCATCGTCATCGCCGGGCTGTTCACCGCCTGGGCCATGGGGGTCCACAGCTTCGCCGGCACGCTCGCGCTCGGCGTGATCCTCGGCTTCGCGGGCGCCAGCTTCGCGATCGCCCTCCCCCTCGCCAGCCGCTGGTACCCGCCCGAACATCAGGGCAAGGCGATGGGCCTCGCCGGCATGGGCAATTCGGGCACCGTGCTCGCCGCGCTCTTCGCCCCCGGCCTCGCCAAGCTGTTCGGCTGGAACGCCGTGCTCGGCCTCGCCTGCATCCCGCTGACGATCGTTTTCTTCGTCTATCTCGTCATGGCGAAGAACGCGCCCAATGCGCCCGCACCCAAGAAGCTGATCGACTATTTCGAGCCGCTGAAGACCGCCGACGCCTGGTGGCTGATGGCCTTTTATTCGGTGACCTTCGGCGGCTTTGTCGGGCTCGCCGCCTCGCTCCCGATCTATTTCACCGACCAGTTCCACCTCACCCCGGTGATGGCGGGATATTGCACCGCGGCGTGCGTCTTCGCCGGATCGCTGGTGCGCCCGATGGGCGGCGCGCTCGCCGACCGCATCGGCGGGGTCAAGGCGCTGATGATGGTGTTCGTCGTCGCCGCGCTGGCGCTCGCCGGGGTGCCGCAGGCCGCAACGCTGCCCGCCGCGCTCACCCTCTTCGTCATCGCAATGCTCGCGCTCGGCACCGGCAATGGCTCGGTGTTCCAGCTCGTGCCGCAGCGCTTCTCGGCCGAGATCGGCGTGATGACCGGGCTCGTCGGCATGGCGGGCGGCGTCGGCGGCTTCTACCTCGCCTCGTCGCTCGGCTTCGCCAAGCAGTGGAGCGGCAGCTTCGGCCCCGGCTTCTACATCTTCGCGGGTCTCGCGGTGCTCGCGCTGGTCGGACTGCTCTTCGTCAAGGGCCAGTGGCGCGCCACTTGGGGCGCGGCCGAAGGCGTGCGGATCTAACATCATGACCCGCACCCTCATCCTCCTGCTGGCGCTAGCGCCGGCCGGGGTGGCACACGCCCAGGACGTCACCCTCAAGCCGCTCGGCGAAGCCCGGCTACGCTACGAAAGCGTTGATCAGGACGGCCTAGAGACCGAAGCCGAAGCCCTGACCCTGCGTGTCCGCGCCGGGGTCGAGGCGAAGGCCGGGCGCTGGTCGGCGCTCGTCGAGGGCCAGGGCAACCTCTCCCTCGACGACGACTATTTCGACGGACTCCACGGCGCCGCGACCCGGCCGTTGGTAGCCGATCCGCAGAATATCGCCCTCGCCCGAGCCCAGCTCCGCTACGCTTCGCCTGCCTTTGCACTCACTGCGGGGCGGCAGCGGATCGCGCTCGACGACGAACGCTTCGTCGGCGCCGTGCCCTTCCGCCAAAACGGCCAGAGCTTCGACGCGGTGCGCGCCGAAATCACCCCGGCGAAGGGCGTCAAGGCCGATCTCACCTATGCATGGAGCGTCCGCACCATCTGGGGCATCGACGGCGCCGGCGCGCGCCAGCAGGCGGTCTCGGGCGACAATGTCTTCGGCAATCTCGGCGTCCAGACGCCGGCCGGCAAGGCCGCCGCCTTCGCCTATCTGGTCGACCAGGACGAAGCCGTAATGCAGGGCTTTCGCCTGTCGAGCCAGAGCTATGGCGTGCGGCTCGACGGCAGCCAGACGCTCGGCAAGGCGAAAATCGCATACCAGCTCAGCTATGCGCGCCAGTCCGACTGGCACCGCAACCCCAATGATTATTCCGCCGACTATTGGCTCGCCGATGTCGCGGTCGACCTTGGCGGCCCCCGGGTCGGCGCCGGCTACGAGATACTCGGCGCCGGGTCGGGACAAAATGGGGGCACGGCGCTGACCAGCTTCCAGACCCCGCTCGCCACCGGGTTCAAGTTCCAGGGCTGGGCCGACAAATTCCTCACCACTCCGCCGGACGGCGTGCGCGATCTTTATGCAAGCGCCGGTTGGGGCTGGAAAGCGGTCGGCCCGCTCAAGGGCGTGACGCTGCAGGCGGTCTACCACGATTACCGCAGCGACCGCGCCAGCCGCGCCTACGGCGACGAGATCGACCTGCTCGCCAGCGCCAAGCTCGGCAAGATCACCGCCTCGGCACGCTACGCGCACTATGACGCGCACACTCTTGCCACCGACACCGACAAATATTGGCTGCAACTGGACTGGATGCTCTGATGGAACACCGCCCCCTCAAACCCGACGCCGATACGCGCGAGCATCTCGTCGTCATCGGCAACGGCATGGCCGGCTGCCGCGCGGTCGAGGAATTGCTCGCGCGCGATCCGAACCGCTACCGCGTGACGATCTTCGGCGCCGAGCCGCGCGTCAATTACAACCGCATCATGCTCTCTCCCGTGCTCGCGGGCGAGAAATGCTTCGACGATATCGTGATCAACAACGCCGCATGGTACGCAGACAACGGCATCGCGCTCGTCGCGGGCGACCCGGTTCTTGCAATCGACCGCGCCGCCAAGACGGTAACGACACGCAGCGGGCTCGCCGAAAGCTATGACCGGCTGCTGATCGCGACCGGCTCCGACCCTTTCATCATCCCCGTCCCCGGCAAGGACCTGCCCGGCGTGATCGCCTTCCGCGACATGGACGATGTCGACACGATGCTCGCCGCCGCCGATGCCGGCGGCGATGCTGTCGTGATCGGCGGCGGGCTGCTCGGGCTCGAGGCCGCGCACGGCCTGTCCCTGCGCGGCATGAAGGTCACCGTCATTCACCTGATGCCGACCTTGATGGAACGCCAGCTCGACGAAGCCGCCGGCTGGCTGCTCAAGAACGCGCTCGAAGCGCGCGGCCAGACGATCCTGACCGGTGCCGACACCGCCGAGATCGTCGGCACCGCCAAGGTCGAGGGCGTGAAGCTCAAGGACGGGACGCTGATCCCCGCCAGCCTCGTCGTCATGGCGGTCGGCATCCGCCCCTCGACCCAACTCGCGCGCGACGCCGGACTCGCCGTCGGGCGCGGCATCCAGGTCGACGATCATATGGTCACCAGCGACCCCGCCGTGCTCGCGGTCGGCGAATGCGTCGAGCATGACGGGCAAGTCTATGGCCTCGTCGCGCCCTTGTGGGACATGTGCCGCAGCCTCGCCGACGGGCTGGTCGAACAACCCACCGGCTATCGCGGCTCGGTGACTTCGACCAAGCTCAAGGTGTCGGGCATCGACGTCTTTTCGGCGGGCGATTTCTCGGGCGGCGACGGCTGCGAGGATATCGTGCTGCGCGACGCGAGCCGCGGCGTTTACAAGCGCGTGATCGTCAGGGACGACCGCATCGTCGGCGCGGTGCTCTATGGCGATACCGCCGACGGCAACTGGTATTTCGACCTGCTCAAACGCCAGGAGGATGTCTCCGATCTCCGCGACCTCTTGATCTTCGGCCAGGCCTTCGCCGCAGGAGGCGGCGCGGCGGACCCTAGGGCGGCCGTTGCGGCGCTTTCCGACGATGCGGAAATCTGCGGCTGCAACGGCGTCACCAAGGGCCAGGTCGTCTCGTGCATCGCCAAGGGCGCGCACAGCCTCGATGCGGTGCGCGGCACCTGCAAGGCGTCGGCGAGCTGCGGCAGCTGCACCGGCCTCGTCGAGAATCTGCTCGCGCTCACCCTCGGCGACGATGTCCAGAGCGGCCCCAAGACGATGTGCAAATGCACCAGCTTCGGTCACGACGACGTCCGCCGCGAAATCGTCGCGCAAGCCATGCGTTCGATCCCCGAGGTGATGCAGAAGCTGCACTGGACCACCCCCGACGGCTGCTCCTCGTGCCGCCCCGCGCTCAATTATTATCTGCTCTGCGCGCTGCCCGGCGACTATGTCGACGACCAGCAAAGCCGCTTCGTCAACGAGCGCCTCCACGCCAATATCCAGAAGGACGGCACCTACTCGGTCGTCCCGCGCATGTGGGGCGGGCTGACCAACCCGACCGAGCTGCGCGCGATCGCCGATGTCGTCGAGAAGTACAACGCGCCGATGGTCAAGGTCACCGGCGGCCAGCGGCTCGACATCTTCGGGATCAAGAAGGAGGATTTGCCGGCGGTCTGGGCCGACCTCAACGCCGCCGGCATGGTGTCGGGCCATGCCTATGGCAAGGCGCTGCGCACGGTGAAGACCTGCGTCGGCTCCGAATGGTGCCGCTTCGGCACGCAGGATTCGACCGGGCTCGGCGTCAAGCTCGAACGGATGAGCTGGGGCAGCTGGATGCCGCACAAGTTCAAGATCGCGGTGTCGGGCTGCCCGCGCAACTGCGCCGAGGCGACGATCAAGGACTTCGGTGTCGTCTGTGTCGACAGCGGCTACGAGCTCCATGTCGGCGGCAATGGCGGCATCCACGTCCGCGCTACCGACCTGCTCTGCAAGGTCGCGACCGAGCAGGAAGCGATGGATCACTGCGCCGCCTTCATCCAGCTCTACCGCGAGGAAGCGCGCTACCTCGAGCGCACCGCGCCATGGATCGAGCGCGTCGGGCTCGATTATCTGAAGGCGCGCCTTCTCGACGACGAAGCGGGCCGCGAAGCGCTTCGCGCACGCTTCCTCTATTCGCAAAGCTTTTCGCAGGACGACCCCTGGGCGCAGCGCGCCGAGGGTGCCGAGGCCGAACATCATGCGCCGATGGCGCGCTTCATCCCGCAGGAGGAAATGGCATGACCACCGCCGAATGGCTCGACATCGGCTGGGTCGACCAGATCCCGGTGCGCGGCAGCCGCACCGTGCAGGTCGAGGGCGGCGACGACATCGCGCTCTTCCGAACCGCCGAGGGCAAGGTCTTCGCCCTCCTCGACCGCTGCCCGCACAAGCATGGCCGCCTGTCGCAGGGTATCGTCCACGGCGGCGCGGTCGCCTGCCCGCTCCACAATTGGCGGATCAGCCTGTCGACCGGGGAGGCGCTCGGCGAGGACAAGGGCTGCACCCCGACCGTGCCGGTCAAGATCGACGGCGGCCGCGTCCTCATCTGCCGCGCGGGCACGCTGAAGGCCGCGGCGTGAGCCGGCGGTACATCCATGCCTCTCCCCTCCCTGAAAGGGAGGGGCCGGGGGTGGGTACGAGCGATAGCGAGGCTCTTTTCTTGAGGCGGACGAATACGACAATCGGGGGATCAAGCCCCGATTGTCGTAACCCACCCCTAACCCCTCCCTTACAGGGAGGGGAATGATGGAAGTCCGCACCACCTGCGCCTATTGCGGCGTCGGCTGCGGTATTCGGGCGACGGTCACCGGCGACCGGAGCGTCGAGATCGCGGGCGATCCCGACCATCCCGCCAACCGCGGCCGCCTCTGCTCGAAGGGCACCCATCTCGGCGAGACGGTCGGGCTCGAAGGCCGCCTGCTCGCGCCCATGATCGGCAACAAGCGCGCAAGCTGGGACAAGGCGCTCGACCTCGTCGCCCGGCGCTTCAAGGAGACGATCGCCCGCCACGGCCCGGGCAGCGTCGCCTTCTACGTCTCGGGGCAATTGCTCACCGAGGATTATTATGTCGCGAACAAGCTGATGAAGGGCTTCATCGGCACCGCGAACATCGACACCAATTCGCGCCTCTGCATGTCGAGCGCGGTCGCGGGCCACACCCGCGCTTTCGGCGAGGATATCGTCCCCGCCACCTATGACGATCTCGACACCGCCGACCTGTTCGTCCTCGTCGGGTCGAACACCGCCTGGTGCCACCCGATCGTCTATCAGCGCATCCGCGCGCGCTGCGAAGCGGGCGCCAAGCTCGTCGTCATCGACCCGCGCCGCACCGAAACCGCCGAGGAAGCCGACCTGCACCTGCCCATCCGCCCGGGCAGCGACGTCGCGCTGATGAACGGGCTGCTCCAGCATTGCCGCGAAGCCGGCATCGTCGACGACGACTATCTCGCCGCGCATGTCGCGGTGCCCGCCGAATATTGGACCCAGCTTGGAGAGGGGAGCGACCTGTGGTCGGTGGCCCGGACATGCGACGTGCCGGCCGCCGACCTCAGGCGTTTCTACGACCTGTTCGCCGCCACACCGCGCACCGTCACCCTGTTCAGCCAAGGGATCAATCAGGCGACCGTCGGCACCGACCAGGTCAATGCGATCCTCAACCTCCACCTCGCGACGGCGCGCATCGGCAAGCCCGGTGCCGCCCCCTTCTCGATCACGGGCCAGCCCAATGCGATGGGGGGGCGCGAGGTTGGCGGGCTCGCCTCGACGCTCGCCGCGCATATGGATTTCGCCCCCGAAAATCGCGCCCGCGTTCAGCGCTTCTGGGCCTCGCCGACGATGGCGGAGAAGCCCGGCCTCAAAGCCGTCGACCTGTTCCGCAGCATCGGCGAGGGCCGCATCAAGGCGCTGTGGGTGATGGCGACCAACCCCGCCGTGTCGATGCCGGACGCCAATGCGGTGCGCGACGCGCTCAAGACCTGCCCCTTCGTCGTTGTCAGTGACGTGATCGAAAAGACCGACACCGGCGCTTTCGCGCACGTCCGCCTGCCCGCCGCGGCCTGGAGCGAGAAGGACGGCACCGTCACCAACAGCGACCGGACGATCAGCCGCCAGCGCGCGCTGTTTCCTTTGCCCGGCGAGGCGATGCCCGACTGGTGGATCGTCAAGGAGGTCGGCCGGCGCATGGGGTGGAAGACCGCCTTCGCCTACGACCGACCCGCGGACATCTGGCGCGAGCATTGCCGCCTGTCGACCTATGACAACGACGGCGCGCGCCTCTTCGCGCTGCCCGGCGCCGCGCAGGGCGGCACCGCCGCCTATGACGCAATGGAGCCCTTCCGCTGGGGCGGCGACCACCCTTTCGCCGACGGGCGCTTTTCGACCGAGGACGGCCGCGCGCGGCTGGTCCCTGTCGTACAAAAGCTGCTGCCCGAACCGCTCGCCAAATGGCCGCTCACGCTCAACACGGGGCGCTACCGCGACCAGTGGCATAGCATGACGCGCACCGGCCTTGCCCCGAAGCTGGCGCGCCACCGCGAGGAGCCGCTCGTCGAGGTCCACCCCGACGACGGCGCCCGCCTCGGGCTCAGCGACGGCGGCCTCGCGCGCGTCGAAACCCCGCAGGGCGACAGCCTTTACCGCGTCGCCTTCCATCCCGGCCAGCGCCCCGGCGAACTGTTCGTGCCGATCCACTGGACCGACCGAACCGCAAGCGGCGGGCGCACCGGGCTGCTGCCGCGCCCCCTCGTCGATCCCGTGTCGGGCCAGCCGGGGTTCAAGCGTACCCCCGCCTCGATCGCCCCCGTCACCCCCAAATGGCGCGGCTTCCTGCTCCTGTCGCGCGAGCTCAGCGAAACCCCGCGCTGCCTGTGGGCGACGCGCGTCGCGGTCCCGTCGGGAGTGTTGTGGGAAGTCGCGGGCAACGGCGACCTCAAGTCCATCGAGGCACTGCTCCCCCGCGGCGAGCGCATCGAGGCGCAGGACGCCGCGCGCGGCACGCGGCGCATCGCCATCGTCGTCCAGGGCCGCCTCACCGGTGCGCTCTTCGTCACCGAGAGCGGCGAACTGCCGCCGCGCGACTGGCTGATCGCCCAGCTTGCCGCGCCCGACGTCGCGCCGACGCTGCTCGCCGGCCGCGCACCCGGAGTTCAGGCCGACCGCGGCCCGATCATCTGCGTCTGCTTCGACATCGGATTGAAGACCATCGTCGCCGCGATCCGCGACCAGAAGCTGACCGACACCGCTGCGATCGGCACCGCAATCGGCGCCGGCACCAATTGCGGCTCGTGCCGCCCCGCGCTCGCGCGCATCCTGAGCGAGGAGAAAAGCGATGCAGCCTGACGATTTCACGCCCGGCACCGTCTGGCTCGTCGGCGCCGGCCCCGGCGATCCCGACCTGCTGACGATGAAGGCGGTGCGCCTGATCCAGCGCGCCGACATCGTCTTTTACGACGCGCTCGTCGGCGACGGCGTGCTCGCGCTCATCCCGCCGCTGACCGATACCGTCAGCGTCGGCAAGCGCTCGGGCCGCCATTCGAAGGACCAGCGCACGATCGACCAGCTGCTCATCGACGCCGCCGCCGCCGGCAAGCGCGTCGTCCGCCTGAAAGGCGGCGACCCGTCGATCTTCGGCCGCTCGGCCGAGGAAATGACCGCGCTGCGAAGAGCCGGATACCCTGTCCATATCTGCCCCGGCATCACCACCGCCTGCGCCGCCGCGGCGTCCGCCGGTCTTTCGCTCACCCTGCGCGGCGTCGCGCGCGACGTCCGTTTCGTCACCGCGCACAGCAAGCGCGGCGCGGCGCTCGACATCGACTGGGCCTCGCTCGCCGGCGGCGGCTCGACGCTCGCCTTTTACATGGGCCGCGAGGCGGCGGGCGAGATCATGCGCGGCCTGATGCGCGCGGGCATGGCCGGCGACACCCCCGTCATGATCGCCTGCGACGTCAGCAGCCCGGACGAACGGCGCCTCGCGACGCGGCTAAATCTTCTCGAGCTTGCGACGAGTTCGTTCGCGGCCGAGGCCGCAACGCTCATTCTCGTCGGCGAGGCGATCGAACCGGCCAGCGCAGCGACGAAGCACGCGATCGTTCGATTTCTGCCCGCCGGATCGAGCATCTGACCCGGCGCCGACCTCAAGCGTGAGTGTGCGACAAATCGCCCACCCCTATGCGTCCGGTTCGACGAATCCCGGCCAGCGGCGCATATAGTGGATGAAGGTGTCGCTCAGGCCCTCGTCGCGCAAATGCCCGGCCGAAACCGGCAGCGCGGGCGATCGATAGGCCGGATCGCGGCGCACGCGTTCGGGAAAATCATGCCGCAAGATCGCGGCGCGCCCGATCATCGCGAAGTCGCAGCCGGCATCCAGCACCCACGCCGCATCTGCCGCGTCCATCACCTTGCCCGCCGCGCCGAGGCGCACCTCGCCGCGCGGCAATTCGGTGAAGACGCTCATCAGCGACCGGCCCTTGAACCGTTCGTCCTCGGGTTCCTTGCGGACGTCCCACAGCGACATGTCGAGATAGTCGATCTTCTGCTGCCGCAGCACCTCGGTCGCGACGTCGCGGATTTCCTCGATCTCCAGTCCGAAGCGCTCGGGCGAAAGCCGCAGGCCGAGCTGGAAATCGGGACCCGTCGCGGCGCGAATGCCGTCGATGATCTCGAAAAGGATGCGCGCGCGATTCTCGATGCTGCCGCCATAGCGGTCGGTGCGCCGGTTGCTCGCCGCCGACAGGAATTCGGCGAGGATATAGCCGTGCGCACCATGGATCTCGGCGCCGTCGAACCCCGCCCGCTCGGCGCGCCGCGCCCCCGCGATGAAATCGTCGCGCAGCGCCTCGACCTCGGCCTCAGACAGCGCGCGGACATTGCGCTCGGCCACTTCCGACGGCGCGACCGGCGCGTCGATCAGCTCGGGTTCGGCGCGGCTGCCGGCATGATGCAGTTGCAGCGACGAGAGCGACCCGCGCGCCCCGATCGCGGCGGCCAGCGCCGCCAGGCCTTCGAGATGATCGTCGGCAAAGACGCCGAGTTGTCCGGTGAACCCCTGCCCGACCGGCTGGACGTGCGACGCCGCGGTCATCGTCAGCGCAAAGCCGCCCGCCGCGCGCATCTCCAGCCATTTATGCTCGTCATCCGACAAGGTGCCGTCGGCGTGGCTCTGCCGGTTGGTCAGCGGGGCGAGCATCAGCCGGTTCTTCATCGGCTTGCCGCGCGCAAGCGACAGCGGCTCGAACAATCTTTCGGTCGACATGGGCAGCGCTCCTGGCCCGAAACTATCGCAAGGTAAAGCCGCGATAGCCCTCGGCCGCCGCATCGGCACAGATTTCGCGATAACGCCCCAGCCCGCCGATATAGACGGGGAAAGTCCGCGGCTTGCCGGGCACATTGGCGCCGGTGTACCAGGTGTTCGCGGTCGGATAGAGCGACAGCGAACCAAGCGTCGTCACCTTCTTCATCCAGCCGTCCTCGGCATCGGCGTTCGCCTCGATCGAACGGATGCCCTCGCTGCGCATATGCGTGATGCAGTCGCACACCCAGTCGACATTCTGTTCGTTGAGCAGGATGAAATTGGCGAGCGCCGACGGCCCGTTCGGTCCCGCGATGACGAACAGGTTCGGGAACCCCTCGATCATCAGCCCCAGGTGCGAGCGGCCGCCATCGGCCCATTTATCCTTGAGCTTGCGGCCGTCCCTGCCCTCGATATCGATCGACAGCATCGCGCCGGTCAGCGCGTCATAGCCGATTGCGGCGATGATGATATCGACCTCGACCTCGCCTTCGGCGGTGCGAATGCCCTTTTCGGTGATCTCGACGATCGGATGCTCGAGGCAATCCTTCAGCGTCACATTGGCGCGGTTATACGCCTCATAATAGCCGGTATCGAGGCACGGGCGCCGCGCGAAGATCGGGTAGCCGCGCGGGGTCAGCTTGCGCGCCGTTTCGGGATCCTTCACCGTCTCGGCGATCTTGCCGCGCACGAATTCGGCGACGACCTCGTTTGCCTCGGCGTTGGTCAGCAGGTCGGAAAAAAGGCCGAGGAACGACAGGCCGCTATGCGCCCAGGCGTCCTCCATCAGCTTCCGGCTCTCCTCGGGCGTCACGCTGAACACCGGGCGATGCGTGATCGGACGCACGCCGCCGGTCAGCGAGTGGCGCGCGGCGGCGCGCAGACCTGGATAATGCGCCTTGATGTGCGACACATAGTCTTCGTCGAGCTTGCGGTTGCGCATCGGCAGCGTGAAGCTGGGGGTGCGCTGATAGACATAAAGATGCGCGGCCTGCTCGGCGACCACCGGCACGATCTGGATGCCCGACGAACCGGTCCCGATCACCGCGACGCGCTTGCCCTTCAGGTCGACGTCATGATGCGGCCATTTGCCCGACAGATAAAGCTCGCCCTTGAACCTGTCGGCACCCGGAATGTCGACCTGCTTCGGCACCGACAGCGGGCCGGTCGCCATCAGGCAATAATTCGCCTCATAGACGACCCCGCCATCGGTCTCGACCCGCCACAGCGCGGCCTCCTCGTCATATTCGACTGCGGTCGCGCGCGTCTCGAAGCTGATGTCGCGTTTCAGGTCGAGCTTGTCGGCGACGAAGCGCGCGTAGGACAGGATTTCGGGCTGCGCCGCGAACTGCTCGCTCCACGTCCATAACTGCTGGATCTCGTCCGAAAAGCTGTAGCTGTAATCGATGCTCATCACGTCGCAGCGCGCGCCCGGATAGCGGTTCCAGTACCAGGTGCCGCCGACATCGTCGCCCGCCTCGATCAGATGCACGTCGAGCCCCATGCCGCGCGTGCGGTGGAGCGCATACATGCCGCCGAAGCCGGCGCCGATGATCAGCGCGTCGAGGCGGCGGGGAGAGGTTGCGCTATTATTTTCAGCCTGTTGCATGATAGTCTTTCCGGGGATTCTTCTGTCGGGTCGGCGCGGGTCAGCCCGCGGCGATGCGCTCGCGCGCGATATCGATGCCGCTGCGATAATCGCTCTTGCCGCTCGCATGGCGCGGCAGCACCGCGACGCGGATGATCGTGCGCGGCTGCTTGTAGGCGGCGAGGTCTGCCGACAGCGCGGCGCGGAGCGCCGCATCGTCGGGCGCATCGCCCGCCTCGATCAGCGCGGTCACCGCGCTGCCCCACTTCGGGTCGGGCAGGCCGAACACCATCGCATCGGCGACGCCGTCGATACGCTTCAGCGCCTCCTCGACCTCTTCGACAAAGACCTTTTCGCCGCCGGTGTTGATGCACATGCTGCCGCGACCGAGCAGGCGCAGCCGCCCGTCGGGCAGGCGTTCGGCCATGTCGCCGGGCACCGCATAGGGCTGGCCGTCGATGATGCGATAGACGCTCGCGGTCTTTTCGGGATCGCCATGATAGCCCGCGCCAAAGGGGGGCCGGCGGGCGAGCCAGCCCGACCCGACCTCGCCGTCGGCGAGCACGCGGGTCCCGTCCTGGTCGACGATCACCGTCTGCGGCCCCGGCTCGAACAGTCCGGTCGGCGTCGCGCGATCCTTGTTGGTGATCGCATAGCCGAAACCCGAAGCCTCCGACGCACCGAGAATGTCGAGCAGGGTGAGCTGCGGCAGCGCGTCGAGCAGCGCCGCCTTCACTTGCTCGGACCACATCAGCCCCGCCGACGAGATCAGCCGCAGCGCCGACAGGTCCCAGCGGCCCGGATGGGCGAGCAGCGTATCGGCCATCGGGCGCGCAAAGGCGTCGCCGACGATCAGGATGCGCGTGACCTTGTGCCGTTCGGCCTCGCTCCACAATTCTTCGGCGCTGAAGCGGTCCGACGGCAAAAGCACCGCCGTGCCGCCGACAAGCAGTTCGGCAAGCGAGCTGTTGAGCCCCGCGCCGTGCATCAGCGGACAGGCGGGCATGACGCGGCCCGCGGCGCCTTTCAGCACCTGCGCGATATGGTCGTCCATGCTCGCAGGCGTCGATACCGCAACCGGCGATTCGAGCTGCGAACGGCGCGCGTCGGCCGAACGCCACATCACGCCTTTGGGTCGTCCGGTGGTCCCGCCGGTATAGAGAAGATAGCCATCGTCGGGCGAGCGCGCGATGCCCAGCGGCGATGCGTCGCCCTCCGCCACGATGCCGTCATAGGCGCCGTCGCTGCCGATCTGCACCGCATAAGTGAGATGCTCGATCGCCCCGCCGATCAGCGACGCGACGACCGGCCCGAACTCGTCCTGATAGAAGAGTCCCGCCGCCTCGCAGTCGCGCAGCACATATTCGATCTCGGACGTGGTGTAGCGATAGTTGAGGTTGACGTGCGTCAGCCGCGCCTTGAACGCCGCCGCCGCGATCTCGATGAATTCGGGGATGTTGCGCGCGAGGATCGCGATACGCGCCCCCGCGGGCAGCCCCGCCGCGAGCATCGCCCGCGCGAGCCGGTTGGTGCGCGCATCGAAATCCGCCCAATCGGTGACATGGTCGCCGCGGATGATCGCCGGACGGTCGCCGGGCACATGCGCCGCGGTCGCGTCGAGCAGGTCGCCGAAATTCCAGTCCATGACGGCGGCTCCGCTCAGCGGCCCTGAAAGACGGGCGCGCGCTTTTCAACGAAGGCCGCGACCGCTTCCTGCGCGTCATAGGAGGTCGACAGCTTGGCGGTATTGCCCTGCTCATAGATATAGCCGTCGCGCAGCGTCATATTCTCGATCGTGCGCATGCTGTCCTTGGCATAGCGCGTCGCGAGCGGGCTTTTCGACGCGATGACGGCGGCCATGTCCATGCAATAGGGCAGCAGTTCCTCGACCGGCAGGCACGCCTCGATGATGCCGCGGCGATACATTTCCGCCGCCGGCGCGCGATAGCCGGTGAGCATCATGCGCCGCGTCAGCGAGTGCGGGACGATCCGCGAGGTATGCTTGCCACCGCCCATCAGCCCGACGTCGATCTCGGGCAGGCCGAAGACGGCATTTTCGGACGCGACGATGATGTCGCAGCTCGCAGCGAGGCCGAAACCGGCACCGAGCGCGGGGCCGTTGACCGCGGCGATCACGGGCTTGGCGCAATCGGCGATCGAATAGGCGACTTCGCGCACGACGCGGTTGCGGCGCCAGCGCGTGCCGGGAACGGTCAGGTCGGGCCGGTTCTTGAGGTCGGCGCCGGCGCTGAAGCATTTGCCCGCGCCGGTCAGCACCGCGACGCGCACATCGTCGCGGTCGTTGAAGCTGTCGAAGGCGTCGGTGATTTCCTGGAGCATGTCGAGCGCGGCGGCGTTGACCGGCGCATTGTCCAGCGTGACGAGCGCGATGTGGTTTTCGACTTCGATACGAATGCTGCTCATGATCTTTCTCCCAGTTGAGGGTCCCATGGCATCAGGTTTCACGCGCGAGCGCGCGAAAGCCGCCCGGCGCACCGAAAATCTCATCCGCGATTGAAACACCGCCTTCCGGAATCGCGCTTGTGATATCGGCGCCGTCGGGGCCGCCCGCATTGCCCTTTGCCCCGCGACGCTCGAACGGGGCCCGGCAATCAAGCTCAAAACCCGCGCACCTTCCCTCCGGCGAACGCCGCCAAGGGATGACAAGGAAAGCGCGATTCATCAGGGAGTGGACGATGAAGAAGCACAGCATATTTTTGGCAGGCGCCGGCATCGCCGCCCTCCTGACCGCAGCCCCCGCCTTCGCGCAGGACGCATCGGACGACGTCGCGCAGGACGAAGCCACGCAGGCCGACGATGACGGCGGCCTCGGCGATATCGTCGTCACCGCGACCAAGCGCGGCTCGGCGCAGAATGTCCAGGACGTGCCAATCGCCGTCACCGCCTTCGGCAGCAACGAACTCGACAGCATCCACGCCCGCTCGATCGCCAGCGTCAGCTACGCCGTCCCCAACGCCTCGCTCGAAAGCGTCGGCACCACCCCGGGCTACGCCAATTTCTCAATCCGCGGCCTCGGCATCAACAGCTCGATCCCCTCGATCGACCCGACCGTCGGCGTCTTCGTCGACGGCGTCTATCTCGGCGTCAGCGCCGGCGTCCTCTTCGACACCTTCGACCTCGAGGGCGTCGAGGTGCTGCGCGGACCGCAGGGCCTGCTCTTCGGCCGCAACGTCACCGGCGGCGCGGTGCTGCTGCGCACCACCACCCCCACCAACCGCTTTCGCATCGACGCGAAGGCCGCGCTGTCGACCGGCCTCGAAAAGCGCGCAAGCATCTCGGTCTCGGGCCCGCTCGTCGGCGACGTGCTCAGCGGCAAGGTCGCGGTCTATTACAACGACGACGACGGCTGGTTCAAAAACGACTTCGACGGCAAGAAGATCGGCGGCAGCAAGACGCTGATCGTCCGCTCGGCGCTGCGTTTCCAACCGAACGACAGCTTCGACCTCATCCTGCGCTACGAGCATGGCCGCATCCGCGGCGACGGCCCCGCGGTCACCAACCACGGCCTCTTCCCGCGCGACAGCTTCCGCGTGAACCAGAATTACGCGGGCTTCACCAAGACCGACTGGGACCAGGGCATCGCCGAGATCAACATCGACACCGCCTTCGGCGACGGCACGATCACCAACATCGCCGCGGTCCGCGCGCTCAGCAACGACAGCGGCGCCGACGTCGACGGCTCGCCCGTCACCAGCCTCCACTCGCGCAACAATATCGAGCAGTGGCAGATCAGCAACGAACTGCGCTACGCGGGCACCTTCGGCGCCTTCGACGTCACCACCGGGCTCTTCTATTTCGACCAGGACATCAACTACGCCGAACAGCGCCTGCTCTCGGGCGGCGCGCTCACCGTCTCGGGCGGCGGGCGCCAGAAGCAGAAGACCGGCGGCGTCTTCGCGACGGTCGACTGGAACATCACCGACATGCTGACGCTCAGCGTCGGCGCGCGTTACTCGGCCGAGGAAAAGGCGGTCCAGGTCCGTTCGATCGGCGTCGGCGGCTGCAACCTTGACACGCTACGCTGCAGCTACGACTTCCGCGACAAGGACAATTGGAGCGGCTTCACCCCGCGCGTCGGCGTCCAGTTCAAGCCGACCGAGGACACCCTGCTCTACGCTTCTTTCGCACAGGGCTTCCGCAGCGGCGGCTATAACTTCCGCAACCTCAACCCCAATGTCGCGCCGGGTCCCTTCGACCAGGAAAAGCAGGACGCCTATGAAGTCGGCGTGAAGCAGGAATTCGGCAATTTCGCGCGCGTCAATCTCGCGGGGTTCTACAACCGCATCAACGGCACCCAGCGCGAGTTCCAGGCGCCCTTCGCGCCCTTCGGCAACTTCCAGATCATCACCAACGCCGCCGACGTGTCGATCAAGGGTGTCGAAGGCGAAGTGCTGGTAAAGCCGATGTCGGGCCTGACGATCGCCGGCCAGTTCGGTTACACCAAGGGCAAATACGAAAAGATCCTGTTCGATCTCAACGCCGACGGCGTCATCAACGACCGCGACTTCGCGCTGAAACTGCCGCGCCTGTCGCCGTGGAGCTATGGCGGCTCGATCACCTATGCCACCGCGCTCGGCGGCGATTTCGATGCCGAAGCGCGCGTCGGCGCCAACCACCGCGATGCCGCCTTCTACAACGACCAGAACACCGGCCTGCTCCGCGCCGCGACGATGGTCGACGCCAGCCTCGCGGTCAGCCGCGGGCCGGTGAAGGTCTCGGTCTATGGCAACAACCTCCTCAACGAAGCGACCTTCGGCACCGAGGCGCCCTTGCCCTTCTTCGCCGGTTCGACCTTCTCCCCGCTCAACAAGGGCAGGGTCTACGGGGTCGAAGTCGGGTACAAATTCTGATCTCTCTCCCACTGGAGCCCGCCCCTAAAGCGGGCTCCATTTTTATCGGGCTCTCCCATGACCAAATCACTCGAAGGGCGCGTCGCGCTCGTCACCGGCGCGTCGCGCGGCCTCGGCCGCGACATCGCGCTCAAGCTCGCCGCCAACGGCGCGTCGCTCGCGCTGCTCGACCGCAAGGCGCATTGGGCCGAAGACCTCGTCCAGCAAATCACGGCCGATGGCGGCAAGGCCGTCGCGCTCGGCTGCGACGTGTCCGACCGCGACACGCTGCATGACGCGTTCGACAGCGCCGCCGCCGACCTCGGCGGCATCGACATCGTCGTCAACAATGCGATGTGGACCAAATATTCGCCGATCGACGGCATCGACGCCGATAGCCTCGACAAGATGCTCGGCGTCGGCATCGCCGGCATCGTCTGGGGCACCCAGGCCGCGGCAAAGCATATGCGCCCGCGCGGCGGCGGCTCGATCGTCAACATCGCCTCGGTCTCGGCGCACATGGGCCTCCCGGGTGCGATGGTCTATTGCGGGATCAAGGCAGCGGTCGAGGGCATGACGCGTTCGTCGGCGATCGAACTCGCGCCCGAACAGATCCGCGTCAACGCCGTCGCCCCGTCGACCGTCGCGACCGAGGGCGTCCGCGCGATGCTCGACGATGCGACCTTCGCGGCGCGTGTCGCGAGCACGCCCCTGGGGCGGCTCGGCGAAACGTCGGACATTGCCGAAGCGGTGCTCTTCTTCGCCGACAGCGCCCGCGCGGGCTTCGTCACCGGCCAGTCGCTGCTCGTCGACGGCGGCATCTCGATCGCGCTGCGCTAAGCGTAAACCCCCTCGGCGATCCCGCGGGCGTCGAGCCCGCGGATCGCCGTGATCCGCCCGGCATCGGGGTGATCGGCAACCAGCCGATGCCCCGAATTGGCGATGCTCGTCAGGTACAGCGTGTCGAGACCCGGCCCGCCGAACGCCGGGCACGACGGGAACGGCAACGGCAGCGGGATCGAACGCAGCAGCTTGCCGTCGGGCGCATAACAGGCGACCGCCTGCGCCAGCACCAGCGCCGTCCAGATCCGTCCCTCGCTATCGACCGTCGCGCCATCGGGACCCGATCCCTGCTCGCGGCAATCGACCAGATTCTCGCGCGGCCCGATCGTGCCGTTTTCGGGGTCGTAGCGATAACGCCGCAGATGCCCGTCGAGGCTGTCGGCGAAATAGAGCGTCTCGCCATCGGGCGAGAAGCTGATCGCATTGCCGATCGCGACCCCGCGCTCGATCTCCGCCCAGCCGCCGTCGGCATCGAGGCGGAACAGCGCCCCTGCGTCATCGTCGTAGCCGGTGCGCATCGACGCCGTCAGGAAGCGGCCGTGGCGGTCTGCCTTGCCGTCGTTGAGCCGCGTCGCGGGCGCCATGACGGGACGCGCGATCGCCTCCACCTGCCCGCTCTCGGGATCGAAACGATAGAAGCCGTCCGCCAGCGCGGCGATCAGTCCGCCCGACGCCAGCCCGATGCTCCCCACCGGCTGATCGAGCGTCCAGCGGCGCACATCGCCGCCCTCGGCATCGCTCGACAGGATTTCGGGCGCGATCGAATCGACCCAGTAAAGCCGCTCGCTGCGATGATCCCACAACGGGCTTTCGCCCAGCCCGGCGACGCCGGCGGGCAACAGGTCGATGGCGACGGGCATGATCTTCTCCTCTTGTGACGGCAGAGGATAGCCGCTGCGCCGCGACGCGCGGCGCCGGCCGGTCCGGCGCCGCCGCTTATTTCAGATGCGATTTGTCATTCCGCCGCGATCGCGAAATCCTCACCCTCGTCGGCCGCATCGTCGCCGCGATTGTCCTGCGGATAGCGATGATGGAATTCGGCGATCGTCTCGCGCATGATCTCGACGAACTCGGCGCGGCGCGGCGACAGCCGCTCGGTCGTGCCGCCGATCCCGATCACCAGCGGGATGCCATGGCTGCTGTTGCCCAGCGGCATCGCGATCGACGCGATCCCCGGCACCGGATGTTCGGGCCAGTAACAATAGCCGGTGTGACGGATCCAGCGGATCCGGCTCATCACATCCTCGAGCGTGATCGCCTTGTCGGGATTGAGTTCGTAATAGTTGGAATAACGATAGATTTTATCGATCTCGCGGTCGCGCATCCGGCTCATCAGCGCCATGCCCGCGGTCGCGTCGAGCATCAGGCGCATCTCGCCCGGATTGGGCGGGCGCTTGTGCGGATGGTCGGGGGTGCGCATCGTCACATATTGGATGAACAGGTCGTTCTGCGTGACGAGGACGACGGTTTCCTCGGTTTTGCGGAACAGCTCGTCGATCAGCCAGTTATAGCCGTTGCCATAGGCGACATGGCTGTAGAGCCAGCTGCCGAGCGAAGCGACCTGCAGCGTCGGCAGATAGGTTCGCGTCTTGCGGTTATAATTGAGGTAACCCTCGATCACCATGCTCTTGAGCAGGTTGGTCGTGCTCGACTGCGGATAACCGAGCGCCGAATAAATCTCGTTGAGCCGCAATGGCTCGCGGCGATCGCGGAACAGTTCGAGCACTTCAAAGGTGCGCGACGCCGATTTGACGGGTTTTCTCTTCATCTCTCCACCCCAACAACGACGGCGCTGGTGCCGTCTGTGGCCGGTCAATCCGCCGCCTCGCGAGCGGTCTCTGTTCCGCGCACGATAGCGGTCCGCCTTCGCCAGACGCGCAAAAGCGTGACTTCATTCGGTCATATCACATATGTGATATCGAGTGAAGGTCAGGGGGAAGCCGGAAAACCCGCCAGATGCGCGGCGATCCGCGTCCCCCAGGCGGCGCGCAGCCGCGGCGGCCCGTCATGCGCCATCGTCTCGTCGATCTCGATGATCGCGCCCGGAATCGCCTCCGCCGTCTCGATCGCGCGTTCGACCGGGATGACCTTGTCGTGCCGCCCGTGGACGATCAGCGTCGGCACGCGGATGCCCGCCAGCGCGGGTCGCAGGTCGGGCGCGGCAAGGCTCGCGGCAAAATGCCGCGCGGTGCCGCCGGGGTGGATACCATGGCGCCAGGCGAGCCGCGCTTCCTCGGCGACGCGGCCCGCATCGAAGTCGGCCGCCATGCCGTTCGCCTGCGCGACGCCCAGCTGGCGCGCGACATAGGCGTCTTCGTCGGGGATATGGTCGGCGGCGAGCCGGTCGAGCGCGGCATCGGGGACCGCATCGGCCATCGAACGGCTCATCGCCATCACCAACGACAGGCCGAGCACCCGTTCGGGCGCGTGCACCGCCAGTTGCTGTGCGACCAGCCCGCCGATCGAGCGTCCGACCAGATGCGCCGCGCCGATCGCCTCGGCCTCCATCACCGCCAGCACGTCGGCCGCCATGTCGGCGATGCCATAGGGCGGCAGCGCGTCGCCCTGCCCCGACGCCGCCGCCTTGATCCCGTGCAGGTCGGGCACCGCATCGACGAGCGCGGTCGATCGCCCCGTATCGCGGCTGTCGATGCGCAGCGGCACGAAACCCGCCGCGACGAGCGGCGCACAGAAACCATAGTCGAAATCGGTCGACGGGCGCCCCGCCCCCGCCAGCAGGATCACGACTGGGCCATCGCCCGCCGCCATGCGCTCATAATGGATGGTGACGGCGCCGTTCGTCGCAAAGGCCATGGCCCATTCTCCTCGCCCGCCCGTGTGCGCGCCGGGTCATGGCGGTGCGAGCGCGATGCGCCGGGCGTGCTATAAATCAGCATGGGGATAATCGCCCCGCCCCGCACCCGCGCGCCTGCGTCCCGCCACCCCGCGCCTAATGTGCCCGACGCAAGAACGGGCGACGCGCCCGCCACGGAGAGGCCGATGACCAGCGAAACCGCCCCAGCCCAGACCGACGCCGCAGCGACGCGCATGCCCTATGGCGCGCTGTTCCTGCTGATGGTCGTCTATGCCTTCAACATGCTCGACCGCCAGATCGTGACGATCCTCGTCGAACCGATGAAGGCCGACCTCGGCCTCGCCGACTGGCAGATCGGGACGATCAGCGGGCTCGCCTTCGCGCTCTTTTACACGCTGCTCGGCATCCCGCTCGCGCGCATCGCCGACCGCGGCAACCGCGTCGGGATGATCGCCATCGCGCTCGCGGTGTGGAGCGGTTTCACCGCGCTCTGCGGTCTCGCGCGCAACTTCACCGAATTGCTGCTTGCGCGCATCGGCGTCGGCGTCGGCGAAGCCGGCTGCACTCCCGCCGCGCACAGCCTCATTACCGACTATGTCCCGCGCGAACAACGCGGCCGCGCACTTGCGCTCTATTCGCTCGGCGTGCCGGTCGGCTCGCTCGCGGGGCTCGTGCTCGGCGGCATATTGCTCGCCAGCCTCGGCTGGCGCGCCGCCTTCCTGATCGCGGGCGTGCCCGGCATCCTGCTCGCGATCCTCGTCTGGTTCACCCTCGACGAACCGCGCAAGCACGCGATCACGCGGCAAACGCCCGCCGCGCCGCATATGCCGCTCGGCCAGGTGCTCGCGACCCTGCGCCGCCTGCCCAGCTTCTGGCTCATCTCCTTCGGCACCGCGATGGGCGCCTTCGGCTATTACGGCCAGGCCTCCTTCTTCGGCTCGCTCTACATGCGCACCCATGTCGCCGGCATCGACGCGATGGCGGCGGGCTGGGGCGTCCCGCCGACGGTCTTCCTCGGCCTCAGCCTCGGGCTGATCGTCGGGCTCGTCGGCATGGTCGGCACCTTCGTCGGCGGCCAGCTCGCCGACCGCGCCGCGCGGCGCGGGATCAGGGGCTACACTTTGGTCCCCTCGACCTCGCTCGTCATCGCGGCGCCCTTGTTCGCGGGCGCCGCGCTCGCCCCGACCGTGCCCTTGTCCTTCGCCTTCCTCAGCGGCGCGATCTTCGTCCACGCGCTCAACTATGGCTCGGTCTTCGCCTCGGTGCAGACGCTCGTCCCCGCGCGCGTCCGCGCGATGGCGGCGGCGGTGCAACTGTTCGTGACCAATGCGATCGGCCTTGCGCTCGGGCCCTTGTTCGTCGGCATCGCGAGCGACCTGCTCGCCCCCTCGCTCGGCAGCGAGCAAGGCCTGCGCGCCGCGATGGCGCTCGTCGCGCTGCCGCTCGCGATCGGGTCTTTGCTGTTCTGGCTGGCCGGCCGCCGGATCGAAGCCGACGAGGCGAAGCAGGGCGCCTGAGGCGCCCTGCAAATCCCTTCTTATCGTGTCAGTTCAGCAAACCGCGCCTTGTGATGGTCGCGGTCGCCATGCGCGAGATCGAGCATCATCTGGCGGCGGAGGTGATGGCTGACGATCAGTTCCTCGCTGGTGCCGACCCCGCCATGGAGCTGCACCGCCTGCTGCGCCACCGCGATGCCGCATTGCGCGACGCGGACCTTCGCCGCCGCGATCAGCGACCTCGCGTCGCCCCCGCTTGCGAGTTGCGAGGCGGCGACCATCATCAGCGCGCGCGCTTCCTCGCACGCGACGCTCATGTCGACCACCTTGTGCTGGACGACCTGGAAGCTGCCGATCGCCACGCCGAACTGCTGGCGCGTGCGGACATAGTCGAGCGTCGCTTCGACCGCCGCTTCCATCGATCCGACCGCCTCGGCCAGATGCGCGACGATCGCGCGGTCGAGCGCCGCCTCGATACGCTCCGCCGCGTCGCCGACCGCGCCGACCGGGATGCCCAGGGCGCCCTCGAGGGCGAGGCTGCAATGGCGATGGCTGTCGACCGAGCGGAAACGCTGGACGCTCAGCCCTTCAGCGCTCGCCGGGACCAGGAACAGGCTGACGCCGTTCGGTTCGCCCGAAGTGCCCGCCGTGCGCGCCGACACCAGATACCAGTCGGCATCGGCACCATCCTCGACATGCGCCTTCGCGCCGGTCAGCCGGAAGCCGTCGCCATCGGCCGCCGCCAGGGTCGAAATCGCTGCAATATCAAAGCCTTCATCCTCGATCAGCGCCGCCGCGATGCGCACCTGCCCCGCCCCGATCTGCTCGAGCAGCGCCGCGCAATGGTCGCCCCCGCCCGCGATCAGCGCCGCCGGCAGCACGCAATGGCTGACATAGGCATCGGTCATCAGGTGCCGGCCGACAGCTTCCATGATCGCCATCACCTCGACCGGACCACCGCCAAGCCCGCCCTCATCCTCGGCAATCGGCAGCATCAGCCACCCCAATTCGGCCATCTTGCCCCAACGCTGCGCGGCACCTTCGCCAACTTCCGCGAGCCGCTTCAACCGCTCGGCGGCATTCCATTCCTCGACACCGAACCGCTCGGCGCTGTCGCGCAGCATCTGCTGCTCGTCGTTAAAGGCGAACTGCATCGCTAATCTCCCTCAAAGCCCGAGCGCGCGGCGCGCGATGATGTTGCGCTGGATCTCGCTCGACCCGCCGTAAATGGTGGTGACACGCGCATAGAGCGCGCCCTTGAGCGCGAACGGCATATCCTCGGGCAATTGGCTTGCATCATCGAGCGTCGCGAAATGCTGCGCCTTCGGCCCCAATGCCTCGACCCACAGCGCGGTCGCTTGCTGCGTCAGTTCGGACCAGCGCAGCTTGACCATCGACCCGCGCGGACCGGAGTCGGCGCCTGCCGCCGCATCGGCCATCAACCGCAGCACCATCGCCTGCACCGCGAGCGCCTCGATCTCGACCTGCGCGAGTTTCGCCCTGAATTCGGGCTTGTCGATCAACAAGCCATGTGCGGTCTTGCGGCGCGTCGCCGCCTCGCGCACTGCGCGCAGCGTCTGCGGCAGGAACATCGCGGTCGCCGCCGCGACCATGCGCTCGCGGTCGAGCAGCACCTTGCCGTAATTCCAGCCCATGCCTTCCTCGCCGACGACATTGGTCGCGGGAATGCGGACATCGTCGAGGAACACCTCGTTCGTATGGTGCTTTTCGTCGAGCGTGTGGATCGGGCTGATCCGGATGCCCGGCGTGTCCATGTCCACTAGCATCAGCGAAATGCCCTGCTGCCGCCGCCCCTCGGTCGAGGTCCGCGCGAGGATGAACATGCGGTCGGCGACATGCGCATAGCTCGTCCACATCTTGTGGCCGTTGACGACATATTCGTCGCCGTCCCGGTCCGCCCGGGTACGCAGCGCCGCAAGGTCAGACCCCGCGCCCGGCTCCGAATAGCCCTGGCACCACCAATCCTCGCCGCTGATGATGCGCGGCAGGTAGAAATCCTTCTGCGCCTGGCTGCCATAGGTGAAGATGATCGGGCCGATCAGCTCGAGCCCCTGATGGAATTGCGCCGGCGCATCGGCGGCGGAAGCCTCCGACCAGAAGATATGGAGCTGCTGCGGCGTCCAGCCGGTGCCGCCATATTGTTTCGGCCAGGTCGGCGCGCCCCAGCCGCGCTCGGCGAGGCGGCGCTGATAGGCGACCAGATTCTCGGGCGACAGGCGCAGCCCGGCGCGGACGGTCTTTTTCCACTCCTCGGGAATCGAGTTCGCGAAAAAGTCGCGCACGTCCTGCTGAAAGGCCCGGTCTTCGGGCGCCAAGTCCAGATTCATCGTCGCATCTCCCAGTCGGTTGGACCGGGCTTAGCCGCGCGGCATCTATACTGGCTCGCAGCCAGCGGACAGGCGACGCAATTTCGCAAATGTGATTGTCGGCGCGCACGCCCACCCATGCTTCGCACCGGCGCGCCGCTGGGCAATCGTCGAGGCCAATCAAGTCATTAAAGGAGAGGTTTTATGCACGGCCTGATGCAGGCGCAGCAATTGACGACCGCGATGCTGATCCGGCACGCGGCGACCAATCACCCGCGACGCGAAATCGTGTCACGCCGCGCCGACGGTTCGCTCGAACGCTCGGACTGGCAGACCGTCGAGCGCCATGCGCGTCATATCGCCGCGGGCCTCGCCGACCTCGGCCTGAAGCCCGGCGACCGCGTCGCGACACTGGCGTGGAATCGCCTGCCCCACCTCGAACTTTATTATGGCGTCAGCGGCGCGGGCATGGTGCTCCATACCGTCAACCCGCGCCTTTTCCCCGAACAGATTCGCTACATCGTCGACCATGGCGGCGCGCGCGTGCTGTGCGTCGATCCCGACCTGCTGCCGATCGTCGAACCGCTCCTCGCCGATCTGCCGAAGATCGAACGCGTGATCGTCCTCGCCGACCAGGCCGACATGCCCGAAACCAAAATCGCCGACCCGATCTCGTACCAGAGCCTGACCGATGGCCCGCGCGCGATCGCGGCATGGCCCGATCTCGACGAGAATAGCGCCAGCGCGCTCTGCTATACCAGCGGCACGACCGGCCATCCGAAGGGCGTGCTCTACAGCCACCGCTCGACCGTCCTCCACGCGATGAGCGCGCTGGCGAACGACAGCATGTCGTTGGGCGCTGCGGACTCGATCCTCGTCGTCACCCCGCTGTTCCACGTTAACGCCTGGGGCATCCCCTATTCGGCGGCGATGGCGGGATCGAAGCTCGTCCTGCCGGGGTCGGCGCTCGACCCGGTGTCGCTTTACGAGTTGATGCGCGATGAGCGCGTGACCTTCTCGCTCGGCGTGCCGACGATCTGGTTCGCCTTCCTCGACCATCTTGAACGCGAGCGCGCGCCCGAGGATCGCGAAGCCCTCAAGCTCGACCGCATCTTCACCGGCGGCGCCGCGACGCCACGCTCGCTGATCGAACGCTTCCGCATCCTGCTCGGCGTCGAGACGATGCAGGCGTGGGGCATGACCGAGACCAGCCCGGTCGCGACCGTCTGCCGCCCGCTCGCGCACCACGAAGATCTCGGCGAAGAGGCGCAGATCGACCTGCGCGCGCTGCAAGGCCGCTCGGTGTTCGGCATCGAACTGCGGATCGAGGATGAGGACGGCAAGGAATTGCCGCGCGACGGCGAGGCGGCAGGCCTGCTCAAGGTGCGCGGGCCGTGGGTGCTCAATGCCTATCACGGCCAGCCGGCGGGCAGCGCGCTCGACGCAGGCGGCTGGTTCGACACCGGCGACGTCGCCAAGATCGACCCCGACGGCTTCCTGCAAATCACCGACCGCGCGAAGGATGTCATCAAGTCGGGCGGCGAATGGATCTCATCGATCGACCTCGAGAATGCCGCCGTCTCCCATCCCAAGGTTGCCGAGGCCGCGGTGATCGGCGTTGCGCATCCCAAATGGCAGGAGCGCCCGCTGCTGCTCGTCCAGCTCCACGCCGGCGAGGCCTGCACCAAGGACGAACTCATGGCGCACCTCGCCGACAAGGTCGCGCGCTGGTGGCTTCCCGACGACGTGATCTTCGTCGACGCGCTACCGCACACCGCGACGGGCAAGCTGCTCAAGACCGAACTGCGCAAACGCCACGGCGATCATTTCGCCGCAGCGGCGGACGCGGTCACCTGATCGCGAAGACGTGATACATCGGGCCGTCGTCGGTGCGCATGCCGTTGGCGACGGCGACGGTCCGGTTCAGCCAGTCATAATCGGGGTGGCCGGTGACGAAACGTGGCGTGGTGCGCAGATACAAATCCTCATAGGGACCCGGTTCGCGCCGCGCGAAGCGTTCGGTCGCCTCGGGCGAGGTCGGCGTCATCAGCCCGGTGTAGTGCATCGCGATGCGCGCGCCGTCGTCGGTCTCCAGCGAGGTGCGGACGTCGATGATCATCGTGCCGTCGCCGCGCCACGTTACCCAGTCGGCGCCATCGGGCAGCACGCGCCCGCGCAGACGCGGCCCTTCGAACGTACCGCCATGCACCGGGTAAATCCCCATCCGGCTCTCGCCGCCGATCGGCTGCGCCTGGTCATAAGCGACGTTCAGCCGCATCGCGAACAGCGGCTCCCACGCCAGTGTCTCGATCCCCATCATGTCTCTCCTTTCGCGCCCGTGCCGAACAGCTTGTAGACCGGATCATGCGGCCAAGGCGTGCCCACCGATTTGCGATGCGCGAAACGCTCGGCCTCGCTCTTGTCGGGCGCCGGGCGCTCGTCGACCCAGTCGAAGACGACGACCCGGTCAGCGACCCGCCATTCGCCCGCGCGTTTCTCGAACCGGTCGACATAGCGGCCCGCCATATAAAGCTCGACCAGCCCGCCTTCGCCGCCGGGTTGCCGCTGGAGCGCGGTGAAATAGCTTTCGACCGCCGCCTCGTCGCCGCGCAATTCGATCAGGATATTGTGGAGCTGGTGGATGCCGCGCTCGATCAGCGGCAGCGTCTGCATCGCCCAGTCGATGAAACCGTCGGTCGTCCCGTTATAGGCGCCATGATCGTCGGTGCCGCCCGGCCAGCAGGCCGACCGCAGCATCGCTTCGTCGGCGCGGTCGATTCCCCGGCAATAGCGGAACAGGCAATCGCGGATCATCTCGCGATCCCAAAGCGCCGCAATGTCTTTTGTGCCGTCGTTCATCCGTTCCGCTCCCATTTTGCAGCGAGACGCTGCGTTGGAGGAGGGCACAGATAAAGGCATGCCACGTCGCCGCGACGATTATTCCATTCTGGATTGCGTCTCGGCTCCCCCAGCAATGACGAGGCCGGCGCGACCCGGGTCGCGCCGGCCTCTTTACTACCGGAACCGAAACAGATCGGGTCGCTAGATCAGAAGGCGATTCTGGCAGTAATGCGAGCACCGTGGGTGTTGCGGTCCGAAGCGAGCGTGCCGCTGTACGCCGCGCCGATCCGGAACTGGCCGGCATCATATTCGAAGCCCGCCTCGACCTCGGCCGAATTCTTGGGAATTTCGGCGCCGACGATGCCGAAGGCCGGACCACCCGCCACGAAACCCGCTCCGAACACCGCCGCGCGGTCGTCGAAAGCACGGTTCCACGCGAGCGACGCATAGGGCTGGAAGCCGCCTTCGCCGGCGTTGAGCTGGAAGCGCGCGCCGAGGCTGAGGAAGGTCGTCTTGAGCCCGGTCTCGCCGACCAGCAGCGCGCCGCTGCCACCCGTTTCGGTCACGGCGTCGGTATCGGTGTCGACATGGGCAAGCCGCAGGAAGGGTGAAATTGCCGCCTTACCCGCCTTGATGTCGTAACCGAGCTCACCGAAGACCTGCAGCGTGTCGCCGTCGCGCTTCGACACCAAAGTCTGCGCAATCGGCGCCAGGCTGACCGTGCGGCTGGTGTCGATATCGTGCCAGGCATAGCTGACGCCGAAGGCGGCGCGGATGCCTTCGCCCGTGCCATAGGTGGCGTGAGCGGCCAGATATTTGCTCTCGACGTCGCTGCTGTCGCCGCGGCCGTCGAAGCGGAAGTCCGACGAGCCGAGACCCGCGGACAGCGCCGCGGCGAAACCCTTGCCGCCATAACCGACGCCGGTGACGAAGCCCTTGTGGTTGGCGTCCATGCCGAACTGCGCGGCATTGCCGCCAAAATCGCCCCAGCCGCCGAAGGCCGAGCCCCACACGAACATCCCGCCCTCTTCGGGACCCTTGAGGTCGAGCAGCGCGTTGCGCAGGTGGCGGCTGTCATCGGTGAGCCCCGAAACGGTGCTGGCGTGGATCTCGCCCGACAGGTCGCCGAACGCCGCCGAAGCGGTTGCGGCATTCTGCACCAGCACCGCTTCGAACAGCGGGTTGTCGATGCCCAGCGTCTGCACCGCATTGGCGACGCCGATCTGGTTGAAGTTCACCGCGACGTCGGCGAAATCGATGTCGTTGCGATAGAGCGACAGCGTCACCTGGTTGCTGCCGTAGCGCAGGAACGGATCGAGGAAGGCCAGGTCGGTGGCGACCGATCCGAAGCGCCCACTGACTCCGGCCGCGCCGGTCAGGATGACATAGTCGGTGCGCGGGTTGTAATTGCCGTTCGCCGCGAGCACCGCGACCCGCGCCGTGTTGGCGATGGTCACCGCACCGGTGGCATCGACCCGGTCGCCCTGCCCCGCCGCATTGACCTCGACCTGATAGATCGAGCCCGCCGCCAGCGCGAGGTCGCCGTTGACGGTCAGGCGGCCGATCGAATTGCCCGGTGCCAGCGTGCCGTTGCCCGCGATCGTGGTATCGCCGACGCTGCCGTTGCCACCCAGCGTGCCGCCGCTGTTCACGGTGACGTCCGACGCGATGCTGCCGTTGACCGCCAGCGTGCCGCCGTTGACCGACGTCGGGCCGGTATAGCTGTTCGTGCCGGTCAGGTTGAGCGTGCCGTCGCCGGTCTTGACGAGGCTGCCGGTGCCGGTGATGTCGCCCGCAAAGCTGGTATTTTCGTCCTGATCGACCGTCAGTTCGCTGTCGTCGATCACGACGCTCGCCTCGCCGCCGCCCGACAGGCCGCCGATCGTCTGGTCGGTACCGCTGATGTCCAGCTGGCCGGCGCCGAGGTTGAAGTCGGTTTCGGGATCGATCGCACCCGCGATCCGCACCGATCCGCCAAGGATGTTGGTGAGACCGGTGAAGCTATAGTCGCCAAGGAAAGACAGGACCGAATTACCGTCCTTCACCAGCGTCCCGTTGCCCGAAAAAGCGCCGAGGAAGTCGTAATCGTCCGAACGGTTGAAGATGAAGCTGCCGTTGTTGACGATGTCGCCCGAGAAATTGCCCTCGGTCCCGCCGACGCCGAGTTGGAAGAAGCCGTCGCCTTCGGTGGTCACGTCGCCGAGCAGCGTACCGCTGAGCACCAGCCCGCCGTTCGAGACGATCGTCCCACCCGTGTGGGCAAAACCATCGGTATCGAGCAGGAACACTGCTTCGCCGAGCAACTGCACCTTGCCGGCGCCCGTGACCGACAGCCCGCCGAGCGCCGAAACGACGTCGTTCTGGCTGAAGTTCACCGCCAGCAAGCCGTTGTTGAGGATCGTCGGGGTGAAAATCGGCGTCGTGAACAGATCCTCGCCGAACTGGAACTCGTTTACCTGAAGCGCCGCGCCCTCGTTGATCGCTACGCCGCCGAACTCGCCGACGAAGCCCGAGGTCGACCAATAGCCGCGCGCGACTTCGAGCGTTTCGAAGCCCTGCGATTCGGTGAGCTGCTGCGCCTCGGTCAGTTCGAGTATGTCGCCGTCGAGGGTCAGCGTGTCGAAGCCCGCGCCCGCATCAACGATGCCGTCGATGCTGCTGCCGGTGCGCAAGATGACATTGTCGTCGAAGATGCCGAGCCGCACCGCCATCCCGCTTTCGCCGACGATGGCACCGGCATTGTCGAGCGTCACCGCACCGCTGCTGTCACCCAGCACGCCGCGCGTTCCGCCGGTGATGGTGCCGGTGTTGATCAACGTCGCCTGTCCGAAATTGCCGAGCACGACGCCGTCGGTGCCGCCGCTGATCGTGCCACTGTTGGTGATCGTCGCATTGTCGAAGAAACCCGCGGTCGCGGCGCCGAGGGTGCCGCCGGTGATCGTGCCGGTGTTGACGATCGTGCCAGCCCGTTCGGTCTCGACATTGCTGCCCTGCGCCTCGATCACCGCGCCTTCGGCAGCGCCGGTGATGGTGCCCGCATTGGTCAGCGTGGCATTGTTGCCGACCGAGATGACGGCGCCATAGCCGTTGACCCCGTTGATCGTGCCGCTGTTGCTGAGTGAGCCGTTGACGGCATCCTGGCCGGGAATGGCAAGCCCCTGTTGGATCAGCACAGCGCCAGGGCCATTGCCCGTGATCGTGCCGGCATTTTCGACTGTGCCGCCTTCGGACAGGATGATGCCGAAGCGCGAACCGCTGATCTCGCCGCCCTCGGCATTGGTCACCAGCGCCGAATAGGTTTCGAACGCCTGCCCGTTGCCGCGGAACATCGACACGCCGTCGGTGCCGACGCCGGATTCGCCGGTGATCGTGCCGCTGTTCGCCACCGAACCGCCACCGATCAGGCGCACGCCGTCGTTGGTTTCGCCGATGATCGTGCCGCTGTTGACGATCTGCGTGCCCTGCGCGAGCAGGACGAGGTCGCCGATCTCGTCATCATACAGATAGGCGGTGGTGACGCCCGCGCCGGCGCCCGAGATCGTGCCGCTGTTGGTCACCGCCGAATTGGCGGTGCCGATGGTGATGCCCGCGTCGGGCGCGGCGGCGAAGCCGTCATAGGTGCCGTTGCCGCGGATCGTGCCGGCATTGTCGACGGTCAGCGTGCCGCTCGACCCGCCGTAGATGCCCGAGGTGCCGCCTTCGATCAGGCCGCTTTCCTCGTTGGTGATCACCAGGTCGCCACGCGACCCCTGCTGCACGCCTTCGGCGAAGGCGCTGCTGATCGTGCCGCTGTTGGTCAGCGTCGAGGCTTCGAGGTTGCTGCCGAAGCCGAGTCCCTGCCCGCCTTGGCCGGTGCCGCCGAAATCGCCAGTACCGCTGATCGAGCCGGTGTTGACGACGATGCCGAACTGGCCGTCGCGCTCGACGCCGTCGATCGCATTGCCCTGGATGAAGGCCCCTTGCCGCTCGCCGGTGATGGTGCCGTCGTTGAGGATCGTGCCGCCGCCCGAGATCGCCGCACCGGCACGAATGCCCGCGATGGTGCCGCCTTCAAGGTTGATCAGCGTCGCCGAATAGGTTTCGAGATCCTGGTCGTTATGCGCAAAGATCGACACGCCGTCGGTGGTGCCGTTGTTGTTCTGTGCCAGCCCCTGGATCGTGCCGCTGTTGGTCACCGAGCCGCCGCCCGCAAGGCGAACGCCGTCGTCGGTATCGCCGGTGATCGTGCCGCTGTTGACGATCGTCGTGTCGACGACCGTGCCCGGGAATTCGCCCGTCGCGGGATCGCGACCGGCATAGGTCACGATGCCGAACTGTGCGCCCGAGATGTCGCCGCTGTTGACGATGGTCGACGACGATCCGGTCAGCGCGATGCCGCCGGCGGGCGCGCTGCTGTTCGGGCCGACGCCATTGCCGCGGATCGTGCCCGCATTGTCGAGCTCGAGCGCACCGATATCGACCTGGATGCCCGACGAGCCGCCGGTGATCGAGCCATCGGCGCCATTCTCGACGGTGATCGCCGTTTCGGCGGTCGTGGCGACATAGATGCCGTCGCTCGCGGCACCGCTGATCGTGCCGATGTTGGCGATGCTCACCTCGTCGAACAGGCCGAACACGACGACACCCTCGCCGCCGAGACCCGCGCCGCCGTTGCCGCCGGTGATCGTGCCGCTGTTGGTGACCAAACCCGAAACCGGGGTCCCGTCGAGCCCGTTCTGGAGCAACACGCCCGCGCCGCCGCCGTTGATCGCGCCGGCATTGTCGACACTGCCCCCCGACGAATGCGCGACGCCGGCGCGCACGCCGGTGATCGTGCCGGTCTCGCTGTTGGTGACCGAGGCTGCGTAAGTGGCAAGATCCTGCGTCGCGAAGGCGAACGTCGACACACCGTCCGACTGCACGTTCTGGCGCCCGTCAATCAGGCCGCTGTTCACGACGCTGCCGCCGCCCTGCAGGCGGATCGCGTCATTGTTCAGCCCGACGATCGTGCCGCTGTTGGTAATGCTGGTGTTGGCCGCTATTTCCTCAAGACCCGCCGGCGTCGATCGCGCGTTGGTGGTGATCCCAAAGCTCGCGCCCTGGATCATGCCGCTGTTGTCGATCGTCGCATCGGGAGTCAGGATGCTGACTCCGAAGCCATTGTTGCTGCGGATCACCCCGTCATTGTCGAGCGTCAGCGTGCCGTCGATCACCTGGATTGCCGGGCCGTTAGAGACGATCTGGCCGTCCTCGCCATTGTTGATGATGACATCGCCGTCGAACAGGGTGCTGACGATGCCCGACTGCTGCGCGTTGACCAGGCCGTTGTTGTTGACCGTTACCGATTCGAGCGTCCCGCCTGCGAGGACGCCGAAAAAGCCCGACACGGTGCCATCGTTGTTCAGCGTCGCGCTGCGTTCTTCCTGGCCGGCGATGCCGCCCATCACGACGCCAAAGGGCGAAGCCGTCTGCTGCGGGTTAGGGAAACCAATCGAGCGGATGATGCCCGCATTGTCGATCGTACCGCCGCCCTGCAGCACTGCGCCGAACACGGTGCCCTCGATCAGACCGGTCTCGCTGTTGCTGATCGATCCGGTCGGGGCCGCACCCGCGGCGATGCGATCGGGGAAGTCGCTGACCGACACGCCGGTGCCGAGTGCATTGTTGCCGGCATTGCCGGTGAAGCCCTGGATCGTGCCGCTGTTCTCGACGCTGCCGCCGCCGGTGAGCGCGACACCGCTCCCCGCGTCGCCGCGGATCAGGCCCGAATTGACGACGCTGGTGTCGGCGGCGAGCGGCGCGGGCGGAAGGTCCTCGCCCTCTTCGTCCTCGCCGAAGAAATAGCTGGTCGTGATGCCGTTCGAGCCGCCGATGATCGTGCCGCCGTTGGTGACACTCGACCCCGGCTGCGCGATCACGATGCCGCCGCTCGGCCGCTGCCCGGCGGTTCCGAGGTCGGTCCCTTCGCCGTGGATCGTGCCTTCGTTCCGGACCACCACCGCGCCATTGTCGGCGTAGACGCCGATGATATCGCCCTCGACTTCTTCATCCTCGGCGACGACGACTTCGAGCGTTTCGGGCTGGTCGTTATGGATGCCGAACGCTTCCTGGGCGCTTGCGGGAGCCGCCACCTGCAAAATGGACAGGCCCGCGATGGCGCTGGTCGCCATCAGGCGCGATTTGGAATATTTCGACATGCTCTGGTCACTCCCGAATGAAATCACATGGCGAGCGGCAGCATCGACGGAGACCGCATGCTTGCGCTCCGCCTGATGATTCCGCTCTTTGCTGCGCCCCCACTGCCAACCGTGCGACCAACCCGCTTGGCGTTGTTTCTGCTTGCTAATTCCCCGGCGGGCAGAGCGTCTACCCAATGTTTTTTAGGCTGGCGGGCGCCCACCCTTTGCTCCAGCAGCATCCATCCCGACCGCACCGCGAGACCCTGTGCGGCGCCGGGACGCGACGACGGCGGAGTGGGGGCCGTCCGTCGTCGCACCCGTGCCAGCCGACCGAGCTAGGGGCTTATTTTCTCGTTGAAAATTGACTTTACCGGCTATGCGGGCGACAGCTTTTGGCGGATGTCGCAGCGCTTTTGGCCCGCACGATTCTGGTTCATCCTGCTGGCGGTCGTGCTGGCGGGCCTCTCGCCGTCCGCAGCGGCCGCGGCGGAGGAGGTTCCGACGGTCGCGCTCCACCCCGGACAGGATGCGCCATCGCTCGCGCCTTATGTCCGCTACCGCATCGTCGATGCAGATCCGCTCAAGACCGCGCCCACCGACCTGTTAGCCGGCCCACTCCAGCGCGTCACGGGTTCGACGATTCATTTCGGACCGCCCGGCCGCAAGACCGTCGTCGCAGTGCGCGTGCGCAATATGGGAGAGAGCCAGGGCAGCTGGATTTTTACCACCGGACGCGGTTCGCTCGCCTATTTCCGGCTCTACGAGGTGGCTGGCGGCGATCTCGACCTGCTCGTCGACGGCGCCGATCCCGAGGCCGCTGGCGACAATCTCCAGACCTACCAGGCGTTCAGCACCGAATTCGTGCTCGACCCGGGGCAGGAAAAATGGCTGCTGATCGATTTCCTGTCCGAAAACTCGACCTACCTGCCGCTCAAGATCAACAGCTATGGCACCTTCTTCAAGGAACGACGATCGAACATCGCGATGGTGTCGGGGGTCGTTTTCGGCGCCGTCGTTCTGATCCTGCTCAACTTCCTCTTCTTCTCGATCACCGGGCATCGCGAATTTGTCTGGCTGGCGGTGGCGCAGGCCTTTTTCGCGCTCAACACCGTCCATTCGGAAGGCTATTTCACCATCTTCTTCCTCGCCGACCATCCGCTGGTCGGGGTCGCGATCGAGGATATCTTCAAATGCGGTTTCGCCGCCGCGATGGCGCAGTTCGGCCGCAGCTTCATCGACACGCCGACCTACTTCCCGCGACGCGATATGGCCTTGCGGGTGCTCATCGGCGCCGCGCTGCTGATCATGCTGCTCCAGCCCGCGCTCGCACTCTATCCGCCGGCATTCCGCCATATGCTTCATATCGGCGGCTGGCTCGTCGCGATCGGCGGAGCGCTGTTCCTCCCCTTCGTCGGCTATGCGGCGATGCGACGGCTCGGGCGTCAGCTCTGGCCGCTGTTCGTCGGCTGGGCCAGCCTCGCGCTGTTCATCGTCTATGCCGCCATCGCCTCGATGGGCGTGTTCCGCTGGCTGCCGATCAACTGGCATCTCGCGGGGCCGGTCGGATTGTTCGAATCGATCATGGTGACGCTCGCGCTCGGGCTCAACCTCAAGAAGATCCAACAGGACAAGCTCGTCGCCGACGGCAATTACGCCCGCTCGATGGCCGAGCGCGTCGCGATGAGCGAGCGCGCAGCGCGGCTCGCGGAGGAAAAGGCCTTCGCGCTCGAAACGGTGAACAGCCAGAACGCGCTGCTCCATGCCTCGGGCCATGACAGCAAGCAGGTTATCCTCGCGCTCAACACTGCGATCGACGTGCTCAAGCGCGGCGACGATCGGGGCGCGAACGCCGACCTCACCGACATGCTGCAAAGCTCGTCGACCTATCTCAGCCAGATTGTCTCGACCACCATGTCGGGCGCCAATATCGTCGGCAGCGACACGCATTTCCTCGCGCTCAGCGCCTTCGATGGCCGCGCCCTCGTCGAACCGTTACAAATGATGTTCAAGACACCCTTTGCCGACAAGAAGCTGACGCTGGAAACGCATGTCGCCGGCGACGTCATGATGATTTCCGACAAGCCCTTGTTGATGCGCGTGCTGACCAACCTGCTCTCCAATTGCTATAAATATACCGTGTCCGGCGGGGCGCGTGTGACCCTCAGCCGCGATGGCGACCAGGCGATGATCATGATCGCCGACAGCGGCACGGGCATGGCGCCCGACGTCGTCGAGGCGCTCAACGGCGACGGAGCGACGCGCCTGCGCGCCGATGAAGGCATCGACGGCACCGGCTCGGGTTATCGCTCGGCAAGGCGGCTCGTCGAGGCGCTATCGGGTTCGCTCGAAATTACGCACTCCTCGCCAGAAGGGACGACACTCCGCATCATGTTGCCGCTCGCCTGCGATGTGCTGACGCCCTGTACGGCGGACGATATCCAGATGGGGCTGGACGAGCGCCTGCTCGTCGACTTCGACCAGCGCCAGACGTTCGATCAGGCGCTTTCGAGCGCGACGCTCCCGCCCGAGCGGCTCATCGCGCTGACCTATGACGACACGACCGTCACGCGCGGGCGGCTCAGCGACCTCGTCGGGGTGATGATTATCAAGCCGCCCTGCCGCGAACTGCTCCGGCACCCGGCACTCACGGGGTCAGAGCAGCTTTAGCTCCTGCGCACGCTCGACGATCTTGCGGTTGTTGGGGACATCGAGCTTGCGGCGCAATTCGGCGATGTGAAAGGACACCGTCGGCTGCGCGATCGACAGGCGATAGGCGATCTCCTTGTTGCTCTCGCCCTGTCCCAGATAATGGAGGATGGCCATCTGGCGCGACGACAGCGCGACCGGCGGCTGCTGAAACTTGCCGAGCGCTTCGCGCATGTGCGGTGACAGGAATATATCACCCGCCAGTGCCGCGTCGCAGGCGGCGATGATCTGGTCGGGCGGATCGGCCTTGCTCACCACCGCGCGCGCGCCGAGTTTGAGCGCATAGTCGATCTCGTTGAGCAAGGTCTCTCCGGTCAGGATGATCACCGTCATGTCGCGCGACCCGATGATTTCGGCAAGCACGTTGATGCCGCGCACATCGGGCAGGTTGAGGTCGAGGATGACGAGATCGACCGGCTGCGACTGGACAAAGGCATTGACCATCGCCCCGCGATCGAGAGCGCCGACGACGGAATAGCGCGGATGCGCCGCAAAGAGCAGTTTGATCCCGCTCTGCGTGATCCCATGGTCATCGACGATCAGGATATTATGTTTGACGGTCATCGCGGGTCCCTTCCCAACGCATGGAGACCGCATGCCTTACAGCGGGTTCTGACGACAACCCGAACAATCTTTGGTTCCCGGCTTTTAGCGACAGCCGAATTCCCAATCGCCGGTCAATTTACCGCCATTTTCGAGCACAGTTCAAGCAACCGGGTCATCCGCGAACGATCCAGCGCGTAGTTCGGATTTGAGAATTTTGCCGGCCGAGGACAGCGGCATTTCCGGACGAAATTCGATGGATCGAGGGCATTTGTAGGGCGCGAGCGCGCGGCGGCAATGTGCGATGATGTCGTCGACTTCGGCGTTCACCCCGGATCTCGGCACGACGACGGCATGCACGCGCTCGCCCCAGCGCTCGTCGTGCAGCCCCACGACCGCGCATTGCGATACGGCGGGATGCTGCGACAGCACCGCCTCGACCTCGACCGAATAGACATTTTCGCCGCCGGTGATGATCATGTCCTTCAGCCGGTCGACGATGAAGAGATAGCCGTCTGCATCCATCCGCCCGACGTCGCCGGTGTGCATCCACCCTCCGCGCAGCGCCTCGGCACTTTCCTCGGGCCGGTTCCAGTACCCCGTCATCACTGCCTCGCCGCGCGCGACGATCTCGCCGATCTCGCCGACGGGCACTTCGTTATCGTCGGCGTCGACGATGCGCGCCTCGATTGCCATCACCGCGCGTCCCGCCGAGCGGCGACGGTCGGGGTCACGATGGTCGGCGGGCCTGAGCAGCGAGATCGAGCCCGAGGTCTCGGTCATGCCATAGCCCTGGACGAAACCGACACGCGGCATCGCCGCGATCGCGCGGTCCATCAGCGCGGGCGGCATCGGCGCCGCGCCATAATAGATGCGCTCGACGCTGGTCAGGTCGTGCTCGGCGAAACGCACATGGTCGAGCAGCGCCTGCAGCATCGTCGGGACGAGGAAGATATCGGTCACCCCCTGCCCCGCGATCGCCGCCATCACTGCCTCGGCCTCGAACGCCGGAACAAAGACGTGCCGCCCGCCGCCGAGCAGGCAGGCGAGGAAGCCCGAGATAGCGCCGACATGGAACAGCGGCGCGGTGTGGAGCATGCACGCGCCGGGTGCCGCACCGCCCGCCCCCGCAAGGCACAGCGCATAGGCCATCAGCGCGCGGTGCGACAGCATCACGCCCTTCGACCGCCCGGTCGTGCCGCCGGTGTACAGGATCATCGCCAGATCGTCGCCATGGCGCAGATGCTCGTCGGGTTCGCCCGCCGCCGCGATCAATTGCTCAAACACCGGACCGGCCATCACCACTTCGCGCAGCCCCGGCGCCTCCCGGCGGATATCGGCGAGCATCGACCGGAACCCCGGATCGACGATCAATATATTCGCCCCGCAGTCGGCGAGCGCATAGGCGATCTCGCCTGCCGTCCAACGGGTGTTGACCGGACAGGCGACCGCGCCGGCCCACAGGCTGCCGAACAGGACATCGACGAACAGGTCGCCATTGGGCGCGAGCAGCGCGACGCGATCACCCGGGCTGACGCCGAGGTCGGTCAGGACCGCGGCGACGCGGCGCGAGCGCGACGCGATCTCGCGCCAGCTGCGCTGCCGGCCGCCGTCGACCGTCGCGATGCGGTCAGGCGTTTCGCGCGCCGCGCGGTGGAGCGGCTGGGTGATCGCAAGGCCGGTCATGCCGACGCCCGCCGCGCCGCAATGATCTGGCCGAGGGTTACGATGCCGCCGAAATACAGCGTCGCGAGGGCGATCGCCGCCATGACATGCGCAAAACTCTCGCCCGCCTGCAGCAGCGGCGCCGCCATCACGGTGAGGTAAAGCATGTACGGCCGGTTGATCAGCAGCGGCAGCCAGCCGCGAAGCTGGAAATAGATCGCCGCGACGATCAGCCCGAGCACCGGCGCCACACCTGCCAGCCCGCCATGCACCGCGCCATATTGCAGCAGCCATGCCGTCGCGGTGCCGCCGCACGCGCCGATCAGCAGCGGCGCCAGAGCCTTGCGCTCGACCATGTCGACGCTGCCCCAGTACCAGAGCAGCAGGAAGCCCGCATAGAGCGGCGTCAGCCCCAGCAGCAGCCCGAGCACAATGAAGCCCGCGATCAGCAGCACGACGCCGCCGGTGACGATCGCGGCCATGCCGCCGCCCATCGCCGGGGCGGGTTCGTCGCTCACCGCCACGGCTCCACGACGATCTTGACCTGATCGCCCGGCGAAGCGAGCCGTTCAAAGGCGGCGGGCGCATCGGCCAGCGCAACCTGGTCGGTCAGGAAGGCGGTGCCGTCGATCGCGCCTTCGCCCAGCGCGTGCAGCGTCTCGGCGAACTCGTCGGGCGAATAGGCCCAGACGAAGCTGAAGCGCATCTGCTTGTTGATGCCGAGCACGGGCAGGATGCGGTCATCCTCCATGCACGCGCCGACGATGACGATATGCGCGAGCGGCGGCGCCTGTTCGAGCAGGTTTTGCAGCATGCCCGGAACCCCGACGCATTCGAAGACGATCGCGTCGCGCATCGAGCGGCCCGACAGCTGCGCCGCGCCGAAGGAGGTCAGCGTCGCGGGCACGTCGAGCGCCTCCCAATGACCGTGCGGCGAGGTCGCGGCGGGATCGACGACGATGTCGGCGCCCAGCTTCTCGGCACGCGCGCGGCGCGCGGGCGAGAAATCGGCAGCGATGATCGGACCGATGCCACGGCGCTTCAGCGCCACGATCACCGCGAGTCCGATCGGCCCGCAGCCGATGACCATCGCCACGCTGCCCGGACCGGGATTGGCGACCGCGACGGCGTGCGTGCCGACCGAGAGCGGCTCGGTGAGCGCGGCAATCTCCGAGGGCAGGCCGTTCGGCACCGGCAACAGCAGCGCCTCGGTCAACGCGACCCGCTCGGCCAGCGCGCCGCGATAACGCGTCGAAAAGCCGATCAGCTCGGCGCCGAGCGGCCCGAAGGCGAAGGGGGTGGAGACGACGCGCGTCCCCGCCGCGAAGCGCTTTTCGGTGCCCGGCCCATGGTCGAGGATCTCGGCGCAGAATTCATGGCCGAGGACCAGATCCTGCGCCGGGTCGATCGTGTCGGGCGCGCCGCAGCGGCGGCCGATCTCGACCCCATGTTCGAGGTGATGGACGGCGTGCAGGTCCGACCCGCAGATACCGCATGCCAGCGTCCTTGCGACGACCTGCCCCGCCTCGGGCACGACGTCGGGGACGTCGGCGACGGTCAGCGCGGCGCCGCGGCGGACCGCAGCGCGCATCGTGGCACCGCTCATTTTGCGCCTGCGAGTTCGGTCGGCTTGCGCTGGCCTTCCCAGCCCGGCTTTTCCTTGCGCAGACCGTCGACGATCTTGTCCCAGAAGGCGGTGGTATTGCCCCGAAAGCGGATGTCGAACGCATCGGCTGTACGGAATTCGAGTACCTCGACCCCCTCGGGACCGGGCTTGTAGGTATAGGGCACATCGGTGCCAACATAGAAACCGTCGCCGGGTCCCAGTTCCTCGGTACCGAGTTTCAGCGAGCCGGCGATGATATAATAAAGGCAATCGGCATTGTGGCTGTGCAGCGGCAGCGGAAAGCCGCTCTTGAACCAGGCATAGGTCAGGCTCATCCCCGGCATCGAGAAGAGCAATTTCACCTCATTGCCGTCGTCGGCGCCTTCGGCGGTCGCGCGCACGATGCCGTCCTCGATCACCGGGGTGATGCCCGAATATTCCATGCACGACGTCTCGCTGTACGGCGGCGCGTCGGCGGCGCGATAGACTTCAAAGCTCGGTTTCTTGGCAGTCATCACCTTATCCTTTCACGCTTGGCCCGCGGCGCCCAGCACGTCGCGGAGGTCGGGCTGGCCCGTATGCGCGGTCAGCCCGCCGTCGACCGGAACGGTCGCGCCGGTCATGCCGCTGGCGTCGTCCGACGTGAGGAACAGCGCGACGGCGGCGATCTCCTCGGGACGCGCGAAGCGACCCGACGGAACGACCCGCTCCCATTCGGTACGCAGCCCCTCGATCTCGTCGACGCCGCTGGTCAGCAGCGGCGTATCGACCGGGCCCGGACAGATGGAGTTGGCGCGAATATTGTCGCGCGCATGGTCGATCGCGAGGCAGCGGGTATAGTTGATCACCCCCGCCTTGGCCGCGTTGTACGCTGTGAAACCATAGTCGGCGGCCATGCCCGAGGCCGATGCGGTGTTGACGATGGCTCCACCGCCGCGCGCTTTCAAATGGGGGATGACGGCGCGGCAGGCATAGAAAACGGCGTCGAGATTGACCGCGATGCAGCGGCGCCATTGCTCGACGTCCATGTCGGGGGTCATGCCGAAATTGCCGATCCCTGCATTGTTGAAGAGGATATCGATACCGCCGAAGCGCTCGACCGTCTTTTCGGCAAGCGGGGCAAAGGCGTCGGCGTCGGCGACATCGACGAATTCATACGCCGCCCGCTCGCCGAGTTCGGCGACAAAGGCCGCCGCGCGTTCGGCGTCGAGTTCGGCGATCATCACCGACCCGCCCTCGGCGACGAAGCGGCGCACGAACGCCGCTCCGATGCCCGAGGCGCCGCCGGTGACGATCGCGGTCTTGCCTGCAAAACGCATCGCTTTTGCTCCCTTAATAGCGCCAGCCGACCGAGATGCCGTAGGTCGCAGGGCGGCCGGCCATGCGCCACGCGGTGTCGGCCTGGAATGTCGAGTTCCAGTAATATTCGTTGAAGATGTTGCGCCCCCAAAGCTGGACGCGCAACTTGCCATCTTCGGTCTCGACCCCGGCGCGCAGGTCGACGAGCGTGCGCGCATTGATCCGCAGGATCGCCGGGTCGCCGAAGGTCGAATTGGTCGCGCTGTTGTAATTGACGTTGGTGCCGACCACCGCGTTCCACCGATCGCTCACCGGCCATTTATACTGGACGTCGGCGGTCGCCTGCCACTTCGGCGTGAACGGGAAAGCCGACCCTTCGTAATCGGCGAAGACGCCGGTGCCGTTATAGCCGGTGAATTCGTCGATACGGCTCTTCACATAGGTGCCCGACAGGTTCGCGCTCAGCCCCTCGACCGGGCGCCAGTCGATCGCCGCCTCGACGCCATAGATGTGCGATTTGGGAATGTTGACCAGCCGTTCGAGCAGCCCGAAAATCGGGTCGAGGATGCGGCCGCGCACCTGCTTGTCCGAATAGTCGTAGTAAAAGCCCGCGGCGTTGAGCTGGAGCGTGCGGTCGGCGAGCGGCAGCTTGAAGCCGGCCTCATAGGCCAGCAGCGATTCCTGCGTCGCGGGCAGGAAGCCGGTGAAGGACGACGCCGGCACCGTCGGGAAACCGCCCGCCTTCCACCCGCGCGAGACATTGGCATAGACGATCGCGCGATTGTCGAAGGTGTAGGTCAGCCCGCCGCGCCACGAGATATTGTCCTGGTCGAGCCGGTCGACGATCAGCGACGGCTGGAAGGCGGGGTCGAAGGTCAGGCAGCTGCCCGGCCCGATTGGGTTGATCGGCGGCGCGCCGGTGAACAGCTCGGTGAGCACGTTGAAGCTCAGATAGGTCGTGCCGTCGCCGTCATAGCCGCAGCCGTTGAAGCTGCGTTCGTTGCGCGTATAGCGGATGCCACCCTGCGCGGTCAGGTTCGGGGTCAGGTCATATTCGAGGTTCGCATAGCCCGCATAGGTCGTCACCTTCTGGTTGGTGAACACCGCCGACGTGGTCAGGATCGGCAGGCCGGGGATGATGACGTTGCTGCTGAGGTCGTTGGTCTGGAGGATCTGCTGCTCGCTCGCCTTGTCGTGTGAATAGTTGGCGCCCAGAATCCAGCGCGCATCGCCGCTGGTGCCGGTCAGGCGCAGTTCCTGGAAGAAGCTCTTGACGCTACCCGGGGTATAGCTGTCGAGCTGGCGCCACTGCGTCGCGTCGAGGTCCTGCGTCGCATCGGTGTTGAATTCGATCCACGAGGTGATCGAGGTCAGGCGGATATCGTCCGACACGTCGAGATCGGTGCGCAGCGACGCCTGGTAGAAATCATCGTCGCGGCGCATCGGGGTCGATGCCGACCAGTTGGCGGCGCGCGCATTTTCGGGGGCGAGCGGCGTCGCGAGCACATAGGGATAGGCGCCGGCGGGGTTGTACGGCGTGTGCGCGGTCAGCTGCGGCGCCTGCACGTCGGACTTGTCGCGCCAGCCGTTGAGGTTGAGCGTGAATTCCAGCGTGTCGGTCGGGTTCCACACGACCAGCGCGCGGCCGGCGATGCGGCGCGCGCTGCCCAGCTTGTCGTTACGGGTGTAATTCTGCTGCCAGGCACCGCCCTCGTCGATGCGCGCGCTCAGCCGCACGCCGAGCGTGTCGGTCACCGGCGCGCTGACGAAGCCCGACAGTTCGAAGGCGTTGAAGCGGCCGAAGCTCGCGTCGGCGCCCGCCTCGAAATCATTGCCCGGCTTGGCCGAGATATAGTTGATCGCGCCGCCCGTGGCGTTCTGGCCATAGAGCGTGCCCTGCGGCCCCTTCAGCACCTCGACGCGCGACAGGTCGAGCGCGGCTCCCTGCGTCAGGATCGCGAAGGGCAGCGGCACTTCGTCGACATAGACGCTGACCGCCGGCGACGCGGCGAGAGTCGATTCGTAAAAGCCGACGCCGCGGATCGTATAGACCGGGGTCGCGATCTGGCTCTGGGTGAAGGTCAGGCCGGGGACGATCTTGGCGAGGTCGGCAACGGTGCTGATCCCCTGCGCGGTGAGCTGGTCGCCGCCAATCGCGGTGATCGACATCGGGACCGAGTTCAAAGATTGTTCGCGGCGCTGTGCGGTGACGATGATCTCGTTCGCGTTATCCGACGCGCTGTCGGCTGCTTCGGCGGCACCATCCGGCGCACCGGTTTCGGTCTGCGCCATCGCCGGCGCGGCAGCGATCAGCGCGAAAAACGTAACACCCGCGCTCAGCCGCGCCGCAAATCCCTTAGGCATATCACTCTCCTGATGGGCCGGCTTATCGGTGCCGACTTTCCACTAGGAAATCAGATTGCCTCAAACTAGTCAAGATCGACTAATCAGTTTTGACTATTTTTATCATCCTCGCGATTTCGCGCCGCCAGATTGGCGCAAAACCGCCGATGCCGCTCCATCATCCGGTCGATCGCGGCGAGGATCATCGGGCGTTCATAGCCCAGGCTATGCTCGATGATCAGCCCGCGGACGCTCGCGATGAGCAACCAGCCGTGCGGGACCAGTGCCTCGGCGTCCTCGAATCCGGCGTCGCTGGCAAGCTTGATGAACTCGTCGTGGATCTCCTGCTCGACCTGGCTCGCCACCGGCTGCAACCCCGCGATCAGTTCTGCATCCCAGCGCGCGGCGAGCAGGATGTCGGTCAGCGCCAGCCCCTCGGGCGCCGAATGGCTTTCCCACGAGATGCGCGCATAATCGGACAGGCGCTCGAACGGATCCTCGATCGCCGCGGCCATCACCCCCGCGGCGTCCATCACCCGCCGCATCGCGCGCTCGGCCGCCGCGACCATCAACGTGATGCGATTCGGGAACTGGTGCAGCACCGACCCGCGACTCAGCCCCGACTCCGCCATCACATGCTCGATCGTCGTCGCGGTGAACCCCGACCGGACGATGCATTTGATCGTCGCATCGAGGATCTTTTCGCGCGCGTTGATCCCTCGGGACGTCAGACGTCGCGGACGGCCATCGGCAGGCAGGGAAGCGGCATCGTTCATCGGGCCATTTGACCGCACGCCGTCCAAAGGTCAAACTTGACGGATGCCATATGCGCATCGGCGCCTGGCGAGTGATATCCCGCCCTTCCGTTGACGCGCCTTCGACCATGGCGGCCTGAGCGTGAAATTCTAGCGCGTCACGCCCCCCCCGGCGCATCGATGATGCCGGTCGGGGCAAATCGCAGCTTCGCCGGACCGCCTTTCGATCTCGCGCCCTGATTGAAGAAATCTTCGTCCAGTCGTTTCACTTCGCGTGCGGCTGATACGCACGCCGACACCAAATTGACCGGGCAACCCGTTAAAAGCCGGGCTGGCCCACCTTGGCACGGATGGCTATCGCCGATTGATCGCATTGACCGGCGCAGCCTTTCCTTTACCCACGACCGATGGGGAGACGATAGCATGGCGGCACTCGACCGGGACGATTGGCAAAGCATCCAGGCGCTGTTCGACGAACTGGTCGATCTGTCCCCCGATGTCCAGACCGAGCGCCTGACCCGGTCGACGCTTTCGCCGGAGATCGTCGCGGCAGTTCGCGGCCTGCTCACTTCATCGCGCGGCGAAGGCATCCTCGACATGAACCCACCGCCGCTGGGCGCCGAAGCGGCGCCGGCCAGCTACACTTCGCTCTCTTCAGGGCAGGACGTCGGCGGTTTCACGATCGATCGGCTGATCGGCCGCGGCGGGCTCGGCGAAGTCTATCTCGCGCGCCGCGCGGAGGCCGATTTCGACCAGCGCGTCGCGCTCAAGCTGCTCCGCGTCGATGCCGCCGAGCGCGCAGAAAGCTTCGCGCGCGAACGCCGCCTGCTCGCGCGGCTCGACCATCCGGGCATCGCGAGGCTGATCGACGCCGGGGTCGCGCCCGACGGCCGGCCCTATATCGTGATGGATTATGTCGACGGTGAACCGATCGACGTCTGGTGCCGCACCCATGCCGCCGACCTCGACACACGGCTGCGGCTATTCCGCGAAACCTGCGACGCCGTGGCCTATGCGCACGCCAATCTGGTCGTCCACCGCGATATCAAGCCGTCGAACATATTGGTCGATCCCGCCGGCAAGCCGCGTCTCGTCGATTTCGGCATCGGCAAGCTGCTCGACGACAGCGCGGCCTTGCCGGCGACGACGCAGGCGATGCTGACCCCCGATTATGCCGCGCCCGAACAGCTCGACGGCGACGAGGCGACGGTCGCGACCGACGTCTATGCGCTCGGGGTGGTGCTCTACGAACTGGTCAGCGGCAAGAGCCCCTGGCGCGGCGAAAAATCGTCGGTCCCCGCGATGATCCGGCGCGTCCTTTATGAGGACGCCGCGCTCCCGAGCCGCGCCGCCGCCGGTGGCACCGCGCCGGTCCCCGCGAACAGGATCGGCGGCGATCTCGACGCGATCGTGATGAAGGCGATGCGCCGCAGCCCCGCCGAACGCTATCTCAGCGTCAGCGCGCTCGCCGAGGATGTCGCGCGCCATCAGCAGTTTTTGCCGGTACAGGCGCGCGACGGGTCGACGCGCTACATGGCCGGGCGCTTCCTGCGCCGCTATCGCTGGGGCGTCGCGGCGACCGCTGCGGTGCTCGCGGCGCTGCTCGTCGGCGCCGGCGGCATTGCCTGGCAGGCGCGCGCGACCGCGATCGAACGCGATGCCGCGCTCGCCGAGGCGAAACGGTCGGAGGCGATCAACCGCCTGCTCACCGTAATGCTGCGCGATACTGCCGCGACCGACGAGGGCGAGACCGCGACGGTCAAGCAGATGCTCGACCAGACCGCCGACAAGCTCGCCAACTCGCTCGACAGCAGCGAGCAATCGGGGGTGCTCGTCGGCACCTTGTTCAATCTCTACGTCAACCTCGAGGATAATCTCGGTTCCTATACGCTGGTCAGCCGCGCGCTCGAACGCGGGGTGGGCAGCGACAGCGCCGCCGCGACCGCCGACCTGAAGGTGAAGAAGGCGGGCGCCGCCGCCGCGATCGGCAACACCGACGAAATGCCCGCGCTGCTCGCCGACGCGAAGCGCGTCTTCGACAGTGATCCGGTGCGCTACCGGCTGCAGATCGTCGAGTGGAAACAGGCGCAAGCGCAATATCTGCGGCGCAGCGGCAAGACCGAGGAGGCGATCGCGCTGCTGCTCGCGAGCATTCCCGACGCCGAGGTGGTGTGGAAGGAAAACCACCGCGACATGCTCTCGATCTACAACAATGTCCTCGTTTACATGATCGAGCTCGGTCAGCTCGACCGAATGACCCCGATCATCGCGCGCGCCGAGGCGCTGATCGCGCGATCGGGCGAACAGAATAGCGGGCTCGACCTCAATATCCGCCAGCTGAAGGCGCTGCGCCTGATCCGCCTTGGCAAACCCGCCGAGGCCGAGCCGCTGCTGACCGCCCTCGTCGCGCAGCGCCGCGCGACGCTGGGCGAATCGGCGGGCCTCGCGGTCGACCTGATGCAGCTCAGCCGCGCGCAGATGCCGCTCGGCAAATATGCCGAGGCACGTAAGGCGCTCGAAGAAGCCTGGCCGATGGCCGCCGACAATCTGTCGCCCAAGGCGCTGCCGACGATCATCATCGGCGCCGCGCTCGCCGAAGCACGCGCCGAGAGCGGCGATGTCGCGGGCGCGCAGGCACTGGTCACGCAGTTGCAGCCGCTGTTCGACGCGGCGCCGCCGGGCCTGCCCGCCGCCGTGCTTGGCCGCGCCCGCGCGATCCTGCGCCTCAAGCAGGGCCGCATCGCCGAGGCGCGCCGGGAAATCGACACCGCCGACAAGCTGTTCCGCGCCGCCGGACCCAATGGCGCGTCCTACCTCGCGTCGGTCGCAGCGCTGCGCAAACGCATCGCCGCGGCGGGTTAGGCGGCCGCCATTTCCTGGTGAATCCAGGCGCGCGCCTGCACCCACCAGCGGCGCACGGTGCGGTCGGTCACGCCGAGCACGTCGGCGGTTTCGCGCTCGTCCATGCCGGCAAAGAAGCGGCAATCGACGACCTGCGCCAGATTGGCATCAAGGCGTTTCAGCCCTTCGAGCGCATCGCCCAGCTTCAGTACCTGTTCGTCTTCGGGCACCGCGGCGGCGAGTGAATCGAGGCTCTGCGTAAAGGCGTAGTCGCCCGCGCCGCCGCGTTTCGATGCCAGCCGCGCGCGCGCGGCGTCGATCAGGATATGGCGCATCGCGGTCGCCGCGCACGCGAGGAAATGCGACTGGCTTTCCCAACCGTCGGCGCGGCGCAATTTGACATAGGCTTCGTTGATCAACGCCGTCGTCTGCAAGGTCTGCGGCCCGCCCGCGCGATAATGCTCCCGCCGCGCGATGGTCCTCAGCTCCTCGTAAAGGGCTGCCACCAGCGCATCGGCCGCTTTCGGAAATTTTTCTGGAGGGGGCGTGTCCGGTTCGATCGACTTTTCCCGTCTTACCTTTTGCCAGCAGCTTTGACGCCCCGATTTTATGCGGGCGCACCAAGGCTTTGGCAAGCGCGATCGCCGGCCCGCCGGAATTGCGCGCGGGGGCCGAATGCGCCGCACGAGCGACGCCCCCAAGGTCGCGTTTTTCATCGCAGCCGCCCGTAGGCGGCGAGGACAAGGGGATTATCGATGCGCAAGGCCAGCAAACTTCTTCTCACCGCCGCACCCGCCGCGCTCGCGCTGTCGCTGGTTACCCCGGCGCAGGCCGACCAGACGCCCGAATGCAACAGCGGGCCCGCAGCCCGTTCGACCGAATGCGGCGTCAACGCCTCGGCCTCCTCGGACGACGCAACGGCGATTGGCGCCAATGCCGATACGCGCGAAAAATCGACATCGGTGGGCAGCAACGCCCGGTCGGGCGTCAGTTCGACCGCAGTCGGCTATAATAGTTTCGCCGGGATCAATTCGGTCGCGATCGGTTCGGGATCGGCCGCCTTCGACCAGGGCACGGCCATCGGCCTGAATGCCGTGTCCACCGGCACGGCCTCGGCCGCACTGGGCAATGCCGCGCGCGCGACCCAGGCCAATACGACGGCGGTCGGTGCCTATTCCAAAGCCGAAGCAGCCGACGCCACGGCGATCGGCGCGAATACCGATACGCGCGAAAAGTCGACGTCGGTCGGGGCGAATGCCAAGTCCGGCGTGAACTCGACGGCGGTCGGCTACAACAGCTTCGGCGGGATCAATTCGACCGCGCTCGGGTTCGGGGCGGTGACCTTCAACGAGGGGACCGCGCTGGGGTTGAACGCCGTTTCGACGGGCCTGGGATCGGTGGCGGCTGGCAACGCCGCGCGCGCGACGCACGCCAACAGCACCGCTATCGGCGCCGCTTCGAAGGCCGAGGCAACCGATGCCACCGCCATCGGTGCGAATACCGACACGCGCGAAAAGTCGACGTCGGTCGGCGCCAATGCCAAGTCCGGAGCGAGTTCGACGGCGGTCGGTTACAACAGCTTCGGCGGGATCAATTCGACTGCGATCGGGTTCGGGACCGCGACCTTCAACGAAGGGACAGCCGTCGGTCTGAACGCCGTTTCGACGGGCCTGGGATCGGTGGCGACCGGCAACGCGGCGCGCGCGACGCAGGCCAACAGCACCGCCGTCGGGGCCTATTCGAAGGCCGAGGCGACCGATGCCACCGCCATCGGCGCCAACACCGACACGCGCGAAAAATCGACGTCGGTCGGGGCGAATGCCAAGTCCGGGGCGAGTTCGACGGCGGTCGGCTACAACAGCTTTGGCGGGATAAACTCCACCGCGCTCGGGTTCGGGGCGGTAACCTTCAACGAGGGGACCGCGCTGGGGCTGAACGCCGTTTCGACGGGTCAGGGATCGGTCGCGACGGGCAACGCCGCGCGCGCAACACAGGCGAACAGCACCTCGCTCGGCGCCTACTCGAAGGCCGAGACCGCCAATGCGACCGCCCTCGGCGCCGCCAGCAATGCCGCAGGCAGCAACAGCGTCGCGCTCGGCTATGCCTCGGTCGCCGATCGCAACGACAGCGTGTCCTTCGGCACCGCCGGCGGCGAGCGTCAGCTCACCAATGTCGCAGCCGGCACGGCGGCAACCGACGGCGTCAACCTTGCGCAGCTCGACGCCGCGATCGCGGGGGTGGTCGCGGGGAGCAATCCCTATGTCGGCGCCAACACGAACGGCCCCGCCGCACAGGCGACGGGCGACGACAGCTTTGCCGCAGGCGGCGGCGCGCAGGCGCAGTCGGACGGATCGACCGCGATCGGATCGGGCGCGGTCGCGAAGGACGGCAAGGCAACCTCGATCGGGTTCGAGAATGTCGCGTCGGGCGACGGCGCGGTCGCCATCGGCGATCCGAACGTCGCAACGGGCACCGGCGCGGTGGCGATCGGCGCCGACAACAATGCCATCGGCACCGCCGCCATCGCACTCGGCAATCTGAGCAATGCGACGGGCAATTCGGCGATCGCGATGGGCGACCGGGCGGTGGCTTCGACCGACGGCAATGTTGCGATCGGCGGGCTTTCGCAGGCGACGGCGACCGAAACGATCGCGATCGGCCCCGACAGCCGCGCGACCGCGGTCCATGCCATCGCGATCGGGGCGTTCAGCCGCGCCGCCGCGATGGATGCGGTCGCGCTCGGCTGGGGCGCGCGGGCGACGGGTATCGGTTCGACCGCGACCGGGACCTTTGCCGAGGCGAGCGGCGAGCGCAGCACCGCGACGGGCCGCGACAGCATCGCGAGCGGCATCGGGTCGACGACGACGGGCAACCTCAGCCGCGCGACCGGGCTCAACAGCACCGCGAGCGGTATCGGCGCGCAAGCGACCGCCGAAAGCAGCAGCGCCACGGGTTCGGGCGCGCTCGCCAGCGGGGGCTTTGCGACCGCCACGGGCAGCTTCAGCGAGGCGTCGGGGTCGCGCAGCACCGCGACCGGCGATTTCGCCCGCGCGACCGCGCTGCAATCGACCGCGAGCGGCGCGGGCAGCCTCGCGTCGATGCAGGATGCCACCGCGACGGGTTTCGTCGCGCAGGCGACCGGGATCGGCGCGACCGCCACGGGCACTTTCGCGCAGGCCACCGCCGAGCGCGCGACCGCGACGGGCCGCGACAGCGTCGCGAGCGGTATCGGGTCGACGACGACCGGCAACCTGAGCCGCGCGACCGGGATCAACAGCACCGCGACGGGCATCGCCGCGCAGGCGAATGGCGAGAACAGCAGCGCGACCGGCGCGGGGGCGCAGGCCAATGGCGCCTTCTCGACCGCCACCGGCACCAACAGCCAGGCGACGGGCAGCCGAAGCACCGCGACGGGCGACTTCGCCTTTGCGACCGGGCTGCAATCGACCGCCGGCGGCGCGGGCAGTTCGGCATCGGCGATTGACGCCACAGCGACCGGATTCGTCGCGCAGGCGAGTGCCGAAGGCGCGACCGCGAACGGTACCTTTGCCCGCGCGCAGGCGGTCCAGAGCACGGCGATCGGCCGCGACAGCCTGGCGAGCAGCGATTTCGCGACGGCAGTGGGCAGCGATTCGACGGCCTCCGCCTTCAACTCGGTGGCGCTGGGCAGCTTCTCGGTAGCCGATCGCGCCAACAGCGTGTCGGTGGGCTCTGCCGGCAACGAACGCATCATTACCAATGTCGGCGCGGGCATCGCCGCGACCGATGCGGTCAATCTGGCCCAGCTCAATGCCGGTCTCGCCGGGGTCGCCGCCGGGGCCAACCCATTTCTTGCGGTGAACACGACCGCCGCCAATGCGCAGGCGGTTGGCCTTAAATCGATCGCTGCCGGCGGCGGCGCAGCGGCGACGGGCGACGGCGGCGTCGCCGTCGGTGAAGAGGCCGACGCTTCGGGTGAAGCCGCGATTGCGCTCGGCCAGAATGCGACGGCCGCAGGCGCCTTCGGGATCGCCATCGGCGGCGGCGACCTGCTTCCGACACGCGCCAGCGGCGATTTCAGCATCGCCATCGGGTCGCAGGCAGTCGCGGGCGGCCGCGACAGCATCATGATCGGCAATATCGGCGGGGCGACGGGCGACGACGCAATTGCCATCGGCGCCGGCGCTTTTGCCAGTGCCGATCGCTCGACCGCGCTCGGCGACGGCGCCACGGCTTTCGCGCCGGGCAGCGTTGCGATCGGCGCGGGTTCCAATGCCGATCGCGCCAATAGCGTCTCGGTCGGATCGGCGGGCAACGAACGGATCATCGCCAATGTCGCCGCCGCGACGGCGGGCACCGATGCGGTGAATCTCGACCAGTTGAACGGCGCGCTCGCGACGCAGGCTGCGGACACCGCGGCGGCACAGGCGACCGCCGACACCGCGCTCGCCAACGCCGCCACCGCGCAAAATGCCGCGAACGCCGCGCAAGGCACGGCGGACAGCGCGCTCGCCAATGCCGCGACGGCGCAGGCGGCGGCCGATGCCGCGCTTGCCGGCAACGCGACCAATGCGGCTTCGGCGGCGGCGGCGCAGAACACCGCCGATACGGCGCTGGCCAATGCCGCCACGGCGCAAGGGGCGGCGAATGCCGCACAGGGCACCGCCAACAGCGCGCTCGCCAATGCCGCGGCCGCCCAATCGAGCGCGAACGCCGCGCAGGGAACGGCGAATACCGCACTCGCCAACGCCGCGACCGCGCAAAATGCCGCGATCGCGGCGCAGGGAACGGCGAACACCGCGCTGGTCAACGCCGCCACGGCGCAGGGTACCGCGAACACCGCACGGCTCGAGGCGGCGCAGGCGCAGGCGACGGCCGATACCGCGCGCGTCGAGGCGGCGACCGCGCAGAGCCGCGCCGATGCGGCCTTTGCCAATGCCGATGCGGCGCAGGCGACCGCCGACCAGGCGCTCGCAGCGGGGCAGACCAACGCGGCGGCAGCGGCGGCGGCGCAGGCCACCGCCGATACCGCACGTACCGAGGCTGCGGCGGCGCAAGCGCAGGCCGATACCGCGCGGGCGAATGCCGCGACGGCGCAGGACCGCGCCGATGCCGCCTTCGCCAACGCCAGCACGGCGCAGACGACCGCCAACACCGCGCGCACCGAAGCCGCGGCGGCGCAGCTGACCGCAACGACGGCGCGTTCGGAAGCGGCGGCGGCGCAGAGCACGGCGAATACCGCGCTTGCCAACGGAGCCTATTTCCGCGCCAACAGCACCGGGCCGGGACCGCAAGCGACGGGCGTCGACGCGATCGCGGTCGGGCCGGGTTCGGTCGCCAGCGGCAACCAGTCGGTCGCGATGGGGGCGAATGCCCGGGCGATCAACGGGCAGGCGGTGTCGATCGGCGCAGCCAATGTCGCATCGGGCAATGGCGCGGTGGCAATCGGCGATCCCAATGTCGCGACCGGGATCGGGGCCGTCGCGATCGGTGCGAACAACAATGCCGTCGGCACCGGCGCGGTGGCGCTCGGCAATGCGAGCAGCGCAACCGGCGACGGATCGGTGGCAATCGGGAACGGCGCGGTGGCGAGCCGCGCGGGGCAGGTCGCGCTCGGCAATTCGGCGAGCACCTACACGCTCTCCGGCGTGGGGTCTGCGGCTAGCAATGCGGCGCAGAGCGGCACCCTCAGGCTGCTGACCACCGACGCGGCGGGCAACCTTGGCACCTCGGCGCTCGACATCGCGACACTCGGCGGGTTGCCGAACCGGGTGAACCTGCTCGAACAGCAGACCGCCGCGCTCGACCAGCGCACGCTGGTGCTCGAACGCCACGCGGTGCAGGCGAACGGCGGCATCGCGACCGCAATGGCGATGGGGGGGACGATGATCGTGCCCGACAGCGACGTGTCGGTCTCGTTCAACCTCGCCACCTATCGCGGCGAACAGGGCTTCGCCGGGGCGGCGGTCGTCCGGCTCGCACCGCGCGTCTATGTCAGCGGCGGGATCGCCGGATCGACCGTCAAGGGGTCGACCGGCGGCCGGATCGGCGTGGCGTTCGGTTTCTAGTCTTCGATCTTCGACCCCGGCTTGGCCGGGGTCGGAGCGGTCTTTTGCGGATCGTCGGCTTCAAGGAAAGGAAAAGCCGAAAGAACGCCCTTTCCTGTCGAGCGAGCCATCGTCAGTTTATCGTTGCCGCGAGTTCGTCGCGATCCGTAACGACAGTCGTACCGCGACGGCAGGCAAGAGCTGCTCGGTCAATAGACTTCGTGCCAATTCTCGATCCCCGACGAGCGGTTGGCGAGGCCAAAGCAGATGAGCCCGGGGCGGCTCGCCGATGCCGAACCCTTGTCGAGGCGATAGTCGAGGCGGCGGCAGCGGAAGCCCTCGACCTCCTCCTCGCGCGTCACCGTCAGCGTCCCCTTGGCCGCCTTGCCCTGCCAGCGGTGGACATGGCCGACCGGCCAGTTGCCAGCGCGTTTGGCGCGTTCGTTATATTGGCCGCTGAACTGGTCGAAAGCGAATTTCGGGCGACCGTCGAAGTCGATGCCGCCCTCGCAATCATTGCAACGGACCTCGCCGAACTTGTTGTAGCTCGCCTTTTGCGCCTCGACCTCGGGCGGCACACGCAGCGCGTCGATATAGGCCGCCTTTTTAGCGACGGTGGGAACGGCCGCGGCCGGCGAGGGCTCGACCGCGCCCGTTTCCGCACCCTCCCCTTCGGGATCGGGAGACGACCCGTTTTCTCCCCTGCCATCGCCGCGCAGGCCGCTCGCGATCGTGTCGCGCACGACGCTTTGAACCTCTTCCTCCGTCTGCTGCGCCGTGCGATCGACGAATCGCTTGAGCAAGCTCTGGGCCTTCGCCGCATCGCCGATGCCGAGCAGCATGGCGACAGCCACAATCGCGCCAAATACCTGTCGCATGATAGTCTCCTGATTGTCGTGATAGCGGGGGAAAAAGGTCAGCCGAGATCGGTTGTCAGCGTCGCGGTCAACCGGCGCGGCAGATTGTAGAGGTAGATGCCCGACGGCCCGTTGGCCCAACCGAATTTATTGCCGACGTTCGCGACTTGGACGCGCAGCGTCGCGGGCGCCTTGCCGAGCTTGAAGCGATAGCGCCCGCCCACCGACGCGATGGCGCGCGCCGGAATGACGAGCTTGCCGTCGGTGCTCGCGACGCGGTCTGACGTGCTTTCGACGACGAGATCGATGGAGACGGCGCGCGCGAAGGTCGGCCGATAGTCGAGCACCGCGGTCGACAGGCGACCGAAGCTCGCGAGCGGCCTCCTGCCGAGTAGCCCGCTGTCGACCGCGTCGCCCGACAGCGTCGCGTCGATCAGCGCGGTTCCCGCGATCGCGGTCAGCCCCGGTGCGATCTGGCCCGAGAGCGAGAATTCGGCGCCGCGATGGCGCACGTCGCCGAGTTGGCGGAACACCCGCGCAGTGTCGACCGAATAAAAGGGCTTCGACACGTCGAATACACCCGCGACGAGACGAATCGCGGGGGTGATCGACCAGCGCAGCCCCGCGTCGAACTGGCGCGTGCGGATCGCGGGCGGCGCCTCGTCGCGGTTGGTCGCGTGGCCGGGCGCAACCGGGCTTTCCTCCAGCCCCTGCGTATAGCTGCCGTAAAAGGCGAGCGACGGCGACGCATAGACGGCGGCGGTCGCGTTGAGCAGCAGCGGGCTGTCCTTTGTTGTGATGACCGGCGCACCCGGACCGAATACCCGCTTGCGATAATCGGTCTTTTGCAGCCCGACACTGATCTCGCCGACATCCTTCCACCGCCCTTCATAGGCGATGCCTGCGGTCCATTGACCGACCGTGTCGCGTGTCTGCGGACCAAAGCCGGTGGCCGGTTCGGGGAATATCACCGGATTCTCGAGCGGATGGTTACCAATGGAGATTTCGCGCCCGCCGCCATAGGTGCGCGATCGGTCGCGCGCCTTCAGCGACAGGTGGACGGTGTGCAGGCGCGGCCCGTCCGCAAAGCGACGCGACAGCCGCACCTCGCCGCTGGTCGAGGCCGATCGACGGCCGGGCTCGGCGATCACGACCTCGTCGGCCGTCCCGTCGGGACGGACGTTGAGAAAGAGCTGGGTGTGCGAGCGATCGAGGTCGAGGATCGAACGGAAGGCGCCGACTTTCAGAGTCCAGTCGCCGCGCCGGATCGTCGTCGTCAGGCCGGTGGCAATGGTCTTGCCATCATTGGCCGCCCATTTCTGGCCGATCCGCTTCACCCGCTCAAGCCGCGGCGGCAGATAGTCGCCGGCGGTGAGCAGCAAAGGCGGCAATTCCTCGTCGGCGATGGCGATGCGGCTCCAGAAGGGCGTGATCTCGACCCCGTCGACGGGCTCCCAGCGCGCGATCGCCGCCATGGTACGGAATTGCGCACCGCCGCCCGTGTGATTGCGGTCGGAAAAATAGCCATAGCCCGCGCCCAGCGACAGCCGGTCGGTCACCGGCAGCTGGCCGTCGAGTTCGACCACCTTCGACCCGAATGGTCCGAGCCGCCCGCTGACGCTGAGCAGCCGCGTGTCGCCCGGCTTGCGCAGTTCATATTCGGCGATGCCGGTGGGGGCCGGAAAAGGATAGCCCTGCGCCGACAGGCCGACACGCATCTGCAACCCTGCAACCACCCGGTCGGTGAAGCTTGCCTGCTGGTCGATATAGAGGCCGTCGAGCCGGATATTGCCCGCCTCCGCTGCCGAGAAGCCACGGACATAATTGGGGTTGTAGATGCCGATCTGCTCGCCGCCGATCGAGGTACCAAAGGCATCCTCGGCGCTCGTCGTCGCATTGTCGTCGGTGCGCTGGGCAAGCGCGGCGGCGGGGGCGGCGGCGAGCGCCAGCCCGAGGGTCGTCAGGGTAAAGCGGCGCATCATTTCACCTCCTTCATACGGGTTCGGACATCGTCCCAATCGGTCATGAACATCGCCGCGGCGAGGCGCGCAGCGGGGCGTTCGGGGCTCAGCCGGTCGCCGCGCAATTCATCATTCTCGTGCGAATAGCTCGACAGATGGACGAGCAGCGGATGCACCCCGGCGGCGCCCGGCTGGTACCAGCTACGGTCATGCTGCAATTGCAGCGCCAGCGGGCGCGGCCCCCAGGCATATTCGGTATCGGGGTCGTAATCGGGGAGCCGGTCGGCGACATACAGCCCGTAAGCCGCGCCGGTGCGGACCTGAAATCCCCCGCGCTGCAAGCCCTCAGCCTGTACCTGGCGGCGCGCCATCATGTCATAGGGGTTGAGGAAGACGCTGAGCACGGCACCTTCCTCCGACGGGGTCAGGTAGCGACCGTCGCGCTGAATCGTACCGGGATTGCCCTCGATCACGCTCTTGGCGCGGAGGGTGAAGGTAGCGCCGACCAGCCGAACGCCGTCGAGCGTCGGCACGACCGATATGTTGATGTCGGCGTGGAGGCTGGTGCCCCGCACGTCGCGCAGCGACGGCTGGCGCATCAGCGCGTCGAAGGCGACCATCGCGCGGCGGCGCAGCAGGTCGACCTCGGCGATCGGAATCCGCGCCAGATTGCGCGGCTGGTGGACATGGATGTCGGGCGCCTTTGACGCCCAGCCGGGCAGGCCGGCACCAGGCTCAGGCGCGTCCCCCGACCAGCGTGCCATCAGCTTCTTGGGCGCGCGGCTGTCGCCGGGCGCAGCCTCCACCGCCGCAACGGGAGTGACGGCGAAGAGCCCGAGCAGCGCCAGCCTCAACAGGGAAAATTTCATCATTCGGTCTTTCCGACATGGGGACGGCACGCGGGTCATCCGGGCAGTCCCAAAGCGCCGCCCAGACCGCGGAGCAGCCCTTTTTTCCTTTTGGGCTTGGCGCCGGTCGGCGCGGCATCGCCGTCGTCATCGTCGTCGCCCCCGGCAAGCATCGCCGCGAGGTCCACGCCGAGCAGGCTCATATGTGTTGCCTTGGTGCGCAGCTTGACCGCCCAGCCGGCCGGCACCCCGCGCGGCGAGCCGTAATTCCCTTCGGCGCCAAAGGCGGTCATCATCAGCATCGAGGATTCGGCGGCCTTTGCGACCGCCGAGGGAACGGTGCATTCGGTCGTCGCCGGCGCGAGCAGGATGCGCTGCTGGACAAGGCGCAAGATCTCGCCCTGTTCGAGATAGTCGGGCAGCGCCATGCCGGGCATCCGCACCGCGCTCGACGTCCACATGACCACCGTGCCGTCTTCGCGCGCCCCGGTGACGGTCAGGATGTAACCGCGCGCATTGGACTGCGTCGGCCAGCTGACCTTGATCGCGCCCGAAGCCAGCGATGCGTTGCGCGGCGCGAGCGGGGCAAGAAAGTCATTCCCGGCGGCCACCGCGAAACGCATTTCGGGTGAATAATTGCCCTGGATCACATGGTCGCCGACCAGCGATCCGTTTTGCGGTACGCGGGTCCCGCTCCGGCTGTTCGGCCACTCGCCATAGGTGGCGTGGCTCGCCGTCGAAGGCGGCGTCATACCGCCCACATTGGGAACGGCGCCAAAGGGCGACGGCCCGCCCGGCTTCATCGTCGACAGGTCGATCACGACCGGCTGGCCCGCAGGCGCGGCTTCGCCGCATCCCCAGTAAAGCTCGATCCGGCCCTTGGGCTTGTCGGGCGTCCCCGGCCGATAGTCGGCGCGCGGATCGGCCTTGGATACGGCATTCGCGGGGGTAACGAGCGGCAGCCGATCACCGGCGCGCAGTGCCTGCGGCGGCAGATGATCGGCGCTCGGCGCCGGGCTCCGGCGTACCGAGCCGAGCTGGAGCATCAGATTCTTCTCGACGCCATTCGGTTGGCCGGTTGCCATGCCCGAGACGGTTTCGGCGGAGAGCCAATAGACCGCGTCGATCCTGGGCTGGGGTGCCGGCTGCGCGGCGGCGGTCGCGAGTGCGGAAAGCGCGGCGAGCGCGGCGAGCGCGCTGCCGGAAAGAAGCATTTTCATGATCGATATCGCTTTCGGGGTCAGGGTTGCGGGGTCGCGACGGGACGCGCCATCGGCGGCGAGACGTGGAGGCGCAGGGCCGGATGATCGATCACGAAACGCCGGTCGGCGAACATGTCGATGCCCAGGATCACCGCCGGCTGTTCGAGCGTGAAGCCGAGGATCTTGAAGATCGAGAGGTCGGCGATGCGGACCTTCCTGCCTTCGACCCTTGCCTCGCCGATCGTCAGCGCCGCGATCGGTGCCTCGACGCTGGGCATCGCGTGGTTGGTGGCGCCCTTGATGTCGGTGGCCTTGACGACCCCCGGGCTGTCGAGGGTGATTCCGATCGCCTTGGCCGCGGCCCAGTTGATGATCGTGCCACGCGCGCCGGTATCGAGGATCGCGGGGACCTCGACGCCGTTGAGCCGGATCGCGAGGCGCGGCGCGCGCATGTCGTCGAGGACGAAAGGCACCGAGGCCGGCAAGCCACCCAGCATGCCCGCCTCGACCTTGGGCGTCATACGCCAGCTCCGGCCCGGTATGTCGAGTTCGATGACATAATCGGCGATGATGTCGGCACCGAGGATGCCGTCGACACCCAGATGGTCGGTCGGTCCCGGCGGCAGCAGCATCAGTTCGGGCGAGCGGAAGACATGGCCCGCGACTTCGACCTGTTTGACGACCGTCGTTTCAACATCGCTGCGCCCCGCCGCACCGTCGAGCGGGTCGTCGGACAGCTTTGCGACCAGCCCCGGCATTTCGGTGCGCAGCTTGGGCATGATCGTCGTGCTGCTCGCCGCGGTGTCGATGACGAAGCGCTTGGGCGCACCGCCGTCGATGCGAACGAGCACCACAGGATGACCCGAGGGCAGGATTTCGAGCGGCTGCGCAGCCGCAGCGACGGGTACCGCAACGACCGGCGCCGGTTCGGCAGCCGCCGAGCGAGTCTCGGCGAGGATGAGTGCACCGAGCAGGCCGAAGGCGGCGAGGCCCGTGCGATAACGATGTGCCATAGCGTGTCTCCTGGGCGGCGAGGTGCCGCGATGGAGGCGGGCTATCGGGCTAACGGGGGCGTCGCCATCGGCGTGCGATCAAGCCGGATCGCGCGTCGCCGGGCAGGAATTGGCGCGACGAAGACGGACGGCGATGCGACGAGCAAGGACGCCGCAAGGCCGCCCTTCCCTTATGCTAGGCGCAAGCTACACAGGAAAACCGCCATGACGTTGAAGCCCGAACATCGCCAAACGATCGCGCTGGTGCTCGCGACCTGGATTCTGTCAGGCGTGCTCTACCTCATACCCTATCATATCTTTAGCGGCGCCAGCACCTATGTGGTCGTCTCGGTCATCAACATCTGCCTGATGGGGACACTGCTGTCATGGGGTGTCTGGTGGACCGTACGCCGGACGCGCCGTCGCAACATGGCGGTGCGGCTCGTCGCCATGGCCGTCGCGGTCTGCCTCGCGTCGGGCACGCTCGCACTGATCGACGCCGCGACGGGCGAATGGATCGGGCGGCTGGTGGTGTCGAAACAGATGTCGGCGCCCTTTGGCCTGCGCGCCACGAACAATTTCATCGCGCTGATCTGGCAGTTCGCACTGCTCGGCGCCGCCTTCACGGTGATCGAAGCGAACCGGCTGACGCGCGAGCGCGAGCTCGAACTGGCGGTGGCGCGCGAGACCGCGAGCCGCGCCGAGGCCGCGGCGAGCGCCGCCAGCCTCGCCGCGCTGCGTTACCAGCTCAACCCGCATTTCCTGTTCAACACATTGAACGCCATCTCGTCGCTGATCGTGACGCGCGAATATGCGACCGCCGACGCGATGCTGGCGAAGCTGTCCGAATTCCTGCGCGCAACCCTTTCGTCCGAACCCGACGCGCTGCTGCCGCTCGAGGATGAGCTCGCGACGCTGCAACATTATCTGGAGATCGAGAGCGTGCGCTTCGGCGAACGGCTCGCGGTCGAATTCGTCTGCCCCCCCACGCTCAATGCCGCGCTGGTGCCGAGCTTCCTGCTCCAGCCTTTGATCGAGAATGCGATCAAATATGCGCTCGCCCCGTCGGCGGAACCGGTGACGATCCGCGTCGAGGCGGCGCGCGAGGGCGACACGCTGGTCGTCACAGTCGCGGACGACGGCAACGGGCAGGACAAGGACATGCGGCCCGGCACCGGGGTCGGCATCGCCAATGTCCGCCAGCGGCTCGAGGCCCTGTATGGCGCGGCGGGCAGCCTGCGCACCGAGAAACGCGCGCGCGGCTTCGTCGCGATCGCACGGCTGCCACTCGCCACGCAGGTTGAGAGCGCATCGGCATGAGCGCGCTAACCGTCCTGCTCGTCGACGACGAGCCGCTGGCGCTGCGCCGGCTCGAAACCCTGTTTGGCGACATAGACGATGTCGCGGTGATCGGCACCGCATCGACGGGCGGCGAAGCCGAAGAACGTATCGCGGCGCTGAATCCCGACCTCGTGATGCTCGACATCTCGATGCCGCAAAAAAGCGGTATCCGCGTCGCTGCCGACCTGGCCGCCGATCCGCGACCCGAGATCATCTTCGTCACCGCCTTCGAACAATATGCGCCCGACGCCTTCGAGGTCGACGCCGCCGACTATCTGCTCAAGCCCGTGCGCTTCGACCGTTTGCGCCAGGCGGTCGAGCGCGCGCGCCGCCGCCGCGCGATGCGCGATGCCGCCGACCGGCTCGCCGCCGCACCGCCGGCCGAGGCGCGCGATGAAGCGATCTGGGTCCAGGTCGCCACCGGCAACCTCCGCCTCCCTGTCGCACAGATCGAATGGGTCGAGGCCGCGCGCGACTATGTGCTCTTCCACACCGTAACACGCAGCTACATCCACCGCATCTCGATGACCGCACTCGAACAATTGCTCGGACCGGGGCAGTTGATGCGCGTGCACCGCTCGACCTTCATCCGCCCGGCGCTGGTGAGCGGTGTCCATCGGCTCGGCAAGGGCCTGATCGCGCTCGAGATGGCAGATGGCGCAGTGGTGCAGGTCGGACCCAGCTACGTCCATGCCGTGCTCGAACGGCTGGGGCTCGGCTGACGGCTTCGTCGTGCAAGCGACGGCCTTCGTCGCCGTTCCGCTGTGCCGGTCGCGCCGCGATCCGTCTTCGAAGCACCGCAGAGGTGCGACGCCGCCGCCTGTCCTAGTGATGTATTGCGGCATCCAGCCGCGAGCAGAGGTGGTCGGCCCCCTTCCCCACCCCCGGCAAGGCCCGGCGCCTCTGCTCTCCCCAATGATGGAGAGACAGATGAAGAAGACCCTCCCCCTCCTCGCCGCCGCGATCGCGCTCGGCCTGCCCGCGTCGGCGCTGGCCGCCAAGGCCGAAGCGAAGCCTGAAGCCCGCGCCAAGGCCGAGGCGAAGCCCGAGGCGCGCGCGAAAGCCGAAGCCAAGCCCGAAGCGCGCGCCAAGGCCGAAGCCAAGCCCGAGGCCCGAGCGAAAGCCGAAGCCAAGCCCGAGGCCTGATCCGGCCCGGTCATACGAGTGCCGGCGGCATCCCCCGGTTCGCCGGCACTCCATCCCTGACGGGTGGGATGATCGCCGATAGCCGATAGCGGACTGTCGCTACCGGCCACCTGTCGCGCATGGCCGTCGACGAATTGCCGTCAGTCGAACTTGAAGACCATATTGACACCATAGGTCACGGGCATTCCGGTGAACCGGATCACCGCATCTCCGCGCCGCGCAGCGGTATTCCAGTAATATTCGTTGGTGACATTCTGCGCATACAGGCTTGCGGTCCATGCGCCGTCGGCGTCGCCGAGTCCGGCGCGCAGGTCGAGCAGGCCATAGTCGTCGATGAACAGGCGCGCGTCGGGCTTGAAATCACCATAGGTCGAACTGCGATACGTATAGTTCGCGCCGACGAAGGCTTCCTTCGATCCGCCTACATCCCAACGATATTCAAGGTCGGCGTTGACCTGCCACTTCGGGGTGTAGGGGAAACGAAAGCCGTTGAAGTCGGTGACCGCGCCAAAGGCACTATAGTTCGAAAAGGAACGGGTCACCTTGCTGTCGATATAGGTCGCGCCGAGATTGGCGCGCAGCCCGTCGACCGGCGTGACGACGAGTTGCAGTTCGGCCCCCTTGATCCGCGACTTCGGGACGTTAACCAGCGCCTCGAGCGGCCCGAAGACCGGAACGATCGTCCGGCCCTTCAGCTGCTTGTCGAGATAGTCGTAATAGAAAAGCGCACCGTTGAGCTGCACGCGGCGATCGAGCAGCGCCGACTTGAAGCCGATTTCATAGGCGGTGACCTGTTCCTGACGGACGGGCCTATATTGGGCGAAACGATTGCCCGCGAGCGTCGCGAACGACCCGCTCTTGAAGCCACGGCTGACGCTGGCGTAGACCAGCTGGCCGCTCGCGGGTTTCCACTGCAGTACGCCGCGCCATGACACATTGTCCTCGGGCAGGCTTCCCTCGAACTTTCCAGGTCGTCCGGCGTCGTCGAACGTGACGCAGCCGCCGAGCGGGATCGTGCCCGACGGAAGTCCGAAGATGAGCTCGAAGCCGCGTGCATAGGTGCCGTTACCGGCGCTGAGCGTGCAGCCGGCGAAATCGACCTTGGTGTCAGTGTAGCGAATGCCGCCGATCAGCGTCAGCGTGTCGACGATCGGCACGCTGACATCGGCGAAGGCCGCGTAGCTGCGATATTTGGTGTCGCCGAGCTGCGGTACCAGGTCGATCGACGGAAAGCCGAAGCGGTCGAACACATGGGCCGACGACTGATCGTTGAGCCGCTGCGTGAGCAGTTCGTGTGTCTTGCCCCATTCATAATTGCCGCCAACGATCCATGTGCCGTCGCCCAGCAGCGAACCGGCCAGTCGCAGTTCCTGACTGAAGGATTTGATGTCGCCCTCGAGGAACACGTCGGTCAGCCGCAGCGTCGTGCCGTCGGATTCCTGCCCATAGGCTTCCTTGAAGCGTGTGTAGGCCGAAATCGAGGTGAGCGTGATGTCGTCGCTCAGGTCCACTTCGCCACGCAGCGCCGCCTGCACCTGCCAATTATCCTTCTTCAGCCGGAAGCTATTGCCCCAGTCCGCGGCGCGATTGCTCTCCGGCGCGCGCGGGTAGGTCGGCAGGCGCGGATCGAAAAAACCCGCCGACTGCTGAAAGGGCGCGATGAATTGTGGCGCCTGCGTGTCGCCATGGTCCTGATAGGCATTGACCATCAGGTTCAGGCGCACGGTATCGACGGGCCGGAACGCCAGTTGGACGCGCCCTTGCGTAAAGGCGCGCTGGCCCAGGCTTGCATCGCGCGTGTAGCTTTTCTGCCAGTCACCGCCCCCTTCGTGCCGCAGCGAAATGCGCGCCGCCAGCGTGTCCGACAACGGCCCGCTGGCATAGCCTTCGGCGCTGAAGCGGTTGAAACGGCCATAAGAAAGCGCAAGGCCCGCCTCGGGCGACCAGGTCGGCTTGGCAGCGATATAGTTGATAGCACCGCCGGTGGCGTTCGAGCCGAACAAGGTTCCTTGCGGCCCCTTCAGCACTTCGACCCGTTCCAGATCGAAAGAGGCACCGGCGGTCATCACCGAATAGGGGATGGGCACTTCGTCGGTGTAGACGGTCACGGTGGGCTTCGCCGCGAGGCTGCTGTCGAAGAAGCCGATACCGCGCAGGAAATAGACCGGCGTGCCGAAGCCGCTGTTGATCGCGTTAAAGCCCGGGGTGACTTTCGCCAGCCCGGCGACGTCGGTTACGCCCTGCGCCTGCAGCGCATCGCCCGACACCGCCGTGATCGACAGCGGCACGCTGTTGATGCTCTCGCTGCGCTTCTGCGCGGTGACGATGATCTCGTTCGTGCCGGCCGCTTCCTCGTCTCCGGCGGGCGCAGCTTCCTGCGCCGCCGCCTGATTCGCGAGCAACGCGAGCAGCAAGACCGCGACCGACGACGAGCTACGCATCTTTGAAAGTGCCATTATTCCCTCCCGATGACCATCTGTAACGCCCAGTTCCGATCCGGAAAGGACGTTCAAATATTTTGTTACCGTCCGGTCGGTAATATAGCTTTTTGTGATTGTCAAATCGGCAATGCCGGCGGCAACTATTGACCAGCGGGTTGTGACCGACCTATGCCTCGCGCTCAGGGGCAGCCGGAACGACCGCAGGACGCGCATATCCGGCGCATGGTGAAAATAATGGCGGAAGCATCGGGAAAGACACGGGCATCGGCAACGCCCGCCCATACACGAGCAGGCCCGACCGCGGCATCGCGGCCGGGGCGCAAGCGCGGCAGCGTCAACAAGGAGGTGATCATGGCGATCGCCTCCACCATGTTCCGCGAGCGCGGCTACGACCGCACCAGCCTCGACGACATCGCAGCGGGGCTGTCGATCACCAAGCCCAGCCTCTATTATCATTTCGCGAGCAAGGAGGAAATCCTGCTCGAATGCATCGCGCGCGGCTATATCCTGTTCCAGCAGAAAATAGCCGATCGTGACGATATCCGCCTGCCCGGCCGCGAACGCGTCCGCATATTCATCGAATGCTATGTCGACCTGCTCCAGGACAATGTCCTCTCGATGATCGTCGCCGACGAGCGCGTGATGAGCGATGCGGGCAAGGCGAAGTCGCGCAACTACAAAAGGATGCTCAACCGCGACCTGCTCGACCGGCTCGAGGTCGGACGCAAGGACGGATCGCTCGCCTTTGACGACGCGCGCATCATTTCCTTCGGCATCTTCGGCATGGTCAACTGGATGACGCACTGGCAATCCGGTGCACTGCAGATCGATGCCCGCACGGTGTCCGACCAGTTCGTCGCCATGATTCTCGACGGCATCGGCAAACCTTAACCTCCCCCAAATGACCGCTTTCCTGCGCAGCCCGCGACTTTTCCGGTCGCGAGTTGACAGCCATTATCGGCACGCATATGTAAATGTTACCGACTAGTAGGTAATAAGGGATTTGCGATGGCCGACTTTCGTTATCTGAACACCAGCGTCGAGGACGGCGTCGGGATCCTCCAGCTCAACCATCCTGAGGTACGCAACGCACTCGGCTGGGAATTGCACGAGGACATCATCGCCGCGCTGCGCGCCTGGGAAGACGATGATGCGGTGTCGTGCGTGCTGTTCATCGGCAATGAGGAGTATTTCTGCGCGGGCTGGCGCGTCGACATCCTCAACACGGCGGACGACGACGATCGCCGCCGCTTCAACGACCTCGCGCTCGCGCTGATGAAGGCCATCTACGACTTCGGCAAACCATCGGTTGCGGCGGTCGCCGGGGTCGCGCCTGGCTATGGCATGGATGTCGCCAACATGTGCGACATCACCGTGGCATCCGAAAATGCGCTCTTCGGATCGACGCAGGTCAAATATGCCATGAACGGCTTCTATCACGGCATCATGTCGCGCGTCGGCAAGCAGCATGCCCGCCGCCTCTATTACACCGGCGATCCGATCGATGCACAGGAAGCGCTGCGCATCGGGCTCGTCAGCGAAGTGACCCCGGTTGGCGAGCTGCGGAGCAGCGCGCTGACGCTGGCGAAGCAGATCGCCGAGATGGGGCCCGAACTCGCAAAGATCTTCAAGGGCGTCGCGCTGCGCGCGTCGAACATGGATCATCTCGGCGCGCTGCAATATGAGCTGACGGTCACCCACGACCTGCTCCAGCGCGGCATTTTCCGCGAGCGCATCGCGCGCGGTTTCGACCGGCTCAAGGCAGGCAACAGCGTCGCGATCGAACGCGCCGGAAAGCCATGACCCTCGACATCATCGCCTCCGACATTTTCGCGGCCGAGGAGTGCGACCAGTTCGCGCGCTCGGTCGACGGCTTCCTCGCCGCGCATGCCGCGCCCGAAGTCATCGACCGCTGGCGCGCCGACAAATGCGTCGACCGTGCGACCTGGACCGCTGCCGCCGAGGCCGGCCTGCTCGGCATCTCGGTCGATGAAGCCTATGGCGGTGCCGGCGCCGATTTCCGCTTCGAGGCGATCATCACCAAGGCGATCGGCCATCGCGGCGCTGACGCACTGACGATCAGCCTGCATAACGCAGTCATCCTCCCCTATGTCTCGACCTTCGGCACCGAAGCACAGAAACGCCATTGGCTGCCCAAATTCTGCTCGGGCGAATGCCTGACCGCGATCGCGATGACCGAACCGGCGGCAGGATCGGACCTGCAGGGCATGAAGATGGTCGCGCGCAAATGCGACGGCGGCTGGCGCCTCAGCGGGCAAAAGACCTTCATCTCGAACGGCCAGATTGCCGACGTCATCCTCGTCGCGGCAAAGACCGAGCCGTCGGGGGGCAGCCGGTCGCTCTCGCTGTTCATCGTCGACGTGCGCGGCGACCCCGCAGGCTTCCGGCGCGGGCGCAATCTCGACAAGGTCGGACAGGAGGGTCAGGATACGTCCGAACTCTTCTTCGACGACCTGTTCGTGGCCGACGACGCGCTGCTCGGCGGCACCGAAGGCCGCGGGCTGCCGCAGCTCATGGAAAAGCTGCCGCAGGAACGGCTGATCATCGCCTGGCAGGCGATGGCGATGATCGAGCGCGCGCTCGACGAGACGATCCGCTACACGCGTGAACGGCCGATGTTCGGCCAGACGCTCGCCGATTTCCAGAACACCCAGTTCAAGCTCGCCGAATATAAGACGCAGGCGGTCGTCTGCCGCGTCTTTGTCGATCATTGCACCGACCTGCTCGTGCGCGGCGAACTGACCGCCGAACTCGCCTCGATGGCCAAATATTGGGCGTCGGAGGAGCTGACGAAGGTCGTCGACGGCTGCCTCCAGCTCTTCGGCGGCTATGGCTATATGCTCGAATATCCGATCGCGCGCATGTTCCGCGATAGCCGCATCCACCGCATCTACGGCGGCGCGAGCGAGGTGATGAAACTGCTCATCGCCCGAAATCTCTGATCCGAAATCCCGAAACCCAGGAGTGAATATCATGGCAAAGCACGGCACGATGCGCAGCGAGGTAAAGGGCGGCGTCGCCACCATCTTCCTCGACCGCCCCGACAAGAAGAATGCGCTCAGCACCGAATTGTTCGAGGACCTTGTCGAGACGCTCCAGCAATGGCGTCGCGACGACAGCGTCGCGGCGGTCGTCATCACCGGCACCGAGGAATATTTCTCGGCCGGGCTCGATCTCGACACGATGAACTGGAAGAGCGAGGAAGAGCGGCTGCGCTGGTATGACGCCACTTACTATGGCTATCTCGAACTGCTCGAATATCCCAAGCCGACGATCGCGGCGGTCGCCGGGCCGACCTTCGGCGGCGGCTGCGACATCGCGGTCTTCTGCGATATCCGCGTCTCCAGCCCCAACGCCCGGTTCGGCTTTCCCCAGATTCGTTTCGGGCTGACCCCCTTTGTCGATCCGCTGCAGCGCATCGTCGGGCAGAGCCAGGCAAAACTGCTCGTGCTGACCGGGCGCCGTATCGACGCGCAGGAAGCGCTGCGGATCGGCTTGATCGACGAGATCGCACCCGAAGGCGGATTGCTCGCGGCGGCGCAGGGCATGGCGGCCGAGATCGCCTCAACCACCGTACCGACCGTCGTGCGCACGACCGAAATGCTGCGCCGCAGCTGGTCGATGGATCCGCAGGCTGCCTATGTCTACGGCCATGTCCAGTATCGCGACGTCCACTGGAATCCCGAGATTTCGGACCGCATGCTGGCCGCCCGCGCCAAGGTCGGCTCGGGAACGCGCTGATACGCGAACGATGACAGGCTCTCCTCCTCTCTCTGCCACCGGCCTGGCCGGATCGGTCATCGTGGTCGTCGGCGCGAGCCGCGGGCTCGGACGGCAATATGCCGCCGACCTCGCGCGCGCCGGCGCCCGCCTCGTCCTGACCGGGCGCGGCGATGGCGTCGACGCCGTTGCAGCCGCGATCCGGCAGCACGGCGGAAGCGCCGTCGCGGTCCGGTGCGACATCCGCGACCCCATGCCGTTCGTCGACGCGGCGCTCGCTGAATATGGCGCGATCGACGGGCTCGTGGTCAACGCCGGGGTCGTCCGCGATCGCAGTTTCGCAAAGATGAGCGCCGAAGAATGGTCGGAGGTGATCGACGTCCATCTCGGCGGCAGCTTCGCCTGCGCCAAGGCGGTGTGGGGGCCGATGACGGCACGGGGCCGCGGCTCGATCATCCTCACCACCTCGGGCGCAGGAATGCACGGCGCCTTCGGACAGGCCAATTACGCAGCGGCCAAGGGCGGCATCATCGGCCTGATGAAGACGCTCGCCATCGAAGGCGAACGCGTGGGCATCCGCGCCAACGCCATCGCGCCGATGGCGTCGACCGAAATGACCGACGGGGTCTTTTCGGACCGCATGAAGCATGGCTTGCGTCCCGACCAGATTTCGCCCTTCCTGCTCGCGCTGCTCGACCCCCGGTCGACGCGCACCGGCGAGATCGTCGAATGCGGCGGCGGCTGGGGCGCGCAGATGCGCTGGCAGCGATCGGCGGGCGACCGGGCGACGGCGGCGCCGTTCGGTCCCGAATTCGACCTGCCGGCAACGACGGCGGACTCGCTGGGCGCCGCGCTTGGCGATCCGCGAACAATGTACAGGATGGCCTGAATGGAGTTTGCGAATCCCCCTGCCCCCAGCGTGACGCTCGAACGCCGCGACGACGGCAGCGTCATCCTGCGCTCGGGCCTGCCGCTCGGCCCCGTTCCCAAATCGCTTGCGCATGTCTTCGACGAACAGGCCGAACGCACCCCCGATGCCATTTTCATGCGCCAGCGCGGTCCGAACGGCGAGTGGCAGGGCATCTCATATGGCACGGCGCGGCGAGCCGCTGACGGCCTCGCGCAATGGCTCGTCGACGAGGGAATCGGCGTCGGTGACGTCGTCTCCTTCCTGTCCGAACCGTCGATCGTCCATGGCATTGCCGCCATCGGCGTGCAGCGCAGCGGCGCCGCGATCGCGCCGGTCAGCGTTGCCTATTCGCTGATGTCGAAGGATCATGCCCAGCTCCGCCAATGCGTCTCGGTGGTCGGGGCAAAGGTCGTGATCGTCGACGACGCCGCGCGCTACGCCGCCGCACTGCGCGCACTCGCCCCGCTCGGAGTAACCATCGTTGCGGCATCGGGCACGGTCGAAGGGCTCGACATCACGCCGTGGGCCGAGGTGATCGCGACGACGCCACGCCACGATGTAACCGAACGGATGGAGGCGATCCGCCCCGACCAGATCGCGCGCATCATCTACACATCGGGCTCAACCGGCTCGCCCAAGGCGACGCCGCAGCCGCACGCCAATCTCAATATCACCATCGCGCAGAACCGCGCGCTCGGGCTGCTCGAATTTGGCGACGATCCGCCGCAAATTCTCGAAGCGATGCCGTTCAGCCACATCATGGCGGGCAATTTCAACTTCAACAACACGATCGCCGCCGGCGGCACAGTGTGGATCGACGAGGGCAAGCCGACCCCCGAGATGTTCGCAAAGACGCTCGCCAATCTGCGCGACGTCGCCCCATCATATTTCATCACGGTGCCGCTCGGCTACACGATGTTGTGTCAGGCGCTCGAGGCCGATGCCGGCCTCAGCCGCCATTTCTTCTCGCGCCTCAAATTTCTCGGCTTCGGCGGGGCGGTGCTCGCCGAGGATGTCCGCGACCGGCTGATCGCGCTGTCGATCGCCGCGCGCGGCAAGGCGGTGCCGATCTTCTCCTTCTATGGCGCGACCGAATATCTGTTCGGAACGCTCAAATATTGGACCGAAGGCGGGACCGACGTGATCGGGCTTCCCCTCCCCGCCACCGACCTCAAGCTCGTTCCCTTCGACGGGCGGTACGCGATGCGCGTCAGGGGACCGACGATGATGCCGCAGAGCGGCTATATCGGCGCGCCCGAGGCGTCGGCATCGCTGTTCGACGAGGAGGGCTATTTCCACACCGGCGACGCTGTCCGCTTCGCCGACCCCGACGAACCGCATGCGGGCCTCGTCTTTGCCGGCCGATTGTCGGAAGATTTCAAGCTCGATTCCGGTACCTATGTCACCGTCGAGGCGCTGCGGTCGGCCCTGCTCTCGGCATGCGGCGACCATGTTTCGGAAGCCGTGATCTGCGGCCTCAACCGGCCCTATCCGTCAGCGCTGTTGTGGCTTCGGACAGGAGAGAATGACGCAGAGAAGCGTACGGCAATCGCGTCGGCGCTGGCCGCCTTCAATGCATCGCAAAGCGGCGCCGCGCGCCGGATCGGGGCGGCGCTGATCCTCGACGAACCGCCGTCGTTCGAAACCGGCGAGGTCACCGTGAAGGGCAATGTCGCACAGCGCGTCGTGCGCGAGCGACGCGCGGGCGACGTCGAGCGTCTCTACGCCGCACGGCCCGACCCCGCGGTCATCCGGCCGGGCGACGTCGCGCGCAAGCTGGTCGAGCCGCGCTGATGGGCCACGGACGATGACGATGCTCCGCACGCCGGGCGACTGGGGACCGCTGACCTTCGACGATCCCTTTTGCGCGCATATCGGCGGTATGCAGATGCTGTACACCGGCGACGCGGTCGAACCCGTCCGCTTCGGGATGGAAGTTCAGGCGCACCAGTGCAACCGCCTCGGCTTTTGCCACGGCGGACTGCTGTCGACCTTTCTCGACATCGCACTCGGCGTGTGTGCGATCGAGATCTGCGGTCACGACTGGGGCGGCCCGACGATCAATCTCAGCGTCGATTTCCTGCAGGGCGCCCCTCAGGGCGACTGGATCGAGAGCCGCGTCACGCTCGAGCACACGACGCGCAGCCTGATGTTCGTGACCGGAACGGTCGTCGGCTCGCCGGGCAAGATCGCCCGCGCGACCGCCTTGTTCAAACAGCCACGGCCGGCGCCCATCAGCGCCTGACCGCCATGGAGAAGACCCTATGCCTGCATACGACACCGCCGATGCGATCGCCCAGACCTACGTCGGATTGCCCGTCGCCGACATCGTCACCGCCGAGTTCATCCGCGAGTTCGGCAACCGCTGGGAGGCCGCCTGGAATTCGCACGACACCGAACAGGTCATGGCGCTGATCCACCCCGACATCCGCTGGAACGACACGATATTCTGGCCCGAAATCGTCAACGGACACGCAGCAATGCGCGCCTATGTCGACAAGATCTGGGCGGTGATGCCGGACGTGCATTTCCGCGAGGTACAGCTTTTCAACGCCCTCGATGCGGGACGAGCCCTTTATCTGTTCGAACAGACCGCAACCGCGCCGCCCGCGTCGGGCAAGGACACGAGGGCCATGACCTACGGCTGTGACATCTTCCTCGGTTTCCGCGACGGGCTGCTGTCCGAATATATGGCACAATATGAAATCGCCGAGATGATGCGGCAATTCGGCATGCTGCCACCCCGCAACGGACGCATTGGCGGCGCCTATCTGCTTTCGCTCTTGGGCCGCGGGTCGGCCAAGGGCTGACAGGCCCCGATAGCGGACAACAGGAAAAGGAAGACGCCGGCATGGCTTTCAAGACGCGCATTACCGAGAAGTTCGGCATCGACACCCCGATCATCATGGGCGGGATGACCGGCGTGGGCTATGGCCCGCTGGTCGCCGCGGTCGCCAATGCGGGGGCGCTCGGCTTCATCACCGCGCATATGTATCCGACCGGCCAGGCGCTGTTCGACGAGATTGAGGCGACGCGCAAACTGACCGACAAGCCCTTCGGCGTGAACCTGACGCTGCTGCCGTCGATCAACCCCATCCCCTATGACGAATATCGCGAGGCGATCATCGCGAGCGGGATCAGGATCGTCGAGACCGCGGGCCGCGCCCCGACCGATCATCTGCCGCGCTTCAAGGAAGCCGATGTCACGGTCATCCACAAATGCACCTCGGTCCGCCACTCGGTGTCGGCGGTGAAGAAGGGCGTCGACATGATCAGCATCGACGGCTTCGAATGCGCAGGGCACCCGGGCGAGGACGATGTCGGACTGGTCGTGCTGCTGCCCGCGACGGTCGATGCGCTGCCCGATACGCCGATCATCGCCTCGGGCGGCATGGCCGACGGGCGCAGCATCGTCGCGGCGCTCGCACTCGGCGCCGATGCGGTGAACATGGGCACGCGCTTCTGCGCGACGGTCGAGGCGCAGATTCACCAGAATGTGAAGCAGCGCATCGTCGATGCGAGCGAGCTCGACACGGTGCTGGTCGGCCGCAGCTTGCGCAACACCGCGCGCGTCGCGAAGAACGCGGTGTCGGACGAGGTCGCCGAGATCCAGCGCGATCCGACCAAGACCTTCGACGATGTCCGTCACCTGATGGCGGGCGTGCGCGGGCGCGAGAATGTGCTTCGCGACGGCGACGTCGACGGCGGCATCTGGACCAGCGGCCAGAGCCAGGCCCTCATCCACGACATCCCCACCTGCGCCGAGCTGGTGAAGAATATCATGGCGCAGGCCGAGGCCGTGCGCGCCCGGATCGCGGGGTAATATCCTCCGTCATGGCGAGGAGCCGAAGGCGACGCGGCAATCCAGGACGGTTTACGCACGCTCTGGATTGCTTCGCTTCGCTCGCAATGACGAGTTTTGGGCTCAGCTGGCGCTGTCCTGCCAGCCGCCGCCCAATGCGAAGAACAGCGCGTCGAGGTTCGTCGCACGGGTCTGTTCGGGCCGGGCGGCGACAGAGCGGTACTGCCCTCAGTAGATGGTGTAACCGCCGTCGATCACGATCGCGTCACCGAGATGAAAGCTCGAATGACGGCTGGCAAGATAGACGGCGATCGCCGAAAAATCGTCGCCGTCGCCCCATCGGCCCACGGGCGCGCGGCTGATCACATTGTCGTTGAACTTGTCCCAGCCCTGCAGCCGCTCGGTCATGTCGGAGCGCGTCCAGCCGGGCAATATGCTGTTGACGCGGATGCCGTGCGGCGCGAGTTCGACCGCCATCGCGCGGCTGAGCGACAGCACCGCCCCCTTGGTCGCGCCATAATGCTCGTTGCGCGCCGCGCCATGGACGGCGGCGGTCGAAGCGATCGAGACGAGCGACCCGCCGGGTTCTCCCGCTTTGCCGCGCGCGATCATATGCGCCGCGGCCTCGCGCAGCGTGTAGAAGACGCCATAGACGTTGATCGACTGGAGCGTGTCGAAATCGGCCTGGCTGATCTCGAACATGTCGCGGCGCGGGATGCCGATGCCGGCGTTGGCGATCGCCTGGTCGAGCCGTCCGAACTCGTCGACGATCGCCGCGACGCCCGCCTTCACCGCGCCCTCGTCGGCGACATCGACCTGCGCGCAGCGGACCGCCCCGCCAAAGGCCCCGAGTTCGGCAACCGCGCGTTCGTTCTTCTCGGGCTTGTTGCCCCAGATCACGACCGTCGCACCGTGCATCGCGAGCCCCTTGGCCATGCCGAGTCCGATGCCGCCATTGCCGCCCGTGACCAGCGCGACCTTTCCCGTGAGGTCGAAAAGCCCCAAACTCATCCCCATCTCCTCTTGATGCCGGTGTACGATCATGGCGCCGCGCCTTCGCTTCCCATAGGGCGCGCCCCGCCGGGTTTTCAAGCCACTAGCCGGCGGGTGCTGTCAGACCCACGCCCCGCTCGCATTCGACGAATAGCCGAGTGCGCGATAGGCGGCGTCGATCAGCAGCTGCGCACGCGGACCGACCATCACGCCCGCGCCCATGCGGTTCATCGTATAGCCGAAACCCATGCCCGCGCCGGGGTCGGCAAAGCCCACCGACCCGCCGAAACCGACATGGCCGAACGCCGCCTCCGACATCAGCAGTGTGCAATCGACCAGCTCAGGCTGGCGGCGGTTATCGGTCGTTTTCATGAAACCCGACCCGAAGCGCATCGGCATCAGCAAGGTCGCATCGAGATGGCTCGCGCTCGCGGTGCGACCCATGCGCGCGACGGTATCGCGTCCCAGCAACTCGCCGTTGGCCAGCGCCGAATAGATGGTCGCAAGCCCGCGCGCATTCGTCATCCCGTTGAGCGACCCAATCTCGGCACCCCAATAAGCAGGGTCGTTGCAGTCATAACCGCCATCATTGGTCATCATCAGCGTGAAGGGCGCCGCCGGATCATTTTCGATCGCATGATTGGCGCGCGACTTGCCGCCGAACAGCGGGTCGGTCGGATAGATCATCGGCGCGACGCGATGATGCTCGCTCGCGGGCAGCCCGAGCCAGAAATCGGCGCCGAGCGGCCCCGCGATCTCGCTGCGTATATAGTCGCCGAGCGGCACGCCGACGGCACGACGGAACAGCCCGCCGACGGTCCAGGCATAGGTATGGCCGTGATAACCGTGCCGCGTTCCCGGCACCCAGAAGGGCCGCTCGCGCGCAATGCGGTCGCACATATAGTCGAAGTCGGCAAAACCGCCCGGCCGCACCGGATCGCGCAGCGCCGGAACGCCGACCGAATGGTCGAGGATCATCGCGACGGTCGCGTCCTCTTTTCCTTCGCACCCGAACTCGGCCCAATATCGGGCGACCGGAGCGTCGAGGTCGATATACCCCTTCTCGACCGCATGGTGCGCCGCGACCGCCGCGATCCCCTTGGTGCTCGACCAGACGATCGAGATGGTGTCGGCGTCCCACGCCTCGCCGTCTGCCGCCTTGCGCCCGCCCCACAGGTCCACCACGGGCCGCCCTTCGTGGAAAACCGAAAGGCTGGCGCCGACCTCGCCACGCTCCTCGAAATTGGCCGCAAATATGTCGGCGAGTTCGGCGAAGGCCGGATCGATTTCGCCCTGCATCATCCCGGCGGTGGTGCTCCGGCTGATCGCGTTCATCGTCATCATGCTCTCCAATTCAAGGAAGCCGCCCACATCAGCGCAGCGCCGCGCCGGCAAAATCCTGCGTCTCGCGCCAGTCGGTCACCATGGCGACCCAGGCAAAAAGGCCGCCGGCATAGACGGTGTCGGTCAGCCCCTTGCCGCGTTTCACCGGCATGCCCTCATTGTTGAAATAACCGGGGGTGCACGAGGCATGGAAGGCAACATCGGCCTCTCGGCCCGCGACGATTTCCTCGACATAAGCGTCCTCGGCGCCCGCCGTCGCCTCGATCTCGTCGAAACCCCGCGCGCGCAGCAGCTCGATCGTGCGCGCGATATGGCGGCCCTGCCGCATCATCATCTCGGTGTAGTTGATCGTCAGCCCGACATGCACCGTGCCCATCAGGAACAGGTTCGGGAAATTGTGGACGAGCACGCCGTGGAGCGACCGCGCCCCGTCCTGCCAATGGTCGCGCAGGCTGATCCCGCCGCGGCCAGTCAGCTCATAGCCCTTGCGCTCGGACAGGTCGCTCGCAAAGCCCGAAGCGAAGATGATCGCGTCGGCGGGATATTCGATACCGTCGACGATAAAGCCCGCCTTGGTCAGCCGTTCGAGCCCCGCCGGCCCGCTGACATCGAGCAACTCGACATTGTCGCGGTTAAACGCCGGCAAATAGAGATCGTTGAATGTCGGCCGCTTGCAGAAATAGCGGTACCAGGGCTTGAGCAGTTCGGCCTTCTCACCCTTGGTCACCATGCGATCGACCCGCGCGCGGATCTTTTCCATATAGCGCAGGTCGGCGCGCTCGGCGGCTTCGGCAGCCTCGTCCGCCGAGCCGCCGCCGTCGCTCTTGTCGCCGCCATAGACGCTCGCGAGTTCGGCCGTCGCGTGGGTCCAGCCATCGTCGACCATATCCTCGTCCTGCTGCCCGCCGAGAACCAGGGTCGAGTAATTGAGCATCCGCCGGTCCTGCCACCCGGGTTCGAGCGACGCCGCCCACACCGGGTCGGTCGGCTTGTTGAGCCGCTCGCCTACCACCACGGGCGTGCGCTGGAGGACATAGAGATGCTCGGTCGAGGGCGCGATATAGGGTACCAACTGCACCGCCGACGCACCGGTCCCGACGACCGCGACGCGCTTGCCTTCCAGCCCCGCGCAATCCCCCGCATGGCTGCCCCCCGTATAGGCATAATCCCAGCGACAGCTATGAAAGACATGCCCTGAAAATTCGTCGAGCCCCGGCAGGTCGGGCAGTCGCGGCTGGTCCTGCCCGCCGCCCGCCATGACGACGAAGTTCGACCGGATCGTGTCGCCGCGATCGGTCGTCACCGTCCAGCGGTCGCTATCCGACCAGCGCACGTCGGTGACGCCGGTGTGGAACAGCGCATCGTCATAGAGATCGAAATACCGCCCCAGCCGCTGCGCATGTTCGAGGATTTCGGGCTGGTGCGAATATTTCTCCTTGGGAATGTACCCCGTCTCCTCGAGGAAGGGCAGGTAAATATATGATTCGACGTCGCACTGGGCGCCGGGGTAGCGGTTCCAGTACCAGACCCCGCCGAAGTCGCCGGCGGTGTCGAGGATGCGGATCGGACCGATGCCGCATTTCTTCATCTCGATCGCGACGATCAATCCCGCAAAGCCCGCCCCGATGATGACCGCGTCGACCTGCTCGCTCCGCACCGCGCGCTCGATGCGCGGTACATAGCTGTCGCTGAGATCGAGTTCGATCCCGCTTCCCGGCGTTTGATAGGCCGACCGGCTGCGGCGGCCACTGCGCCTGTCGCGCTCGGTCTTATATTTCGCGCGCGCCCACTCAAGGTCGGGTTCGGGCATTGCCTGGGGTTCTTCGAGCATCGGGAGAGGCCTTTCTGGAAATGGGGATCGCGCCGCTCAGGCGTCGGCGAAATGGCGCGACAGGAAGGCGCAGGCGCGCGCCAGCGCCTCGGCGCCCTCGGGGATGGCGGGAAAGAACCACGGCCAGACGTGGATCATGCCGGCACGCAGCTCGAGGTCGACATCGACGTCGGCATCGGCGAGCGACTTGGCTAGGTTGAGCGCATCGTCCATCAACACCTCGGCGGTGCCCGCCTGGATGAACACCGGCGGACTGCCGCGAAAATCGGCGAAGGCGGGCGATATTCGCGGGTCGCTGACGGCGATGTCGCCCGCATAATGCGCAGCCATCTTCGCAAGCTGGTCGATGCTGGCGAGCGGATCGGCGTCGCGCTTCAGCGTCCGCGATGTCGCGGTATCCGAAAGGTCGGCCCAGGGCGACATGCAATAAATGCTCGCCGGCAGCGGTTGCCCGTCGCGCAGCAGGTCGGCGAGCAGCGCCATCACCAGCCCCGCCCCGGCGCTGTCGCCGACAAGCGCGATCTTGTCGTCGCCAGCCATCGCAAGCAGTTCGGCCCACGCCGCCTTCAGATCGTCGAGTCCGGCCGGATAGGGATGCTCGGGCGCCAGCCGATAGTCGATGACCGCGACGCGGCTCCCCGTCTGGCGCGCGATTTCGCCACCGAGGTGGCGATGCGAGTCGAGCCCGCCGATGCAATAGCCGCCGCCGTGGACGAGCAGAACGATATGGCGCGGCTCCGGCGTCACCGCCAGCCACTCGGCCGGGCGCCCCCCGAGCGCGGTCGCCATGACATCGACGTCGCCCGGCAGTGGAAAGGCATCGCCCATGGCGCGATAGGCCTTGCGCATCTCGAATATGTCGGTCGGCATCGGCGCGGCGAACAATTGCGCGACAAGCGCCTTGAAGGCTTCACTGGGCATCATGCTCTCCTGTTCAGGGCGTCATGCGGCGGGGCGCGCGGACGCCATGTCGAAGCCGCGATAATCCTGCGCGACGATCTCGCGGCAGGTCTGGAGGAAATATTGCTGGCCGAGCGTGTAGAGCAGCATTTTGCGCCGCCCCCGCCCTTCGATGTTGTGGTTGATCCCGGTGAACCAGCTGTTGGTCCGCCCCGCGAGCAACTGGTCGGCTTGGTCGAGCACCTGCGCGGTCCAGTCGTCCTCGGCCGCCGCGGTCGCTTCGCAGCGGGCAAGGCCCTTGCCCTCCATATGGCCGATAAGGTCGGCGATGAATTCGACATTCTGCTCGGCACAGCGCGGGACGTTGCAGAAGGTCGCCCCGCTGTGCGGCCCGACGATCATGAAGAAATTGGGGAACCCGTGGCTTTGCAGGCCAAGGAAGGTGACGGGTCCGTCATCCCACTTGTCCTTCAGCATCAACCCGTCCCGGCCGACGATGTCGATCCGGTCGAAAGCGCCGCGAACGGCATCGAAACCGGTGGCATAGATGATAACGTCGAGCGGAACGAGGCCGCTCTCGAACCGCATGCCGTCGGGCGTGATCTCGACCAGCGGATCGGCGTTGACGTCGATCAGGTCGACATCGGGCTGGTTGAACACCTCGTAATAGCGCGTTTCCATCGGCACCCGCCGCGTCCCGAACAGATGGTCCTTCGGGATCAGCTTTTCGGCGGTGTCGGGATCGCTCACGCGCGAGCGGATCTTGCGCGCGAGGAAGTCGCTCGCGAGCCGCGCGGCCTTCTCGTCGACCGCAAGGTCGATGAAATTGCTCAGCCAGAAGGAAAAGCCGCGCTCGCCATATTTCGCTTCGTAGAAGGCCTCGCGCTCGGCATCGCTCACCTCGAAAGTCGTGCGCGGATCCCAATTGTGGACGAAGCCCGCGTCGCTGTTGCGGCACGCCTGGAATATCTCGGTATAGCGCGCCTTAATGTCGGCCATCTCCTCGGGCGCGATCGGCGCGTTGCACAGCGGCTTGCACCAGTTTGGCTCTTTCTGGACGACGGTCAGGTGGCCCGCGACCTTCGCCATTTCCTGGATGACCTGCACTCCGGTCGCGCCGGTGCCGACGACCGCTACGCGCTTGCCCGCAAGGTCGATGCCGCCACGCGGCCAGTCCGAGGTGTGGAATGACGCGCCCGCAAAGCTGGCGCGTCCTGGAAAATTCGGGATCACCGGGATCGACAATATGCCGACGGCGGTCACCAGATAACGCGCGCGGACCTCATAGCCGTCCTCGCAGCGCACCCGCCACCGTCCGGTTTCCTCATCCCAATGCGCCGATGCGACGCGGGTGTCGAAGCGGATATCCTGGCGCAGGTCCAGCTTGTCGGCGACGCGGCGCAGATAGGCGAAGGTTTCGGGCTGCGGCGCGAAATGCTCGCTCCAGTCCCATTCCTGCAGCATCTCTTCGTCGAACGAGAAACAATAGGAATAGCTTTCGGAATCGAAGCGGCAGCCCGGATAGCGGTTCCAATACCAAGTCCCGCCTACCTCGCTTCCCGCCTCGATGACCTGCACGCTGAGACCCAACTGCCGCAGCAGGTGCAATTGGTACATGCCGGACATGCCGGCGCCGATGACGATCGCGTCCACTTCGACCATGAAATTGACTCCGGCCCGAAAAAATGTCCCGGCCGGCCCGGCGGCCGGGACAGAGGAGGCCCTTAGAAACGGAAGCTGATGTCGATACCGTAGGTGCGCGGCTCGCCGGGCACTGCGAGGTTGTAGCCCCCCGCCGTGCCGAGCCCGATGCCGCCGACATAATATTGCTTGTCGAAGATATTCTTCGCGAAGAAGGCCGCCGAGACCCCCGACCCGCCGATATCGTCGAGGCCGACGCGGGCGTTCACCAACTCATAGGAGGGCAGCTTCGTCCCCGGTGCGCCGCTCTGACCATAGTTGGAAAAATAGAGCGACGACTGCGCATAGACGTCGAGCCGCGCGCGCAATTCACCGGTGTTGCCCGCCAGCGGCGCGGTGACGTCGATATAGCCGCTGCCCGAATATTTGGTCACATCGGCAAAGGTCGTGAAGTCTATGAAGGTGCCGAACAGCGTCTGCTGCGTGTCGCCGCGATATTTTGGGTCGGTGTGGTTGAACGACCCGCCGATCACCACGCCCGGCGCCACGGTGAACTCCGCATCGAACTCGACACCTTGAAAGATCGCACCGTCGGCGTTGACCGTCGCGCCGCCCGGCCCGACGTCAGGGAAGGTCAGATAGGCGATGCGCTGGATGCCATCGACCCAGCTCTTGTAGACCGCGAGGTTGGCGCGTGTGCGGACCGAGCCGACATGGCCGTTGAACTTGGCGCCGAACTCGATGTCCTCGATCTTTTCGGGGTCGAAGCTGTTGCCGCCCAGTTCGGCGGGCGCATTCACCGGCGGCGCATTGTAGTTGAAGCCGCCGCCACGCCAGCTCCCACGATAGGTGCCATAGAAGAACAGCGACGGCGTCGCCTGATATTCGAGGCCGATCGTCCAGCTCGGTTCGCTATCCTTGCGCTTCTCGACGACCCCCGCAGGATAGAACGGCGCAAAGCCCGACACCTCGGTGAACTTGTTCTTCTCCTGCGTGTAGCGAAAGCCGCCAGTCATGCTCAGCGTGTCGGTGAATTTGAACGACGCCTGCGCGAAGGCACCGATGCTCGAAATGTCGAAGTCGCCTTCCAACCGGTTTCCGAGCGGCAGGCTGCCGCCGAACACCGGACCGAGGATGGGGTTGGCGACCGGGCCGAGGTTGAAATAGCGGAAGGTCTGGCCGCTGGTACGCTTCTCGTTCGAATAATAGACGCCAAGGATATAGGTCAGGCGATTGTCGATCGCCTCGCCGGACAGTTGCAGCTCCTCGGAAAAGGACTTCACCCGATTCCGCGTCTGCACATATTCATAGAAGGGAAATGGGCTGCCATCCTGGTCGAACAACGAAAAGTTCCGGTTGTACGAATAGCCGACGATATTCTTGATCTGAGCGCTGTCGGAAATATCGATCGACGTTGTATTGATGATATAACCGTTCTTCGCGTTCAGTCCCGTCTCGCCGTCGAGATAGGTCGCGCGCGTACCCAGCGACCGCTGGAGCGCTATATAGTCGAGATAGCCCCCAGCCGGCGTGCCCGGATAGGCGGCCATCAGCGCGGCATAGGCCCCCGGCCCTGCCAGCGTATCGAGGATCGGGCTGTAGAAGGTCGGGACGGTCGCGGCGAGCGCCTGCCCGTTCGGACCGACCGAGCCCGGCGCATTGGCCGAATAGGCGAGGATCGGGTCCCCATTGCCTTTCGAGCGGCCATATTCGGCGACGAATTTCGATTCGATCGAGTCCCCGATCTCGAAGCTCAGCGATGCGCGTATCGACCAGCGGTCGACATTGGCCAGCCGGTCGCCGTTGACGAGGTTGCGCACGAAGCCCTTCCGCTGGTCGACAAGCCCGGCGACGCGCAGTCCCGCGCTGTCACCAAGGGGCACGTTGATCATGCCCTCGCCCTGCCAGGCGCCGAGATTGCCGACCCGGCCGCGCGCGAAACCCTTGAACGCGTCGAAATCAGGCGCCGCAGTCGAAAAGAGCACCGCGCCGCCGGTGGTGTTGCGGCCGAACAGCGTCCCCTGCGGACCCTTGAGCACCTGCACCGAGCCGAGGTCATAGAGCGACCCCGCGCTCAGCGCATTGGTCTGGAATTCGTTCACATAGGTCAGCACCCCCGGCTGCGAGACGCTGAAGGCGTCGATCGACTGGCCGCGGATCGCATAGTTGAACTGGCTGCTACCCTGCGTCGAACGCACGATCAGCCCCGGCGTCGCAGTCTGCAGGTCCGCCTCGGAATTGATGCTGCGCGATTGCAGCGCGTCGGCGGTCAACACCGATACCGCGACCGGGGTGCGGCTCAGCCCCTCTTCGCGGCGCCGCGCGGTGACGACGATGTCGCCGTCGGCGGCGATCGTCGACGTCCCCTCATCCTCCGTCGGCGCCGCAGCGCCGGTATCCTGTGCAGCAGCGGTCGCCGGAATGGCCCAGACGAGGGGCAGCAGGCTGGCGGCGATCAAATATTGGACGCGACGCGATTCATTCCGATCCATAACCGGTTCCCTCTCCCATCGATGGCCGCGCTTCGGCGGCTTCGTTGGCCGCTCCCATTGCGACCTACGCTCGTTTTGAGCTTTTGTTGAAGGGCATCGTTGTCGATGTTTGCGAACCTGTCAACGCATTTTTAGGACGCATATTTCGATATTGCAGTGCAATATGCGACAATTGCACAAATTCCCTTGAGTTTGGCGCTTGTTCGCATCATGCCTGCGAGGGTCGCGGCGCATCATCCGATGGCGCAAGGAAGGAAATCATGGGTTCGAAACGACGGCTGGATTCGATCGATCGGCAGATCATTGCGATGCTGGCGCACGCGCCGCAGACCTCGAATCGCGACATCGCCGCCGCGCTCACGGTCGCCGAGAGCACCATATCAGTCCGGGTCGATGCGCTCATTCGCGACAAGGTTATGAAGCTCTCGGTCCAGCAGAACATCATGAAGGCCGGCCATGACGTGCTCGCCTGGGTCGATATCAGCTGCGCCTTTTCGGACGCAGAGCGAATTGCCGGGGAGATCCGCAAGATCGAGACCCTTATCTCGATCTCGCAATTCTTTGAGAATCCCTTCCTTCAGGCGATGGTCTTCGCGCAGAATGCCGCCGAGCTTCGCGACCTTGTCGAGACGATCGGGTCTATCAGGGGCGTTGACGCGATCGCGACCGACGTTGCGATCGGCGAAGCCTGCATCAAGCCGGGGATCGCGTCGCTATGACCGGCCGATACATTCCTGACGCGATCGATCGGCAGATAACCGGCCTGCTCCACGAGGATGGCCGGACGAGCAACCGCGCTATCGGCCGCGAACTCGGGCTGTCCGAGGCGGCGATCCGCAAGCGCCTGAAGCGGCTGACGGATAACGGCCTGATCACCTACGGCCTGCTGATCGACGTCGCCGCGACCAACATGCAGGTGTTCGGATGGATGTATCTCGAAGTTCATCCCGCCCATCTGGGTGCAGCCTATAAGGCGATCGGCGAAATGGACCGAAGTTCGTCCTGCGCGATGAAGACCGGGAACTATAATCTGATCGCGCATATGTACGCGAAGGACCAGCGTGCGATGACGGCAACGATCGAAGATATGTACCGGATCGAAGGCGTCACGCGCGTCACCTTCCGCCAGGTCAACAAATACCCCGCGCATCGGCACGAATTCATCGTCGACACCAGCGACCATGGATTCCGCAGCTGGCACGGCAGCGTCGTTCACACCGACAGAGGCTGACGCGCGGCGCGCGGCCGCTTGGTCGAAACGCGATGGCCGGCAACGGTTCGGGTTGGGGATGCCCTCGGACCGGATGATGGTGGATGGGGCTGAAGGTGAACCAGCGCAGCATATTCGATATGGATCGGCGGACAATGTCGGCGCCTTTCCGGTTTTGCGCCTTAAACCCGCCAATTGTCGCTCGACATCTTCTTCAGGCTGCGGCGACGCAGATATTGTCTGCCCCATTCGCGAAACGGCCCTGCAACTCGACGAGGGCGGCCAGGATCATCTCGCGTTTCCCTTGGATACGCGCGCTGTTTCCACCAACGCCAACGACCATTGGAACATTGCCGACCAGTGCCGGGAGCGGTACGGCAACGACTGACAGGCCGGGCGACATTTCCCCATTGCTTTCGGAATAGCCGAGCCGGCGCACATTCTCGATCTGCTGCATCAGGTCGCCAAGATTGACCCGCATATCCTCCGGCAGTTCGGCATTGCTCCGCCGTACCAGCAGCGAAACATCGAGGTCGCTTTTCCGGCTGAGGAGAACACGGCCCAGCGCGGTGCGCGCCATCGGCCGCAACATGCCCGATTGGACCTCCATTCGCTGCGGCTGGTCGGCCATCTGCACCCACACATATTGGCAATACAGGCTATTCTGGATCCCCAGCAGCACCGTTTCGTCGCATGCTCTGCGAAGGGCGTCGAGTTGGACTTCAAGATCGGCCCCGAGGTGGAATTGCCGGTGCAGCCAGCTTCCGAGAAGCATGATCCGCACCGTCGGCAGATAGGTCCGCTCATTGCGATTTTGCTCGAGATAGCCGAGCCGCACCAAATTCCGCACAAGCATCGTCACGCTCGGCTGAGGGATGCCCAGGGCACGCACGATCTGTCCGATCGTTTGCGGCGACTGGCATAGCGAGAAATATTCGAACAGCGCGAGCGTCCGCTCGGCCGACTTGATCGACCGCTCGCACCTCTCACCCTCCACCTCTTTCCAGGGCGTCAGGTGGTTCATCTCGGAATCCGGAAAAATCATCGCCCTCTCCTCCATCCCGGCGCGCGATGCTCGAAGCCGCAACGTCCGATTCGGGGGAGACTAAGGCGGATAGCCGCAAACACCTATGCGCTCGGCCACCTCATTACATATGCAATGAGGTGGCCGAGCGGCTATAGACCATAGAGGTCGGCACGCTTCAGGACATTCTGCGTCAAACGCAGCACGGCGATGTCGATCATCACGCCGTCTACCTGCACCGCACCGAACCCCTGTGCTTCGGCCTCGCGATAGGCGGCCTCCTGCTTCCGGGCGCGCGCGACATCTTCGGCAGTGGGACTGAACACCTCAAGGGCCGGGTCTATCTGCGACGGGTGGATCGCCCATTTGCCAACCATCCCCAGCGAACGGGCGCGTATCGCCTCGATCTTATAGCCGTCGGGATTGCGAAAATCGGCATAAGGTCCGTCGACCGCGTCAAGCCCTGCCGCGCGAGCCGCCATGGTGATGCGCCATCGGGCATAGTGAAAGATATCTCCCGGATATCCATCGGCCGAGCCGATCGATTTCACATCGATGCCCTGCGAGCCCGAATAATCGCCCATGCCAAAGATCAGGCATTCCATTCGCTCGCTGCACGTGGCGATCGCCTCGACATTTTGCAGGGCCTGCACCTCCTCGATCAGCACCTCGATGCCGATGCGCTTCTCGAGGCCAAGCTTTTTTTCGAGCTGGGTGAGCATGCGGTCGAGGAACAGGACGTCGGCGGCGGCACCCCCGTCGCCTCGACACTGGGCAACTGGACCGGCGCCTGCGAGCCGACGGTATTGAAACGTGGCACGTCGGTGCGGGCATAAAGCCCTTCGAGATAGATTTCTGTCGACCCGCCCAGATCCCATTCAGCGCTGCCAAAGAGCTGGTAGCGATTTTCCTTTTCGACAAGATTGAAGAACTGGACGCTCTGCGCGTAGCAGACGGGCGTCGTCCCGCTGAGTCCGGCAAAGCCGCCCAGTGCAGCGCAATTGACGTCGCGGCGTGGCGTCCCGATCGCGGCATAGGTTGGGCCAAGCGGAACATAGGAACCGGGGTTGCCGGTCGCCGTGTAACCGCCGTTCGGATTCTCGAGATAGGATTTGCGGACGAAGTCGCGGTCGAACCCGGCCAGACGGCTGCGATGTTGATAGCCGCCTGCCACGAACAGCCTCAGATCGCCAACCGAGCCGCCCCAAGATATACTGGCATTATAGTCTCCGGCCGAGCCGTCGATGAACTTGTAATCGCCGCCAAGCTGGAAGCCGCGCTGATTGTCGCGGGTAATGAAATTGACGACGCCTGCAATGGCATCCGAACCGTAGAGCGCGGCCGCGCCGTCCTTTAGAACCTCGACCCGCGCGAGAGCGCCGGACGGAATGAGGTTGGTGTCGACCACGCCGCCGCTCGTCGCCGGAACCGGGTTGATCGCCAGGCGCCGGCCGTTCAGCAGCACCAGCGTGCGTTCCGCGCCCAGCCCGCGAAGGTTGATCGAACCCGATCCCTCGGTTCCGCCGGATCGCGCGTCAAAGGCATTGGAGTCGCCGAGCGCACCAAAACTGGCGGGGAGAGCCTTGATCAGGTCGAGCGTGGAGGGCGTACCCCGGTTTGCCATTTCTTCGGTGCCAATGACATCGACCGGAAGCGCCGCATCCTCTGCCGACCCGCGAATATAGGTTCCGGTAACGACAATATCCGCATCCGAAGGACTATCGTTGTCCGCTGCCGCAGGCTCGGCCTGTTCAGCCGCGAGCGCCGGGTTTGAAAGCGCCAGCGCAAGGGTTGTCAATGCCACCGAGGCGGCGAAGCGGCCGGTAGCCTGCGGTGTCCGGATGCGGTTCATGATTGCGTCTCTCCCAAGAGCGCCTCGTTCGAGGTCGCCCCTTTTGGTTATGCGAGAGGAACGGAAAACGGCACCCCCGGGCGGGAGTCATCACATATGCAATCTGGGTCGAAAACATATGAATTCCAAAGCCATCCCGATGATCGCAAGGCCGGTGAACACAATCACATATGCAATTGCTCGCGAAGCTCGGCGGAAAGTCGCAATATCCGGCGACCCCGATCGCGCGAATTGCGCAAAATCATAGCCGAGATCGTCCGCCACGAGCCAAAAGGCAGAGCGAGGCCCGCCACAGCCGCGATGCCGCCATATAATGGCGCCAGTTGCTACAACTCTCCGGCAATACTTGCACGCACGGCACGAACGGCCCGAGCCGCCCCGCACCGCTTACCGCGAGGCGCCATCGCACGCCATTGTTGCCGATCAGGACGAAGTCCGGCTCTACCTTACGCCCCGGGCATTATGGGCATGGTGAACCAGCCCAGGAACGCCTCGATCTCATTTGCCTGTCCACGCGCAACGCGCGTCCTGGCGCGTCCCAGCAGTGCTGCGGGCTTCGAATGCCCTTGCAGAAAACGCACCCACTCGATCTTCGACACACTGAGCAGAACCGCGTCTTCTCGTCCGCCGCGGGTGACCTCGGCAACGCCATCGCGAACCGTCACGAGATAGTCGCCCTTCTCACCTTCGAAGCTGATGACGAAGCGGCCCGACGCCCCGTTTGCAGCAAGCGGATCGATGCGGCTTTCGAGAACCTGGACCAGGTCGAATCCGGGCGATCGCGCCACGACTTCGGGGGCGGTCATGCCGAGATAGGCGTGCGGCGGCGGGCCGAAGCGATCAACCTTGCCCTCGAGCGCCAATGCTTCCGTCATGTAGAAATTATGCGCCTGAAAGCCGCGCGCGCGCCGTGCGAGTTGTCGCAGCGCTTCGGCCTTGGCTTCCCGCGCCGTCTCGCTGTCAGGCGCGGCGTCGACGGCATAGCCCGCAAGCTTTGCGGCCAGATCAAATTCGCCACGCGACGTGGCGGCCGCGGCCGCGGCGAGAATATGCTCTTCGCTTCCGAACCCCTCGACGATGCTGCGCGCGAGGCGCGCCTTACTCGGCGGGTTGAGTTCGGCCGTATCCTCGTCGAACCAGCCGACCAGGCCGCGATAGACGCCGCGCAGCGCATAATCGAATTCGGAATATATCTGGTTGAGCGAGGGTTCGTCGAGAAAGCGCCGCGGCAGACGCGTTCGCTGGACGATCTGATCGGGCGTCCAGCCGAGATTGATACCGCGAACGGCCTGATTATAGACGAAGGCATAGGCATCGCGGTGCAGCGTCAGCCGCGTCTCGATCGCCTCACGCCCGGACAAAGGCGCGCCATGCACCGGAAGATAATAGTCCGGCCCAAAAGCCCGTACGTCGTCGAGGCTCTGGATGATCTTTTCGGGTGGCCGATACTCCTCGCCGCGCAGCGTATAGAGCGGATAGAACATGTTCGTTACGCTGTTGGTCAGCACCGTCTTCAGGCTCGGCACCCAGACCGTCAGGCTGTCGTTGGTGTCGACCTGCGCCCATTTGAAGGTGAACGCCATGCCGCCGATCGTGACGGTTTCGCCGTCGGCGACCGTCCGCGTCACCGGCATGAAACCGCTCTTCAGCTTCTCGGGATCGGTGAATTCGGGCTCGGGCGTCGCGACCAGCGCGTCCGTACCGGTGCGCGGCAAATAGCCGCCGAACTGCATGTTCGCCCGGCGCACCAGCAACGGCGCGCGAACGAGCGAACGGTTGCGCTGGTTGGCGGCAAGGCCCGGATGACCGAAAACGGGAATGTCGCGCCCTTCGGCAATGGCCTTCGCGCCTGCGGTGTAATGGCTGTGTGAATAGATGATCGCGATGATCGGCTTCGACGTGACCTTGCGGATCTCGCGCAGGAAATACTCGCCCTGCCCCATGTTGCTGCCGGTGTCATAGACGACAATCCCCTCGGGCGTTTCGACGAAAGCGCAGTTCGAAAGCGCGTAGCCCGTGACGATCCACGCGCCCGGCCGGACCTCGATCGTGCGCGGGTCGTTGCGCATGTACGGATCGTGCCCCAGCCTCGCATTGACGATCGCGCCATTGGGCATGGTCTCGAACGCGACCGGCTCGCCGCCATTGTAAGGATTGGGTTTGTCCGCCGCCGCCAGAGGAGACTGGGCGGCAAGCGCGATGAGCGAACAGGCTAGGATGGTGCGCATGATATTTCCCCCGAAAGTCTATTGCCCCGCCGCTGGCTCAAGCGGCGGCAGCCGATAGTCGCCGGAAAGAAGCTCGTCCTTGGGGAGATAGGCGCGAAAGACGACGCCCCAGTCCTTGTCCGGCGGCGCCGGAAGCCAGTTCGCGGCGCGATCTGCTGCGGCAGGGCGGTCGGCGCCGATCCACAGTTCCAGCGAACCGTCGGAACCGTATCGAAGGCCGGGCGTGCGGTCGCCAATGGCGTATCGCGCGATCGGATTGTCGATCAGGAAGAAGCGACCGTCCGCAGTGCGCTCGTACATGGTGAGCGACCAGAAGCTGTCGACTGCGGGCATACCGCCGGGCTCGAAGCGCATGCGATAGGCCTGCCCCGGCGGAAAATAGATATTCCCGCCCGGCCCCACGGCCCGCATGTACATCGCCTCGACCCGCGGCAGCGCGCCGAGCCCGCCGAGCGCGACCTGGCCGCGATAGACATAATCCTCGCCATAGAAGCCGCAATTCGCCTTGGGATAGACCCAGTTGTTTACCAGCGCGCCCTGACGCCGCGTTCCGGCTAGACGGGCGCGACCGGCATCAAGGCCCGCCGCGATCAGTTTCGCGTCCTCATCGGAAAAGCGGCGCGGGTCGAAGCCGCCACGCGGCCCGATTCCCAGGGGCGCAAGGCGTGCAAACAGCCGTTCGTCGGTGACAGGAGGCGTATTTTCGACGATCAGTCGCTGGATCGTTTCGAGCAGCGCGGCCCATGGGGCACCGCGCGATGCATAGGGCGCGGGAACGGGCCGCGCAGGTCCGCTGACCTTCATGCGGTCCTGCAACGCATGCACCGCCGGAAGGTCGGCTTCGCCGTCGACCAGCGTGCGCACGAGCATCCAGACCGCGTTGGTCGGCGACTGGATCGTCCGGAAATCAGAGCGCCCATCCCGTGGCCCGACCAATGTATAGCGGCCACCCGCGTCGCCGGTCGTGCGCGAACCGAGAACCGCGAAATTATTCCCGTACATGTCCATGAAGGCGACCGAATGATAGCGGTCGCCCATCGGGGGGACATCGATGGTGACCGGCCCGCCGCCGAGGTCGATCCATGCGCGCGAATAGAGCGTATCATTGTTCGGTGCGGTGACCGACCGGAACGCCGGCGTCGCGAGCTTCCGATCATGAAAGATATGGTTGGGAGCTGCGCTATCGGTCGCAAAGGATGCCGCCCGCGACGCCGCATTCTCGATCAGCGGCATCGCATAGATACAGGCTTCCTCGGCGGCGGCCGAGAGAGAATGAGGGGAGAGAGCCCAGGATTTCCCGGCCGCGAACATGGTGCCTAAACTGCCTGCCGCAAGGAACGTCCGTCTTCTCATTCTCTCTCTCCTGCCAGAAGCGGGTGATTATGCCCCGTTCTTGCCGCCAGGTTCCAGGGTCAGGCCTGCGGAACGGCGCACGCGCCGCTTTCGTCGCAAACCTCGATTTCGGGCAGCTTGTACCCGGGCGCGAACGCCTCGGGCCGCGGGCGGTAGAGGCGCATGAGGAGATAAAAGCTCTCGCGCTTGACCGGCAGCCAGTTCGCGCTCTTGTCCTTCGGTTTGTCGGCCTGGATCAGGATCACGGCCGATCCGTCCTTCTGCCGCTTGATCAGCTTCGGGTCGCGGTCGCCGACCGAATAGATGCCGGCATCGTTCGGGATGAGGTCGCGGGTCGCGCCGCCATAAGACGTGAGCGACCAGAAGGCATCGACGGGCATGTCCTTCGGCACGACGATCCGATACCGCTTGGTGCCGTTCAGCGGATTGCCAGCGAGGTCCGAACGGTATCGCGGATAGACCGCTTCTTCGGGCGCATTGGCAAGCAGACCCGAATATTCGATCGCCGCGCGCTGGAAATAATCGGTGCCATAGACGCCGATCTTGGTCTTCACCGGCGCCCAGCCACGCAGGTCCCACATGCGTGCCTGTTCGACGGCCTTGCGCGCATCGGCAATCGCGGCCTCGAGTCCGCGCCGCGTTGCAGGCGTAATTTTGGCGGGGTCAAAGGTCGATTTCGGGCCGATGCCGATCAGGTCGAACTGATCCAGCAGCGCCTGCTCACCCTCTATCGGGGCGGCCGATTTCAGATAGCGATTGGCGAGAACGAAGAAATCGATGTCGCCAAGTATGTCTGCCTTGACCGGCTGCGGCTTGGGCGGCGCCGGCGTTCCCGGCGCCTCCGCCATCTTGAACGCATTAACAAGCGCGCTCACCGTTTTCACTTCGTGGGCGCCCTTGATCAGAACGCGGCCGAAGACGATGCCGCGGTCGGTCTTCATGCGGACCATATTCATCCCCGCCGGGGCTGTGCCCTTCCACGTCGGCCCGACGAGATAGACCTGCTGTGCCTTGTCGCCGGTGGTGCGGCTTCCCGTATGCGCGTCGGTCTCCGAAAAGAAGTTGACGAAGTCGAGATTATAATAGCGGCCGCCCGTATCGGGCGCGTCGATGATCGCGGGCCCCTGGCTCACGTCGTACCACGCCTGGAAATAGAGCGTGTCCGAATTGGGCGAGCGACCCGCGAAGGGGCCGCCGGGCAGCGTCAGCTTGCCCACGGAATAGAAGCGGTTGACCGGCGCATAAGCGCCTGTGGGGTCCAGACCAGGATTGGTCTGAAGATACATGAGCCGTTCGTAGTCGACCATCGGATAGGCATAGATGTAGGCGAGCGAGCCGATCGTCCGCGCGAGGGTTTCCTGCCGATATTCGGTTGCCGCCACGATCTCCTCGCGAGTCCCCTGCGCCTGAGCCGTAGCGGGAAATGCGGCCATCAGCGTCATCGCCAGCAGGGCTGTCGTCGGAAGTCTGTGTCTGGATGCCGTCATCTTGATATTCTCCTCTCGTGTCTGGGAGGCCCTGCTCGAGCGCCTCCCTCCAGATTGCTCAGTGGCGCTCAGCGGAACCGAAGCTTGAAACCGGCACGGACCGTCATCGGATCGCCGACGACGCAGCGTTGCAGCGTTCCGCCGGTGGCCGGGTCGTTGACCCCCAGAGGGCCATTGAGCGGCTGCGAGGTGATGATCGTGCAATAACCCTTGTCGGTCAGATTCTCGCCGCCGACATAGGCTTCCCACTTGTCGTCGGTGCTGAAGATGCTGAGCCGTGCGCCGAGCAGGCCATAGGCCGCCTGGACGGTCTGCGGATTGCCGTCACCCGCGGTGCCGATGTCCGACGCGCTCTGGAAAGAGAGGTCGGTCGAAAGGCTCCAGCCGATGCTGCCTGACAATTCGCCTTCATATTTGGCGTTGGCGACGCCCTGCCAGCGCGGCGAAGTCGGCGCGCGGCGACCGGTCAGATCCTGCACGCCGCCGAAGCCGGGGAGCCCGGGCGCGTTGCGGAAATCGGTATATTCGGACCAGAGCCGCGTGCCCGTGACGCCGACCGACAGGCCGCGGACCGGACGCGCCGTCAGTTCGAATTCGACGCCCTGCTGGCGGATGCTGCCCGCGTTGCGGACGCTGAAGGCCGTGCCATTGTAGCTGCGGAGCTGGAAATCGTTGACGTCGGTGCGGAACAAGGTCGCGTTGGCGGTCAGCCTGCGGTCCAGCAGCTGCGACTTGATGCCGAGCTCCCAGTTGGTCGTCGTCTCGGGGCGGAAGACGCGATTGCGTCCCAACGTCGAGCCGTTGCCCGCGTCGAAGCCGCCCGACTTGTACCCGGTCGCCCAGGTCGCAAAGACGATCGTGTCGGGGGCGAGATCATAGGTGATGTTCGCGCGGTAGGTGAATTTCCCGCCGTTGAAGATCAGGTTGTTCACCAGGTCGTTGGCGCGCAGCACATTGGCGGTGTTGAAGACACGCGAGTCGAGATCGCCGCGCTTGCTGTCGTGCGAATAGCGGATGCCGCCGGTGAGGTGCAGGCGGTCGGTGACATTGAAGGTCGCCTGACCATAGCCCGCCATGCTCTCGGTCTCCTGCTCGAACGCGAAGGTCGACGCCCGGTCGAGCGGGCCGGCGTTACAGGCGGCGAGGCGCGCCGGCGCCGCGTAGGCGATGATGCTCGAGCAATAGCCCGACCCGAGGTTCATCACCTCGTCGAGGCCATAGACCTCGCGGAAATAATAAAGGCCGGCGACGAAGCTCAGCTTGTCGTCGAACAGATCGTCGGGCGAGCTGATCTGCAATTCCTGCGAATGCGCCTTGCTCGAGAAACGCGCATCGCGCCCAAAGATGTCGGCGGCGGTGAGCGAGCTGTCGTCCTCGACCTGATGCGCGCTCCACTTGCGATAGGAGCTGAGCAGCCGGATCGTGAAGCCGTCGGCGTCGAGCGAGAGATCGCTCGCCACGCCATATTGCTCGTCGCGAAGCGACCCGTCGGTCGTATGGCGCGCGCGGAAGGTGTAGGTGTCGTCGAGGATCGGCACGCGGCCGCCGGTGCGGGTGATGAAGTTCGCCCGTGCCGTCGGGGTGAAGCTGTCGGCGACCACCGACTGCTGCCCCTGTCCGTCGCCCTTCACCTGCTGATAATCGCCGCGAACGGTCCAGGTCAGCGTGTCGGTCAGCTCGAGTTCGAGCGCGGCGCGCGCCGACAGCAGGCGGCTGTAGCCGAAGCGCTTGCCGGTGAGCTCGTTCTTTCCGAACCCGTCGGTCTCGTCATATAGGCCGGAGATGCGGAAGGCCGCCCGATCGCTGACCGGGGTGTTGGCGATGATGTTCAGCCGGCGCCGGTCGTAGGAGCCATATTCGCCGTTCACCTCGAGCAGGAACTCGTCGTCGGGACGCGTGGTGTGAAAGCTGATCGCACCCATCGACGCGTTGCGGCCGAACAATGTTCCCTGGGGTCCGCGCAGCACTTCGACGCTGGCGATATCGTTAAGCCCTGCCAGCAGCGAGCCGGGGCGCGGGATATAGATGCCGTCGACGAAAGCGCCGACGCTCGGCTCGATCGCAGAATTGCCCGACGAGCCGATACCACGGATCGCGAGGCGCGTATTGGCCGATTGCTGCGCCTTCTGCACCGAGAAGCTGGGCACAACGCGCTGAAGCCCGAGGATCGAGGTGATGCCGGCCTCTTCGAGCCGCTCCTCGCCGAGCACGGTCAGCGAAATCGGGACCTTTTGCGCGCTTTCGGAACGCTTCTGCGCGGTGACGATGATCTCGCCGCCGCTATAGTCGTCGGCCGCCGCATCCGTCGCCACCGCTTCGGCATCGGCCGCGACCGCATCGACCGCCGGATCGGCATCCTGCGCATATGTGGGCGACGCCGCGAGAACGGCCGCCAACGCGCTGGAGATAAGCAAGCTCTTCATATCCACTCCCCTTCGAGTCTCTTCTTTGTTCAAAATTGCTGGCGCGCGAGAACCGCGCCCACGTCGAAATCGGCCGGCAAGGCGCCAAAGGTCATGGCGCGGCCCGCTCCAAGGCGGCTCTGGCAAAAGGCGTCGGAAACGGCCGACGGCGCGAACTGCACGAGCAGGGCGCCCTGCAAGACGAGCGCCATACGTTCGGCGACCCAGCGGCCGCGCATTTCGGGAACCGCCCCCTTGTCGATCAGCGCGAACAGCTCGTCGGTCGCGGCGTCGAGATGGCGATTGATGCCGCGTGCGGGCGCGATCTCCGAACGATAGCCTTCGAGCGCCAGCGGCTCGCGCGACAGGGTGCGCAGGATGTCGAGCGCGATGACATTGCCCGACCCTTCCCAGATGCCGTTGAGCGGCGACTCCCGGAACAGCCGCGGCATCGGGGTTTCCTCGACGTAACCGACGCCGCCGTGGCTCTCCATGCACTGGAAGACGAAATTGGGGTTGCGCTCGCACAGCCAATATTTGGCGAGGGCGACCGCGAGGCGCGCGAAACCCTGTTCGACTTCGTCCGTGCCGTCAAAGACGCGGCCGGTGCGCGCAACGAGCGCGACCGCTGCCTCATATTCGACCGCGAGGTCGGCGACGACCATGCGCATGATCGGCTGGTCAATCAGCGTGCGCTGGAACGCGCGGCGACCCTGGACGTGATGCACCGCCTGCGCGAGCGCCATCCGCATGATACCGAGCGTACCCGATATGGTGCCGAGCCGGTTGTGGTGGACCATCTCGAGGATATTGTTGACGCCGCGTCCTTCCTCGCCGAGCCGCCAGGCGACTGCGCCATGATATTCGATCTCGCTCGACGCATTGGACTTGTTGCCCATCTTGTCCTTGAGCCGCATGATATGGATCGCGTTGCGGTCCCCGGTCGGCGTGATCCGCGGGACGAGGAAACAGGTCAGCCCGCCCGGCGCATGGGCAAGGGTCAGGAAGCCATCGCTCATCGGCGCCGAACAGAACCATTTGTGACCGACAAGGCGATAGAGGCCGCTGTTTCCCTCGATCGGCTCGGCGCGCGTCGTGTTGGCGCGCACGTCGCTGCCGCCCTGCTTCTCGGTCATCGCGATGCCGACGGTGATGCCGGCCTTTTCCGCGATCGGCCGCAGCGGCGCGTCATATTGCCCGCCGACGATCGCATCGATCCACGGCTGCGCGACCTCGGGGTGGCTCTTGAATGCCCCGACCGCCGAGTAGGTCATGTTGATCGGGCACATCGTCCCCGCTTCGGCCTGGGTGAAGAGCGCGAGCAGCGCGGCATGACCCAGATGGCGCCCCGGTTCATCGACGAGCCACGACACGTCGTGAACATTATGCTCCATCGCTAGCGCCATCAGCTCATGATAGGATGGGTGGAAACGCACCTCGTCGACGCGGCGGCCATAGCGGTCGAAGCCGATCAGCTCGGGCGGATAGCGGTTCGAATGGTCGCCCAGTTCGAGCGCGCGCTCGCTGCCGAGTACTTCGCCCAGCGCAGTCATGCGCTTGTCGAGCCACGGCCCCGCCTCGCGCAGCACCGCCTCGCGCATCGCCGTATCGATCAGATAGAGATTGCGGCCCGCAAACTCGGGCGGCTGGTTGGTGACCTCGTGCGTCTGCAGGACGGTCGCGGGAGAGAAACGGGGCATATCTTGTCCTCGGGTCAGGCGTTCGAGTGGGCGGGTTCGGCCGCAAACATGGCGCGCAGCGCGTGTTTCATGACTTTGCCGGTGGGGGTGCGTGGGAGTGTGTCGGCCGTGAGCAGGCGGCGCGGCATCTTGTAGGGTGCGAGCCGGCCCTGCAGCGCTGCCTGGAGATCGGCCGGGGTCGGCGCGGCGCCCGATGCGGGAACGACGACCGCGACGACCGTCTCGCCCCATTCGGGGTGCGGCAACCCGATGACCGCGCAATCGGCGATGCCGCCGGCGGCCATCAGCGCGTCCTCGACTTCCTTCGAATAGACATTCTCGCCGCCGGTGATGATCATGTCCTTCAGCCGGTCGACGATGAAGAGATAGCCGTCGGCATCGACCCGGGCGAGATCGCCGGTCTTGTACCAGCCATCCTCGACGACAGCGCGCGTCGCCTCGTCATTGCCCAGATAGCCGGTCATCAGCCCCGCCGAGCGGAGCCAGATTTCACCCACCCCGTCCGCCTCGACGTCGCGGCCAGCTTCATCGACGACCCGCATATCGACACCGGGCTGGGCGCAGCGTCCGATCGACCCCGCCTTGGCCTGCTGCTCATGCGGATAGAGAACCGTGCCGCTCGGCCCCGTCTCCGTCATGCCATAGACCTGGAAGAAACGGTCGGTCTGATATTCGGCGGCGAGACGCTGCGACAGTTCGGCGCCGATCGGGCCTCCGCCATAGAAAAGCGCGCGGACCGACGAAAAGTCGCACCCGGCAAGCCCGCCCGGCCGCGCCAGCGGCAGCGAGAAGGATACCGGCGCCCCGAAATAGGCGGTGATCCGGTCTTCCTGCAGCGACGCGATGAACGCCTCGGGCTCATATTCGGGGAGCATCACGATCGTGCCGCCGACCAGCAAAGTGCTCATCGCGAAATTGTTGAGCGGCGCGGCGTGCCAGATCGGCATGGCGATCAACATCCGCTCGTCGGCGGTCATCGCGAAGGTAAGCGCGCTCTGGGTGGCGGTCGTCCGCATCGTCCCGTGGCTGTGGACGCAGCCCTTGGGATTGCCGGTGGTGCCCGAGGTGTAGAGAATTTCGGCGGGCACGGCGTCGGCCACCTCCACCGAAGCAAACGGCAGCGCGTTGCCTTCTGACGATCGCACGATCGTGTCGAGAAGGGTGACGGCGAACGTCCCTGCCCCCTCGACCTTGCCCAGCACCTCCGCGAGATCGGGATCGGCATAGACCAGCTTCGCGCCCGAATGCTCCAGAATATAGGCGCATTCGGGCGGTGCCAGCTTGTGATTCATCGGAACCAGCACGGCGCCCACGCGCCAGACCGCCATCATCGCGACAAGAAATTCGGGCCTGTTGCGCGAAAAGATCGCGACGCTGTCACCTTGGCCAACCCCGGCTTCGGAAAGCCGCTGGGCTTCGCGATGGCTGGCCGCCACCGCCTCGGCATAGGTCCAGATCGAACTCCGGCATTGGGCAAGGGGTTTGGCAGGATCACGGCGCGCCGACGCGTCGATGATGCTCACGATGTTCATGCCGCCAATCCTCTCCACGCACTTGCCGACCCCTCGTTCGCTGGGAGCCGATCGCTGACGCATCCTATGCCGCCTGCTCAATTTTATGTCAACATGTCGATTGTTAACAATCTACATGCGGCTTGGGTTTGCCCTCGGACCTGCTAGAGATGGAGGAGCAACAGGAGAGCGAGGGGCATGGACGACCGGGAATTTTGCGAGGCGATGCAGGCAATTGGCCACGGCGACCGCTCGTTCGGCCTGCTCCGGATGGACGCCGCGCGACGGCCGCTGGCTGCGAGCGAGCAGATTGCCGATCAACTGGCCGAGGATATTGCCCGCGAAATCATCCCGCCCAGAGGGGCGCTCCGCGAACAGGCGCTCGCCGAGCGATTCGGGGTCAGCCGCGGACCGATCCGCGACGCGCTGCGCCTGCTCGAACGCGACGGCCTCGTGCAGGTCTCACCGAACCGCGGCGCCGTCGTCACCGATTATTCGATCGCCGAGATGCGCCATATTGCGGACATCAGTTGGCCGATGACCCGGCTTCATCTCGGCCTGATCTTCAAGAAGGTATCGAACGAGGGCTTCCAGGCCATGCTCGATGCGCAGAAGCGCGTTGGCCAACATCTGTTGCGCGACGAACCCGTCGCTTTCGCACTGGCGCTTGCCGCGATGTCGCAAAAGCAGGCGCGCTTCGTCATCGGCCGCCCCGGCGAGATGATCCTGCAACTGCTCTATCGGCCCTCGATCCGATACACGATCGCCGGCCTCAAATTCGATGGCGCAGGCAATGCGGCACACAATGCCTGGCAAGCTTACATAAGGGCCACCGAAAACAGGGATTCCGACGAAGCCGCGCGTGTCGTCCTGACAATGCTTCGAGACATTCACCTGCCGGTTCTGGAGAAAGAAGCAGAAGCAAATTTCTAAGCTGAAAAGCTGCCGATGCGGCTGGTGGCCCTTTGCGGCCCAACCGCTTGTGAGTGACTATCTTCGATAGCAGGCATTTGAAATGCGAAAACACCAGGCCCGTTTCAGCTCTTGATTTTGCTGGTTCCGATCGACGGCTTGGAGGGGGCGTCGGATGGAATAACCATGACCAGCCCCCGCGCGTCTTCGGCCATACCCCTATCTGGACCGCCGTCGTGGAGGCGAACGGGATGAGCCTCGCGACTGAAAATGGGCAGCAGACGGCACAAAGGACGGTGACGCACTCCTGCGTTGGCAGTGCGAAAAGCTGCTCCGATAGGTCCGCTTCCTCGTACAAATGTACTGGCCGCTCGTAAAATCGCTATGATTCCCGGTCATTTCCCTGCCGTTTCAACGGCTTGGGAGCGGTGGTGGCAGGGCTTGTATCGAACCTTAGATTTACTACATGATTTATCAGTATTTTAGGTCGTCAAGAGGGCTTGATTCCCCCACATTTTCCCCCACACATTTCTTCAGCTGGCGAAAAAAATTCGAACGAACGTTTTTCATATAGCCGATCGTGTCGAAGATTTTGGTCGCGATGGATCGCCCTTTGAGAGGAGAATAAGGGTCCCCATGCCGTGGTGAGAGGAAGCGGATCAAAGCCACAGCAACATGATGTACCGCACGAAGCTGAACATCGGCTTAGGCCATCGCCGGACGCGGGATTTCTGAGGTCGAAATCTGCAGGAGTGTGGCTTGACCTGTGGTGGCGAAGCGAGTGCGGTCGTGCAAACAATGGTATCACGGGTGGCCGGGCGAAATGTCGCTCGCAGTCAGATCGGCGGAAAAGGACGATCCCTTACCCCGTAATGTCGGTTCGATAAGAGGGTGGGTCTGCAATCCATCGATCAAGTTGCGACTCTCGCCAGCCGACGGCAGTTTTGCTCAAGCGGATCTGGCTCGGAAAAGTGCCGTCGGCGATCTTCTCGTAGATCGTTGATCGCGAGAGCCCGGTGCGCGAAATTACAGTTGCGAGGCGAACAAGTCGGTCGGGGCGGTCGCTCATGGCTTCCTCCGGCGCTGCTTGCTAAACTCCCGATCGCTCCCAATAAAGCGTTCGATCATAGGAGGAATGAGCCGCTCGGGCGGGATCGCCTCGGGCAATCCGTTCAACTTGGCATGGACAGCACCATAATCTTGAAGGTCGCGCACGAGAGCGCCCGGGAGCTCAATCGTAAGTTTGACGGGCTTCTCTTCAATGATCGGGCCAAGGCGAAGCTTGCTCATCACCTACGCTCGCTGTTCTCAAAAACGAGATCCCGCGTCACGATGACGCGAAAGACGAAGCCGGGGCGCACCGTGAGCGTCGGCGCCATGGAAATCTCTCGCTCGACAACTCGCCGTCCCGCTTCATTCGTGCCGTCCTGCAGGCCGGACCGAAGCGCTCGGACAAGATCGCCCTCGCCGCTCGCCGCCAATTCTGTACCGACTCCGAGTAGCGACGAAACCAAGGCGGCGCGCAGCATGCGTCCCCAGTGACTGTTCACGCGATCCTCGAGTCCTGCATAGCCGGCCGCATCGGCACCCGGCTGGCGATCGAGGCGAATAGATCGTCCTCCGGGTAAAATGAGCCGATCCCAAGCCAGAAGTACCCGGCGCTGACCTGCCGCGACCTCGCTGTCATATTCGCCGATCAATCGGGCGCCCTGCGGAACCAGCAACAAGCGTCCCGTAGGGCTATCGTAGATATTCTGCGTGACCTGCGCAGTGATCTGGCCGGGCAGGTCCGAGCGGATACCAGTGATCAACGCTGCCGGGATAACGGTTCCTGCCTGAATGACTGCGGCCGAGCTCGGCGCAACAATGCGCTCACCGCTTTCGGCCCCACCACGCGGGCCTCCGGCGAGAAAAGCCTGCCGGCCCGTTTTTGCACCTTCTGGTACGTTTGCGGCCTGAGCTTGCGAAGACAGCGCCTCGGCTGCAGTCGTTCCGGACATCGCACCGCCGGTTCCCCCCAAGAAGAGCCGACTGCCTTGGGCGGCTTCACGCTCCTGCATAGCGCGCAGTCTTGCCTGTTTACGTGCCGATTGCGCGGGGTCGGCTGGCGGCGGCCCCATTGCGGGCACGGGCATCGGCTCGCCCGCCTTCTGCGCCGATACGATCGGTCGGCCTAAATCGCCCGGCAGGGGCGGACCGAGTTTCGGGACGGCGCCATAATCGGCCGGGGCGCCGGTCACAGTCTCGGAACGGTTCGGCACCGCGACCTCGTAAAGTTCCTGCGCGGCTTTGGGATCGACTGGCCGCAGCGCCCAGAGCAAGGCGCCCCCGATTGCGATTCCTGCGGCCCCGCCCAGCACGGCGAGCGTCTTTCGCGACAAGCGCATCACGTTCGGCAGCTCGCCCTCGAGACGAAAGCCGTCGGGACTGGGCGGCGCCATCGCCGCCGCCTCCGCTTCGGGAGCCGCGGGGCTCGCTTCCGTCGTATCGAGCGGATCCCCCGGCACGTCTTCGCGCCGGCTCACGGGCGGCCTCGCTCGACCGGCGTGTCGCGCGAGATGCGAACCTTCTTCGCCGCCTTACCTGCCCCGAGCCGTAGCTCGCCGCGTTCGAACAGCCGGTCGACGATCATGAAGCGGCCATCGACCCGGTAATTCAGGAGTTCGGCCGCCCCTTTCTCGCCGACCGCAAACAGCGGCGGCATTTCGCCGGTCGCAACCGAAGGGCCGAACTCGACGAAGAGCTGCCGGCCGTCGTCGAACGCGCGCAACGGTCGCCATGCGACCTTGTCGCCGCTGATCCGATACGCGAAGTTGAGCGACGGCAGGTCGATCCCGCCGGCGACCGGCGCGGCCCGCACACGCTCGGCTTCGGCGGCGCGAAGCGCGATCAGCTCGTCCCGCGGATAGCGCCACGAAACAGCGGCCATATAGGTCGATGGCGTCGCGCGAAGCTCGACGTGATAAGTCCTGCGGCTCGTGTTGATGATCAAATTCGTGACAATGTCGGGCCGCGTTGGTTTCACAAGGATATGAACGCGCCGCGTCGCGCCTTCGCCGCTCAGCGTGTCGCCGATAATCCACCGAACCGTATCGCCGGCGGCGACCGGACCGGGCCCGACCAGCTCCTCGCCTTCCTGTAGCGCGATATCGGTCACCTGGCCCGGCGCGGTATAGACCTGGAACAACGCGCCCTCTGCCCAAGCATATTGCTGGATAGCATTGAGGAAGGTCGTGCGCTCGGGCTGCACGCGCGCTGCATCGTTGGCGCGACCGACCTGCGTGCGCGGATCGCCAGGTGCTGCGTGGAGGGGCAAAGCCAACAGTGCGGCGCCTACGAGCATTGAAATTTTGATCATTGGCTGAGCTCCTTGGAAAGATTGATGGCGGTCACTCGGAGACCGAGGGGATTTTTTTGCAGTGCCTCGGGGGTGCGCGGCGGCTGGATCGTGACGGTCACGATCGCCGACCAGCGCGAGGTCTCGATGAGGCCGCCGTCCTGATAACGGCGCTCGGTCCAGGCGATGCGGAAGCTGTCCTTCGACGCGCGGATCACGCTCGACACATCGACAGCGACCTGCTGCTTGCCGACCTCGGCGAACGGGTCGTTGTTGCGCGCATAATCGTTGAGTGCCTGCGCGCCCGACGTCGCCGCAAAATCATAGGCGCTGAGCCAGTTCGCGCGCAGCACTACGGGATCGGCGGGGATCGAGCGGATATGCTCGATGAAGCGCGCAAGGTGAAAGGCAACCTGCGGATCGGTGGGCGCATAGTCGGCGTCCGCCGGCGCGACCGCCCTCGCCTCGCCGAGCTTGTCGACCTCAACCACCCAAGGGGTGATCGTGCCGCGCAGCGACTGCCAGACAAGCGCCGAGGCGAGCCCGCCCGAAAGCGCGAGGCAGCCGAAGAAGGCGAGCCGCCAATTCTTCGCCTGGATCCGCGCCGAGCCGATCCGATCGTCCCAAATCTGCGCGGCGCGCTGATAGGGGGTCACCGGCTCGGGCGATTTTCCGTAATGTTGGTGTGGTCGTCGGAACATGGTCTCAATCCTTCTGGCTGATATCGGGGGCTGAACCGGCGCCATGGCTGTCGCCTTGCTTGAGTGTCTGCGCGCCGATCGTGGCGCCCGAGGTGATCGCCTGCCGTCGCTTCATGGCGGCGGCCCAAGCCGGCTGGCCGGAGGCTTCCGCACCGGTTGCAGCGGCGGGCGCCGCCTTGCTCGCCTGTCCGTCGGCAAAGTTCTGGCGAAGCTTGGCCGCGGCCTTACGCAAGGGCGAACCCGCGCCGCTCGCTGCGTCGCGCGCGACATTGGCCATGCCCGAACCAAAGGCCCGCATCCCGGAATTGCCCGCAGCACCGCGCGCGTAAGAGGCGGAGGCCGATCCGGCAGCCCGCGAGGCACCTGCCGCGCCCTTCCCGGCCATCGATGCGGCGGCACCCGTTGCGAGGGTGGCGCCGGCGGCTCCGGCGGCAATCGTCGCGCCAGCGGCCAAGGTCGTTCCCGCCGCGGCACCAGCGCCGAGCTGCGGACCACCGGCGACGATGCCGTTGGCGACGCTCGGACCAAAAATGCCGAGGCCCAAGAGCGTGAGCGCGCCGAGCGCGATCGCCATCACTTCGCGGATGTCGGGCTCGGTGCCGAGGCCCGCCTCCATGAAGCGCTCGAACAGCGTGACGCCAATCCCGGTGATCACCGCGAGGACAAGCAGCTTGATGCCTGAGGAAATGACATGGCCGAGCACACGCTCGGCCATGAAGGCCGTGCGGTTGAAGAAGGCGAACGGCAGCAGGACGAAGCCCGCGAGCGTCACGAGCTTGAATTCCAGGATCGTGACGAACACCTGCACCGCGAGGATGAAGAAGGCGAGCACCACGATTACCCACGCGATCAGCAGGATCAGGATCTGGACGAAGTTGGTGAAAAGCCCGACCGGGCCGACGAGATCGGCGGTTGCATCGAGCAAGGGTTCGGCGGCATCGAGCCCCGTCGCAGCGATCATGCCCGGGCGCATGAAGTCGCCGATCGCCATCGCCCCGCCGCTCGCCTTCAATCCGAGGCCCGCGAAGCTTTCAAGCAGGATGACGCTCAGCGCCTGGAAGTTGCCGATGATGAAGGCGAAGACACCGATATAGAGCGTCTTCTTGACGAGCCGCTGCAGCACATCCTCGTCAGTACCCCACGCCCAGAAGAGCGCGGCTATCGTCACGTCGATCACGATCAGCGTCGAGGAGAGGAAGCCCACCTCGCCGCCGAGCAGCCCAAAGCCGCTGTCGATATAGGTCGAGAAGACCGACAGGAAATTGTCGATAACACCGGTGTCGTTCATTGCTCGGGCTTTCCAGAACGGAAGAAATGGCGCCGTCTCGCTTCCCACGCCGCCTCGCACTCGGGATCGGTCTGGGTGGCGGTTCGGCAGCGACGCAGCGTGTCGCCATAGTCGGGGGGTGCGTCCGCTCCGGAGATCTGGGGAGCGGACGCACGGGGCGCGGGCGGTTCGAGCGCGGCGATGAGGGCAAGGGTCAGCGCAAGACCCAGGACGATTGCCGCCATCACCAGCCCGCCCGCCCGGCCCATCTCAATTGCCCTTGCGGAAGCGGCGGAAGCGTTCGCGGCCTTCGGCTTCGGCAGCGGCCGCGCGCGCGGCATCGAGCATCTCGGCGCGCCCCTGCGCCGTCATGACGGCGGCAAGGTCGGCGATCTGCTGCGACTGGATCGCGAGCAGCTGATTGCCCGCCTGCGCGGCCTGCAACGCGCCGGTGGCCGACTGGCTGGCGCCGACGACAGTCGAGATCGACGTCCGCGTCCCGCCCATGTTCGAGACGATGCCGGCCTGCACCTTCATCGCGTCCTCGAAGGCGGCGATGCTGTCCTTCCAGCGCGCTTCGGCGTTGGCGACGAGCGCCGACGTCGGGCCCGAAAAGGCGGTGCCCTTGTAGCGCTGCTCGAAGCCCTTGCGGATGTCGACGACGTCATAGGCAATGCCTTCGGCCTCGCTCAGCAGTTGCTTGGTCTGATCGATCTGCGCCCGCAGTTCGCCGAGCGTCGACGTCGGCAGGCTCTGGAGGTTGCGCGCCTCGTTGAGCAGCGAGGTCGCCTGGTTCTGGAGCTGCTTGATCTGGTTGTTGATCTGCTCGAGCGTGCGCGCGGCGGTCAGGATATTCTGCGAATAGTTGCGCGGATCGTGGACGATGCCGCCGACCTGTGCGCTCGCCGGCGCTGAAAGCATCGGACCCGACACACTCGCGGCGGCGAGCGCCGCTGCGGTGATCGAGCGGAGGATATTCTTCTTCATTGGGGGGACTCCTCATTGGGGGCGACTGCGGGGGGCAGCAGCTCGGTCGCCCATTCGAGCTTGCGGTGGGAGAGCCACGCAGCCGCGAAGCCCTCGCGGCCGTGCGCGGCGAAAAGCTCGCCGATGCGGGTCTGGTCGGTTTTCGAGGAGGCGGCCGTGAAGGCGAGCGCGATGTCGCCGAGCCCGAGGTCAAAGAGGCGGTTGCCGCGGCGCGACTGGCAATAATAGTCGCGCTTGGGCGTCGCTCGGCTCAATATCTCGGCCTGCCGGTCGTTGAGCCCGAATCGCTCGTAGATACGCGCTATCTGCGGTTCGAGCGCGCGCTCGTTCGGCAGGAAGATACGCGTGGGACAGCTTTCGATGATCGCCGGCGCGATGCTCGAAGTCTCGATATCGGCAAGGCTCTGCGTCGCGAAGATGACGCTGGCGTTCTTCTTGCGCAGCGTCTTGAGCCATTCGCGCAGCTGCGCGGCAAAGGCTCGGCTGTCGAGAACGAGCCAGCCTTCGTCGATGATGATCAGCGTCGGCGATCCGTCGAGCCGGCCGGCGATGCGGTGGAAGAGATAGGACAGTACCGCGCCAGCCGAGGCTGCGCCGACGAGACCCTCGGTCTCGAACACCTGCACCATCGCCTCGCCGAGCTTCTCCTCGTCGGCGTCGAGCAGCCGGCCCCAGGGACCGCCGACCAGATAGGGCGCGAGTGCCTGCTTGAGTTCGATCGACTGAAGCAGCACCGCAAGACCCGTCAGCGTGCGCTCGGCCACCGGCGCAGTCGCGAGCGAGGTGAGCGCCGACCAGAGATGCTCCTTTGCCGCCGGATCGATCTCGACGCCTTCACCCGCGAGCATCGCGGCGAGCCATTCGGCCGCCCAGCTGCGTTCAGCCGCCTCGTCGATCCGCGCAAGTGGTTGCAACGAAACGCCGCCCTCGCCATCGTGCAAGGCGCCGCCGAGATCCTGCCAGTCGCCGCCCATGGCGAGCGCAGCAGCGCGGATCGAGCCGCCAAAGTCGAAGGCGAATATTTGCGCCCGCGGATAGCGACGGAACTGCATCGCCATGGTTGCGAGCAGCACCGATTTGCCGGCGCCGGTCGGTCCGACGACGAGGCAGTGCCCAACATCGCCGACATGAAGGGAAAGACGGAACGGGGTCGAACCTTCGGTCTTGCCGTACAGCAATGGGGCATCACCGAAATGTTCGTCCCGTTCCGCTCCCGCCCACACGGCAGAGAGGGGGACTATGTGGGCGAGATTGAGCGTCGAAATGGGAGGCTGGCGGACATTGGCATAGACGTGCCCCGGAAGCCCCCCAAGCCAGGCCTCGATCGCGTTCATGCCCTCGATCGTGCAGGTGAAGTCGCGGCCCTGGATGACCTTCTCGACGAGCCGTAGCTTCTCGGCCGCGAGCGCCGGATCGGCGTCCCACACGGTGACCGTGGCGGTCACATAGGCGATGCCCGCGTGATCGGCACCCAGCTCCTGCAGCGCGATGTCGGCATCGGCCGCCTTGTTCGAGGCGTCGCTGTCCATGAGCACCGACTGCTCATTGGTCATGACCTCTTTCAGGATCGCCGCGATCGACTTACGCTTGGCGAACCATTGCCGCCGGATCTTGGTCAGCAGCTTGGTGGCATCGGTCTTGTCGAGCATGATCGCGCGGGTCGACCAGCGGTAGGCGAAGGCGAGCCGGTTGAGTTCGTCGAGCAGCCCCGGCCAGGTCGACGACGGAAATCCCGTGATCGTCAGCGTCCGCAGATGCTGGTCGCCAAGCCGCGGCTCAAGCCCGCCGACGAGCGGCTGATCGGTGAGCAGCGCATCGAGATAGACCGGCGTTTCAGGCACGCGGACGCGCTGCCGCTTGGTCGAGACGGTCGAATGGAGGTAGGTCAGCGTCTCGCCGTCATCGAGCCATTCGGCCTCGGGCATGAAGCCTTCGACGAGATGGAGGACGCGGTTCGTCCGGTCGGTGAAGCTCGCGACGTGTTCGCGCGGGTCCACGCCCGAGCGCGCCATCCCTTCATAGAGCCACCCTTCCGCGCGCGAGGCATCCTCCGCCGGCGGCATCCACAAAAGAGTCAGGAAATAGCGGCTCTCGAAATGCGCCCCTTCCTCCCGGAACTGCTCCTGCCGCTCCATGTCGACAAGCGCGGACGCCGGATCGGGAAACTCCGACTGCGGATAGCCGCTCGCCGGCAACCGCTGGGCCTCGACGAACACCGCCCAGCCCGAGCCGAGGCGCCGCAGCGTATTGTTGAGGCGTGAGGTCACCGCGACCAGTTCGGCTCGCGTGGCGCTGTCGAGATCGGGGCCGCGGAAGCGCGCCGTGCGCTGCAGCGATCCGTCCTTGTTCAGCACCACGCCCTCGCCCACCAGCGCGACCCACGGGAGAAAATCGGCAAGGCAGGCGGATTTCGAGCGATATTCGGCAAGGTTCATCATGGCCGCATCCAGACAGGATATTTGAGGTGACGCCTTGCGACGTCGACGAAGAGGGGATCGCGGCGCGCCGCCCAGACCGAGAGCGCATGGCCGATCGCCCAGATCGCGATGCCGGCGATCCAAAGGCGAAGTCCGAGTCCGATCGCCCCAGCAAGCGTGCCGTTGACGATCGCGAGCGACCGCGGCGCGCCGCCGAGCAAGATCGGCTCGGCGAGCGCCCGGTGAACCGGGGCGAAGAAGCCCGGAACCTCCTCCATCAGATCAGCGCTCCGCCGCCGAAGGAAAAGAAGGACAGGAAGAAACTCGACGCCGCGAATGCGATCGACAGACCGAACACGATCTGGACGAGGCGGCGGAACCCGCCCGACGTGTCGCCGAATGCGAGGCTGAGGCCCGTCACGATGATGATGATCACCGCAACGATCTTGGCGACCGGCCCCTCGATGCTCTCGAGGATCGATTGCAGCGGCGCTTCCCACGGCATCGACGAACCGCCAGCATGCGCCGGGGCGGAAACGACCAGCGCGACGAACAGCGCGGTAGAGCAGAGCATGGCGCGACGGGCGCCATGCCGGAAGGCATGGGTCATCATATTTCTCCTTCGGGGATGAGCGGGGTGATGCAGAACTGGCCGGTCACAGGGTCGAGGCCATCGACACGGGCAAGTTCGGAAAGGCGGCGCCCGGTGCCGTCGCGTACCAGCACGGCGACAAGGTCGATCGTCTCGGCGAGCAGCGCGCGCGGGACCGTCACCACGGCCTCCTGAATGAGTTGCTCCATCCGGCGCAGCGAGCCGAGTGCGGTCCCCGCATGGATCGTGCCGATACCGCCGGGGTGACCGGTGCCCCACGCCTTCAGAAGCTCAAGCGCCTCCGCTCCCCGGACTTCGCCGATCGGGATGCGATCAGGCCGTAGACGGAGCGAAGAGCGCACGAGGTCCGCGAGCGTCGCCACGCCGTCCTTCGTTCGCATGGCGACGAGATTGGGCGCGGCGCATTGAAGCTCGCGCGTATCTTCGATCAGAACGATACGATCCGACGTCTTCGCAACTTCCGCGAGCAATGCGTTGGTAAGCGTAGTTTTTCCGGTACCGGTACCGCCGGCCACCAGAATATTTTTCCGCTCGGACACTGCGCAGCGGAGGATCTCGGCCGAGAGGTCCGACATGATACCGGCGGTGGCATAATCGTGAAGGGTGAACACCGCGACGGCGGGCTTCCGGATGGCGAAGGTCGGCGCTGCCACCACCGGCGGCAACAGCCCTTCGAAGCGCTCGCCGGTCTCCGGGAGTTCGGCAGAGACGCGCGGCGAGCCAGCGTGGACCGCGGCGCCAACATGGTGCGCGACGAGGCGAATGATGCGTTCGCCATCGGCGGCGGCAAGAAGGATTCCGCTGTCGGCGATGCCGATGCCCAACCGGTCGACCCAAAGACGGCCATCGGGGTTGAGCATGATCTCGATGACCGAGGGGTCGGCAAGCCATTCGGCGATGGCGCCGCCAAGCGCGGTCCGGAGCATGCGCGCGCCGCGTGCCTGCGGCTCATTGCCAGTCGATGCTGCGCCCATCGGAGTCCCCGTTCATTGGTCCGGGCAACGGCGCCCGGCTCGACGGGGACGAGTAAGAGACGCAGAAAAGTCCCGGCTTCAACAGGGATTTACGCGCGTCAAACCATCGGAAAGAATGACTAGCCATTGCCTATGCGGCCGGCTCGGTCTGCAGCCATCTTACCGCGACTCACTCCGATGATGCTTGCGCGCGGCGCTATTTCGACAATCATGTAAACATGAATGATTCGGGGTCGCACCCAATTGACGACGAAGCTCGATGGAACCGCCTGACAGAGAAGCAGCGCGCGTGCCTTGACCTGCTCATCGAGCACAAGACCTCGAAAGAGATCGCCCGGCTTCTCGATATTTCGAAGCACACCGTCGATCAGCGGTTGAATCTGGCGCGCGACACACTTGCCGCGCAGGACCGGAACGAGTCCGCCTTCATCTACCGTCAGATGAAGGAGAAATACGACCGAGTGACATACGACGCGGTGGAGGTTCCGGCGACGCCGGCATTGGTGCGATCCGAGTTTCCGGACGGCGGCTCGCCCAACCTCATGGAACTGCACGACAGTTCGGCGTTGCAGGGCGGGTCATCGGGAATTCGCCCGCCGTTCAGAGGTCTTTTCAAGCGCGATCATAATTCGGCAAACCGGCTTTGGATCTATCTCGCCGGACTTGCCGCTGCGGTCTGGATTGTCCTGGGTGGTCTCGGCGTTGCCCAAGCGCTGAACCAGCTGATCCAGAACTGACCTCTCTTCAAATCGGTCCAATTGGCTGAGGCTCTGCGGCTTCGGCGAAGGAGAACCTATGTCTGAGAATATTGCCGCAATGGCGGCCCGGCTGCATCGCGACGTCCCAAATGCCGAGGGAAGTATCGACGACGCGCTGATTGCCGTGGCTTCGCTCACCACCAGCGTCGTTATGGCCCGGCGCGCGATCGGCGCACCGGCGAAAACGGGCCAAGGAACGATCATACGCTTGGTCGAGGCGCAGATGTCGCTCGTCAAGGTCAGCGGCAGCATTCTTCGCGCGCACAATGAGCTGGCCGAGATCGGCAAGGAAACGGCCGGCTACGATCTGCGCGAATGCCCGTCTGTTGCCGGCACGAAGGTCGTTCCGCTTTCTTCGGCTTCGTGAAGCGAATTGACCGAGAGCGATCCGCATGAAAAGTCACGAGAATGCGCATAGCCATTTTCGCCACGATATTGCTGATCGCTCTCCTCTATGCGGCGTGGAAGGGTGGCGGACCCGAGCGGGCGATGGTCGGAATAGCCGTTACCATCGTGGTCTGGGATCGCTTGTTGGTCGCTTCTGGGCTGGTCTCCTATCATGTGCTCGATATTGGTTATCTCGCGCAAGACGCATTTGGAGCCCTAGCGACGCTTGCCCTGGCGATGGTCGCGTACCGCTTCTGGACCATTCCCGCGGCGATCCTTCATGCTTTGCCCCTGCTCGCTCACCTGAGCCGAGCCGTGGACCTTTCCATCAGTCCTGTCGTGTATCTGACGATGCAGGTGGCATCGTCCTGGCTGGTGCCACCCCTGCTAATCCTCGCAACCTGGCATCACCAGCGTCGCCTGAAGCAGTGCGGCAGCGATCCGTCCTGGCACATCTCGTGGAAATCGCAGCCCCGGGACAAGGGGCAGCACTCGCCAACGCCCTCCTAGACGAATTCCAGTCGCTCGGCCGCCTGTGGGCACAAGAGCCCGAGGCCATAGCGAGGATCGTCGGCAGCAATTCGCTAGTGGCGTCCCTGATCCTTCACGCCCGCGACGCCGCAATCGCGGCGGCGAGTTCCGACATCCGCGGAATTCGCATCGATCCGTTCGCAGCTGAGGTCAGACAGTATCTGATCCTGTCGATGGGCAGCCTTGCCGACGAGCGCTTCCGCATCCTGTTTCTGGATTCTTCGCACCGCCTGATCACCGACGAAGAGATGCAGCGCGGGACGATTTCCCAGATCAGCCTCTACCCGAGAACCATCTTTCGGCGTGCCCTCGAGGTGAACTCTGCCGCCATCATTCTCGTCCACAATCACCCGAGCGGCGATCCGAGCCCAAGCGCGGAAGATATCGAAGTGACGACGCGCCTTGACCAGATTGGCAGATCGCTGGGGATCGAGGTGCTCGACCATATCATCGTCACCGCCGCCTACGCACATCACCTCATCAGTCGCGATCCGACGGCCACTCGCGAGGCGGCGGCACCTTTCACCCTCCGAAGCCCTGGCAGCCAGCAGACCTCGGACGACGAGGACCTGGCGCTCGCCAACGCACGGGCGACGATGCGGCGACGGCTGCTCCGCCAACAATTGCTCGGCGCTCCCGAGCTCTTTGGCGATCCGGCGTGGGAGATGCTGATCGATCTCTTCATCCACGAATGCGAGCGAAAGCCGATCTCGGTTACCTCGCTATGCGTTACACCCAGCATTCCCATGAGCAGCGCCATTCGGCTCTGTCAGAAGCTCTGCGACGCCAACCTTATCCGGCGCAAACCGGATCTCTATGATGGTCGCCGCGTCTTCGTCGAGCTCAACCCCGACGTGTCCCACCGCCTCCGCGCCTATTTCCTCGCCGGGTCCGATTGAGCTTCGCGGCGGCTTAACTCTTCCGCCAGCTTGGCACCGCCGTCCATCCGCTTTGCGAGCGCATCGACAAATCCCTCCCACCGCCGCTTGCCGGTCGCCTGCGCCGAAGCGAGCGCGTTGTCAGGAAGCGGAGCCGTGCTGGTCAGCCAATGCCGCACAAAGAGCGCCAGCGTCTCGTTGGTGAGGTCGGTATGCCATTCGAGCCGTTCGAGGAGCCGGACCAGGCGGTCGAGGCGCCGGATCAGCAGAGCTTCGGCCCGGTCCTGATCCTGTGGCAGCAACATGGTGGTGAGCGCCGCCTCGACGACCTCGGTCTTGGTGGTGCCGCGCTGCCGGGCTCGATCTTCCACGCTTCGCACGAGGCCCGCGTCGAGGCGGAACGTCTGCTTGATATGGGCGCGGCTCACAGGTCGATCCCGTCACCGGGATCGAGCGAGGCATTGCGCGCCGCGCGCGACAGGCGGCGATCGGCAGCCGCGCGGGCGCGGGCCGCGTCGCCCTGTGCGTCGTCGTCGGCATAGTCGAACTCGCCTTGCACCGGACGGCTTGTCGGCGCGACATCTTCGTGTGCCGGAAGCTCGGGTTCCTGCCGGATCCCGCTATTCGCAGTGTCGCTCTCGCTGTCGTGCTCCTTCGCTTCAGGCGCAGGCAGCGCGAGGCGAGCCGGAGCAACTCCTTCTCTCCGCGCCCAGTCATGAGGCTTCATCGGCCCGGCCTTACGATCGGGCGGCGCAACGATCCGCGCGCGGAACCGGGCGTCGAGGAAGTAGCGTGCCTTCCTCGCCCGGATCGGCGCAAGACCCGCGACCATCACGATCTCGTCGTCGGGCGGAAGCTGCATCACCTCGCCGGGCGTGAGCAAGGCGCGGGCCGTCTCGGTGCGCGATATCATCAGGTGACCGAGCCATGGCGAGAGCCGGTGGCCGGCATAATTCTTCATGGCACGCTGTTCGGTGGCGGTTCCGAGTGCGTCGGATATGCGCTTGGCGGTGCGCTCGTCGTTCGTCGCGAAACTGACGCGCACATGGCAATTGTCGAGGATCGCGTTGTTCTGCCCATAAGCCTTCTCGATCTGGTTGAGCGATTGGGCAATCAGGAAGGCCTTGATGCCGTACCCCGCCATGAAGGCGAGCGCGCTTTCGAAAAAGTCGAGCCGCCCGAGCGCCGGGAATTCGTCGAGCATCAGCAACAGGCGGCGTGGCCGCGCAGCGGGGTTGAGTTCCTCGGTGAGGCGCCGCCCGATCTGGTTGAGGATGAGGCGGATCAGCGGCTTAGTGCGGCTGATGTCTCCCGGCGGAACGACGAGATAGAGCGAGACCGGGACTTCGTCCTCCATGAGGTCGGCGATCCGCCATTCGGACGATCCGGTGACGGCCGCGATGACGGGATCGCGGTAGAGGCCGAGAAAGGACATGGCGGTCGAGAGCACGCCTGACCGCTCATTCTCGCTCTTGTTGAGAAGCTCCTGCGCTGCTGCAGCCACCACCGGGTGAACCGACGTGCCCAGGTGCTTCGTCGTCTTCATGCGCCGCAGCGTCGTCTCGATCGGGCGGCGCGGGTCCGACAGGAAGGCAGCGACGCCCGCGAGCGTCTTGTCCTCCTCGGCATAAAGGACATGGAGGATCGCACCGACGAGGAGCGCGTGGCTCGTCTTCTCCCAATGGTTTCTTTTCTCGAGGCTGCCCTCGGGGTCGACGAGTACGTCGGCGACATTCTGCACGTCGCGCACCTCCCACTCGCCGCGGCGGACCTCGAAGAGCGGATTATAGGCGGCCGACGCCTTGTTGGTCGGATCGAAGAGTAGCACGCGGCCGTGCTTCGCGCGGAAGCCGGCGGTAAGCTCCCAATTCTCGCCCTTGATGTCGTGGACGATGCAGCTGCCGGGCCATGTCAGCAACGTGGGGATCACGAGGCCGACGCCCTTCCCCGACCGCGTCGGCGCGAAGCAAAGGAGATGCTCGGCGCCATCGTGGCGCAGATAGCGTTTGCCAAGCCGCCCGATGATCACCCCGTCCTCGCCGAGCATGCCGGCGGCGCGAACCTCGCGTTCGCTCGCCCAGCGCGCCGAGCCGTAAGTCTCGGCGCGGCGCCGCTCGCGGGCGCGCCAGATCGACATGAAGATCGCGACGATGATCGACAGGAAGCCGCCCGACGCCGCGATCGCCGCGCCGCGATAGAAGATCGGCGGCGCATAGGCATCGAAGGCGAACCACCACCAAAAGAAGGCCGGCGGGGGATAGACGGGATAGCCCGATAGGCGGAACCAGGGATCGCCGAGCGCCGCCTGATAGCCAAGCTCCCATGCCGTCCACTGCGTCGCGGTCCATACCGCGCCAAGGACGATCAGGAAGATGACGGTGATTTGTCCCCAGAGGATGCGGTCGTTCATGGGCTTTCTCCTATCCGGTCAGATGCCGATCCCGCGGCCGCGGCCGAGTGACCAGTCGATGCCGCCGGTCGCTGTCGCGGTACCGCTGATATGCTTGCCGAGGTGCGGCTCGAGCGCTGGCCGCCAGGGCACGAGCTGGAAGCCGAGCCCGTCGTCGATCATCGCGAAGCGTCCCGAGGCGAGCTGCACGCGCTCGCGGTAGATGCCGCTCACATGCTCGCCCGGTGCCGATGGCCGATGCTCGAGGCCGGTCCGAGCCGCGATCGCGCCAACGGCCGCGTCCACCTCGCTGCGGCGGAGTGTCTCGATCCGCTCCCCGGATGACCGGCGCTCCATGCCGCGCGGCAGTAATTCCTCGCGCTCGAGAAAGGCGGTGCGCGCCTTCATCGCATCCCGGACCTCGCGGCCGAACCCTTGCGAGCGCATCGACCGGTCCGGCGCGGCAATCTGCCGATCGAGCCAGGTCGCGCCGCGGGCCTCCACCTGCTCGCCGAGCGGGAGGTCCGAGCGAACCGCGAGCGAGATGTGGCGGGCGCCGTCGCGGCCGTCCCAGTGCCTCAGCTCGACGATTGCGCCAGGCTTTGCGTCGCCAGTCCACTCGAGGTCTGGAAAGCGGATATGGTGGGTCCGGCCATCGATCCCGTCGACGATCGCATAGGCCGAACCCGCGAGTTCGTCGTCGAGCCCCCGCGCCACCAGACGGCCGATCACAGAACCATCGCCCTGCTCGCCGATCGCCATGGCCGAAGGATCGAACGCGATCCCGCGCGCGGCCATCTCGCGGTGCATGGTCTTGATGATGTCGCCGCGTTCCCCGATCGCGCGAAGCCTCTCCTCGGCCGCCGGATCGACAAGATATTGGGCTGGTCCAACGCGCGAGGCGAGCCCCAGCGCCTCGAGCTTCGCGACGCGCCCCAGCAGGTGCCGGTTCGCTCCCGCCTCGCGCCCTGCAACCGGGCGGAGGTCGACGATTTCATTCTCGCGCGATCGCCGCGCGAGCTCGGCATCGAGGCTGGTCCAGCGCTCGGCCTCGACTTCGCGGCGCAGGGCCGCATCGACCTGAAGCTCGCTCCGTGGCCCCAGTTCGAGGGTCGCAAGTTCCGACGCGCGGCCGCGCACACCCTCTGCCATATAGCCCCGGTCGATAACGAGATCGGTGCCGTCTGCGTCGGCGCCGCGCACCAGGACATGGATGTGCGGATTGTCGGTATTCCAATGATCGACCGCAACCCAGTCGAGGCGCGTCTCGAGATCGATCTCGAGCTGGCGCATCAGGTCGCGCGTGTAGCCGCGCAGGTCTCCAAGCTCGGCCGCATCCTCGGGACTGACAATGAAACGGAAGTGGTGACGATCGCCGCCGCAGCGCTCAGCGAAGGCGCTGCGATCGGCCTCATCGCCGGCGGCATCGAACATAGAGGCGTCGCGTCCGTCACGGGTCACGCCGTCGCGTTCGAGATAGGCTATGTGACGTCCGAGCGGGGCGGCGCGAAAACCCGCCCCGCGATGCCGGACGATCCGCGCCATCACGGTGACACGGCGCATCGCCGCGCCGCGCCGGATGACCGCAAGCGCCCGGCGACCGCGCCCGTGGCGGCCGGTCCCGCCGCGCGAAGGCCCGGCGCGCCGGAGCCGCGTGGCGCCGGAACGCGCGGCCGCGCGCCGCACTTCCGCCGCGAGCCGCTTGCCGCGGGCAGCAGAACCCGCCCCCGCGTCTCTCCCCGGTCCCGGCCTGACCCGGAAATCATTGTCGTCACCGCTCATCGGCTGCGTGCCAGACGGCAAGCCGTTGAAAGGAAGACATATCCCGCATCAAATATGGCGCGGCGGACGACGTGCCATACGCAAAAGCCGAGACAAACCAACCACATACCGCCAGCGAGCTGGCCGGTCTTTTATCTTGCCATGCCCCCTTCCCCTTCGACACGAGCCAGAACAGCCGAGCCAACAGGTCCCGGCAAGCCACCGAAGGTGAGGCGCGACGGATCATTGGTCGCGACCGGAAAGCGGAACGAAGAGCGCCGCAGGTGCGCGAGGTGATGCAGCTTCTGCTGCATTTGCGCTGCGCCCGGATTGCAGCGGAGCTGCACCGGGCTGCGCAGCCGCATCGTCGCCGGAGCGATCGGTGAACAACGATGCGCTGCGCCAGGACGGTGCCGTCGGTGTCGGCGCGGGGGCGAGCGAAGCGATGCCCGATGCGCCGATCGCCGGTGCAATCGCGGTAACATAAGCGATGGTCTCGGCGGGAAGTCGGCGCCGTCCCGCCGCATAGGCGTCGGCGCGGCCGGGACCCGCATTATAGGCGGCGAGCATGAGCGAGACGTCGCCATATCGGTCCCACATCATGCGCAGATAGGCTGCACCCGCATGGATGTTCGCGCGCGTATCGAAGGGGTCTGAGCCCAGCCCATATCGCGCAGTCAGCATGGCCCAGGTCGCGGGCATGATTTGCATCAATCCCATCGCGCCCGCGTGCGACACGGCGCGCGATCGGCCGCGGCTTTCAACATGCATGACGCGCCATATCCACGCCTCGGGAATGGCGAACCGCTGCGAAGCCTCGCTCACATGTGGTGCATAGGGATGAGCGGCAGGCGCGGCGGCAGCCTGCTCACGCGCTGCCGCCGGACCGGCAGGCAGCGCCGCGAGCGCCAGCAAGGCGGCAGCGGCGATGCGCATGGCGCGGAAGCGCGCCGAGCGAGCCGAAGGCCGCATCGCTCAGCCCTTCGCCTGCGGTGCCGGGCGCGACCACAGAAGATGATATTCATCCTCGTTTCGCGTGGAGCGAATGAGATTGGCGCGAAGCGGTGCCGGCAAGGCCGGGTCGTCGATCTGCAGCGCGATATAGGAACCGGCGCGTTCGCCGCTCCGGTCCCAGCCAGCTCCGATCTCGACGCCATCGTCGGCCTCGACGAGCAGCACCCGCCAGCCCGGCACATTTTCCGCGTCGGACGGCGCAGCCGGAACGATCGCGATCATCGCGTCGAGCAGAAGGGTCCGGATCGATCCTGCGTAGCCCTCGCCTGCGGTTTGAAAGCTTCCGATCATCATGATGTCTGTTCCTCGTCCGGCAAGTTGGTGGAATGCCGCGCGCCGTTACGGCGCCAGCGAAGCGGCGCGCCGGAGGCGTCGCGGGTGAAAATGGGATGCGCGGTGCCGATGACGGCGGACGCCGGGAGCGGCCCGAAATATCGACCGTCGAGGCTGTCGGGAGACAGGCCGAGGACGAACAGCTCGCCGCGCCCCAGCCGGCGGCAGCCGAGCCAGAGCGGTAGCGTTCGTCCCATGCGGTCGGCCGATCGCGCGCGCGCCGCAGGCGCGCCGTCGATCGTGACGAAGACGCCGCTGCGGCAGACGAGCGCGCCGTGCGTTGCGGCGACGCGCTTCAGAAGCGGCACACCGCGCGGCAGATAGCCGCGCTTCGAAAGCCAGGTGTAGAGCGGCGCGGGCGGCGCAATGGCGACGAGGTCGCCGCGCGCAGGCTTGGCGCCAACGTCGATGGCGTAGAGCCCCACCGGCACGCTCGCGCTCGCGTTCCATATGAGCCGCGGCTGCGGCGCGAGGATCGCGGCCGCGCCGAACAGCCCGCAAAAGAACGCGCCGCAGGCCGCGGTCGTGCGGAGCCACCGCCGGTTCATGGCCGGGCCTCGCCGCGGCGCAGCCACGCGGCATGGCGTTCGGCCGAGTAGGAGCGGAACGGCAGCGCGGCGGCGAGCCGCTGCCCGATATGGCGCCAGTGATCGGGCGACACGTCGCAAGCATCGACGCCCGAGGCCTCGATCATGTCGATCTCGCGGCATACCGCCCGGATGGGTTCGAGGTCGGAAAGGCTGAGAAGAATTTCCCCTCCCGGTCGAACAGCCGGATGGGTACTAAAAGGCGCACCAGGTGCGACCGCCCTGACGATGGCAAGGCTCCAGAACACGCATCCGAGATCGTCCGCAGTGCAACCGATCAGCCCGAAAGTCGCACCCGGACGGAAGGACGCGATGCGCTTGTGGGGACCGCCGGACCGCTCGGCCGCAACCCGCCCGAAGCGGAGCTGCTGTTCGAGACGGCCCTCGATCCACGTCAGCTCGACGTCGGTCAGGCCACTTGCAGGGAGCCGAACGCCGACAGGCGGAGGGGCGGCCGCTTGCATGGGTGACGGCAAAGCCGAGGCCATTCGCGCGCGCATCAGCGGCGACCCGGGCGCAGCGGCGAGATGTCGCCGACGCCGGGATCCGACGTCGATGTCTTGCGTCCGATCGCCGCCCAGGCGTCGAGATCGGCGATTGCATAGACAACGCGGCCGCCAAGCTTGTGATAGCGCGGCCCGGTTCCGTAGCAGCGATGCTTCTCGAGCGTTGCCGCCGAGAGGCTCAAGTGGACGGCCGCCTCCGGCGTCCGGAGATAGCGGGCGACGACGGGCGTGGGACGATCGGACAATGGGGCCTCCTGTCAAGGACCGGAACCCGCTTCAGGGTTCAGGAACGAGGAGGCGTTCTTGGGAAATCACGCGAAGGATTCGGAACGGACAAAGCGAAGGGCGTCGGAATGTCCCGATCAGGCTGCGCCGAGCAGCGCGTTGAACCCGCCGTCGCGCATGGCAACGGCGGCGCGCTGCCAGCGCGCGATGCGGCGGCGTTCGCTCGAAGCGTCCCATTCGGCGGCGGAATAGTGGCGCGCCTCGGCGAGCAGCAGCGCCGCTGCCATGTCGCGGGCCGATGCGCCCTCGGCTATGGCGTCGAGAAGGCGAAGCCATTGCACCAGGCGCCAGTGCTCGGTCGCGCCCGGGACACTGTCCGGCGCGGGACGAGCGCCACCCGTATCGAGAAGTTCACGGTGCAGCGCCAGCGAGGCACGGAGGCCGGCCTGCCCATCGGCGGGTGTGAGATACGCCAGCCGCTCGTTCGCGCGGCAGCGCCGGATCAGCAGACGATAGCGCCGTCCCCCGGCGAGCAGGACGACATGCCAGTCGCGGTACGAAAGCAACTCGGCGGCAATCTCGGGTCCGTCGACGATCTGGGCGAGGCGCAGCGCGGCAAAGCCCTTGGGCGCCGGGCGCGCGATCGTGACGAAGGCGCAGGTCTGCGGCCGCCACAGGGCGGGTGCGGCCGCGGCCGGAAGATCAGGATCGAAGGCGAAAGACCAACCCCCAGCGGCTGGCGAGCCGCCGAAAGAGCCGCGGGCGGTCGGCGCCCGGCGCCGCCGCGGCGGCGGCATAGCCGCTGCGATAGGCGGGGCTTCGGCGCAGGAATTCCTGCGCGAAGTCCGCGCGATCATATCGCTCGAATATTTTCGGAAAATATGGCGACTGCCATCCGACTGCCTGATCCATTCGCACCTCCGACCCGTTTGAGGAGAATAAACCGCCGCTTTCAGCCAATATTGCCCCGCCCATGGCGGCGTGGTTACCGGCGCATACATCATGGACTTAGCGCAAAAATATCCGAGCTACGCACGCTAAAGCCCTCAAATTGGATATAACATCGCCCGGCCGAGACCGGGCGATGGGCGCCGCATCAATTGTCGTTGCGGCGATTCTGACGGCTCCAGACCAGATCATATTCGCCCTCGTCGCCAGCGAAGAGCTGCGCGAAGATCGGGGCGATGAAGCTCGGGTCGTCGAGCTTGACCGAAAGATAGGGACGCTTGTCCTGGCTCGTCTTCGACCAGGCTGCGCCGACCTCGGCATCGCCGACGAATACGCGGTGGCTCGGGGCGTTGCCGCTGTGGTTCTGCTCGGGGGTGATACGGACCGCTTGGGCCTGCACCGAAAGGGTGACGATCTCGCCCTGATATTCACCCGAGACGAGTTTGAAGCTGCCGATCTTGCTCATGACGATGTCCTTTGCTGCATGTCGGGCCGCACCAGCGCGGCCTCGATGCGCATCGACAGCCGGCACGGGAGCGCGCCGCAGCCGCCAGGCCCGGAGCGAAGCGGAGGACGGCGGGCCAAGGCTTTCTTGGCTCGCGAGGAACGGCGGAACGCCGGGGGAAGAAAGTCGCAGGCCCGCGGTTGCGGCCAGCGATCCAGCGTCAGCGGCTTGCCGGCAGATGGCGCAGATCGGAGGCCGGGCTGGTGCGAGATGCTGCGAGGCTTCGACGCGAGATCAGTCTTTCAACCGACCCGGTTGAGGAAGGAGTTCGGGCTCAAGCTGTGCCGAGCGCTCCGTCGCACGGGGGGATTCCTCTCGGCTGTCCCGAGCCCCCGCCAGGCTGCAACGGCCGCCGCGAGAGCGCCTGCAAGTCCGAGCGCCTCAAGCGTATATCCTCCGCCGATCGCGAGCCCGGCCAGCCCCTTCGCGGCCTGATAACCGGCAAAACCGGCGGGGCCGGAAAATGCCGCCGCGACGATCGCGCGATAAAAGGGCGGCAGGACAGCGCAAAGTGCCCGTCCGGCAACGAGGATGAGAACTCCGACCAGCAATCCTGCCGCGATCGATGCCGGATAGCCGAAGTCGCGGCCGATGAGGTAAATCGAGATGCCGACGCCGGCGTAAAGCGGAAGCGCCACCGCAGCCAGGCGAAACATCAGCACGGCGATATAGATGGCGGCCGCGGCGCCGAGGATGATGATGAAGGTCACGGGCGTCCTCCTGTCGGACGCGCTCTCCACCACCACCGCAGCGCAATCTGCCTCGCGGGCATAGCGAAATCGCCCCGAAGGTGAAACCGGAACCGGGTCCACCCTGGAGCGAAATCCGGCGCGATATCAGCGGTTGAACGGGTCATATTCGCAGACGATGCAAGCGGGGTCGCCGTCGAACTCGTCGAGCGGCATGACCGAATATCCAGCCGATGTTTCAACGAGGACGATGATCGTCATCATCGTGCGGGCGAGATTCCAGCCAAGCGATTGGGCGGTTGAAAGCGGCATATCGAGGCTCCTGTCGGGGAGCGGGACCATCCCGCTCGACAGTCGCCCCGCCGGACGGGGACAGGCCGCAATCACCGCAGCGAAGCGAAGGCCCAAGCGCAGCGCCGGGACCCCTTGCGGGTTGATTGAAGGAGGCCGGTCCTCGGCCCAGGGATCAGCGGCTATTCGAGAGCGGGTGGGGCCGCTTCCGGGCCGGAGACATGGCGCTGACCGAGCGTCGGTTTGCAGGATTACGCGTCGATGACGGAAATCTCATCTGCTCCAGGGATCGACGATCTCGATACCGCAATGTTCGAAATCCCGGCTGTTTCGCGTCGCCAGAATAGCTCCCCGCGAACGGGCGATCGCGGCGATCTGGGCGTCAAACTGGCTTATCGGGCGCCCCATGCCACGGCGTGCCGCTGCGATTTCGGCAAATGCCGTCGCTGCGTCGCCGTCGAATGCCAGGAGGCGACCGGAAAAATCCTCGGAGAACATCAAGAGTGCGGCGGCTGCCAGTTCGTCGCGCCGCCGACCTTTGTCAAGAATTGCGATACCGTAGAGAATTTCCGCCTGGGTGACCGTCGTCACGAAGAGCGACGAAGCAGCTTGCCGCCCGATCCAGTCGAGAACCCGCGGCTCAGGCGCGGCCCGCAAGACTTCGGATAATATATTGGTGTCGAGGAGGATCATGAGAGATCGATGGGCTCGCGCGTGTCCTCGCGTGGCGCAATGTCGAGTTCGATGCCGCCGAGCGGCGCGAAGCGCGCGCGAATGGCCGCCGCGAGATTGCCCATCGGCGCATCGTCGGTAGAAAGCGCCGAGCGGAGGATGTCGCGCACCTCTTCTTCCATCGAACGGCCATGCGCTGCCGCCTGCAGCCGCAGCCGGCGCTTCAGCGCGTCGTCGATGCCCCTGATCGTCATGCTGCCCATGTCGCGTCTCCTTGAGCGTAGATATTAGTCATTGACTGCAAAACAATCAATGACTGCAAAGGAAAGTGCGGCCCCGCTCGAAGGCGGAGCCGCAATGCTGTCAGTTGCCGGGGGCGTTCCAGATCAGCACCTTCTTCGAGGGATCGTCGCCCGGCGCGTTCGCGACATTGCAGAAGATCTCGCCGAGTTCGGGGGCCGACAGCGACACCGAGATATATTCGGCGCCGGTCGAGCGCGCGGTTTTCGTCCAGCCGCCGCCGAGTTCGAAGCCGTTCCGGCGGCTGACCACGCGGAAGTCGGGCTCGCTTTCCTTCATCTTGCGGCCGTTCGGAACGATCGCGATCGGCACGGTGACCATCAAGGTCGCGAGCGTGCCCTCGTAGCTTCCGTCGTCCTTGAGGGTCAGATTTCCAATGGTGGTACCCATGTTCAGTCTCCTTTGATGCTCGGGGACCATCCCCGATGGCGCCAGAAGGAGGGGCCGTGAGCCGCCGTCACCGAGCGCATGCGAGGGCGAACCCCCGCAGGGGGTTGACGGCATTAGGCGAGCCGAGCCCCGCAATCAGGCAGCCAATGCGGGAAAGGTCCCATGCAACGGGAGACAATGGGCCTCAGCGGAATCATGACTCCGGACGCGAAAGCCAGGCTCGCGGCCGTCGCGATTGCCCCGCTCCGCGCTCCGTTGCCGCATCCCGGCGCAAGGGCCCGAACCTTCAGTATGCCCCGCCGCCGGCTCGTACCTCCCTCCGGCCGGCGGCGCCCCCGGCACCCTCGCTTTCCGGTCTTTCATCCACAGCGATGACACCGCTTCGCCGCAGCGCGCCTTGACGAACAGCGGGCAATGAGAACAAAGAAGGAACATAAGACCAGCTTACCGAGTTATCCGCACCTATGCGCCAGTCCGTCGTTCTTGAAGATATTCGCGCCAAAATTGCGCAAATCGAAGGCGTTGGCGCGCGTCATGACGTCATCCCGTTCGGGATCGATGATCTCGACTCGCGAATCCCGGCGCGCGGAATCGCGACGGGCGCGCTCCACGAGCTCGCCGGCAGCCCCGAACTGGCCGACGATGCGAGCGCCACGATCTTCCTCGCCGGCATCCTCGCGCGGAGCGGCGGCCCGGTTTTCTGGTGCCTGCGCTGGCGCGATCTCTTCGCCCCCGCGCTTCATCTAGCCGGACTGCATCCCGACCGGCTCATTCATGTCGAAGCGGGCAGCGACACCAACGTCCTCCTCGCGATGGAGGAGTGCCTCCGCCATCCGGGGCTCGCCGGGGTCGTCGGCGAGGTCAAGAAGTACAGCACCACCGCGTCGAAGCGGCTGCAGCTCGCCGCCGAAGCCTCGGGCGTCCCCGCCTTCATCTTCCGCCGGGCCTGCAAGGCCGGCGAGCCTGCCGAAGGCAGCGCCGCTTTGACCCGCTGGCGCATCACCGCGAGTCCGACCGAGGATCTCGGCATCCCCGCGATCGGACGCGCGCGCTGGCGCGTCGCGCTCGAGCGCGCGCGCGGGGGCAATCCCTACAACTGGATCGTGGAGGGCTGCGATGCGACGGGTCGTATCGCTCTTCCTGCCGCACTGGTCGATCGACCGGCTGCGCAGGAAGATGCGCAAGCCGCAGCCTGACGGCAGCGCCCCGCCCCGCCCGCTCGTTACCGCGATTCCCGACCATGGCCGGCGTATCGTCGCGGCGACGTGCCGCGAGGCGCAAATGCTTGGCATCCAGACAGGCATGACGATCACGAAAGCGCGGGCTTTCGCGCCCGAGCTGGATGTCGTCGACGCCGAGCCCGAGGCTGATCTCGACGGGTTGCGTCGCCTCGCCCTCTGGGCAGGTGCACGCTATTCGCCGGTTGTCGCGCCTGATCCGCCCGACGGGCTCTGGCTCGACATCACGGGCTGCGCGGCCATCTTCAGCAGCGAGCGAGCCTTGCTCAAGGATCTTCACCGCCGCGTCGCGGCCTTCGGTCTCAGCCTGCAAATTGCGGTCGCGGACACGGCCGGCTGCGCGCATGCGGCCGCCCGCCATGTCCCCGCCGGGCGGCCTGTCACGGTTGAACCCGGAGCGCACCGTAAGGCGATCGCGCTCCTACCCGTCTCAGCGCTCCGCCTGCCGTCCGCCGATGTCGAAGGCCTTCGCAAATTTGGCTTCGAGCGGATCGAGCAGCTGATCGGGAGCCCCCGTGGTCCGCTCGCGAAACGGTTCGGGCGCGAACTGCATCGCCGGCTCGACCAGGCACTCGGCACGCTGCCAGAGCCGATCGAACCGCTCTTCCCCGAAGAGCTGCCGCAGGCCAGGCGCGGCTTCATGGAGCCGCTCGCGACGGCGGATGCCTTGGCGCAGGTGATCGGCGACCTTGCGCACGATATCGCAGGCCAACTCACCCGCGCCGGAACGGGTGCGCGGCGCCTCGACTGCTATTTCCACCGCGTCGATGGGCAGACCCAGGCCATCCGCGTCGGAACCGCCTCCCCCTCGCGCGATCCCAGGCATCTTGCAAAACTGCTCGCCGCGCGGATCGAGAGCGTCGATCCCGGTCTCGGGATCGAGGCGATGACGCTGGTCGCGGCGCTCGCCGAGCGGCAGCAAGGGAGCCAGGCCGACGCGCTCGAAAATATCGGACGGCGCGGCCCCGATCTTCCCGCGCTCGTCGACACGCTCGTCAACCGCTTCGGGCAGCGGGCGCTCCAGCGCGCGGCGCCGCGACCGAGCGCAATGCCCGAGCGCTCGGTCGCCGCCCTCCCCGCGCTCGCGCCCGGGACAGGCGAGAGCTGGAGCGACTGGCCGCGCCCCTCGCGTATGCTCGCGCGGCCCGAACCGGTCGATGTCGTCGCCTTGCTTCCCGATGATGCGCCGCGCCTCTTCATCTGGCGCCGCAAACGCTACCGGGTCACGCAGGGCGACGGACCCGAGCGACTGCAGGGCGAATGGTGGCGCGAGGGCGGGATTGAAGGCGAAACCCACCTCACCGTCCGCGACTATTATCAGGTCGAGACCGAGACGGGCGGCCGTTACTGGCTCTTCCGCCTCGGCGACGGGGTCAATCCGGCCACCGGCTCCATGCGCTGGTTTATTCACGGAGCATTCGCTTGAGAATGCGACAGGCATCAAATCGCATTCGCTTGAGAATGCGGCCGGCATCAAATCGCATTCGCTTGAGAGTGCGGCCGCTCAATAGCGGCGCCTTAGCATGACCGATGAAGGACCGGCCTATGTCGAGCTGCAGGTCACGACGCATTTCAGCTTCCTGCGCGGCGCCTCCTCGCCCGAGGAGCTCTTCACCGCCGCTGCAATGCTCGGCCTACCCGCGCTCGGCGTCGCCGACCGGCACAGCGTCGCCGGGATCGTGCGCGCGTGGGACGCCGAAAAGGTTACCGGGGTCCGCGCGCTCACCGGCACGCGCCTCGATCTTGCCGACGGCACCGCCCTTCTCGTCTATCCGACCGACAAGCTGGCCTATGGCCGGATGTGCCGGCTGCTCAGCATCGGCAAGACGCGCGCCGGCAAGGGCTCCTGCCATCTCGACTGGCCCGATCTCGAGGACTGGACCGAAGGCCTGCTTGCAATCCTGCTTCCCGACCGCGCCGATGGCGCAGCCGAGGCGGCGATCGCTCGCGCAAGGCGCATCTTCGACGATCGCCTCTATCTCGCCCTCACGATCCGGCGCCGCCCCGGCGATGCGATCAGGCTGCGTGATCTCGCAGCATTGGCCGCCAAAGCGAAAGTGCCGACGCTCGCAACCGGCGACGTCCTTTATCATATGCCCGACCGGCGCCTGCTGCAGGATGTCGTCACCTGCATCCGCGAGAAATGCACGATCGACGAGCTTGGTGATCGCCGCGAGCGCTTCGCCGACCGCCACATCAAGACGGCGGCCGAGATGGAGCGCCTGTTCCGCCGCTACCTCAAGGACAGCTCGCCGGTCGCCCGCACGGTCGATTTCGCGGCGCGCTGCACCTTCAGTCTCGAAGAACTGCGCTACCAATATCCCGACGAGATCCAGGTTCCTGGACGCACCCCGCAGGAGGAGCTTGAGCGGCTGACATGGGAGAAGGCTCCCGTCCGCTACCCCGAAGGCGTCAGCACCGAGGTCCGCACGCAGCTCGAGCATGAGCTGCAATTGATCGGAGAACTCGATTACGCCCCCTATTTCCTGACGGTTCACTCGATCGTCGCCGAAGCCCGCCGCCGCGAGATCCTCTGCCAGGGCCGCGGCAGCGCGGCGAACAGCGCGGTCTGTTACGTCCTTGGTATCACTTCGATCGATCCGGTGCGGTCCGAACTCCTGTTCGAACGTTTCGTCAGCGCCGAGCGCCGGGAGCCGCCCGATATCGATGTCGACTTCGAGCATGAGCGGCGCGAGGAAATCATCCAGTGGATCTACGAGACCTATGGCCGGACCCGCAGCGCGCTGACCGCAGTCGTCACGCGTTATCGTTCGCGCGGCGCCGTCCGCGAAGTCGGCAAGGCGCTCGGGCTTAGCGAAGACATCACCGCGGGGCTCGCCGGCGCGGTCTGGGGTTACAGCCGCGAGGGCGTCGAGGAAAAGCATGCCGAAGCGCTGAACCTCGACCTCGGGGACAAGCGCCTCGCGCTGACGCTCGAGCTCGCGCGCACGCTCATCAACACGCCCCGCCACCTTTCGCAGCACCCCGGCGGCTTCGTGCTGACGCGCGACCGGCTAGACGAACTCGTGCCAATCGAGCCCGCCGCGATGGAAGACCGGCAGGTCATCGAATGGGACAAGGACGACATCGACGCCCTCGGTTTCATGAAGGTCGACATCCTTGCTTTGGGGATGCTGAGCTGCATGCGCCGTGCCTTCGAATTCCTGCACGATCACAAAGGACTGAAGCACGATCTTTCCACCATTCCCGCGGAAGATCCCGCGACCTATGCGATGATCCGCAAAGCCGACACGCTGGGCGTTTTCCAGATCGAGAGCCGCGCCCAGATGGCGTCGATCCCGCTCATGGCGCCGCGCACCTTCTACGATCTCGTCATTCAGGTCGCGATCGTTCGTCCCGGCCCGATCCAGGGCGACATGGTCCATCCCTATCGCCGCCGCCGAAACGGACAGGAGGAGGTGACTTACCCGACCCCCGAACTCAGGCGCGTGCTTGAGAAGACGCTGGGGGTCCCGCTCTTCCAGGAGCAGGCGATGCGCGTCGCGATCGAATGCGCCGGCTTCACGGCGAGCGAGGCCGATCTCCTCCGCCGCGCGATGGCGACCTTCAAACTCACCGGCGGGGTCAGCCATTTCCGCGACAAGCTGATCGATGGCATGGTCGGCCGCGGCTACGACCGCGAGTTTGCCGAAAAGACCTTCAAGCAGATCGAGGGTTTCGGCTCCTACGGCTTTCCCGAAAGCCATGCCGCGAGCTTCGCGCTCATCGCCTATGCCTCGTCGTGGATGAAATGCCATCATCCCGACGCATTCTGCGCCGCGCTGCTCAACGCCCAGCCGATGGGCTTTTACGCGCCCGCGCAGATCGTCCGCGATGCCCGCAATCATGGTGTCGAGATCAGGCCCATCGATGTCAATCACAGCCGCTGGGACTGCACACTCGAAGAAACGGCCAACGGCAAATATCATGCGGTGCGCCTGGGCCTGCGCATGGTCCGCGGCCTCGCCAACGAAGATGGCGCCGCGATCGCCGCGGCCCGTGCCGGGCTGCCCTATAGCAGCGCCGAGGAAATCCAGCGCCGCGCACGCGTCGGGCGCGGAGCGCTCGACCGGATCGGCGACGCGGACGGCTTCGCCTCGCTCGGAAGCTCGCGCCGGGAAGGGCTATGGGAAGTGAAGGGCCTCGGACCTGCCGCCCTTCCCCTCTTTCAGGCTGCCGACGAACGCGCCGGACGTCTCCAGCGCGAAGCGCTGGAACCCGAGACGCTGCTCGCGCCGATGGGCGAAGGCGCCGAGGTCGTCGAGGACTACAGAGCGTCCGGTCTGTCACTCAGGGCCCATCCCCTCGCCTTCCTCCGCGACGAGCTTCGCTCGCGAAAGATCATCACGTGCCGGGAGCTTCACGGCATCAAGGACGGCCGCTGGGTCAACCTCGCCGGGGTCGTTCTCGTCCGCCAGAAGCCGGGCTCGGCAAAGGGCGTCATGTTCATCACCCTCGAAGACGAGACCGAGGTCGCGAACCTCGTCGTGTGGACCAATGTCTTCGAGAAATATCGCCCCGTGGTCCTCGGCGCCGCGATGATGGGTGTGCGCGGTCAGGTTCAGCGCGAGGGCGAGGTCATCCATATCGTCGCGCAAAGGCTCGACGACCTCTCCCCGCTGCTCGCGAGCGTCGGGCAGCGCAAGGACATCGCCGATATCTACAAGGTAGGCCGCGCCGACGTCGTCAAGAGCCCCGTGGGTCCCGACCCGCGCGATCCGGAGACGAAGCCGCTCGGCCGCAATCCGCGCGACATCTATATTCCCGACCTCCGCCTCGGGTCCGTTATCATTCCCGGCCAACCCACCGAGGGCATCAAGATCAAGCCACGGGATTTCCGTTAGCTTTCAAATGGCAGGCGGCGGAACTCGACATGGTTTCAGGGGTCTAGATCATGAGGGGCCAGCGCATGCCCCGCCAAGGTCGGCCAGGCACGCAACCAAATGGAGTGATGCCGATGAACCGCCTGATGATCCTTCCCCTCGCAGCCGCAACCGCCATGGTAAGTGCCTGCGCCTCCACGGGCAGCAGCTACGCCTATGACGACGGCGGCTATGGCTATTATGATCGTGCCTATTACGACCAATATGGCCGCTACGACTATGACCGCCCCGATCCGCGCTACAGCGGCTATTATGCGGAGAATTATTATCGCAACGACCGACGCTATCGCGAACGCCGCCTCAACGACAACGACCGGATCTATCGCGGCCGCGACAATAAATATTACTGCCGCCGAAACGACGGGTCGACCGGACTGATCGTCGGCGGGATCGCCGGCGGCGTGCTCGGTAACGTCATCGCCGACGGCAGGTCGGAAACGCTGGGCACCGTGATCGGTGCCATCGGCGGCGCAGCCGTCGGGCGCGAAATCGATCGCAGCAATGTGCGCTGCCGATAGTCGCAAAATAATCGACGGCCGTTGGAACGATCTGGCGGTCAGCGCGTATCTACTTTGCAAGCTCGGGTCTCAGGACCCGACTTCAGGAAAGCCCCGCAGCCTTGTGCAGCGGGGCTTTACCTTTTTGGGCGTCGGATGCGCCCCACTTCCAACTTTGTTAACGCTCGGGGTCTAGGCTGAGCGTGCGGGATTTCAGGAGGTTCGGCCGTCCGCAGGCGGAACCGGTCCTCCCGGTGGGCGGTAATTCTCGGCAAGGAGCTGAGCGATGTCGACCCCGGTCAAATATTCACCCGACGCGATCGAAATCGAGCTGATCCGAAGTCTTTACGACGGCCTGCTGCCCTCGATCGTGATGTCGCTCGGCTTTCTCATCTGCGGGGCGCTGATCATCGAACAATCGGGCGATATGTTGATCGCCGGACCCTATGCAATTGGCGTCCTCGCCTCGGTCGCCCGGCTCCTTGTCGCCTCGCGCGACGCAACCGCCGCGGATAGTCCCGCAATCACACTCGATGAGGCCCGCCGGCTCGAGCGCCGCTACGCGGCGAGCTATATCGTCTTTGCAGCCATGCTCGGCTTCTTCGCGGCGCGGGCGCTTGCCTTACCCGATCCAGCCATCGACAAGCTCGCGATCTGCCTCGTCATCGGCTATGCGGCCGGCGTCGCGGCGGGGACGAGCCTTCGCCCGCGCATCGCCATCGCTTCGCTCCTTCTCGCCGTCATGCCGCCCGTCGTCACGATGCTCGTTGCCGGAAAGCCACTCCACATCGCGACCGCGCTGATGACCGCCGCCTTCCTCGCGGGCGGTATCTTCAGCTTGCGCAAACGACACGCCCGCGCCCTCGACGACATCGGCCGCCGGCTTACATTCGCCTCGCTCGCGCGAAGCGACGGGCTCACGGACCTGCCCAACCGGTTGGCGCTGCGCGAATGGTTCGACCGCAATGTGCGCGCCGCAAAGCTCCGCCCGATCGCCCTTCATTGCCTCGACCTCAACGGCTTCAAACCGGTGAACGACAGCTTCGGCCATCCTGTCGGCGACGCGTTGCTCACCGCGGTGGCAAAACGAATTTCAGGGACCTTGCGCGAAGGCGACATTGCCGCGCGCCTTGGCGGCGACGAGTTCGTGATCGTGCAGCTTCAGATCGGCAATCCCGACGAGGCCTATATGCTCGCAGAACGCGTCGCAGCTTCGATCGCGCGTCCCTTTGCCGTCGGAAGCCATGATATCCGCGTCTCGACGTCGATCGGTTATATCGTGTGCGAAGACCTGTCGCGCGACCTCGAGCAATTGATCAGCCTCGCCGACGAGGCGCTTTATACCGCCAAGCGAAGCGGCCGCAGCATCTGCCGATATCAGGACGCTGCCGCGGTGCAGGCTGCGGCTTAAAACCCGCGCGGTTTCGGCAACATCCGTTCACGCCGCGCGTTGGGGATGCGAGGGGAGATCAAGGACGACTGATGCCCCGCATTCTTCTGCTGATGACCTCCGTTCTCGCGCTCGGCGCCGCGACCCTCTCGCTCCAGTCCTGCGGCAGCGAACCGGTCGAGGCCGCGCCGCCGGAGGCAGCGACGAGTGCGCTCGTCACGCTGCCCGACGGCTCGACCATGGCGGCGGCATCAGGATCGCTGACGCGCGAGATGGCCGATTGGCTTGCATCGCGCGAGGGCCAGATCAGGACATTCACCTTTCATGGCTTCGAAGAAGACAGGCCCAAATTGACGAGCATCGGTCTCGGCCGAGCCGCGGACCTCGCCACCGTCCTTCGCGCGGCTCCGGCCGCGACGATCGAAATCGCCGGCGACGAAGCCCAGATCAGCCTCCTCGCCCATTTGCTCGAGGGTCGCGGCATCGCATCCGAACGGATGAAGATCGTCCCGGCGGCCGGGATCGGAACGGCGATGCTGACGCTCCATCGCGGCTCCATGTCTCCGCTGATGACGGCGAAGTCCTGAATCTTTGTCAGGCAAAAAAGGCCGGCTTTAGTTGGCCAAATCCTCGAACCACTGCGCATAGGGCGTGTTGACTGCCATGCGCCGATTATAATCCGGGGCTCCATCGTCCCACCACACCGGTCCGCGCTCACCAAGCGCCCGCTTGGACCGATCCACCGCAGAGCGAGCCCGCCGAAGCGCGACGCCGTCCCTTGCTGCGAGCGCCGCTCGCACGTCTCGCCGGGCAGTCATCAGTTCGGATACAATTCGCTCGCGCTGGCTAGGCCCCAACGCCGGGTTCGACATACGCCAAAGCCGGCCGCGAACGATGAAATAGCGGCCGTCGGGAGTGACTTGGAGTCTGCCGGGCGGCTGCTCAGACACGGCCGCTATAGGGAGGGGATATAGTCGTGTGCCGGCGACCGAGGGGTTTGTGATCGCCGGCACCCGTGAGGATGGCAAAGTCGGAAACTTCGGCCATCCCGGAAACTCAGGGCAATGTGCGGCGTCCGCGCCCGAATACGAAGGCGACGATGAGGAGGACGACGCCGATCACGAGCAAGATCTTGGCGAAGTCGGCCGAAAGGCCGGCGATGCCGCCGAAGCCGAGAAGCGCCGCGACGAGCGCGACGACAGCAAAGATGATAGCCCATCTGAACATGATAATTCTCCCGTCTGGACGCAGTCCGCCACTCGCCCGACCGCACTTGCGGGGGACGTTGAAAGCTGCGCCAATTCATCCGTGGTGGATGTCCGGGTAACGCTGGCTCGCTACGAAAGTTCCGCGCCGCCCCGGTCTCAGCACCCCCGGAATAACCTGTGTTAATCCGAAAATTTTCTCGGGAACGCTTGCCGTCGTCGGCGCGTCATTCGGGGTTGAGAGCGCCACTCCGCTCAACCGGCGAAAGAGGTATCGAAGTCAAGGTGCCGACAGAATCGCGGCACAGACAGGCGCAGATTGCTGCGCCTTCTGGGCCGGGCCGCAGCTCCCGCGCGGCCCGGCTTCGCAGACATAGGAGACCATGATGGCGGACGACAAGAGACTGACGGGCGCCCCCGATCGCGATCGGATCAGCCTTTCCGAAGATTATGAGATCCGCGATTGGACCGAGAGCCTCGGCGTGGGCGAGGAAGAACTTCGCGAGGCCGTCAATGCTGTCGGAAACAGCGCGGACGCCGTGCGCGCCTATCTGAACCACGGCCGATGACCTGGGACGCGGCCGCAACGTCTCCGGTGGAGCGGATAGCCAGGGTCCTTGCCGGACATGAGCTCAGCCGGAACGGCGAAGGCGAACTGCGGTCGGCGGCCGATGCCGTCGATATGCTCTGGCCGGAGTATACCGCCGCGGCGCTCGCTATCCTCAAGACGATGCGGGAGCCAAGCGGGCGCATGCTGGCAGTCGGGGATGCCGGGGTGTGGGAAAGAATGATCACCGCGGCGATCGAGGACGAGACGATCTCCGAGAGCTGATCGTTCAGCCACGCGACACGAGGCCGGTGGTAAAGCCGCCGATATGCCTCTCACCACCGATCTCCCTTGGGAGCAACTCGCGATCTATGCGGCTGGCGCCGCGCTCGTCTTGATCCTGCTGTTCAAGATTCCCTATGTCGGCCGCGTGCTGCGCGGCCTCTTCTCCTTCGCGCTTCTCGCCTTCGCGATCTTCCTCATTCTTCAGCACGCCCCCTTCGATCCGAACCTCGGCCGCCTCACCGCGGCGATCGGTCTCGATCGACAGCAGGTCGTCGGCAGCGAGGTGCGCATTCCCATGGCGCGCGACGGACATTTCTGGGTCGATGCCGAAATCAATGGCATCAAGCGAAAGATGCTTGTCGACAGCGGCGCCACCGTGACGGCGCTATCGCAGGAGACCGCCCGCGCAGCCGGGGTCGAGGCCGATGCAACGCTGCTGCCGCTCCTGATGCAGACCGCGAACGGGACGGTGCGGGCCGAGGCCGGAACGGTCGATGCGCTCGCGGTCGGTGCGATCGAGGCACATCGGATGAAGGTCGTGATCTCACCCGCGCTCGGCAAAACGGACGTGCTCGGTATGAATTTCCTTTCGCAGCTCGCCGCCTGGCGCGTCGAGGGCCGCACGCTCTTCCTTGTTCCTCCGCCCGCTGACGTCGACCCCTGATCGACACGGCGCAGATTCGCCTTTGTTCCATTTTTGTTCTATGATCCTCGACCGACTCGCAGCGAAGGACCGGCCATGGGCGACGTAATCCAGTTCGAAAGATCCGACGGCGGCGACCGCATCCGCGGCCATGCTCCCGCCAATGATTTTTTCGCACCCGGCGGTTTTCTCGCCGCGATCAATGCGGTCCATATCACCGGCGCGCATCTAGCGCGCGCGATCGAGACGATACGGCATATTGTGGTGAAGAGCCCCAGCGACATTGCAGAGCATGGCCGGCTGCTCGAGCGTTTCGCGCGTGAGCACGGGCTCGGCGATTATGGCGGCGCCGCGCTTCACGCGCGCGCGATCGCCGTCGATCGCTGGGCGCAGGAATTCGACCCGTTCGGCGAGAGCGATATCAGCGGCTTCTACGCCGCCGGCGGCAGCGCTCCGCTCGTCGAGACCGAGATCGGTCTCGGTTTCGAGCCGGCGAGCTTTGCGGAACAAGTCGAAAAATGGACGAAGATCTTCGCCTGAACGCCGAGAGATGAGCCGCCTCTACACTCTGGCCGCCACGGCTTCGGACGTCGCCGATCATTTCGGCGCCGGCGGCTTTACCGATATCGCCGTTCCCTCGGAGACGATCGAGGCCCTCCCCGGCCTCGTCGTCCACGAAACGAACGGCCGACGGCACCTTCGCCAGATGCTCTGGGGCTTCCCGCGCCTCACCCGCGAGATGCGGCTGCGCGGCGATCCGCCGGGCCGCATAGGTCTCGTCGCCGATCTCACCAACCCGATGTGGGAAGGTCTCGTCGTCGAGCCCCGCTATCGCTGCCTCATTCCGCTGACCCACTTCGCGAACCCCAACGGCTCGCCGGGCGAGAAGACACGCAGTTGGTTCTCTGCCGAAGGCCAGCCGATCATGGCTTGGGCGGGCTTCGCCAAGAACACCCCCGAATTGGGTCCCGTTTACGCCGGCATGACGATGGACGCGAACGAGCTCGTGCATCCCACCAACGATCGCATGCCCGTCCTCCTCATGCCCCATGAATATGAGCGCTGGCTCCACGGCTCGATCAAGGATGTCATCGGCTTCCAGTTTCGTCCGCCACCGCCCGCAGAAAATTTTGTCGCCGAGCATACCGACGATCTTTGGCGCAGCGGCAAATTGCCACCGAGCGCGCGGCCCCAGCAAGCGCTGCTCTAGCAGAGCGCCGTTTCCGCCCATGCCCTTCCTTCCCGGCCCGATGCTGATAGACTGACGTCCATGTGCAATCTCTACACCGAGCGCAAAAGCGCGGCCGAGGTTGCGGCGCATTTCGGCGTCGACCTCCCCGTACCGGCGTTCAACAGCGCCGAGGATGTGTATCCCGGCTATTCGGGCATGGTCGTCCGCGAAGAGCAGGGAAAGCGCGTCCTGCGCTCGATGACCTGGGGTTTTCCGCGCCACTCCAAAAGCAAGAAGACAGGTCTGCCCAACAAGCCGAGCCCGACGAACAACGCACGCGACGATCAGCTCTTCAATCCTTATGGTATGTGGAGCCAATGGTTTGCCCAGCCGGCGCATCGCTGCCTGATCCCGTTCACCGCATTTGCCGAAGCCGTCGGCGAAAAAGGCGCAATGACGAAGACCTGGATCAGCGTCACCGATCAGCCGCTTGCGGCCTGGGCGGGACTATGGCGCCCCACCGACGAATGGGGCGACGCCTATACCGGCGTGATGGTGGACGCGACCGAGGAACTGCTCGATATCCACGACCGCATGCCGGTGATCCTCCGTCCCGAAGATCATGAGACCTGGCTGCATGCGCCCGCCGACGAAGCATTCGGGCTCGTGCGCAAATATCCCGGCGACCGCCTCGTTGCCGAGCATAGCAACGATCCCTGGAGCAACCGCGGCAGGACGTCGCCCCCGCTCCCCGATATGCCGACCCTGCTCTGATGCTCACCGAAGACCGCCATCTCTGGGCCTGCGCCCTCGCCGTCGAGAAGCAGCATGGAGCGGGCGCACCGCGCTTCGTCGCAGCGCGCATCGGTGCGCTCGCGCTCGCGGGGGATAAAGCGGGCGTCGAGCGCTGGAAAGCGATCGCGGCGAAACTGAACGCACTCGCAAGGACATGAAGCACGGCCCTGTCAGCAAAAGTGCCGCGGCGCAGGCCGATCTGTTTGGCCGTGCACTGCTTCCCGGTGTCGAAGCGGCCGAAGCCTTCGTCACGGAAGCCGAGGAAGCCGCGCTCATAGCCCATATCGAACATGCTGGGCTCGAGGCCTTCAAGTTCCAGCAATGGGAGGGCAAACGCCTCACCCGCTCATTTGGATGGAGCTATGATTTTCAAACGGGCGCTTTCGCGCGCGCGGCGCCGATCCCCGACTGGCTCTTGCCCATGGCTGCTCGCGCCGAGCGTTTTGCAGACCTTCCGCCGGGCGCCCTCGCGCAGGCGCTGCTGATTTCATACGGTCCCGGGGCCGGCATCGGCTGGCATAAGGACCGGCCCGTCTTCGAGCATGTCGTCGGCATTTCGCTGGGAGCAGAGGCGGCGATGCGCTTCCGGCGCCGTCGAGGAGACAAGTTCGACCGCTTCTCATTGCCGCTCGCGCCGCGCTCGATCTATCGTCTCGCTGGCGAAGCGCGGCACGCGTGGGAACATAGCATCGCGCCGATCGAGGAGGCGCGCTGGTCGATCACCTTCCGCAGCCTCGCGAGTTGATCGCGATAGCGAAGGCAAATATTCGCTCCTATAGAGACCGCTCGGTCGGCGAGGGGCCGACCGCATAAGGGAGATATTGAATGAACCATGCCGACCTTTCGGACGCAGTTGCTAGCGCGCTCGGAACCAGCAAGGCCGACGGCAAGAAGGCTGTCGACGCCGTGTTCGCCGCGATCGCCGACGCCGCCGCCAAGGGCGAGGAAGTATCGGTGAACGGCTTCGGCAAGTTCAAGGTCAAGGAAAGCGCAGCCCGCGAGGGCCGCAACCCTTCGACCGGTGAGACCATCCAAATCGCGGCCTCGAAAAAGCTCGGCTTCGGCGCGGCGAAGGCGGTCAAGGATCGCCTCAACGGCTAAGACCCGACGTCAGGCGCCGAAGGTCACATGGCCTTCGGCGTCGATCGGCCAAGCCGGATTCCAAGCGATTTCCCAGGCGTGATCGTCGGGATCGGCGACATAGCCCCGATAGCCGCCATGCGGCGGTGCATCGCCTGGCCGGAGCACCCGCCCGCCTGCAGCCTCCAGCGCCGCGATCACTGCATCGACCTCTTCCGCCGACCCGACGTTATGGGCGAGCGCGAAGGCCCCCGGGCCGCCGAACGAGGTCCGCGTCATGTCCTCGGCGAGCTTTGCCTCAAGCCATGTGCCGAGGATCAGACCGTTTATCTGGTAGAAGGCGATTTCCTCGTTCGCGAACACCGGCGTCCAGCCGAAGCCTTCGCTATAGAAGCGGCGGGACCGGACGAGATCCGCGATCCCGAGCGTCACGACTGCAATCTGCTGCTGCATGCATCGGTCTCCGATATAGGCTCTTTAACAACGGCAAGGGAGCCAGCCTTGTTCCCGCGATCACGAAGTCCCTATGAATCGCCGAAGCCAGACATCAGCTCGCGCCGAACAATGGATCACGAACCTCCTAGTTGGAAAGTCGAGTACCGCACGGCAATTCGGGTAAACTTGGTCAAAATCAATATCATATTACACGTCATTCGGATCAATTCCTCGTAGGTGCGCATTCTTGTACTGCCTCGTCTCTCCCCCTGGTTCCCGGGAAACGAGGTTCTCTCCCCAGATAATATTGCTGCCAACGAAGAGGTTGAAAGCGCCCCGCGTCGCGGCCAGAAGCGCCCGATGTACCAGCGCCTCCCCTTTATAGCTGCAACTCTCCTGTCGCTCAGCGCTTGCGCGGGGGCCGAGCAAGCTTCGCAGCCCTTTTCGCCCTCTGTCCTGCAAGACCGGCCGCTCACCCTTTCGAGCTGGAACCTCGAATTCCTTGCCGAGCGTAACGGCGACGGATGTCAGCCGCGAACCGACGCCGACTATGCCGCCATGCGGCAGATCGCCGATGGGCTCGACGCCGACGTGATCGCGTTTCAGGAAGCGGAGAGTGTCGCGGCGGCAGAGCGCGTGTTCGACCCCGCCCGCTATACCGTCGTCATGGAAGAGCGCGCCGGTGCGCCCAGCGGGACATGCGGCGGCGAGCACAAGTCGCAGCGCGTGATCCGCCAGGCTGTCGGATTCGCGATCCGCAAGACCATCGCGTTCGACCGCCACCCCGATGTGACCAGCCTCATGCTCGGCAATCCTCAATTGCGCTCGGGCGTCGACATCACGCTCCGACCTGAGCGCGCGAGGCCGCTCCGTCTGCTTTCGATCCACTTGAAGTCGGGCTGCTTTGCCGGAGATACCGCCAAGGCGTGCCCGATCCTGTCCGAGCAGATCCCCGCGCTCGAGGCGTGGGTCGATGCGGCTGCCGAGGCGCCTGTGCGCTTCGCCCTGCTCGGCGACTGGAACCGCCGGCTCGGCCTTGCAGCCGACCGCGTCTGGTCCGAGCTCGATGATGGCACGCCCTCGAACGCCGATCTCCGTCTCGCAGATGCCGGGACGGGACCGAAATGCGATCCGCGCTACGACAGTTTCATCGATCATATCGTCCTTGACCGGCGCGCCGGCGCGGACATGCTGAGCTTTGCCGAGACGCTCGACGGGTCGGGCACCAAGCATTACTCCGATCATTGTCCCATATCGGTGACGCTGGCGCGGTGACGGGAAGAACAACCATGGATCAGGACCTTGTCGAAGCGCTTGAATTCTTGCTTGGCCGAGATGACGACGGCGCCCTGTTCGATCGCGAAACGCCGGAAGGCGGATATCGCTCGCAAGGTCTCGAGAATGCGCTGAAAACGATCCGCCGCAAGCTTCGCGCTAGGCCGGATTGACCTTGGCAGCGAGAACGCTGGCCCGAAGGGCCGAAAGCCGCACTCTTGCCGGAGCCGCAGCCGGGGCGGCGTGCGGGCGGGAGCGGCGGGTCGGACGCGGCGGAGCCGTGGCCGGAGCCGCGCGCAGCGCGGCTTGCCCGCCGTGAAAGCGCGCGCCCGCACCGGCAAGAAGCGAGGCACGTGTGCACGCGCGGCCCTACATCCGTGCGACCCCTGGCCGAGCCTGCGAGGCCAGAGCGCGCTCGACAGATGCCGCGCTCAACCTCCCCGAGGCAGACTTCGATCACAGCTCCGACGAGGAACAAGCCGTGCATTGAGCGAGAATGATCTGCCACCAGTCGCCCTGCTGCTTCCAGAGCCGGAGATAGGCAAAAGTCCCGAAGAAAGCCGCGCCGGCATAGGTTCCCGCGACATCGGCCGTTACGACGACGCTCGCCACGTCACCGTGGGACCAAATGCGGCGGTCGCTGCGAAAGTCGAGTGAACTCAGGTCGAGCAGGCCCGAACGGTGCGCCGCTATATCACCCTCCCGCGATTGCCTGACCCCCTGTTGATCGACGAAGATCATGTCCTCCGCAAGCAGCCGCTCCAGTGCCTCGACATCGCCGGCCAGCATCGCGGCCCGCAGCTCTTCTTCGCACCTCGCAATAGCCTCGATCAGCGGCATCCATCCAACTCCCGAATTTGGCCGCCGGCCCGATCCGGCGCGGCCCTCGTTCCCGCCGTCCTATCGATCAACGAGCAAGATGGGCAAATATTGAAAGACGATTCCGAGCCCGCCGAACGTCAGCGTCAGCATCGCGGCACGCCGTCGCCACCGGGCAAAGGGATCGCCGGGAGCTTCACGCGAAACCGCGACGAACATCCATACCGCACCGCCGAGAATGGCCAAGGTACAAAGCGATGCCGCGAGGCGTACGCCGGACCCGCTGCCCCCGAATTCGGCGAGGAGGTAGAGAAGGAAGAAATGTACGGCCCACAGGACGAGACCGCCCATCATGATGAACCAGCTCTTCATCCGCCAGCGCCGACCAGTCGCGAGACGAGAGCGCCCGTCGCCCCTTGGGCCGCGGTGTAGACGAGAAAGAGCATCGTGAGGTCGATGCTGTTGTTTCTCGGCTGCGCGACAAGCCCCCGCACACCGCGCGCGGCGCAGTAGAGCGCCATCAGCATTGCGATCGCCGCCGCACAGGCCTGGAGAGCCAGCAGCGCGAAAGCGACCGCCCCCTGCCCGCTCGCAGTGGGATCAAGTTCGCTACTCGACCAACTCACGTAATCCAAGCCAAGCGCCGCACTCGAAACCGCCGCGGACAAAAGAAGCGCGAATACCGACCAGAAGGGCGAGCGTCGAAGGCATGCGCGTGCCGTGAGCGCGAGACCGATTGCGACAGCGTAGAGCCCCAGGATCGATATTGCCTCGCCGAGGGGCGGCGGCGGCCGCCAGAAGCCCGGCTGGTTCGAGGACAGGAAGGCAAGGCTGAACAGCGCCATGAGAAAGATCATGCCCATCACGACAAGCAGGATGACCATCGCCCACCAGCCATGGCTCGACGGCCCGGTAACGTAGGTCGGGACGCGGATGTCGGCGCCAATGTCGACACCCTCGATTTCGACCGGCCGGTCGGTTTCCCAAAGCCATCGCAGTACCGAGATCACCGCGAGCACGCCGCTCACCCATGCGAACATATAGGCCTGCACCGTCAGCGCGAGGAAGAAGCCCGCAGTAAAGATCGCGGCGGCGAAGGGCCATGGCGACGGCCCCGGCATGATCTGCAGATATTGGGGCTCGGCGAGCAGCGGACTGGTGACGATCGTCTCGCGAAGGCCCGTCGCCGAGCGCGGCAGGAAATAGCGCCCCTCCTCGACCTCATCCGCGAGCGCAGGATCGTCCCACAAGGGCTCGCGGCTCGTGACGACCGGGATCGAGCGCGTCGAATAGAGCTCGCTCGGCAACCATTCGAGCGTGCCGCCACCATAGACGTTTCCGGCATTGCCCTCGCCCGGCGCGAGCCGGAAATTGCGCGCCAGGTCGACGAGGAAGAGGAGCACACCGAGCCCGAGCATGAAAGCGCCGACCGTCGATATGAGGTTGGGAAGTTCGAGACCCTGTCCCGGCAGATAGGTGTAGACGCGGCGCGGCATGCCCTGCAGCCCCGCCAGATGCATCGGCAGGAAGGCGACATTCATGCCGAGGAACATGAGGCCGAACACCCATTTCGCGAGCCGCTCCGAAAGCGCCCGCTTGCTCACCATCGGAATCCAGTAATAGAAGGCCGCAAACAGCGGAAAGACCATGCCGCCGATCAGGACATAATGGAGGTGCGCGACGATGAAATAGCTATCGTGCGCCTGCCAGTCGAAGGGCACCATCGCTACCATCACACCCGTCAGACCCCCAGTCACGAAAATGACGATGCTGCCCATCACGAACAGGCCGGGCGCATTGAACTTCGGCTTGCCGATCGCGAGCGTCGCGATCCACGAGAAGACCTGGATGCCCGCCGGCACGCTGACCGCCATCGAGGCGGCCGAGAAGAAGCCCGTCGTCATCGGCGGCATGCCGGTGGTGAACATATGATGCGCCCACACGCCGAAACTGATGAAGCCCGTCGCGATCATCGCAAGGACGATGAGCCGGTAGCCGACGAGCCTCTCGCCCGCGACGGTCGCGACGATCATGCTCATCATCCCGGCGGCGGGCAGGAAGATGATATAGACCTCGGGGTGGCCGAAGAACCAGAAGAGATGCTGCCAGAGCAAGGGATCTCCGCCGCGCGTCGCGTCGAAGAAGGGCCAGCCGAACGCGCGCTCGATCTCGAGCAGCAAGGTGCCGAGAATGATGCTCGGAAAGGCGATCACGATCATCACTGCGAAGACGAGCATCGCCCAGGCGAAGATCGGCATCCTGTCGAGGCGCATGCCCGGCGCGCGCGTCCGCAGCACGCCGACGATGATCTCGATCGCCCCCGCGATCGCGCTGATCTCGATGAAGCCGATGCCGAGCAGCCAGAAGTCGGTGTTGATTCCCGGCGAATAGGCCTTGGACGTCAGCGGCGGATACATGAACCAGCCGCCGTCGGGCGCGAGCCCGACGAAGATCGAAGCGAAAAAACAAAGTCCGCCGACGGCATAGGCCCAGAAGGCATAGGCGGACAGCCGCGGGAACGGCAGATCGCGCGCCGCGAGCATCTGCGGGAGCAGGAGCACGCCTGCCGCCTCGACCGCGGGCACCGCGAACAGGAACATCATCACCGTGCCGTGCATGGTGAAGACCTGATTATAGGTGCCCTGCGGCAGGATCTCGAGCATCGGCGCGGCGAGTTGCGCACGCATGAGCAGCGCGAGCACCCCCGCCATCAAGAAAAATAGAAAAGCGGTTCCGAGATAATAGATGCCGATATAATTATTGTTGACCGCGAACAGATATTCCCAGCCCTTGGGCTTGCACCAGATCCGGCGAAGCTCTTCCTCCTCGCCCTTCGGCCGGCGGCCCTTGGTCGGGAAGCGATCGTAGAGCGCGGGATCGAACCCCGTTTCCGATCTCATTTGAGCGAGACCAGATAGGCGGTGAGCGCCTGCAGTTCCTCGCCGCTAAACTGATGATAGGCGGGCATACGGTTCGCGGGCTTGATCTCCTGGCTGTCGGCGACCCAGCCCGCCATCGTCCCCGGATTATTGGGCAATATGCCCGCGCCCAGCGTCCTGCGCGAACCGACATGCGTCAGATCGGGGCCGGCCAGTCCACGCGCCGGCGTGCCGCGGATCGTGTGACAGGCGGCGCAGCCGCTCGAGAGAAAAAGTGCAAGCCCCTCGCCGCCGGCGCCTTGCGACGGGAGCCGCGAAGCCTGCCACCGCGCAAAGTCCGCCGGGGTGTGGGCCACCACCACAAACCCCATCAGCGCGTGCGGGCCGCCGCAATATTCGGCGCATTGCCCCTTGTAGATACCCGGCGCATCGGCCTCGATCAGCAGGCGATTCGTGCGCCCCGGGATCATGTCCATCTTACCGCCAAGCCGCGGCACCCAAAAGCTATGGATGACGTCGGCCGCCTCGAGTTCGAGCAGGACGGGCTGTCCTATCGGAATGTGGAGTTCGTTCGCATCGCGCAGCGTCTCGCGGCCTTGTCCGTCCTGATAATGGACGCGCCACCACCACATCTCGCCGATGACCTTGACGCGCATGGCGCCTTCGGGAACGCGCGCCGCCGAAAGCGAACTGGTGAGCATGAGGCCCCACACGAGCAGACCAGTGAGCACGACCGAGGGAAAGGCAAATCCCAGAATCCAGATCGCCTTCTCGCCGCCGAGCCGGGTCTTGAGCCGAGGCGATCCGCGCAGCGCGACCCAGAGTGCGCCAAGCACGATCACCAATATCAAGGTTCCGCCAGCAAGCAGCACCCAGGCAAGCAGGGTCACGGGCTCCGAATAGGGACCGGCAGGATCGAGCACGGCGGGCGGCCAGCCTTCCAAAGGCAGCGTTCGCTCAGTCATCAAGGCTCAGCAGCCAGGCGGCGATGTCGTCGGCTTCGGCTTTTTTCATCGGTATCGCCGGCATCCCGGTCCCCGGCGCCATCGCCGGCGCGTCGGTGACGAAGGCGGCAAGTTGGGGCGCGCGATTGGGCAGTTCGCCGGCAATCAGCGGGCGCGCGCCGAAGCCCGCGAGCGGAGGTCCCACGCGCCCTTTCGGCCAGGCGATCCCGGGCATGGCATGGCAGGCGCCGCAACCAAGCCGCGCCGCCGCATCGCGCCCGCGCGCGATGGCGGCGGGGTCTGCGGGTGCCGTTTCAACCGGGGCGGGCGCGCAGGCGCCGAGCAGCATCAAGACCGAAATCGCAGCGCCCCCTTTCATAGCCGTTCACCGTCCTCGTTTCGCTTTGGGAACCACCTCGCGCGGCCATTGGTTCCCGAAGCGTGCGCAAAGCCCCCCTCCTCCTCCTCCTGTTCCTCCTGTCCGCATGCCAAGCGCCCGCGCCGACTGACCGCTTTCGCGCGACGGGCGAGACGATCTCGATGAGCGGCGGCGATGCGGGCGCCGAAGCGGCCTGCTTCACCTGTCACGGGCTGCAGGGCGAAGGCGACGGGCGCGACGCGCCGCGCCTCGCCGGGCTCGACGCGGGCTATCTCCATCGGCAGCTCGACGATTATGCAAATGGTCGCCGCGAACATGCCGCGATGCGCGCAATCGCCCGCAAACTCGGCGACGGCGACCGATCGAAAGTGTCGGAATTCTACGCGGCGATCCAGCCCGCGGCGTGGCCGGTCGAAGCCGGCAATCCGGCGGGTGCGCGCATCTACGACGAGGGCGATCCCGCGCGGGGATTGCCGTCCTGCGCCTCGTGCCACGGTGTGGGCGGCGTGGGCGATGCCGCCAATCCGCCGCTGGCCGGTCAGCCCGCCACTTATATCTCGGGTCAGCTTCGCGCGTGGCGCGAAGCGAAGCGCAACAATGACCCGCTGGGCGAGATGCGCCGCGTCAGCCGCCTGCTCTCGGCCGCCGAGCTTGCGGCGGTGTCCCGTCATGCGGCGTCCTTTCCGCACCATCCTCCGGAAGCTCGGGCAACATCCCCCGCAGCACGTCGTGCCGATCCCAGAAATGATGTTTCAGAGCCGCGCCAACGTGCAGCGGGATCATCGCGACGAGGAGAATGATCAGGAGCGCGTGGATTCCCTCCGCCCAGTCGAGAATCCACCACTGAATGCCTTTTTCCAGACTATCGAAGGGCATGTGCGGCCAGGGAAGGAGCCCCGCCACTTCGAGCGGCTCGCCGCCGACCACCGACCACATCGCCCAGCCCGAGAGCGGCAGACCGAAAAAGCAGACGTAAAAGAGTATGTGCGTCACATAGGCTGCGACCGTCTGCCAGCCCAGCCGGTCGGCATCGTTGATGGGACCCGGCACGATCATCCGCCAGATCGCGCGCAGCGCAGCAAGCACGAGCATCAGCAGGCCGAGTTCGGCATGAACCCGAAACGCCTCCAACTTGTCGCCACCCGCGTCGATGCGGCTCATGCGCCAGCCCCAGCCGAGCTGGAATAGGATGAGCGCGGCCATCGTCCAGTGGAATAGCTGCCCGACGGGCGAGTAGCGGCGGTCGGCGGCATAGCGCGCCGCCCACGCCTGGATCGCCTCGATCATGCTGCCACCGGGGGCGGCTCGCCGAGGAGGCGCCAGCCGGTCCAGAGCGCCGCGCCGAGATAAAGAGCCGCGGCAGGAGCCCACATGATGAGCCCCGCCAGTTGCTGATCTTCGAGCGGCGCCAGCCCCCAGGCCATCGTCGTCGCGAGATGGGGCGCATAGAGGGGCGTGCCCGCGAAGGTGATGAGCGCCCCGAGCAGCCCCATCTGCACCATCATGGCAAGCAGCAGGCCGATCGCGAGCGGCGGCGACGACGAGCGGAGCGAAGCCCAGAAGCCGAACGCGGTCGCGAGCAACGAAAGCTGCATCAACCAGAAGGCGCCGTCACTCGCCAGCGCGAGAGCATAGGGCGCCGGCGCGTGCCAGATCCAGAATGCGAGAATGTGCCCGGCCGCCCATAGCGGCGCACCGCCGCGCGGCCGAAACCGCGGCAGGCCGAGCGCAAACAGCGGAGCCGCAACCGCGGTCAGGATGATATGGTGCGCGACGCGCACCGAGAAGAGCGCCGACGACAGGGCGCATAGCGGCGACACGAACAGAAGGGCGATCAGCGCGAACCCGGCCCAGAAGGGACCGCGCGCTTTCCATCGCCACGCCATCAGCGCCGCGGCGCCCAGCGCCGCGAGCAGCCCGGGATCGAGATTCCAGCGCAGCATCCAGTCAGCCGGGATCGGCGCGGGACCACAATAAGGAATCGAGGACGGATCCATCCAATTGCCAACGTCGCGCCCGGCGCGCGGGTTCCGGGAAACTATTGGGCGGTCGGCGCATTATCCAGACGGGGGCCTGCATGGAGATCAATATGGCAACGGCCCCATCGCCTTTCACCGACCCGCCCTATCGCCGACACGCGCCCCATCCGCTGCACGCCATTCTCCTCGCCTTTCCGGTCACCCTGTTCAGCAGCGCGCTCCTTTCCGACATCACCTATCTCAACAGCGCCGAGATGCAGTGGAGCAATTTCTCGGCCTGGTTGATCACGGGCGGGCTGATATTCGGGGCTCCGGTGCTCCTGTGGTCTGCCATAGCATTTGTCCGAGGCCGAAAGCAGCCAAAGCGCGGGCCTGCCACCGCCTATTTTCTGCTGATCCTCGTTATGTGGATCGCGGGCCTCGTGAACGCCTTCAAGCATAGCCAGGATGCCTGGAGTTCGGTCGGCACGACCGGCGTGACCCTCTCGGCCCTATCCACAGTTGCAGCGATTGCCGCCGCCTGGCTTCTCCACGCAGCGAAGGAGCCCCGCGCATGAACCGCCAGACCTCGCTCGGCCTCGTCGCTGCGGCGGCGCTAGCGGCCGCGCTCGCCGGCTGCGGCAAAGGCGATGAAAAACTCGACCAGACGGGCACCAGCCCGAGCCTGCCGAAGATCGACGAGACGCTCGTCCCACCGATGAAGATCGCCAAGCCTGCAGGCTGGAACGGCGAGCTTCCGACCGTTCCAGCCGGTTTCAAGATCGTGCCGGTCGCGACGGACCTCAAGATTCCGCGCCAGATCCTCGTGCTTCCCAATGGCGATATCCTCGTCGCCGAAGGGTCCGGCGGCCATGCGCCGAAGCTTCGCCCGAAGGATGTGATCGCGGGCTATATCAAGAGCCTCGGAAAATCCTCGGTGAAGGGCGGCGACCGCATCACCTTGCTGCGCGACGCAAACGGGGACGGCAAACCCGAACTTCGTACCAGCTTCATCAAGGATCTCGACGCGCCCTATGGCCTTGCGCTCGTCGGGAATAACCTTTTTGTCGCCAACCAGGGTGCGCTGCTGCGCTTCGCCTACACGCCGGGCGCGACGCGCATCGCGGGCAAGGGCGAGGAAGTGACCAAGCTCCCGGCAGCGATCAATCATCACTGGACGAAATCGCTCGCCGCGAGCGCGGACGGTTCGAAGCTTTATGTCGGCATCGGCTCGAACAGCAATATCGGCGAGCGGGGAATGAGCATCGAGGAGGATCGCGCCGTCATTTGGGAGGTCGATGCCGCCACCGGCGCGAGCCGCATCTTCGTCTCGGGCATCCGCAACCCGACCGCCCTCGCCTTCGAGCCATCGTCGAACGCCCTCTGGGCGGTGGTGAACGAACGCGACGAGCTTGGCGCCGAGCTCGTACCCGATTATCTGACCTCGGTGCGCGAGGGCGCTTTCTACGGCTGGCCCTACAGCTATTGGGGACGCCATCCCGACCCGCGCGTTCATCCACAAAAGCCCGAGCTCGTCAGGACCGCAGTCACTCCCGATTATGCGCTCGGTTCGCACGTCGCGCCGCTCGGGCTGAGCTTTGCGACCAAAGGCGGGCTGCCGGGCTATGAGACGGGCGCCTTCGTTGGAGAGCATGGCAGCTGGAACCGCCAGACTCTCGCCGGCTACAAGGTCAGCTTCATCCCCTTCGCCAACGGACGTCCTACCGGCAAGCCGAAGGATTTCGTGACCGGCTTCATCAAGGACGGCAAAGCGCGCGGGCGCCCGGTCGGCGTCACCTGGGACCCGGCGCGCGGCGCGCTCTGGATCGCCGACGATCTCTCGAACACGGTGTGGCGCGTCACCGGACCTCGCGCGCTCGCGATGGGATCACCGGTCGCTGCTGCAGCCAGCAAAAGATAATCAGGCGGAGCCGCCCGGCTTGGGACATAGCGACGCGTCTCGGGAACGTGCCGCCCCGCCGGGCGTAGCTGACCCATGACGCGTCCCACCCCCTGTCTATCGATATCGAGAGCCTGCGCGGCCCCATGGGCCGCGATGGCGAAGGTAGCTCGGTGATAGACCAGTCTGATACGGGCAAGCCGCGCTCGAGGGCGCATCATATCAGGGCGAACATCGTGCTTTACGGTGCGCTCTTTGCCAATCTC
>VFQM010000038.1_pt1 | contig 159593 bp, 159 predicted proteins | sample 3512391 | NCBI WGS metagenome assembly VFQM01 (sample SAMN10412369, study PRJNA504923) | tailings metagenome | isolation source: Replicate 1 from Balatoc abandoned mine | place: Philippines
GACCTCATTCTGGCACATCGATGCCGATTTGGGGGCCGTCCACCCCAACAGGTCTCGATGATGTCGCGCGGCACCGGCCGGGTGGAGAAATCGCGCACCGTGTGGCGCGTGCGGATTTCGTCATAAAAGGCCTGGGCGCCGGCACGCATCTCCTCGACGGGCTTTTCGGCAAAGTCGGGCAGAGGCACGGGTCGGTAGGCATGGGCGGTCGAGATAGTCATCGTCTGTTTCTCATTGCGCAGGATTGACCTCGGACAACTTCGACCGTCCCGACGGTGTTCGTCAACTAGGCGAGCTGTCGTCGGAGCTTTCCACTACGCCTGTTCGGTTTTGCTCATTACGATAACTTGAAGTGCGCTTCAATTATCTGCATACAATCATACGTTACCTTTGCGCCCACGAAGCTGACCCAAGATCAGATCGATGAAGATTGACGGTTTCGACTGGGATGAGGGCAATTGGCCCAAATGCGCAAAGCACGGGCTCTCCAAGGCGCAGATCGAGTCAATCTTCAAACGTCCCGTCAGCATTTTTGACGACCCCTCCGATACGAGCGACGGGCACAGATTTCGTGCCATCGGACGCGATCTGGATGACCGCCACATCTTCATCGTGTTTTGCGTCCGCAGACAACGTGGCTTAACATTGCTGCGCCCGATTAGCGCCAGATACATGCACGCAAAGGAAATCAGGCATTATGAGCGACAAAAAGCTTAAGCCACTTCCCAACTTTGCGACCGATGAGGAAGCCGAGAGCTTTGTCGATGAAACTGACTTGACGGACTTCGATCTGTCCGGGGGCAGGTCGCTCGTCCTTGAACGACAAGGCAAACACCGCTTTGAGATATACAAGGACCGCTCCGGCAGCTTCCATTTTCGTTTCGTCGCGGCGAGCGGCAAGGTGGTCTTCAACTCCGAAGCGTTCCGGACGAAGTCGGAAGTCCTCAAGGCGATCAAGTCCATTCGCGCCAACGCAGATGGCGCGACAATCTCGGACGCAACCCTAGCCGCCTGAACAGCTACGCGGGGCTATCACGCGCCGACGTGCTGAAATCTCACCCTGCCGTTCAGCGTCCGTAGCGCTTCTTGAGATGAGTGGTGAAATGGGCGGCGTTGAGCTTTTCGCCGGTGGCGCGCTCCAGAAGCTCCGGCGTCGACCAGCGCGAGGCTTGCGACCAGATGTTCTTGCGGCGCCAGTCGTTGACCGTCTCGAAATGGCCGCGGGCGATCTCCTCGTCGATCGCGGGATGCGCCTTGACGATTGCCGCCCATTGCTGTGCCGCCATCATCGCGCCCAGCGTGTAGGACGGGAAGTAGCCGAAGGCGGCGCCGGGCCAGTGGACGTCCTGCATCGGGCCGTCGGCCGGATTGTCGATGGTCGACAGGCCAAGATACTCGCGCATCTTGGCGTCCCACGCCTCGGGAAGGTCCGAGACAGCCAGGCTGCCGGCGATAAGCTCCTGCTCCAGCTCGTAGCGCAGGATGACGTGCAGCGGATAGGTCACCTCGTCTGCGTCGACGCGTATCAGGCCGCGCTCGACCCGATGGACGTGCGGCAGGATCTCGTCCAGCGACCAGCTCTCACCCAGGTGCTGCCCGACGAGCGGCAGGGCCCAGCGCCAGAAGGCGGGATTGCGGCCGAGCTGCTTTTCGACGAACAGGCTCTGGCTCTCGTGCACGGACATTCCGCGCGCCTTGCCCAGCGGCCAGTGCGACCAGGACTGGGGCAGGTTCTGTTCGTACATCGCGTGTCCGGTCTCATGCAGCACGCCCATCAGGGCGGACAGGAAATCCGATGTCTTGTAGCGCGTGGTGATGCGCACGTCGGTCGGCACGCCGCCGCAGAACGGATGGTGCGACACCGACAGGCTGCCGCGGGTGAGGTCGAACCCGGCCGCCGCCATCATGGCCAGCGCCAGTTCGCGCTGGCGCTCGACGGCATAGACGCCGGACAGCGGCCGCAGCGGCTTCCTCGCACGCCGCTCCTCCTGCACAGCAAGCGCTTCGGGAACGAAGTCCTTCAGGAACGCCTTGAGATCGGAGAAGACCGGAGTGATGTCGGCCGTCCGGTGCCCCGGGTCGAATTGCTCCATCAATGCGTCGTAGGGATCGAGCCCCAGCGCCTCGGAACGCAACGCCGCCTCCTCGCGGATCAGGGCAACCACCCCCTCCAGCGCCGGTTCGAAGCCGGCCCAGTCGTTCTTGGCCCGCAGGTCGCGCCACAGCTGCTCCGAGCGCAGCCGTGCCGCCATGAGCCGTTCGACGAACTCGGCGGGCAAGCAGGTCAGGTTGGTGTAGTGGCGGCGGAACTCGCCTAGCGCCGCCTTCTGCTCCTCGTTCAGGACCTCCCTCTCGGCGGCCGCGATCCAGTCGGCGATCTCGGGCGCAGTGGCCTGCCGGTGGTGCATGCCGGCAAGCGCAGACATCGCTTCGGCGCGCTTGGCACCACCGCCGACGGCCATGTGCGTCGCCTCGTCGGCGCCGAGTATGGCAAGCGCGTGTTCGAGCGCTTCGAGCTTGCGGCCGAGCTCATCGAGTTTTGCGAAGGACATAGCTTCTCCTCTGTCTCAAGTCGGCGGCGAGAGGATACCAAACCGGAGACGACCGCAAGGGCCCATCGCTCGTCTCGACAACATCCGGCATTCACTGAGGCTCGCCGTTTCCGGAGACGCAAAACGCCCCCGGATTGCTCCGGGAGCGCCTTGTTCGGGAGGTCGTGGAAAAGGTCAGCCGCGGCCCGAGTCACGGGCGATCTGGCTGTCCAGATTCGAGACCTCTGCCGTCAGCTGGTTGTACTGGGACGAAGAAACCACGCCGCGTCCTGCGGCGTCATTGAGGGCGGCGCGACGGATTGCTGCGTCCTCGCCGGTGAGAGCGCGTGCCTGCGCCGGAGTAACGAGCCTCATCTTCCGGTCTGCGGCGATGCGGGCGTCGTCGGAGTGCAGTTCGCCGAGGATCACGTTCACCGGATACATTCGCTGCAGCTGCGGCTGTCCCGAGATCGGCTTGGATGAATCACTCGAATCGCCCTCGCCGGCCATACCGTTTAAGGCACCGATGCCGGAACGGCTGATTTGGGAAGACGAAGCACCACTGGCGGGGTGGTGGTCGCGTGCGAAGGCTGAGGCCAGGGGAGTGGTAACGAGAACCGCGGCAAGCGCCGCCTTCAGGGTCAAAGAGCGCATTTTGCGTCTCCTGAATACGGGGGCGAGGTTCCGCCCCGCGATGGCAGCCCGTCAGGATCCGTCGCGTCGCGGTGGGAGGACACCGCCGGCGGTTCCCGGACTGCATGCGGAGTCTAGGTCCGCCCCCCGAGGCAAGGCCAATTAAGAAAAGATAATCTTCGCCCGATCCGGGCAGCCGCAATCCGGCTGCGGCCGCCGCAAAGCTGCCCCATATCGGGCAACCGCAGCGGGAACACGCAATCTTGATCTACCGCTCGGTGAGCTTGAGCTCGATGCGACGGTTCTTCGAGCGGGCATCGGGCGTGTCGGCGGCGTCGAGTGGCTGGAACTCTCCAAATCCTGCCGCGACGAGCCGGTTCGCGGGCACGCCGTTCTCGATCAGGAACTTGACCACCGACGTCGCGCGCGCCGACGACAGCTCCCAGTTGTCGCGATAGCGCCCGGTGCCCGACAGCTGGATGTTATCCGTATGGCCGTCGACACGCAGCACCCAGTTGATCTCCGGCGGGATCTCCTTCTGCAGCTCGATGATCGCGTCAGCGAGCTTCTTCATCTCGACCTTGCCGGCATCGTTGATCTGCTCCGATCCCGTCGGGAACAAGACCTCCGACTGGAACACGAAGCGGTCGCCGACGATGCGGATGTTCTCGCGGTCGGAGAGGATTTCGCGCAGGCGGCCGAAGAAGTCCGAACGGTAGCGGTTGAGCTCCTGCACGCGCTGGGCAAGGGCAACGTTCAGTCGACGCCCCAGGTCGGCGATCTTGGTATTGGATTCCTTGTCGCGGGCTTCCGAAGCGTTGAGGGCTTCCTCGAGCGCGCCGATCTGCTTGCGCAGCGCCGCGATCTGCTGGTTGAGCAGTTCGACCTGGCTGAGTGCCCGCTGGCTGACCTGCCGCTCATTGTCGAGTTCGCCCGACAACTCGCCGACGCGCGCCGTGGCGGCCTCGCCGGCGCCCGCCCCCTGCGACAGCAACTGCTCCAGGCGGCTCTTTTCGGCCTCGGCAGCCGAAAGCGAAGCCTGCAGGTTGGCCAGCGCGTCCTCGGTATCCTGCGAGTTCGACTTCTCAAGCGCCAGAAGCTGCGTCAGCTCGTTGATCTGCGAGTTGAGCCTGTTCAGAACTTCGTCCTTGCCGGAAATCTCGCGGCTGAGCAGGAATTGCGCCAGCACGAACACCGAGAGCAGGAACATGATGGCGAGCAACAGGGTCGACAGCGCGTCGACGAAGCCCGGCCAGTAGTCGATGCGGCGGTCGCCGCGCCGCCCGCGCGCCAACGCCACTTAGTGGACTCCCTCTTTCTTGAGGGCATCAGCGATCTTTTCGAGCGTGGTCCGCATCGCTTTCTGCTCGTCCGACTGGGCCTCGACCCAGTCGCGCATGATCTGCTGCTCGCTGCGCATGTTCTTGACGAGGCCGGAGATGCCGTCGGCAAGGTTGGCCATCGCGGCTGCGACGCGCGGGTTGGAGCCACCCTGCTCCTGGAGATGCCGCAGGCGCTCGGAGAGCACGCGAATCTCATCTGCCGAGCCGCTCTTGGCGTCAGCGACGACGATGTCTGAAGAAAGATCCGTGGCGGTGGACAGCCAGTTTTCGAGCTCGGTGTAGAAGCGGGTCTGCGCACGCCCGGCCTGGAGGTCGAGGAAGCCGAGGACCAGCGAGCCCGAAAGGCCGAAGAGCGAGGACGAAAACGCCGTGCCCATGCCCTGGAGTGGTGCCGCGAGCCCCGCCTTCAGCGCCTCGAGCACCGCTGCGGCATCGCCCGATCCGGGATCGAGGGACTGGATGGTGTCGCCGATGGAGCCGATGGTCTGCAGCAAGCCCCAGAACGTGCCGAGCAGTCCGAGGAAGACCAGCAGGCCGACGAGATAGCGCGAGACGTCCCGCGTCTCGTCGAGGCGGTTGGCGATGGAATCGAGCATGGTGCGCATCGAACTCGCCGAAAAGGCCATCGACGAGGAGCGGCTGAGCATCGCCTTCATCGGCGCGAGCAGAACGGGCTCCGTGACCTCGGAGCCGGCCCGGAAGGAATTGACCCAGCGCACTTCGCGGAACAGCCGCCCGACCTGGACGAAGGCCAGCCCGATGCCGATGACGAGCACGCCGAGGATGAGGCCGTTGAGACCGGGATTGGTCGAGAAGGCGTGGGTGATCTGGCGGGTCAGGATCGCAGCGATGAACGCCACGATCGCGAGGAACACGATCATCGTCAGCAGGAACACCTGCGGACTGGAAAGGCGGTGCGGGTCGTAGCTGAGGACATCCGAGCCCCTGCCCGCCCCGAGTGATTTCAAGAATGCCATCGGTGCCCCGGTTTCCAGTTCCCCATGTTCAGGGCGCCGCGCCTCCACCGGAGGCGCCAGAGGCGCTCTAAAACCAAGAGTTCGCGCATCGCGCTGCCCAAGCCGACCCCGGCATCGGTGCGATGCGTTATTGGACCACGACTGTAAGCGGAAATGTGACGAAAATGAAAGGCGCTTGCGCGTCGCGCCTGAGGATAGCCGCCTGTCAGAGACGGGCGACAACCAGAAGATCGATCATGGCCGCGACATGCAGGCCGGCCCCGGTGATCACGAAGCAGTGCCAGACAGCACTCTGGAAGCGCAACTGGTGGCGGGCATAGAACATCACGCCGCAGGAATAGACGATGCCGCCCGCGATCAGCAGCCACAGCGTCGCGGAAGGAAGTGCGGCGACCAGCGGCCGCGCGATGACGATGCCGCTCCAGCCGAGCGCCAGGTAGAACACGAGCGCGAGGCGGTCGAACCGGCCGGGCAGGAAGAGCTTTATCGTCATGCCGGCCAGGGCGGCGGTCCACACGACGCCGGCCATCAGGCCGGCAGTGGCGCGGTCGGGCAACTGTGCCAGGAATGGCGTGTAGGTGGCCGCGATCAGCAGATAGATGCCGGCGTGATCGAAACGGCGCAGCATCCATTTGGCCGGCGAAACCGGCCACAGATTGTAGGCCAGCGAGACCGACAGCGAGGTGAGCAACGCGACCACGAAGAACACGGCGGCGATGTACTCGCCGGCTGCCGTGTGGAACGCGGAGATCGAGAGCAGCGCCGAACCGGCCGCGATGGCCAGCACGATGCCGACGACATGGACAACCCCGTCGGCGATGAGTTCGGCACGCGAAAGGGCGAAGCGCCCGATGAAGGGCGCGGACGTCTCAGTCTTGCGGAAATGCTCCGTCATCGCTCGTCCCTGCGCCTGAGACAAATATGGTCGGGCGCAGGCGGGGTACGCAAGGTACCAAAAAGGGCGAGCCGATCAGCGCGGAGTGACAGGCTTCTTCAGCGTCTTGAGCAGAGCCTTGTGGATCAGCTCGTTGCCGGCGACGATCGAGCCGCCCTCGAGCATGTCCTGGCCACCCTTGCCGTCGGAGACGAAGCCACCGGCTTCGCGCACCAGGAGGATGCCGGCAGCGACGTCCCACGGGGAAAGCGCGGTTTCCCAGAAGCCGTCCATGCGGCCGGCGGCGACGTAGGCGAGGTCGAGTGCGGCCGAGCCAAGGCGGCGGACGCCTGCGACTTCGCCCATGACGTTGCGCAGTTCGAGCAGGAAGTTGCCATGGTGGCCGCGACCGAGATGCGGCACGCCGCAACCGATGACGGCATCCACGAGCTTCGTGCGGCCGGAGACGCGCAGGCGGCGGTCATTGAGGAAGGTCCCGCCACCACGCTCGGAGGTATAGAGCTCGTCCATCGCCGGGTTGTAGACTACCGCGGCGACGATCTGGCCCTGGCGTTCCAGTGCGATCGAGATCGAGAACACCGGGATGCCGTGCAGGAAGTTGGTGGTGCCGTCGAGCGGGTCGACGATCCAGCGGTGCTGGCTGTCTTCGCCCTCCACGGCGCCGCGCTCTTCCATCAGGAAGCCGTAGCCTGGCCGCGCCTTGGACAGTTCCGCGAAGATGATGTCCTCGGCCTTGCGGTCGGCCTGGGAGACGTAGTCGCCCGGGCCCTTCAGCGAGACCTGCAGGTTCTGCACCTCGCCGAAGTCGCGCGCCAGCGACCGGCCAGCCTTCATCGCGGCCTGCACCATGACATTGATGATCGCCGAACGCGCCATTCTCTAGACCCTCAGCTATACAGAAATCAGTCCGCGCGGCGGACGTAGGTGATCTCGTTGGTGTCGACGATGATGCGCTCGCCCGACGAGATGAACGGCGGAACCAGAACGCGGACGCCATTTTCGAGCACGGCCGGCTTGTAGGACGAAGCAGCCGTCTGGCCCTTCACGACCGGATCGGCCTCGGTGATCGTCAGCGTGACCTGATCCGGAAGCGCGATGCCGATCGGACGCTCTTCGTAGAGTTCGACGGTAACCATCATGCCGTCCTGCAGGAAGGCAGCGCGATCGCCGACAAAGTCCTTGAGCAGTTCGAGCTGTTCGTAGCTCTCGGTGTCCATGAACACCAGCGCATCGCCCTGCTCGTAGAGGAACGAGAAGTCCTTCTGCTCGAGGCGGACCTTTTCCACCGTCTCGGCGGAACGGAAGCGCTCGTTGAGCTTGGTGCCGTTGATGAGGTTCTTGAGTTCGACCTGGTTGTAGGCACCGCCCTTGCCGGGCTTCACCGCATTGGTCTTGACTGCCACCCACAGGCCGCCGTCATGCTCAATGACGTTACCGGGACGGATTTCGTTGCCGTTAATCTTGGCCATGTTTCGATTCCGGAAGAGAGGTTTGCGCCGGAAGGGGCGCCATCGGCGCTCCCAAGACCACAAAATGCCGTTTGAGGCAAGAGAAGTCGCGTTTCTCGCGACTTCAGCGAATGCGGTTGGCCCTCTCCAGCGCCTTCTTCATCTCTTCGTCGGTGAGCCCGCGCAGGAAGTCGTCCATCTCCGGATCGGTGAGCCCGGCGCGGCGCGCGCTGATGTACCAGGCGCCGGCCAGGATCGGATCGGGATCGACGCCGATGCCGCCCATGTAGAACTTGGCCAGACGGTTGCGGGCAGCCACGTTGCCGCCATCGGCGGCGAGCTTCATCCAGCCGAAGGCGGACTTCAGGTCGCGGTCGCCGCCGCGGCCGCTGGCCATCCAGAGCGACAGGTCGAACTGCGCCGTATCGTAGTTCTGCCGCGCCGCCTGGACGAGCAGGAGCCGGGCCCGGTGATCGTCGCGCAACCTGCCGCCGACCCCGTTGGCATAGATCTGGGCCATCGCATATTGAGCGTCGGCGAGACCGGTCGTAGCCGCGCGCTCATAATAGGGAACCGCCTTGACCAGCCCCTTCTCGCCAGGCTCGCGCTTGACCAGCATCTGGGCGTAGTTGAACTGGGCGAAGCGGTTGCCGGCTTCGGCCGCCGACTGCATCAGCGCCGTGGCGGCTTGGTCATCACGGGTGACGTATTTTCCGTCGAGCAGCATCAGCGCGTATTGGAACTGCGCCTCGGGCACGCCCTGCTCGGCGGCGCGCTGGTACCACTTGGCTGCGTCGGCATCGTTGCGCGCCACGCCAAGGCCGCGCGACAGGATCTCGGCAATGAGAGTTTGCGCCGCCGCGTCCCCGGCCTCGGCCCGCGGGAGGGCCAGATTGTAGGCCGTCTTGTAGAGCCCGCGCTGGAAAGCGCCGTAGGGCTCGTCGGTGTGCTTGCCGCCGAAGCGGTTGGGGTCGATGCCGTCTGACGGCTTCGCGGACGGATTTGCGCCGAGATCGGGCGAGGATGCGGGCGTGGGCTGCGCGGGCGGTGCCGCCGCGGGCGCTGGCGTAGCCCCCGCCGGCGGAGGTCCGAAGCGGCTCGGGTCGATGGTCTCGGTGGACTCGCCGAGCAAAGGCACCGCACCGGCATCGCTGGGCGTCAGCGGCCCGCTCTCCATGGCCGCCGCGGGGTGCAGCCCGAAGCCCAGGCACAGCACTGCGGAGAGAAGGGCCGGACGACGCATCATTCTTCCCCGAAACGCGGCGCCACCTCGTCGAGCAGCGCATTTGCGGCGGCGACCGCCTCGCGCGGGTCGACGCCATCGCCGAATACAGCCGCGGAGAGCGCCACGAACTCGGCGCCGGTCGCTGCCACCGCCTCGACGGAGGCGATGTCAGAGCCCGCCATGACGATGCAGGGAATCTCGATCATTTCGGCCCACCACTCGCCGAGCGAGAGGTTGCGCGGATGCGGCTCGGGCTTGGTGTCGTAGCCGAACCGGCCGAAGAAGATGTAGTCGGGGCGTTCCTCACCCAGTTCGAGCGCATCGTCGCGCGTCTTGGCGCCGCCGGTACCGACCATCATGCGGCCCTGATGGCGCTCGATGGCTTCCGCGAGTTCTTCCTTGCCGCCCTCGACATGGATGCCGTCGGCATGGATGCGGCCGGCGACACGGGTATCGCCAGCGACCACCACAGCCACACCGGCCTCCTGCGCCTTGGCAGCCACCTTTTCGGCGAACGCCTGGAACGACGCGGCGTCGACGCCTTCGTCCGGCAGGATGAGCGAAGCGACGTCGCCTCCGGCGAGTGCAGCCTCGACCCGGGCGACCTCGACCGTGGGCGGCGCGATCAGCACGATGCGGCAGCGATTGGGCGGCGTGTTTGCGTTCATCTTCCTCGATCCGGATGCCTGTCGCCTATGCAAGGCGATCATGTTTGCAATGGGGCATAGAACAAAGTGCCGCCCTTGAACAGGATGCCGGGCCTCGCGCAAGCGCATGAAAAGATTGGCGCAGCACTCGCCAAGCCACCACGATCCGGCTATCCCTGGCGAAAAGGCACCCCATGACGGCTCTTCTCCTCGACCCGTGGTTCTACGCAGCGGCGGTGCCGGCGGTGATCCTCGTCGGCCTCTCCAAGGGAGGCTTCGGCGGGGCGGTCGGATTTGTCGGCGTGCCGCTCATGGCGCTGGTCATCTCGCCGGTGCAGGCGGCGGCGATCCTGCTGCCGATTCTCATATTGATGGACCTCGTCTCGTTGTGGACCTGGCGCGGGGTCTACGACCGCTCGATCCTGTGGCAGATGCTGCCCGGCTCCGTGGCCGGCATCGCCGTCGGATGGCTGCTAGCCTCTGTGGTGACGGCCGACATGGTGCGCTTCATCGTCGGCGCCATCGCCATCATCTTCGTCCTGCGCTGGATCTACACCAGCCTCCGCCACGGCGCCGAACACCAGGAAAAGCCGAACCGGGTCGCCGCCGCCTTCTGGGGCTCGATCGCCGGCTTCACCAGCTTCGTCGCCCATGTCGGCGGCCCGCCCTTCCAGGTCTACACCCTGCCGCTGCGCCTCGACCCCAAGGTCCTGACAGGGACGAGCGTGATCTTCTTTGCCGTGACCAACGCCATCAAGCTGATCCCCTATTTCGCGCTCGGCCAGTTCGACACCGCCAACCTGACGGCGTCCCTGGCGCTGATGCCGCTCGCGCCGCTGGCCACGCTGGCCGGCGCATGGCTGGTGAGAAGGATGCGGCCGGAGATATTCTACCCCTTCACCTACGCCACCGTGGCGCTGGTCGCCGTGAAGCTGCTTTACGATGGGATACGCGACTTTATGTGAGGATGACCCTCCGGAACCGGTGGCCTAGGGTCGGGACGACAAGGGAGAGACGCCATGGGCAAATACGAGGACAACCTCGAAAAGAACCCCGCCAACCATCAGCCTCTTACGCCGCTGAGCTTTCTCGAACGCGCGGCCAAGGCCTTTCCCGACCATGTGGCGGTGATCCACGGCGGCCAGCGGCTCGCCTACCGGGACCTGTGGAAACGGTCGCTGAAGCTGGCCTCGGCGCTTGCCGCCGAAGGCATCGGCAAGGGCGACACGGTGACGGTCATGCTCTCCAACACCCCGCCGATGCTCGAAGCCCATTTCGGCGTGCCGATGACCAAGGCGGTGCTGCATTCGCTCAACACGCGTCTCGACGCGGCAATCATCGCCTTCCAGCTCGACCATGCCGAGACGAAGCTCCTGATCGTCGACCGTGAATTCTCCGGCGTGGTCAAGGAGGCGCTGGCGCTGGCCAAGGTCAAGCCGCTCGTCATCGATTACGACGACCCCGAATATCCCGAAGACGCGCCCTACCCCAAGGGCGAACGCATCGGCAGCCTCGACTACGAGGCCTTCGTCGCATCGGGCGACGACGGCTACGCCTGGTCGATGCCGGACGACGAGTGGGATGCGATCTCGCTCAACTACACGTCCGGAACGACCGGCAATCCCAAGGGCGTGGTCTACCATCATCGCGGCGCGGCGTTGATGGCCTACACCAACACGATCCATGCCGGCATGGCCAAGCACGCCGTCTATCTCTGGACGCTGCCGATGTTTCATTGCAACGGTTGGTGCTTCCCCTGGACGCTGGCCGTGCAGGCCGGCACCCATGTCTGCCTGCGCTGGGTCCGCGCCAGGCAGATGTACGATGCCATCGCCGACCACGGGGTCACCCATCTCTGCGGTGCGCCGATCGTCATGTCGTTGCTGATCAACGCCAGGGACGAGGACAAGCGGGAGTTTCCGCAGACGGTGACCTTCAACACCGCAGCAGCCCCGCCGCCCGAGGCGGTGCTGTCGGGCATGGCGGACGCAGGCTTCTCCGTCACCCATCTCTACGGCCTCACCGAGACCTATGGGCCGGCGGTGGTCAACGAATGGCACTCGGAGTGGGATGGGCTCGACAAGGGCGCACGCACCTCGAAGAAGGCACGGCAGGGCGTCCGCTACGCAGCACTCGAGGACCTCACCGTGATGGATCCCGAGACGATGGTGAAGACGCCCGCGGACGGCGAGACTCTGGGCGAGGTCATGTTCCGCGGCAATATTGTCATGAAGGGCTATCTCAAGAACAAGAAGGCCACCGACGAGGCCTTCGCCGGCGGCTGGTTCCATTCGGGCGACCTCGGCGTGATGCATCCTGACGGCTACATCCAGCTCAAGGACCGCTCCAAGGACATCATCATCTCAGGCGGCGAGAACATCTCGTCGATCGAGGTCGAGGACGCGCTCTACAAGCACCCGGCCGTCGCCTCCTGCGGCGTGGTCGCGCGCGCCGACGACAAATGGGGCGAAGTGCCCGTGGCCTATGTCGAGCTCAAGCCGGGCAAGGAAGCGACCGAGGCCGAGATCATCGAGCACTGCCGCAACCTGCTCGCCCGCTTCAAGGTGCCGAAGGCCGTGGTCTTCGCCGAGATTCCAAAAACCTCAACCGGCAAGATCCAGAAATTCCGCCTGCGCGACATGGCCAAGGGATGACCGAGAGGCGGCGCCCCCGAAGGCGCCGCGTTGATCTCAGGCGGTAGCGGTGGCTGCCGGTCGCAGCCCGTCGAAGGCGGCCCACAGGCCGAGACCGAACACGGCTGCCATCGCCGCGAGGATCGGCATGTCGGATAGGGTCGGTTTGAACACCATGTCGGCAACGATGACCAGCATCACGGCGTAGTCGAACCGCGCCACCTTGAGGATGCGGCGGCCCTGCTCGAGGGCAGCAGGCGTGACGCCGTCCTTGGCTATCATCGCTGCCATGCGATCGCCCGTCGGCTGGAAGATGAGCGTGCCGACCAGGAAGGTCGTCGCATAGCCGGCCAGCCCGATGATGATCCACAGTTCGCCGAAGCCGACCCAGAACCAGCACATGACGAGACCGAGGATGAGCGTGGCCAGCGATGCCGGCACGAACAACTTGTTGCCCAGTTCGCCGATCGCCCGCATGGCCTGCAGCATGCCTTCGACATTGCCGGCACGGTCTGCGCGAAAGGCCACGAGCATGAGAGCAAAACCTCCGCCGGCCCAGGCCACCGCGGCGACGACATGCAGGAACTTGACGAGAGAATAGACGTCCATTTCCGAACCTTTCATCCGAGTTGTCGAAGTCGCGATGGGATTTCAGCAGCGACTACACTTCAGCTACGGTCATTTGCACCGGTGTTGTTTCGACCTTATGCCGGCAACGACCACGGGATGTTTCGGCGGAGACCGCCGCACGTATCGTTCGTCGCCAGCTGTAGCCACATGACTGCCGACCGGCCGCCGAGCACGCTGGAGTAGCTGTACGATACAGATCCGCGCCATTAGCCGGAATGATGTGAGCGCTCCCGGAAAACTCCGGAAATTCCACCCGTCAGCCATGGTGACAGGCAAGTGGGGAACGTAACAGCGGGCCTTGAAACGACGGCGTGACCACATGCGCCTCCAGGATCTGGCATCGACCGGCCGCCGGGTTTCAACTGTATCGAGACATCAGGCATGTCGGGCGTCCGCGCGGCATGAGCCTGAAACAGACAAAGCGCATGTGCGCCGTCGGCCGCCTGCGCGGCCTGCACGTCAACAACCCATTCCCTGCGGGGGGGGAGAGGCATCGGAGAACAGCATGCAAGGGGTCGCACGGAATTTCTTCACGCTCGCCATCGTCTATGCCATCGCCGGGATGGCGCTCGGCCTGCACATGTCGATCAGCCAGGACCACAGCCAGATGCCCGTTCACGCCCATACCATGGTGGCGGGCTGGCTGATGTCGGCGGTGTTCGCCTTCTTCTATCACCTGTTCCCGCTCGCGCGGGAGCGCGTGCTCGCCAAGGTCCATTTCTGGCTGACCGCTGTCAGCGGCATCGGGCTGCTCGTCGGATTATTCTTCCTGCTCGGCGGCAACGCCGCGGTCGAGCCAGTGGTCGCGATATCGTCGATGGGATTCTACGCAGCGATGTTCCTGTTCGTGTTCATCGCCTTGCCGGTCGTATGGAAGTCCTGATGGTCGGCGCGATGGCAACAATCTTAGGCAACTGTTCCGTCTCGGGACAGTCGCACGACCAATCGGCGCAGCCTTAAGCCTCCATTAAGCATTACGGGCGTTTACTGTGGGTATCCAGTGATCTGGATTCTTACCGAGTGGTTGGAGCCACTTTGTTTGACGCCTCCCTGTTAAACTCCTGAGAGCCGCGCACTTTCCGCGGCTCTTTTTTTTCGCGCGTCGAAACCGGGGATCGCCTTCCAGAAGCAGCCGGCAGCGGCGCGTTAACCCTTTGTTAAACATGAGCTTGCGTTCAGCCGACTGGAGGCGCATTTTCAGACGGCTTAGCGTATAGGGATCGGCACGCGCAGAATTCGTCGGAAAAAGACGGGCACGACGCGAACCAGGGATGCAAGGTACCGATGATGAACGAGCCTTCGAAGGAAAGCGCGAACACGATCAAACTCGCCGAAAGGCGGGTGTTTTCGCCATCCTTCAAGCCCCTCTACAATGAGGGCATGGGGCTGGTCGAACAGGCTGCCGAGTATCTCGACGGCGCTGGCCGGGTCGAAGCCAAGAAGCTGTCACGCCTTGCCGCAACGCTCTACGCCGCCGAATCGATGCGTCTTACCACCAGGCTGATGCAGATCGCCTCGTGGCTGCTGCTGCAGCGGGCCGCCAATTCCGGCGAAATGACGCGCGACCAGGTCGCCGCCGAAAAGGCCAAGGTCAGGCTCGACACCGCCTCGGCGCATGACGAAGCCGCCGGCTGGAACGAACTGCCCTCCGCATTCGTCGATCTCGTGCGCCGCTCTCTGAGGCTCCAGGCGCTGGTTCGCCGCATGGACGAGGAGATCTACGGCAACGGCGCCACCGTGCTGCCTGTCCAGGCGATGCGCCGCAGCAGCAATCCGGTTTCCGACCAGATCAACCTGCTCAACACCGCCTTCGCCCGGAACTAAGCGACGGGCCTCACCGGATTTCGTTTCCGGTTTGTTCACAATTCTCTGGCGTCTTGCCTCCGTGGAGATAGAGTTCGCGGATGAAAGAGACGATTCGAATCATAGGTATCGACCCGGGGCTTCAGCGCACCGGCTGGGGCATCATCGAATCGCTCGGCAATTCGTTGCGTTTCGTCGCCTCCGGCACCGTGCGTTCCGATAGCAAGGCGTCGCTCGCCAGCCGGCTGTGCCAGTTGCATGACGGGCTGGCCAACGTGATCCATCGCGAGATGCCGCACGAGGCAGCAGTGGAGGCGACCTTCGTCAACAAGGACGCGACCGCCACGCTCAAGCTCGGCCAGGCGCGCGGCATTGCCATGCTGGTGCCTGCCCGCGCCGGCCTCGTGGTCGCCGAATACTCGCCCAATGCCGTCAAGAAAACCGTCATCGGCGTCGGCCACGGCGACAAGAAGCAGATCGCCATGATGGTCAAGGTGCTGTTGCCCAAGGCCGGCTTCGACACCGCCGACGCCGCCGACGCGCTGGCGATTGCCATATGCCATGCCCACCACCGCCAGAGCCCGGCCCACCGGTTGGCCCAACTGGCAGCCGCCGCCCAGGCCTGATGTTCTTGACTTGTTCTCATGCGGCGGGTAAGTAATACCTGTGAGGTATTACCATGCGCGTGACCACAAAAGGCCAGGTGACCATCCCCAAGGAGATCCGCGACCGGCTGGGCATCGAGCCCGGTTCGGAGGTGGAGTTTGTCGTCTCCGGCGACGTCGTCACGCTGGTAGCGCTCGAGGACGACGAGGCGCGACGGCGCCGGGCACAAGCCATAAATGCCTGGGCCGACAAGGTGGCCGGGACGATCGACCTCGGCGGCATGACGACGGACGAATACATGGAGTGGCTGAGGGGGCCGCGCGATGACCTCGGTCCTCGTTGATTCCAACATCTTCCTGGACATGTTCCAGGGCGGTCCGGCGAGCCACTGGTCGCGAGGCAACCTCGTCAGGGAAGGAAGCGCCGGGGCGCTGGTCGTCAATCCGGTCATCTGGTCGGAGATATCGGTACGGTTTCCGACAGAAGCAGATCTTGCGCTATCGCTGGCAGGCCTGACCGTCCACAAGGCGCAGATCCCATTTGAGGCGGCCTTCGCCGCCGGTAAGGCGCATCTGGCATATCGCCAGAATGGCGGAACCCGCGAGCGCACCCTGCCCGATTTCCTCATCGGTGCGCATGCACAGGTGGCGGGACATCGGCTGCTGACGCGCGACGCCACGCGCTATCGCAGCTATTTCCCCGTCCTCGACATCATCGCACCAGATACCCATCCATGACGGGACGCAGCATATGATCGGCAAGTTGAAGGGCACCGTCGACGAGATCGGCGAGGACTATTGCGTGCTCGACGTGCATGGCGTCGGCTACGTCGCCTATTGCTCGGCCCGCACGCTGGCCTCGCTGTCCGGCCCCGGCGAGGCGGCGGTGCTTCATATCGAGACCTATGTGCGCGAGGACATGATCCGCCTCTACGGCTTCCAATCGGAGCTCGAGCGCGAATGGTTCCGCCTGCTGCAGAACAACGTCCAGGGCGTCGGCGCCAAGGTGGCGCTGGCGGTGCTGTCGACGCTGGCACCGGCCGATCTCGCCAATGCGATCGCGCTGCGCGACATCGCCATGGTCAGCCGCGCGCCGGGCGTCGGCAAGAAGGTCGCCGAACGCATCGTCACCGAGCTCAAGAACAAGGCGCCCGCCTATGCGGGCTCCGCCTCCGGAACCATCGGGCTCAAGCAGGAACTGGGCGAAGGCGTGGCCCCTGCCCCGGTAGCCGACGCCGTCTCGGCACTGGTCAATCTCGGCTATTCGCGCGACATCGCGGCCAACGCAGTGGCGGCCGCGATGAAGACAGCGGGTGAGGACGCCGATTCCTCCAAGCTGATCCGCTTCGGTCTGAAGGAGTTGGCGCGGTGATTGCCTTGCTTGGCGTCAAGCTTCTTACTATTTTCGACAGGTAAGAAATCTTCGGAAGGGTAAGACATGGGCGCGTATACGACCATGACATCCAAGGGCCAGTTGACCATCCCAAAGGACGTGCGCGACGAACTCGCGCTGACCCCCGGCACGAAGTTCTTCGTCACGGTTCGGGATGGCGAGGTCGTTGCACTGCCAAAGAACAGGCGGATCAGCGATCTCGCGGGCTTTCTGGGAACGCCCCCAAAGGGCGCCGGCGCGTCGCTCGAAGACCTTGATGAGGCGATTGGCGAAGCTGTGTTCGATGATGATACGCGTATTGTTCGCGACTGGAACGCCGAACATGAGCCAAAGACATGAAGGCCGTCGATACGAACGTCCTGCTGCGCTTCGTTCTGCGCGACGACGAACGGCAGTTTGAAAAGGCAGCTGCCTTCTTCGCTACCCGGACTGCGGACGACCCGGCATTTGTCAGCCTGATCGTACTTGCGGAGCTCTCCTGGGCTCTGCGGCAGCGTTACGGCTTCGACAGGAGCAGGACACGCGCCTTGATCGAAGCGCTTCTGGAAACCGCCGAGCTTGTTTTCGAAGACGAGGCTTCGCTCTCGCAAATGATGGCCCAGGCCGAGCGGGGCGACATCGCCGACCACCTGATCTCCTATTCGGCACGGCGTGCCGGCTGCTCGACGACGGTTACGTTCGATCGCGACGCCGTCAAGGCCGTGTCTGGCATGGAACTCCTCGCATGAAGCGGCTGGCACGCCCTGACGCCACCGCATCCATCATAGAAAGTGCAAGTACTTGACTGCCGACAACCGCCTCATCACTCCCGAAAAGCGCGGCGAGGACGCCGACAACAGCCTGCGTCCGCAGACGCTCGACGATTTTGTCGGCCAGGCGGCGGCGCGCGCCAATCTCAAGATCTTCATCGAGGCAGCCAAGCAGCGCGGCGAGGCGCTCGACCACGTGCTGTTCGTCGGCCCGCCCGGCCTCGGCAAGACGACGCTCGCCCAGATCATGGCGCGCGAACTCGGCGTCAATTTCCGCTCGACCTCCGGTCCGGTCATCGCCAAGGCCGGCGATCTTGCAGCGCTTCTCACCAATCTCGAGGAACGCGATGTGCTGTTCATCGATGAGATCCACCGGCTCAACCCGGCGGTCGAGGAGATCCTTTATCCGGCGATGGAGGACTACCAGCTCGACCTGATCATCGGTGAAGGGCCCGCCGCGCGCTCGGTCAAGATCGACCTCGCCAAGTTCACGCTTGTCGCCGCGACCACGCGCCTCGGCCTGCTGACCAACCCGTTGCGCGACCGCTTCGGCATCCCGACCCGCCTCAACTTCTACACGGTCGAGGAACTGGAACTGATCGTCCGCCGCGGCGCCCGCATCCTCGGCATGCCGCTGGCCGACGACGGCGCCATCGAGATCGCCCGCCGCGCCCGCGGCACGCCGCGCATCGCCGGCCGCCTGCTGCGGCGGGTGCGCGATTTCGCTGCCGTCGCAGGTTCCGGCCCGGTCGACCGCCGCATCGCCGACGAAGCGCTGTCGCGGCTAGAGGTGGATTCGCTCGGCCTCGACCAGCTCGACCGCCGCTATCTCTCGATGATCGCCATGAACTTCGGCGGCGGCCCCGTGGGCATCGAGACCATTGCCGCCGGTCTTTCCGAGCCGCGCGACGCCATCGAGGACATCATCGAGCCCTATCTGATCCAACAGGGTTTCATCCAGCGCACGCCGCGCGGTCGCATGCTGACGGCCAACGCCTGGAAGCACCTCGGACTGGAGGCGCCACGGGAGGTCGCCCAGGCGCAGATCAATCTGTTCCAGGAAGAGGATTGACCATGCTCGGCTATCGTCCCGGACTGATAGCCGACATCGTCAGGCTGCACGCCGAATACTACGCTCGCGCGTGGGGGTTCGGACTGCCCTTCGAAGCCAAGGTTGCCGGCGAACTGTCGGCCTTCCTGCGCGACTTCCGGCCTGGGCTGGACTTCTTCGCGGCCGAACATGACGCCGACGGTGCCCTACTCGGAACCATCAGTCTGGAGGCGCCGGTCGCGTCCGAGCCACTGGCGCACCTGCGCTGGTTCATCACCAGCGACAAGGCTCGCGGCACCGGGCTTGGTCGCCGACTGATGGGCGCGGCGATCGAGCATGTCGACACCAGGAACTTCCCGGGCGTCTATCTCACGACCTTCGCCGGGCTCAATCCCGCCCGCCATCTCTATGAGTCGTTCGGATTTGCGCTTGTGGCGGAGGAAGAGCGGGACCAGTGGTCGGGCGGCGTGAGGGAGCAGCGTTTCGAGCGCCACCGCTCGGACACGAAGGTTTGATCAGCCGCGGCGGCTTAGCGAAACGCCTCCTGTCCACGGCCCCAAGCAACCTGACATCGTCTTGCTCGGCGGCTTGCCAACGCCAGCTTCACCACCCCGTCAGGTCTTGAACATCGCAGCCATTGCTGCCATCGGGTTCTGGGACCAGGAACAACTGGTGCCTGAAAGGCTGGAAAAGGGACCGCCATGGCCGATCATGACGAACGCGATGTGCTGGCTGCCGGGCTTTCCGGCGCATTGACGCCGTTCGGCCACAGGCTGATGGCGCGGGTCTATTATGCCGACACCGACTTCTCCGGCGTCGTCTACCATGCGCGTTACCTCGAGTTCTTCGAGCGGGGCCGCTCCGACTTCCTGCGTCTCGCCGGCGTACATCACACCGAGCTGCATGACGGCAAGCACGGCGAGAAGATCGTCTGGGTGGTGCGCCGCATGGAGATCGACTTCCGCGGTTCGGCGCGGATAGACGACGTGCTGACCATCGACACACGCACCGATGATATCTCGGGAGCGCGGATCTACATGGCCCAGCAGCTCAAGCGCGGCGACGAGGTGCTGGTCGAGGCCCGGGTCGAAGCCGCGATCGTCGGTGAGAACGGCAGGCCACGCCGCTTCCCGAAGGAGTGGATTGCGGCGTTCATGCCGGGCCGGTGTGACCGCGCGCGCAGCAGCCGAATCGGCTCCTGCGACAACAGGTGACCAAGAGTCAACCGCTGGCGCCGCATCTCCTAACTCATCCTTAACCATAACGGTCCATTAAGGGACAGGTGAAAGTCGTAAGGATTCCGAGCGGCCTTCCTTTCACCAAATTTCGCCCCGAAAAGGCCGCTAAAGGCGCATTTTGGGGCACTTCCGGAAGCTTCGCGCGAACGGACCACATGGGATCATGCGCATGGGCTAGCCGAAAGCCAGGCCCGGAACTGTTAAGGACTGTTTCAATGGAAAACCTACCTCTCGCCCAGACCGGCGCAGAATTGTCGATCTGGGCCCTGTTCTGGCAGGCCGGCTGGGTAGTCAAGCTGGTGATGCTGGGCCTGCTCGGCGCATCGATCTGGACCTGGGCGATCGTGGTCGACAAGTTGGTCGCCTACAACCGCATGCGCGCGGCGCTGAACCGGTTCGAGCAGATATTCTGGTCGGGCCAGTCGCTCGAGGAGCTGTACCGTACCCTCTCCGACCGCAAGACCACCGGCATGAGCGCGATCTTCGTCGCCGCCATGAAGGAATGGAAGAAGAGCTTCGAGAAGGGCGCCAAGTCGCCGCTCGGCCTGCAGACCCGCATTGACAAGGCGATGGACCTGGCCCTGACCCGCGAGATGGAGCGCCTGGAAGGGCGCCTCGGCTTCCTCGCCACGATCGGCTCGGCAGCGCCCTTCATCGGCCTGTTCGGCACGGTCGTCGGCATCATGACCTCGTTCCAGGCGATCGCCGGCTCGAAGTCGACGAACCTCGCGGTCGTGGCCCCCGGCATCGCCGAGGCGCTGCTCGCGACGGCCATCGGCCTGCTCGCCGCCATCCCCGCCGTCATCGCCTACAACAAGCTGTCATCCGACGCCGGCAAGATCGCAGTCCGGATGGAGGGCTTCGCGGACGAGTTCTCCGCCATACTCTCGCGCCAAATCGATGAAAAAGTCGCGCAGCGGGCCTGAGGAGTAGACCATGGGAATGTCAGTCAGCGCGGGCGGTTCAGGCCGAGGCTCACGCGGCCACCGGCGGCGCGGCCGCCACCACGGCCTGATGTCGGAAATCAACGTCACGCCCTTCGTGGACGTGATGCTGGTGCTGCTCATCATCTTCATGGTCGCAGCCCCGCTGCTCACCGTCGGCGTGCCGATCGATCTGCCGGAGACGCAGGCCAAGGCGATGAATTCGGAGACCCAGCCGATCACCGTCTCGGTCAACGACCAGGGCCAGATCTATCTCCAGGAAACCGAAATCCCGATCGACGAGGTCGTCGCCAAGCTCGAGGCCATCTCCAAGACCGGCTACGAGGAGCGCATCTATGTGCGCGGCGACAAGACCGCCGACTACGGCACGGTGATGAAGGTCATGGCGCGCATCTCCGCCGCCGGCTTCCGCAATCTCGGCCTCGTCACCCTTCAGGAACAGGACCAGTAGTCCGCCAAAATGAAGACCGGCATTACAACATCGGTGATCATGCATGCGGCGGTGCTGGGCTTCGGCCTGTTCTCGCTGTCCGCGCCCAGTGCCCTCGAGGTCGCCGACGTCGAGGCGCTGCCGGTCGACATCGTGCCGGTGGAATCGATCACCCAGATCCAGAAGGGCGACAAGAAGGCGCCTGCCAGCGAGAAGCCGGCGCCAACGCCGACCAAGCGGCCCGACATCGTCGCCGACGCGCAGAACGTCGGCGACAACCAGATCGACACTGACAAGCCGCCGACGCCCGAACCGACCAAGAAGCAGGTGGAAGCCGCGGGAGCCCCGCCGCCCTCGCCCAAGCCCGAACCCAAGCCGGCGGACCAGCCCAAGCCCGAACCGGTGAAGCAGGCCGAGGCCAAGCCGACGCCGGTGCCCGCCACCGAGGTCACGCCCGAGCCGCAGCCGAAGCAGGACGTCAAGCCCGACCCGGTCGCCGAAGCAATTGTCTCCGACCAGGCGGAAGCCGAGGCCGTCAAGCTGCCTGAGAACGCGCCTGCCCCTGAATCCAAGCCCAAGCCGCCACAGGCGCAGACGGCGAAGACGCCGGAGCGCAAGCAGGAAGACAAGCAGACGCAGCAGGCGGCGGCCAAGCCGAAATCCGAGGAGAAGGAGTTCAACGCCGACGAAGTCGCGGCCCTTCTCAACAAGGAGAAGCCCTCGGGCGGCGGCGCCAAGCGCTCGACCGAACAGGCGGCGCTCGGTGGCAAGAAGGATACCGGCGGCTCGAAGCTGAGCCAGAGCGAGATGGATGCCCTGCGCGGCCAGATCCAGCGGTGCTGGAACGTGCCGGCCGGCGCCATGGACGGCGGCAGCCTCAAGGTTTCCGTCCAGTTCAAGCTCAACCAGACCGGAGAGATCGAGGGCCGGCCCGAGATCATTTCGGGCGGCGGATCGGCCGGCATCGAGCGCGCCGCGGCGGAATCCGCGCGACGCGCCGTGATCCAGTGCTCCCCCTACAACCTGCCCGCCGACAAATACGAAGCCTGGGCGGACGTCATCGTCAATTTCGACCCGAGCGAGATGTTCTGAGCGCCCGGCGCTCATCCGGAACTAAAGAGGCCCTGTCTAATGAAGCATTTCATCAAAGCGATCCTCCTGATTGGCGCGATGGCCAGCGGCATGACCGCCATTGCCACCTTGCCCGCACGCGCGCTGGTCGAGATCGATGTCAACAAGGGCAATGTCGAGCCGCTGCCGATTGCCATCACCGACTTCCTGTCGGGCGACGGCATCGGCGCCGAGATCGCCAGCATCGTCGCCGCCGACCTGCAGCGCTCCGGCCTGTTCGCCCCGATCAACAAGGGCGCCTTCATCGAGAAGATCTCCAATCCCGACGTGGCGCCGCGCTTCGAGGACTGGAAGGTGATCAACGCCCAGGCACTGGTCACCGGTCGTGTCAGCCAGGAAGCGGACGGCCGCCTCAAGGCTGAGTTCCGGCTTTGGGACACGTTCGCCGGCCAGCAGCTCGCCGGCGAGCAGTTCTTCGCCAACAAGGCCAATTCGCGCCGCATCGCCCACATCATCGCCGACGCCATCTACGAGCGCCTGACCGGTGAGAAGGGCTACTTCGACACCCGCGTCGTCTTCATCGACGAATCGGGCGCCAAGACGGCGCGCAAGAAGCGCCTGGCGATCATGGACCAGGACGGCGCCAACGTGCGCTACCTGTCCGACGGCCGGGCGATTGCGATGACCCCGCGCTTCTCGCCGACGCGCCAGGAAATCACCTACATGTCCTACGAGAGCGGCCAGCCGCAGGTCTATCTGCTGCAGATCGAGACCGGCCAGCGCGAACTCGTCGGCAATTTCCCGGGCATGACCTTTGCTCCGCGCTTCTCGCCCGATGGCCAGCGCGTGATCATGAGCCTTATGCGCGAGGACGGTAACTCCAACATCTTCTCGATGGACCTGCGCAGCCGCACCACCACGCGCCTGACCAATTCCAATGCGATCGATACGTCGCCGTCCTATTCTCCGGATAGTTCCAAGGTCGTCTTCACTTCGGACCGGGGCGGCCAGCCGCAGATCTACGTCATGGGCGCGGACGGCTCCGGCCAGACCCGCATCTCCTTCGGCGGCGGCAGCTACTCGACACCGGTGTGGTCGCCGCGCGGCGATCTCATCGCCTTCACCAAGCAGTCCGGCGGCCAGTTCCAGATCGGCGTCATGAAGACCGACGGCTCGGGCGAGCGCATCCTGTCGACCGGCTTCCAGCAGGAAGGCCCGACCTGGGCGCCCAACGGCCGCGTGCTGATGTTCTTCCGCGACGCGCCCGGCGGCGGCGGCCCGAAGCTCTACTCGATCGACCTGACTGGCCGCAACGAGCAGGCGATCCCGACCCAGGGCTTTGCTTCCGACCCGGCCTGGTCGCCCCTGCTCGACTGAGCCGGGAGCGCCCCGTTAACCTTCCAGTGGGGGGCGCGACCAATCGAATCAGGCGGCGTCATTTTGCCCAGTGACGCCGCCTTTCTGCCGTATTTACGCCTAGGGTGCGCGGCGAAATTGTGAATGAACGGGGCTGCGGCGCGGGGACACACACGCCGGTAGCAACGGATTTTTAACCATGTTTCTTGAACGGCGGTTAACCGCAACGTGGTTACTGGACGTTCAACGAAATCACTCGAATGCGAAGGAGAGGCGGCATGCGCCGTATCGCAAAGTTTGCAACTAACCCCGTCGTCGTGGCCCTCGTCGCCACCTTGGCAATCGCCGGCTGCGCCTCGAAGAAGGGCCCGAACAGCGCGGCCGATCTCGGCCTCGGCGGCGCTGGTGCGGCCACTCCGGGCTCGTCCCAGGACTTCACCGTCAATGTCGGCGACCGCATCTTCTTCGATACCGACTCCTCGTCGATCCGCGCCGATGCGCAGGGCATCCTCGCCCGCCAGGCCCAGTGGCTGAACCAGTATCGCCAGTATGCCATCGTCGTGGAAGGCCACGCCGACGAACGCGGCACCCGCGAGTACAACCTGGCGCTCGGCGCCCGCCGCGCCGCGGCCACCCGCGACTACCTCGCCTCGCAGGGCGTCGCCGCCAGCCGGATCAAGACCATTTCCTACGGCAAGGAGCGCCCGGTCGCCGTCTGCGACGACATCTCCTGCTGGTCGCAGAACCGCCGCGCGGTCACCACGCTGTCGGGCGCCGGCAGCTGATAGCTGCAGTCCTGCAACACTCGAAGTCATAAAGGCGGCCCCAGGGCCGCCTTTTGCTTGCCTGGCCTGCCGAAACAAAATTTGGCCGAAGTCTCGCGTCCTGATAAATGACGACGGCGCATCGGCGCAAAGCAACCCATTCCGTTCCACGGCGAGAGGCTAATGCATTTTCGATCAATACTGAGTGGCACACTTGCCATCCTCCTGATGACCGGGGCCGCCGCACATGCGCGCGACGGCATCGGCATCGACCTGCCCAAGATCGGGCTGCCGGGCGTGTTCGGCGGCAAGACCCAGAGCAACGAGGGCATGATCCAGCTCGCCCAGGCGGGCGATCCGCGGGTCACGGCGCTGGAAGAGCAGATCCGCAAGCTGAACGGCAGCATCGAGGAGCTCAACTTCCAGATCCTGCAGATGCAGGAACAGATGCGTAAGATGCAGGAGGACAACGAGTTCCGCTTCCAGGAACTCGAGGGCAACGGCGGACAGAAGAAGTCCGACGCCTCCGGCAAGTCCAACACCTCGATCGTTGAGGCGCCTGCGGCGCCTCAATCGGGCCAGCAGGTGGCTCGCACGTCGGCGCCGGCCGGCGGCGGACAGAGCGTCGAGGACGTGATCGGCGACTCTGGCACGGGCGAGCCCGGCCAGGCGACCGGCGGAACCGGCGCGCCGCCGACTACCTTCGGAACGATCCGGGTCGACGCCAATGGCAACGTGATCTCGGATTCGGCCAGCCACCCGGCAACGACCCCGACCGAACAGCCGGCGGCACCGGCAGCAGCGGGCTCCAACGGCACCGCCGTCGCCGCGCTGCCCACCACGGACGATCCCGACGAACTCTACCGCAACTCCTACCAGTTCGTGCTTTCGGGCGACTACTCGACCGCAGAGCAGGGCTTCCGCGACCACATCTCGCGCTTCCCGGCCGACCCCAAGACGGCGGATGCGCGTTTCTGGCTCGGCGAGTCGCTTCTCGGCCAGAAGAAGTATCGCGACGCGGCCGAAATTCTCCTCAATGCCAGCAAGGAATACCCCAAGTCCAAGAAGGCGCCCGAGATGATGCTGAAGCTCGGGGTGTCGCTGGTTGGCCTCAAGCAGCGCGAAGTCGCCTGCGCCACCTTCAATGAAATCGGCAAGCGCTACCCCAACGCCTCCGGCGCGATCAAGGAGCGGGTCAAGCAGGAACGGGCTCTCGCCGCGTGCTGACGCAGGTGATCGACGCCGGCCTTCTCCATAGTTTCTCCGAATTCGACTTCGCCTCGCAGCCTGCCGTCGTCGCGGCGGTTTCCGGCGGCAGCGACTCCACCGCCCTCCTCCTTCTTCTCAAGTCGCATCTCGACCTGCACACGCCGGGGACGCGACTGTTCGCAGTGACAGTCGACCACGCGCTGCGTCCCGACTCTTGCGCCGAGGCCGAGCAGGTCGCTCAATTCTGCGCCGCGCGCGGCATCGCCCACCGCACCATGCGCTGGACCGGCGACAAGCCTGTGGCCGGGGTGCCGGCCGCAGCCCGCGATGCGCGCTACGAGCTACTGGCGCAGGCCGCGCGCGAAGCCGGCGCGAGCTTGGTCGTCACCGGCCATACCGCCGACGACCAGGCCGAGACGGTGCTGATGCGCGAGACGCGCGGTCCCGGCCGCGGCAGCGCCGGCATGGCGGGCGCGACGTTGTTCGACGGCGACATCTGGATCCTTCGGCCATTGCTCGCCGTTCGGCGCGAGCGGCTGCGCGAGACCCTGCGCGGCCTCGGCATCGGCTGGCTGGACGACCCTACCAACATCAACGAAGCGTACGAGCGCCCGCGCCTGCGCAACACCCTGAGGGACAGTGAAAACCGCATCGCCGAGGCCGTCGCTGAAGCACGGCGAGCCGGAGCCGCGCGCTCCGATCTCGGCCGGCGGGCTGCGGAGCTGATCGGCCAATACGCCAGCAGGGCCGCGTCCGGACTGATCCGCCTCGACCCCGCCTTCGCGCATACACCCGACCTTGAAGCCGCGGCCTATGTCCTGCGTATCCTCGCCGCCGTCGCTGGCGGCACGAGCCATCTGCCTGACGAGCAGCGGACGCGGGCGCTGCTCGCCCTGATCACGGATGCCGGAGTGCAGGAAAAACCCCGCCGCGCCACATTGTCGCGCGCGCTCGCCGACGCCCGCCGCCAGGGCATCTTCCTGCTGCGCGAGCATCGCGGCCTGCCCGGCCCGGCGCCGCTCGCCGACGGCGTCTGGGACGGCCGCTATCGCATCGCCGCACGGCCCGATCTGGCCGGATGCACCCTGGCGCCGCTCGGCGATGCAGCCGCGAAACCGGCCGTCGAAGGCAGCGGTGTTCCGGAAAGCCTTGCGAGGTCTGGACTCGCGGCAGAACCGGCACTTTGGCGCGGCGAAACGCTGCTCGGCAGGATGACCGAGCCGGACGCGATGCCGCTCGTGGCACCTTGGTCGCGCTTCCTGCCGGGCTTCGATCTGGAAGCCGCCCGCGCCGCGGCAAACCTGCTCGGCGCAGCCACCATTCCAGCCTCGCCATGCCATGGCCACAATGGCGTCGAAGCTTAACCGAGACTTAGGGACGCGCTTGGCAAGGTGGCAGCCCGTCCCTATGTTAGGGACAAGCTTACTCTCACCAAGTGCGTTCACCTTGAACGCCGACGGGACATTCGATGAATCCGAACTATCGCAACTTCGCGCTGTGGGCGATCATAGCCGTTCTGCTCATCGCCCTCTTCAATCTGTTCCAGACCCCGCAAACCCGCGGCGCGTCGAGCGAAGTGGCCTATTCGCAGTTCCTGCAGGAGCTTTCGTCGGGTCGCATCAAATCGGTGACGATCGCCGGTGACCGCATCAGCGGCACCTACATCGACAACTCGACCGGCTTCCAGACCTACTCGCCCGGCGACACCACGCTCGTGTCGCGGCTCGAGGAGAAGAACGTCACCATCAACGCCCGTCCCGAGAACGACGGCTCCGGATCGATCTTCAGCGTGCTGATCTCGTGGCTGCCGATGATCCTGATCCTCGGCGTGTGGATCTTCTTCATGCGCCAGATGCAGTCGGGCTCCGGCCGCGCCATGGGCTTCGGCAAGTCCAAGGCCAAGCTTCTGACCGAGGCGCACGGCCGCGTCACCTTCCAGGACGTCGCCGGTGTCGATGAGGCCAAGGAGGATCTCGAGGAGATCGTCGAGTTCCTGCGCGACCCGCAGAAGTTCCAGCGCCTGGGCGGCAAGATCCCGCGCGGCGTGCTGCTCGTCGGCCCTCCCGGTACCGGTAAGACGCTGCTTGCGCGTGCCATCGCCGGCGAAGCCAACGTGCCGTTCTTCACCATCTCCGGATCGGACTTCGTCGAAATGTTCGTCGGCGTGGGTGCCAGCCGCGTCCGCGACATGTTCGACCAGGCCAAGAAGAACGCGCCCTGCATCATCTTCATCGACGAAATCGACGCGGTCGGCCGCCATCGCGGCGCCGGCCTCGGCGGCGGCAACGACGAGCGCGAGCAGACCCTGAACCAGCTGCTGGTCGAGATGGACGGCTTCGAGGCCAACGAGTCGATCATCCTGATCGCGGCGACCAACCGTCCCGACGTTCTCGATCCCGCGCTGCTCCGTCCGGGCCGCTTCGACCGCCAGGTCGTCGTGCCGAACCCCGACATCGTCGGCCGCGAGAAGATCCTCAAGGTCCATGTCCGCAACGTGCCGCTGGCGCCGAACGTCGACCTCAAGACGGTCGCGCGCGGCACTCCGGGTTTCTCGGGCGCCGACCTCATGAACCTCGTCAACGAGGCCGCCCTCATGGCCGCCCGCCGCAACAAGCGGCTGGTCACCATGCAGGAATTCGAGGACGCCAAGGACAAGATCATGATGGGCGCCGAGCGCCGCTCCTCGGCCATGACCCAGGCCGAGAAGGAGCTGACCGCCTATCACGAGGCCGGCCACGCCATCCTCGCGCTCAACGTGCCGGCGGCCGACCCGCTGCACAAGGCGACCATCATCCCGCGCGGCCGCGCGCTCGGCATGGTCATGCAGTTGCCCGAGGGCGACCGCTATTCCATGAGCTACAAGTACATGGTCTCGCGCCTCGCCATCATGATGGGCGGCCGCGTCGCCGAGGAGATCAAGTTCGGCAAGGAGAACATCACTTCCGGCGCCTCCTCCGACATCGAGCAGGCGACAAAGCTCGCGCGCGCCATGGTCACGCGCTGGGGCTTCTCCGACAAGCTTGGCCAGGTCGCCTATGGCGAGAACCAGGAAGAGGTGTTCCTCGGCCATTCGGTGGCCCGCACCCAGAACGTCTCCGAGGAGACCGCCCAGATCATCGACGCCGAAGTGCGCCGCCTGATCGAAGACGCCTACACCACCGCCCGCTCGATCCTGACCAAGAAGAAGAAGGACTGGATCGCGCTGGCCGAGGGCCTGCTCGAATACGAGACGCTCTCGGGCGAGGAGATCAAGCAGCTGATCGCCGGCAACAAGCCCGCCCGCGACCTGGGCGACGACACCCCGACCTCGCGCGGCTCGGCCGTGCCCAAGGCCGGCTCGTCGCGCGGCAAGAAGAAGGGCGAGGAGCCCGAAGGCGGCATGGAACCCCAGCCGTCGAACTGACCGGGATCAGGCTGATCGAATGCAAAACGCCGCCGAGGAAACTCGGCGGCGTTTTTCGTTGGACAGTGCGGCCGGTCAACGGACGATTGCATGGATGATCGACGTGTCACGATAACCGTCTGTCCAGATTTCCAGCGTCGTCGATGTCGAAGGCACCTCCACTTCGGCGATCCTCCGGCGAGGTACAAGTTCGATCGCTATTCGCGCGCTCGGAGTCTCCAGCCGTACTGCGGCAAGAAACTTGAGGCCCTCTGGCGCGGCGTCATCGGTAGTCAGGACTATTTCGGTCTCGCCATCGCTATCAGGCAGGCATCCGACCGCAACGCAACTGTCAGTTTTCCAATAGGCTCCGACACCGTCTACGTGCGGGGATACGGACTGCTTCGCATCCAGGATGAAAACGAGCGAGTTGAGAACAGGTACGCTGAGGCGAACTTCATCCATAGCTCTTCCGTGGCTGCACCTGCCCGCCCTGCTAATCATCTATCCCCAGCCGACGAGTATCTTCCGTGGCCATTTTGGCTCGCTCCGCCAGATTCGGACACGCGTGGCCGTTGTCGGCACATCGGTTTCCAGAATTGGCTCTCCATCGACAGTCGAAATGACAAGGTCCTTGCGGGATGTCTCCACAACCTCATCAGAGTCCGCGACATCTCCGGGATCCACCTCATCCGCCCGACTCAGAACAATCTCCGTCTTGCCTTCAATTTCGGGATAACAAGCGATGGAGACACAAGATGCAGTAGCTAGGATTTGAGCCTCCCAAACTGGGGCGGGAGCCTCGCCGCCGCTTGAGTCAGAGATGAACACTAGCGAATTTGGTGGCGCAACTTTTGCCATCTGTCTCATTGTTGCCATCGCAGCTGGCGCGCCCATCCATTGCACGCATACCTTGCGGATATCAGACCCTGCAATCGATACATCATCTCGCTCTGCCGGACACCCACCCCCAAAACCCCAACGCTTTTCTAAGGTTTTGTGACATAAAATCACCAAAAGTGATGTTTTTCCGGACCGCAACTGTGGCAAAGCAACGGCGGGTGGACTTCACGGGGACAGGCAAGATGGCAGGACACTATTTCGGCACCGACGGCATTCGCGGGCGGGCCAACAAATTTCCGATGACGGCCGAAGTGGCCATGAAGGTCGGCATGGCCGCGGGCCTTTCCTTCCAGCGCGGCAGCCATCGTCACCGCGTCGTCGTCGGCAAGGACACGCGCCTCTCCGGCTACATGATCGAGAACGCGCTCGTCTCCGGGCTCTGCGCCGCCGGCATGGACGTCTTCCTGCTCGGCCCGATCCCGACGCCGGCTGTCGCCATGCTGGTGCGCTCGCTGCGCGCCGACATCGGCGTAATGATCTCGGCCTCTCACAACCCCTACCACGACAACGGCATCAAGCTGTTCGGCCCCGACAGCTACAAGCTCTCCGACGAGATAGAGCAGCGCATCGAGGCAATGCTCGACGACGACGTGACCGCGCTGCTCGCCGATTCGGACGGTCTCGGCCGCGCCAAGCGCGTCGACGGCGTGCATGACCGCTACATCGAATTCGCCAAGCGCACCCTGCCCCGCTCGATGTCGCTGTCGGGCCTGCGCATCGTCGTCGACTGCGCCAACGGTGCGGCCTACAAGGTGGCGCCGGCGGTGCTGTGGGAGCTCGGCGCCGAGGTGATCGCGATCAACGTCGAGCCCAACGGCTTCAACATCAACGACGAATGCGGCTCGACCCATCCGGCCGGCCTGCAGAAGAAGGTGCACGAGGTGCGCGCCGACATCGGCATCGCGCTCGACGGCGACGCCGACCGGGTGGTCATCGTCGACGAGAACGGCACCATCGTCGATGGCGACCAGATCATGGCGCTGATCGCCCAGTCCTGGCAGCAGAGCGGCCGCCTCGCTGGCGGCGGGCTCGTCGCGACCGTCATGTCGAATCTCGGCCTGGAGCGCTTCCTGACCGATCTCAAGCTGGAACTGCACCGCACCAAGGTCGGCGACCGCTACGTGGTCGAGCACATGCGCGCCCACGGCCTCAACATCGGCGGCGAGCAGTCCGGCCATATCGTGCTGTCCGACTTCTCCACCACCGGCGACGGCCTCGTGGCGGCACTGCAGGTGCTCGCCTGCATCAAGCGTTCGGGCAAGCCGATGAGCGAACTGAGCCGCACCTTCGAGCCGGTGCCGCAACTGCTCAAGAACGTGCGTTTCTCCGGCGGCAAGCCGCTCGAGGAAGCGCCCGTCATGGCAGCCATCGAGGAGGCGCGCAACCGCCTCGGCACCTCGGGCCGTCTGGTCATCCGCCCATCGGGAACCGAGCCGCTGATCCGTGTCATGGCCGAGGGCGACGACCCGCAACTGGTCGAGACGGTCGTCAACGACATCATCGGCGTCATCGCCGAAAGCCGCTCTGCGGCCTGAAAGCCAGACGATCCTACGACGACAAAGGCCCGCCTCGCGCGGGCCTTTTTAGCATGCGCTAAACTTCATTCGACTTGCCGAACAAAGTCTAATCCAAGCATTCGTGGTTAATCGACAGGGTTAAGTGGCTCTTAACCTATACTGAGCATTATCCACGCCGGTTAGTCATGGTCGGGCGCGTAGCGGGTCCGCAGGTTTGGGGTTTATCATGCATAACATTGGAATGAAGGCGCTCGCCGCCACTTTGCTTGCGGGCGTAGCAGCGCCGGCATTCGCCGCGGACCCGGTCGACCCGGTCGTGGAAGTGATCGACCAGACCGCCGTGATCGGCGGCGGCTGGTACCTCCGCGGCCACATCGGCATGAGCAATCAGCGCATCGATGGGCTGGAATCTGATCTGTACGCCTTTCCGGACGCCCACGGCTTTCTGGATGAAGGCGGCTTCGGTTCGGCGCCCACCTTCGGCGTCGGCCTCGGCTACCAGTTCAACGACTTCCTGCGTGGCGACTTGACGGTCGAGTATCGCGGAGCTGCCGACTTCACGGCCCTGGACTGGCAGAACAATGGCGGCACGATCACTACCAACGATTACAGCGCCCGAAAGTCTGAATGGCTCCTGCTGGCCAACGCCTATGCCGATCTGGGAACATTCTATGGCGTCACGCCTTATGTCGGCGCTGGCATCGGCGCATCCCGCAACACGATATCCGGCTTCCGGGATGTCAACGTGATCACAGGCGGCGCAGCCTATGCAGCCGACACGTCGCGCTGGGATTTCGCCTGGGCGCTGCATGCCGGACTTGGCATCAAGGCGACGGAGCGCATGACGATCGACTTGGGCTACAGCTACGTTTCGCTGGGCGACGGCCAGACCGGAGAGCTCAAGAATGACTCACCGACCTTCCCGTTCCCGCCGGCCGGTAACGACGGCATCACCTTCAAGGACATCGCCTCGCACGACTTCAAGCTCGGCGTCCGTTATTCGCTGAACTGAGCATCATCGCCGCAACGGCGTCCCGATCGACCGCCCGGCCCCGCCGGGCGGTTTTTTCTTGTCCCGAACCCCAAGATCAGCCCCGCTAACCGCCTGTTATCCTTAACCGCGACTTAACCTCTATGGTTAACAATGCTCGGAAAGGCGGCTGGATTCTCAGGCAACACCCCGGCGCCATCGGGAGAATGACATCATGATCCTACGCATTCGCGTCGCGCTGGCGGTGGCCGCGACGATCCTCACGCCGCTCGTCGCCATGGCTGCCGACTACGAGCCGCCGATCGTCATCGAAGAAGCGCCTGAATACGTTCCCGTCGAGGTCGGCTCCGGCTGGTACCTGCGCGGCGACATCGGCTACAACATCAACGAGACGCCGTATGACTTCACCCTGTTCGGAGTGGACACCCGCAACACGCGCATCACCGGCAGTATCGGTGCAGGCTACTATTTCACCGATTACTTCCGCGGCGAACTGAACCTCGGCTTCCTGTCCAACGACCGCTACGACGCCGTGATCGGTACAGAGACCATTTCGGCCGAAAGCAATGTGTGGAGCGGCATGGCCAATGTCTATGCCGACCTCGGCACGTTCGTAGGCTTCACGCCTTATGTGGGCGCCGGCCTCGGCCTCCTCTATGCGAGCCATAGGGTCGACGATACGGACCCGGCAGTCCCTTTCGAGTTCCACGACCGCGACACGCAGTATCCTCTTGCCTACGCGCTCAATGCCGGCTTCGCCTACCAGGTCGCGCAGAACACCAAGGTCGACGTAGGCTACCAGTACCTCTCGGCACCCGACCTCGAATATGTCGACGTCGAGAACCTGACGATCAAAAAGGGCGTGGACTACCACCAGTTCAAAGTCGGTCTGCGGTACGACCTCTGGTGAGTCAGTTTCGGCAAATCCTGAACAACGGCGGGCATCGGTCCGCCGTTTTCATAGCTGGGTATTGCTGCTGGCGCGGTGGTCCAGCCGCTCGGGAGTATCACGCCGCCGCGGCTACGGCCACGCGGTTGCGACCGTCGTTCTTGGCGCGATAGAGCGCCTTGTCGGCGGCGTCGATCAGATACTCGTAGTCCGGGTGACCTTCATGGGTGGCGACACCGATAGAAGCCGTCACCGACAGTGCTTCCCCATCCCTCACTGGGACATCCTGCCCGGCGAGTTGCTGGCGGATGCGCTCTGCGATGACGCTCGCTTCCTTCCGGTCGGTTTCCACGAGAACGATCAGGAACTCTTCGCCGCCATAGCGGAAGACGAAATCGCTGTCCCTGACGGTGTTCAGGAGCAGTTCCGCGATATGCCTCAGGACGATGTCGCCGACGGCGTGGCCATGGTTGTCGTTGATTGCCTTGAAGTGATCGATGTCGATCATCAGGACGCTGAGCGGTGTATTCGCCTTCTTCGCAAGGGTAATCTCGCGCCCCAGGACCGAGGGAAGAAAGCGTCGGTTGAGCGCCCGCGTCAGCGGATCCCGGCCGTTCTCGAGGCTGGCTGCGGCCTGGAAGAGATCGTTCAGCAGGAACTTGATCTCGTCGATGCGGCGCTGGAATTCGGCGACCGATGCCGGCTGGCTGCTGTCGAGCGAGTTGAGCGCCTCGCCGTCGATCGCGCCGATCAGTTCCTCGATGCTCGCCAGGATGGGCGAGCCCTGGAAATGCACGGCTGCCCGATGCCGGACCCAAAGGCCGAAAGGCGAGCCTGCGAGGCTGCCCGGTGCCGAAGCGCTACCGTGGCCGAGCAGGCTGAACAGCACCGACTGGCTCCATTCCATCAGCGTGGCGCGCTGGGTCTCGCGTTCGAGATTGACGTCCCGCCCGAGGGAGAACAGGCGAAACGCCTCGTCGGTCTGGACCCTGAGCTTGGTGTCGGTGACGTAGGCCATGCTCATCAGCCTCATAGCGTAGTCGATAATCTCGTCCAGCAGGATCAGTGTGTGGGCGGTCGCTTGCGCTTCGAGGCCGAGGTCGGCGACCTTGAAGGAAATCTCCGTCTTGAGAAGGCCCATGCCCTCCATGACCAGGTGGTTGGGGATTTTCAGCCGGGCGTGGATCTCGCCGATCTTGATCTGGCGCGCGTCGAAGGCATCGAGGCCGGCATGGGGGTCGGCTTCGATGAGATCGAGCAGCCATTTGCGCAACGAGTGGCTGAGGCGCTCATGCACGACCGTATGGCTCAGGAAGGCCGACGCCTCCTCGTCGTGCAGGAAGTTCTCGTAGAACCTGGCCACCAGCGCGTCGATGTTCTGGCGCACGATCGCAGACAGCCTGCCGCGCGCGGCCTCCCTGATTGTCTCTGATGACGTCTTCCAGAAAGACAATCCCGAACGCCTGCTGATACCCAATTTCCACTCCGTCACTGCCGAAACGGCCGTCCTACAGGTGGTTCCAGGGGGGATCAACCCGGCTGGTCGAGGCAGGGTCTTTCATCCCCATGATGGCATGGTCATTGACGCTGGGACGCATTTCCCTCTTGCCGCCCACCCTACATTTCTGTATTTCCCGCCGTGGGCCACCCCTCCCCAACGAGGGGCCAACTATCTGGAAGGATAGAACCACGATGACGATCGTCACCAAGCCCGGACTCCGTCCGGCGAACCCCAATTTCTCCTCAGGTCCCTGCGCAAAACGTCCCGGCTGGTCGCTCCAGGCGCTCGCCGACGCTCCGCTCGGCCGCTCGCACCGCGCCAAGATCGGCAAGGTCAAGCTCGAGCAGGCCATCGAGTTGACGCGCGAAGTGCTCAAGGTCCCCGCCGACTACCGCATCGGCATCGTTCCGGCTTCCGACACGGGCGCCGTCGAGATGGCGCTGTGGTCGTTGCTCGGCGAACGCGGCGTCGACATGGTCGCCTGGGAAAGCTTCGGCGCCGGCTGGATCACCGACGTGGTCAAGCAGCTCAAGCTCGCCGACGCGCGCAAGTTCGAGGCGGCATATGGCGAGCTGCCCGATCTCTCCAAGGTCGATTTCGACCGCGACGTGGTCTTCACCTGGAACGGCACGACCTCTGGGGTGCGCGTCGCCAACGGCGACTTCATCCCCGCCGACCGCAAGGGCCTGACCATCTGCGACGCCACCTCGGCCGCATTCGCCCAGGACCTCGATTTCCAGAAGCTCGACGTCGTCACCTTCTCCTGGCAGAAGGTGCTGGGCGGCGAAGGCGCGCACGGCATGCTTATCCTGAGCCCGCGCGCTGTCGAGCGGCTCGAAACCTACAAGCCGGCCTGGCCGCTGCCCAAGATCTTCCGCATGACCTCGAACGGCAAGCTGATCGAGGGCATCTTCAAGGGCGAGACCATCAACACGCCATCGATGCTCTGCGTCGAGGACTATATTGACGGCCTCGTCTGGGCGAAGTCGATCGGCGGGCTCGAGGCTCTGATGGCTCGCGCGGACGCCAACTTCGCTGTCATCGACCGCTTCGTCGAGCAGTCGCCCTGGCTCGGACATCTGGCGATCGTGCCGGAAACGCGCTCGAACACCTCCGTCTGCCTGTCGATCGTCGACGCGGAAGTGGCGGCACTCGACAAGGACGGCCAGGCCGCCTTCGCCAAGGGCATGGTGTCCGCGCTCGAGAAGGAAGGCGTCGCCTTCGACATCGGCGCCTATCGCGACGCGCCTCCCGGCCTGCGCATCTGGACGGGTGCCACCGTCGAGACGTCGGACCTGGTGGCTCTGATGCCGTGGCTCGACTGGGCCTTCGCCAACCAGAAGGCCGCGCTCAAGGCAGCTGCCTGAGCCGAAGTCCCTCCCCCCTTGAGGGGAGGGTGGCGAACGACGTGAGCCGGGTGGGGTCCTGTCCACCCGCTCCATTTCCCAAAAGATCACTAGGCCACACCTGGCCTCGACAACCCCATCCGGTCGCTACGCGACCGACCTCCCCAGAAGAGGGAGGCAGGCCAATCGCAAAGGGATATGCCCATGCCCCGCGTTCTCGTTTCCGACAAGCTCTCCACCACCGCCGTCCAGATTTTCAAGGATCGCGGCGTAGACGTCGACTACCTGCCGGATCTCGGCAAGGACAAGGAAAAGCTGCTCGAAGTCATCGGCCAGTATGACGGCCTCGCCATCCGCTCGGCCACCAAGGTCACCGAAAAGCTGATCGCGGCTGCGACCAACCTCAAGGTCGTCGGCCGCGCCGGCATCGGCGTCGACAATGTCGATATTCCCGCAGCTTCCCGCCGCGGTATCATCGTGATGAACACGCCGTTCGGCAATTCCATCACCACTGCCGAGCATGCCATCGCGCTGATGTTTGCCGTTGCCCGCCAGATCCCCGAGGCCAATGCCTCGACCCATGCCGGCAAGTGGGAGAAGAACCGCTTCATGGGCGTCGAGATCACCGGCAAGACGCTCGGCCTGATCGGCTGCGGCAACATCGGCTCGATCGTCGCCACCCGCGCCGTCGGCCTCAAGATGCACGTCGTCGCATTCGATCCATTCCTCTCCGAGCACCGTGCCGAGGAGCTGGGCGTCGAGAAGGTGGATCTCGAGGAGCTGTTCGCCCGTGCCGACTTCATCACCCTGCACACGCCGCTGACCGACAAGACACGCAACATCATCAATGCCGAAGCCATCGCCAAGATGAAGGACGGTGTGCGCATCATCAACTGCGCCCGCGGCGGCCTAGTGGTCGAGAAGGACCTGATCGCCGCTCTGAAGAGCGGCAAGGTCGCGGGCGCCGGCATCGACGTGTTCGAAGTCGAGCCGGCCGAGCAGAACGAGCTGTTCAACATGGAGAACGTGGTCTGCACGCCACATCTCGGTGCCTCGACCTCGGAAGCGCAGGAGAACGTCGCCTTGCAGGTGGCCGAGCAGATGGCCGACTACCTGGTCAAGGGTGCGGTCACCAACGCCATCAACATGCCTGCTATCACGGCAGAGGAAGCACCGCGGCTGAAGCCCTTCGTCAAGCTGGCGGAGGTGCTCGGCGCCTTTGTCGGCCAGGTCACGGAAGACCCGATCACCGAGGTCGAGATCCTGTTCGACGGCTCGACCGCGCAGATGAACACCAAGGCGCTGATCAGCGCGGCGCTTGCCGGACTGATCCGTCCGCAGGTCGCCGACGTCAACATGGTGTCGGCGCCGATCATGGTGAAGGAGCGCGGCATCATCGTCGCCGAGGTCAAGCGCGACAAGTCGGGCGTGTTCGACGGCTACATCAAGCTGACGGTCAAGACCGAGCACATGACGCGCTCGATCGCCGGCACCTGCTTCTCCGACGGCAAGCCGCGCTTCATCCAGATCAAGGGCATCAACCTCGATGCCGAAGTGGGCCAGCACATGCTCTACACGACCAACGCCGACGCCCCTGGCATCATCGGCCTGCTCGGCACCTTGTGCGGCGAGAACGGCGTCAACATCGCCAACTTCTCGCTCGGCCGCGACCGCCCGGGCGGCGACGCGATCGCGCTGCTCTATCTCGACGCGCCGTTCCCCGAGGACGTGCTCGCCAAGGTGCGCGACCACAAGTCGATCGACTCGGCCAAGCGCCTGCAGTTCGACGTCAACGGCTTCTGAACGGCCGGCTGAACAGCATAGCCTCCCAAGGCTGAAGAAGGCGCGGTGCCGGTCCGCGCCTTTTTCTTTTGACCAGGCCAAAGTAGGATAGATCCCATCGAGGAGATGCTCGCATGAAACTCACCGTCGACGTGCGCTGGGATGCAGAAGCCTCCGTCTGGTATGCCGTGTCGCGAGAGGGGACAGGGCTTGCGACCGAAAGCGAGTCGCTCGATGGCTTGCGCGAGCGAATCCTCGCTGTCCTTCCCGACCTGCTCGGCCTGCCGCCTCACCAGATCGAAGTGGAACTGATCGTACATGGCATCTCTGCAGCACCCGGCCCGATCGCGGCCGAGTGATGTATGGAGAATTTCGCCAAGCCTCTTAAGAGACTGCTCACATCGGCTGGCTGGGAACTTCTCAGGCAGGCCAAGGGCGATCATGAAATCTGGCATAATCCGGCGACCGGCCAAAAGGTGACGGTTGTCACCTTCCTCAAGTCCCGCCACCTGGCAAATGCCATTCTCAAGGAGGCCGGTTTACCGAAGGCCTTCTAGCTTACGTCCGCCCCGCTCCAGCCCGGCAGATATTTCGCGTCCGCCTGTCGTGCCAGTTGCAGGGCAAGCCGGGTCGCCTTGTCGAAGTCGTCCCGAACCAGCGCCTTGGCGACGCGCCGGCGGAAGAAGTCCGCCCACAGGAACTCGGCGAAGGGCGCCGAAACCTTGGCGCAGCCTCCCAGGCGCCTGACCTCGCCGGCAAGGCTGCGATAGGGATCGTCGATCAGTTGGTCTATCGATTTCGGGATGTCGGAGTAGGGCCGCCGCCTGCCGGACGCATCGAACGGATGCATCCACGAGCAATTGTCGAGGACGACGAGAAAAGCGTCCTTGTCGAGCATCGACAGGTCCGCGACGACCGTGACGAACACGTCCTTGACGCCCTCTTCGCGAAGCGCGCGGGCAAGATGGTGGTGGTCGACGATATGATAGCGTCCTTTCGGTCCCTGCACGGCCGGTATGAAATGATGCCCGAGGAAGGCGCCGGCCCTGTTTGCGGGCAGGTCCCTCAGTTCCTGCCGCTTGAACGCGACTTCGCGGAAGCCGACGGTTATCTGGGTCGGACGCAGGTCTTCGATCAGTACCGGCTTCAGGATCGGTTTGATCTCGCTCAGCATCAAGCGCCCTCGTCGGTATTTGCCCGACCGGTGAGCGCCGACACCGCATTGTCGACGCTGCGGAAGATATGGTCCGGGCCGAGCTCCGCAGCTATGCCGAAGCGGGCGAGCGCGGCCTGGGCGCGCACGGATTCCAGCCGGGCGATGGAGAATGTCAGGCCCGACTCGCGGCAGTAGGCGATGACGTCCGAAAGCACATCGGCTGCGGTGAAGTCGATGTCGGTCACGCTGTTTGCCTCGAACACGAGGTGTCTGATCGCTCCCTCGCGGGCGGCGATCATCGCCTGCGTGTCGCGACGGAACCGCTCGGCATTGACGAATGACAATGGCGCCTGAAATGCGAGCACCAGCACGCCCTCGACGCGCTCGCCCTGCGATTTGTCGTCCGGCGGCCACCAGATCGACGTGCCGGGCACCCTTTCCAGTTCGATGGCCCTGGCTTCGGTCATGCCCCAAAACCCATGCAGCAGGGACAGCACGATGCCGGTCGCGACACCCACCTCGATCGGCAGCGCCACGATTGCGACGGCGGTGACGATGATCAGCGCGAACTCCATCGGCGCCTGCCTGAGCGTTGCTGAAAATGTCGGCCAGCGCAGGATGCGCAGCGCGACATAGAAAAGGATACCGGCCAGGGCAGCTTGGGGCACGTTCGCGAGCAGCTTGGCGCCGAACATGATCAGCGCAAGCACCAGTGCCGCGGCGATCAGGCCGGCGAGTTGCGAGCGTCCGCCGGTTTCGGCCACGATGGCAGTTCGCGGCGGGCTGGCATTGACGGGAAAGGCCCCGAAGAGGCCGGCAAGCATGCTGCCGGTGCCCACCCCGACGAAGTCGCGATTGACGTCCGCGCCCGCGCCTGACCGGTCCCCGAAGGAGCGCGTCGTCGCTGCGGTCTGCACCATCACGACGAGCGAGATGAGCAGGGCCGTCGGCACCAGCGTGCGTAGGTCCACGATTGCGATGGCAGGCATCGCAGGGCTCGGCAACCCTTCCGGAAGCGCTCCGAGGACCGCGACGCCATGCCGGGTGAGGTCGAAAAACAGCACGGCCAGCGTCGCCAGCGCCAGCGCGATCAGGGCGCCGGGAATGCGGGGGCTGACGCGCTCGGCCAACACGACGGTCGCGAATACCCCCAAGCCGAGCGCAACGCTCGGCCAGTTGACCTGGCCGATGTCCGCGTGGATCGCTGCCAGCCGCTGAAAGACGCTGCCGCTGCCCGGCGGCAGGCCGAGAAGCCCCGGCAGTTGCGAGATGACGATATGGATCGAGATGCCGGCCAGGAATCCAGCCGTGACCGGCACCGACAAAAGGTCCGCGAGCCAGCCCAGCTTCAGCAGTCCGCCCACGGCGACCATGGCGCCCACCATGAGTGCCAGCATTGCGGCCAGGGAGGCGTATTGGGGTGAGCCGGAGGTGGCGATCAGCGCCAGCCCGCCGGCGAAGATCGGCGTGATGGTCGAATCGGCGCCGGAGGAAAGGACGCGGCTCGAGCCGAACGCCGCGAACGCCATCGACCCGGCGATGAAGGCGACGAAGCCGACCTGTGGCGCGAAATCGCCGAGCCGTGCGGTTGCCATCTGCTCCGGAATGGCAATGGCTGCGAGTGTCAGGCCGGCAGCTACGTCCTTGCCGAGATCCCCGGCGCTCCAGCCGCGGAACGACCCAAAGAAGATGCGGTCGCCGCCCTTAGGCAGGCCAGTCCGGCGATCGGGTTCATCGTGCATGCGAACCTCATCCACCCTGCGATCCTGCGCGCCGCCTGCGACTTCCGCAAGCGAGGGCGCATCAGCGTTGTCGCTGCGCCATCTTGCGCCCGCTGTTTTCCGCCAGCCAGATGCCGCCGAGCACGAGCACCATGGCCACCCCGTGATAGAGCTGGAAGTCTTCGCCGATGATCACGACGGACAGCAACGTGCCGAAGATCGGAACCATGTTGATGAACAGGCCCGCCCGGTTGGCCCCGATCAGCTCGACACCGCGGATGTAGAAGACCTGTGCCGCGAGCGAGGGGAAGATCACGATATAGGCGATGAGCGCCCAGCCCGTCGCGTCGGGAACGATGCCCCGGCCGGTGCCGAATTCCCAGATGGCGAACGGTATCGAGGTTACGAAGGCCGACCCGGTCAGCATGATCATCAGGCTCTGCCAGTGGATCTCGGGCTTGAAGCGCAAGGCGACGGTATAGGCGCTGTAGACGAGCACCGCGACCAGCATCAGCGCATCGCCAAAATTCATGTCCAGCGCGAGCAGCCGTGCCACCGAACCGTGGCTCGCGGTGAGCGCGACGCCGATCAGCGAGAGCATGAAGCCGAGGATCTGGGCGGGAGTCACCCGTGTCCGGAAGAGGACGAAATTGGCCGCAAAGATGATCATCGGGATACCGGCCTGCTCGATGCTGGTATTGATCGCCGTCGTAAAGTTGAGGGCCGTGTAGAGGGCGGCGTTGAACACAGTGAAGCCGAGCACGCCGAGGCCCGTCAGCAGCCAGAAGTGCTTGCGGACCGTGGGCCAGTCGGCCCTGAGCCGCGGCCAGCCAATGGCCGCGAGGATCACGGCGGCCAGCCCCCAGCGCACGGCGGTCAGCAGCATCGGCGAGACGTGCCCTACGGCCAGCTTGCCGGCGACCGAATTGCCGCCCCAGAAAAGCGTGGTCAAGATCAGCAGCAGATAGGCGTTTCGGTACATTCCGGCGGGTTCTCGGATCGAAGGATGCGTACTGCCCGCCTAAGTGCTACCGCAGGCCATGTAAATGCACCCAAACCGGGAAATTGTTGTGCCTCGCAAGGCAAAGAAAGGTCGCGCTTGATATTGCTTGGCGCTATAGAGGCCTGTCATTTTGAACTGTTCGCGGCCTGAACCGCGAAACCGGAAGGAAAAAATCATGGCCAATGTGGTGGTCGTCGGCTCGCAGTGGGGCGACGAAGGCAAGGGCAAGATCGTGGACTGGCTGTCGGAGCGCGCCGACGTGGTCGTTCGCTTCCAAGGCGGGCACAATGCCGGCCACACGCTTGTCGTCGACGGCAAGGTCTACAAGCTGTCGCTGCTGCCTTCCGGCGTCGTGCGCGAGGGCAAGCTGTCGATCATCGGCAATGGCGTGGTTTTCGATCCACATGCTTTCGTTGCCGAACTCGAGAAGATCCGCGCCCAGGGCGTCGACATCGGTCCGGACCGCCTGAAAATAGCCGAAAACACCGCGCTTATCCTTTCGCTGCATCGCGAGCTGGATGGTTTCCGCGAGGACGCCGCCTCCAATTCGGGCACGAAGATTGGCACGACCCGTCGCGGCATCGGCCCTGCCTACGAGGACAAGGTGGGTCGCCGTGCGGTGCGGGTGATGGACCTGGCTGATTTGGATACGCTTCCCCAGAAAGTTGACCGGCTGCTGACGCACCACAATGCGATCCGTCGCGGCCTCGGCCACCCCGAGGTGACGCATGAGGCCATCATGACCGAGCTGACCTCGGTCGCCGACAAGATCCTGCCCTACATGGACCGCGTCTGGAAGGTGCTCGACGACAAGCGCCGCGCCGGCGAGCGCATCCTGTTCGAGGGCGCGCAGGGCACGCTGCTCGACATCGACCACGGCACCTATCCCTTCGTCACCTCCTCGAACACCGTCGCCGGCCAGGCGGCCGCCGGTTCGGGCATGGGACCGGGATCGATCCACTACGTGCTCGGCATCACCAAGGCCTACACGACCCGCGTCGGCGAGGGCCCCTTCCCGACCGAGCAGCAGAACGAGATCGGCGAATTCCTCGGCACGCGCGGCCATGAGTTCGGCGTGGTGACCGGGCGCAAGCGCCGCTGCGGCTGGTTCGACGCCGTGCTGGTGCGCCAGGCCGTTGCCGTCAACGGCATCAAGGGCATCGCGCTCACCAAGCTCGACGTTCTCGACGGCCTCGACGAGATCAAGGTCTGCACCGGCTACAAGCTCGACGGCGAGGTGATCGACTACCTGCCGGCCAGCCAGGGCGCGCAGGCTCGCGTGGAGCCGATCTACGAGACGCTCGAAGGCTGGAAGGGAACGACCGCCGGCGCGCGCAGCTGGAACGACCTGCCGGCCCAGGCGGTCAAGTATGTTCGCCACATCGAGGAGTTGATCGGTGCACCGGTGGCGCTGCTCTCCACCAGCCCGGAGCGGGAGGACACGATACTTGTGACCGACCCGTTTGAAGACTAGTTTTTGACACCTTTCCGACGGGCCGCGGCGTGAGCGGAGCGCGGCCCCTAAAGACGAAGATATAGGTCAACGAGAGAATGGCAGACTTCGTAGCGGTTCTGAAGAAGACGCTGGACGGCATGGGTGACACCACGCCGGCAATGCGCGCACGGGTGTATGACAAGGCCCGCAGTACCATCGCGGCCAAGCTTGCGGCGCTGGACCCGCAGCCGCCGGCGGCGATCGCCGAGCGCCAGACAAAGGCGCTCGAGGACGCCATCGCGACCGTCGAGGCCGAGTTCGCGGCAGCGCCGTCGTCGGACGATCCGCTTGCGGAGCTCGAGAACGTCTTCTCGTCTATCGACCGCAACAAGAACCAGCCGGTCCACGCGCGGGTGCCCGAGGCCCCGCGGCCGGTTACCCCTGTTGCGCCTCCGCCCGCTCCCGCAGCGCGCGAAGTCGAGCCGGCGCCGGCCACGCAGCCGGAGCGCTACGAGCCGCTGCCCGAATTCGGCGCAAACCGCGACGAATATGCCGCCGGGCCGGAGGCCGAGGCCGAGCACGAAGACCAGTTCGACGACACGCCGGCCAGCAACACGGACCCCTTCCAGAGGACGCGTCAGAAACCGCGCCGCCGCCTTGGCCGCATGATCGCGGCGCTACTCGCCCTCGCGGTCGTCGGGGCCGGTGGCTATGCGCTCTGGGCCAACCGCGACGCGCTTACCAGCGCCGGGACCACTGAGACACCTGACGTCACCACCCCGCCCGAGAAGGAGGCCGTGACGCCGGCGCCCGCCACAGGCGGGCAGAACGGCGAGCCGGCCGCCGATACGCCGCCGACCAAGTTCACCCAGCGGATGACGCCGGAAGGCAAGGAAACCGATCCGGGCCCGGCAGCCGGCAACAGCGGCATTGGCGAAGGTACGTCGGTCGCCACACTGACGCAGGCGCCACCGGCCGCACCCGCGACACCGGCGCCGTCCACCCCGGCGGCCTCCGCGCAACCCGACAGCCCCGCGGCCAATCCCGCTCCGGCGGCATCGGAGAACGCCCAGGTGGCCGTCGGACAGAAGGCGATCTTCTACGAGGAGCGCACCAACGTCGCGCAAGGATCGGCCGAACAGGGCAGCGTCGTCTGGTCGGTCGTGCAGGAGTCGCCCGGTGGGGACCTGCCGCCCGAACCGGCGATCCGTGCCGAGGCGACCATTCCCGGCAAGGACATCCAGTTGCGCATGACGATCCGCCGCAACGCGGACAAGACGCTGCCGGCCAGCCACATCCTCGAGATGATCTTCCTGACGCCAGACGGCTTCGAAGGCGGCGGCATCGAGAACATCCTGCGCGTCGCGATGAAGAGTTCGGAGCAGGATGCGGGTAACTCGCTGATCGGCATCCCCGCAAAAATCGCCGACGGCTTCTTCCTCGTCGCGCTCAACGACACCAAGCCCGAGATCGACACCAATCTGGGCCTGTTGCGGCGCCAGAGCTGGATCGACGTGCCGGTGGTCTACAAGTCCGGACGCCGCGCCCTGTTCACCCTGGAAAAAGGCATCCCGGGCGACAAGGTCTTCGAGGAAGCGATGAAGGCCTGGCAGGCCAAGGCGGCGGGCTAAGCCCGCCGCAGTTCACAGCGATTAACTGGCGCGGGACCTTCTCGCGTCAGAAGCCTTGGAACAGCATGTCCAGCGCGGCAACAACCTCGTCATGGTGCTCGACCAGATTTGCATGACGTTCGCCAAGTTCGGAAACAGCAACCGCGCCAATGAGGTGCGTAGCCATCACAACCTTGCAGCCACCAATCTCGAAGACCGGATTGAGTCTCCGGACCGGAGGAGGAACGTCTGCCGCAGGCAATAGCGGAACCACCACCCGCGATTTCAGATGGTCGAGCAGGTCCGACTGCACATTAAGCAGATAGCTGCCTTCATACGGACCGGCGAACAGATCGTATCTGGCCATCAGAACAGCCGATATTTCGCCAGGGGCAGCCCATTCTTCTCGACATAATCGTTCCAGGCATCGAGCGACGCCTGGTTCTCAATCTTCCAAAGTCGCGATTTTTCCTCTGATACCGCCTTGGCAAGCGCATCCTCGGCCAGTTGGGACAGGTTCAGGCCGAGCGCCTTGGCTTCTTCGACCAGAGCGGAGTCGATGGTCACATTGGTCGGCCTGCGGACGGGCTTGGGAGCTTTCTGCAGCATCGTTGCACCTCGATCTATGCGCATAACATATGCGCATAGAGAGTGCGCCGCAATCGGCGCTAGCCTTCGAGCTCCTCGCGCAGCATCTCGAGCTCGAGCCATTCCTCCTCGAGCGCCGCCAGCGTCGCCCGCTCCTTGTCGAGCGCCGCAATGGTCTTCTGGAAGCCGTGCGGATCTCGTTCGTAGAAGGCGGGATCGGCGATCTGGTTCTCCAGCCGCGAGATAGAGGCCGTCACCGCCTCGATCTTCTTGGGCAGGTTGTCGAGCGCGAATTTCTGCTTGAAGGAGAGCTTCTTGGCCGGCCCTTTCGTAGCCTCGGACGTTGCCGAGCGCGCAGCCGCGGCCTCGCCGTTTGCCTTGCGCGACTTGCGATCGTCGAGCCTTGTGCCGCCGCGCTGGGCCAGCATGTCCGAATAGCCGCCGGCATATTCGACCCATTTGCCGTCGCCGTCAGGCGCGATGATGCTGGTGACGGTGCGGTCGAGGAAGTCGCGGTCGTGGCTGACCAGGATGACCGTGCCGGCGAAACCGGCGACGAGTTCCTGCAGCAGTTCCAGCGTTTCCATGTCGAGATCGTTGGTCGGCTCGTCGAGCACAAGCAGATTGGCCGGACGCGCCAGTACGCGCGCCAGGATCAGGCGGGCACGCTCGCCGCCCGAAAGCTCGCGCACCGGCGTGCGCGCCTGCTCGGGCTTGAACAGGAAGTCCTTCATGTAGGAGACGACGTGCCGCTGCTCGCCGTTGATGACAAGGTTTTCGCCGCGGCCGTCGGTCAGGTAGCTCGACAGCGTCTCGTTGGGGTCGACCGCCTCGCGCTTCTGGTCGAGGGTCGCGATCTCCAGATTGACGCCGAGCCGAACGCTGCCGGCATCTGGCTCCAGTTCGCCGGTCAGCATCTTGAGCAGCGTCGTCTTGCCGGCACCGTTCGGCCCGACGAGGCCGACGCGGTCGCCGCGCTGGATGCGCGTCGAGAAGCCCTTGACCACGGTAAGGTCGCCAAAGCTCTTGTCGATGTTCTTGGCCTCGATGACGAGCTTGCCGGATTCGGCCGCATCGCTCGCGACCATCGTCGCCACGCCCTCCGCGCCGCGATGGCTGCGAAAGCGCTGGCGCATCGACTGCAGTTCGCCGAGACGGCGCATGTTGCGCTTGCGACGCGCCGTCACGCCGTAGCGCAGCCAGTGTTCCTCGCGCACGATCTGGCGGCCGAGCTTGTGCTGCTCACGCTCCTCTTCTTCGAGGATCTGGTCGCGCCATTCCTCGAAATGGCCGAAGCCACGGTCGAGTCGGCGCGTCTGGCCACGGTCGAGCCACACCGTGTTGCGGCTGACGCGTTCGAGGAAACGGCGGTCGTGCGAAATCAGGATCAGCGCCGACGAGGTGCGGATCAGTTCCTCTTCCAGCCACTCGATGACCGAGAGGTCGAGATGGTTGGTCGGCTCGTCGAGCAGAAGGATGTCCGGCTCGGGCGCCATGACCCGCGCGAGCGCCGCGCGGCGCGCTTCGCCGCCCGAAAGGTCCTCCGGACGCTCCTCCCCGGTCAGGCCGAGATGGTCGAGCAGATAGGTCGCGCGGTGGGGATCGTCGGCAGGCCCGAGTCCAGCCTCGACATAGGCGCGCACGCTGGCAAAACCGTCCATGTCGGGCGCCTGCGGCAGGTAGCGGATCGTCGCCGAAGGCTGGCGGAACACCTCGCCGTCGGTCGGCTCGACCATGCCGGCGGCGATCTTGAGCAGCGTAGACTTGCCGGAACCGTTGCGGCCGACGAGCGCGATCTTGTCGCCGGCCGAGGCCGCGAGCGCCGCGCCGTCGAGCAGCGGCACGCCGCCGAAGGTCAGGCGAATGCCGTCGAGGTTGAGAAGCGGTGGCGCCATTGTCAGAATTCCGAGGCGGGATGGGGATGGGCGAGGAGCAACGCGCGGCCGCGGCCGAGCGAGATGCGCAGCGCCCCGCGAACTTCGTTGGAGAGGGTAAGCGACGAGCCGAACGGCACTTCGACGCTGTCGAGCGGCCACTTGGCGCCGAGCTCGGTAAGCCCGGAGAGCTCCGAGAAGGCAAGCACCGAGAACAGCGTGCCGTCGGCATAGTCGAAGCTTGCCGTCCCGGGCAGGAGCGGCACGCCCTCCTGGCGCCCGCTGGTCAAGAGCACGTCCGTGCCGGCTTCGGCCAGACGCAGGGCCAGGGCAAGATGGAGAAAGGCATGATCGGCGCGCGGGCCGCCGAAGGCTCCGGCGAGGACAAGCGAGGTGGCGCCGCGTTCGAGCGCTGCCGCAATCGCCAGTTCGCCGTCGGTCTTGTCCTTGTCGGTCGGAAAGACCTCGCGCGGCACCGAGGCGAAGCGGGGGTCGACCTCCGCCGGCATGGAGTCGAAATCGCCGATCCAGAGTTCGGGCATGAGCCCGAGCAGGCCCGCATGGCGAATGCCGGAATCCGCCGCGATGACGCGGCTGTCCGCGACCTGGCGGTCGAGGCGCGGCGTACGGAAGACGTCGCCGCCGAGAAGGATGGTGAACCGGCTCATGCCGAGGGCATTACCAGCCCCGCAATCGAAACGGAAGGCCGGGAACGCGCGCTGAAACTTGCCCTTGCGCCGCCTGTTCGCCGGCTCTATTTCTGAAGCCGCTCTAACGGGGTGCCTGTCATGCGTTCGCGCACAGGCTGAGAGGCAGGGAGAAATCCGGCCAACCCGCTGAACCTGATCCGGTTTGTACCGGCGGAGGGATTAGATGCTTCGGACGCCCGGCGCTTCAAACTCCCTTTCAACACCAGTGAAGGAGGCGCCGATGCGCTCGCTAGTCTACGTGTTCACCTCAGCCCTGGCGCTGGCCGCGGCTCATCCCGCGATGGCCGAGGGCAAGCTCACCGTCTACACCTACGAGAGCTTCACTTCGGAATGGGGCCCCGGCCCGCAGGTCGAGAAGGCCTTCGAGGCGGAATGCGGCTGCGACCTCGAATTCGTCTCCGTGGCCGACGGCGTGGCTTTGCTCAGCCGCGTCAAGCTCGAGGGGGCCTCGACCAAGGCCGACATCGTGCTCGGCCTCGACACCAACCTGACCGCCGAAGCCAAGGCGACCGGCCTGTTCACACCGCACGGCGCGGTCAGTGACGACGTCAAGGTTCCCGGCGACTGGAAGGACGACACCTTCGTTCCCTACGACTACGGCTACTTCGCCGTCGTCTACGACACCGAGAAGCTCAAGAACCCGCCCAAGAGCCTGAAGGAACTGGTGGAGGGCAACCCGGAAGAGAAGATCGCGATCCAGGACCCGCGCACCTCGACGCCGGGCCTCGGCCTGCTGCTCTGGGTCAAGTCGGTCTATGGTGACAAGGCGCCCGAGGCATGGGCCAAGCTCAAGGGTCGTGTGCTGACGGTGACGCCAGGCTGGAGCGAGGCCTATGGCCTGTTCACCAAGGGCGAGGCGCCGATGGTGCTGTCCTACACGACCTCGCCTGCCTACCACATGGTCGCAGAGAATACCGAGCGCTACCAGGCCGCCCCCTTCGAAGAAGGTCACTACTTGCAGATCGAGGTTGCCGGCATCACCACGACCGGCGCCAAGAACCCGCTCGCCGAAAAGTTCATGGCCTTCATGACCGGTCCGGGCTTCCAGGACGTCGTGCCCGAGACGAACTGGATGCTGCCCGCGGGCAAGACCGACAAGCCGCTCAATCCCGCCTTCGACAAGCTGGTGAAGCCCGCCAAGACGCTTTTGTTCAGCGCCGACGAAGTGGCGGCAAACCGCAAGGCCTGGGTCGACGAGTGGCTCGGCGTGATGAGCAAGTAAGCTTCTGACGACCTGTCATGGCTGCGCTTGAACACCCCCCTCTGGCCTGCCGGCCATGTCCCCCTCAAGGGGGGAGATTGGCTGTGGCATGGCCTTCGCCAATCCCAAGAGTTGGCGAACGTGGACGGGCGTTGAAGCTGCTGATCTCCCCCCTTGAGGGGGAGATGGCCGGCAGGCCAGAGGGGGGCGTTGCAAAGCGAAACCTCAATCGGCTTCACGACCAGTCATGCAGCTAAGCCGCCGCGACCCTCGCATCGTCGCCGGCATCGTAGCGCTAGCGGCCATCGGCATCCTGATCGGCGGCGCCTTCTTGGGCCTCGGCGTGGAGGCCTGGCGCAATCCCGAGGGCTCCTATGCCGCCTTCGATTCCTACCTTTTCCGCGTCGCCCGCTTCACCCTGTGGCAGGCGCTTCTGTCGACGCTCTTGTCCGTCGCGCCGGCGATCCTGGTTGCGCGGGCGCTGTCCCGTCATCCCGAATTTCCCGGGCGACAGTTGATCCTGAGACTGTTCGCGGTGCCGCTGGCGCTACCCGCGATCGTCGCCGCCCTCGGAATTTTGTCCCTCTACGGCCGCGCGGGCTATTTTGCGGGGGCGCTCGGCGGCTTGAGCGGCGGATCGTGGCCGGGCATCTATGGCCTGTCGGGCATCCTTGTCGCTCACGTCTTCTTCAACCTGCCGCTGGCGACGCGGCTGCTGCTCGAAGCCCTGCAGACCGTGCCTGGCGACCAATGGCGTCTGGCGAGCCAGCTCGGCATGGGCGCGCGCGCAAGCTTCCGCCTAATCGAGTGGCCGGCGATGCGCGCCGCCCTGCCCGGCATCGCGGGCCTGGTGTTCATGCTCTGCGTGACCTCCTTCACCATCGTCCTCACCCTCGGTGGAGGGCCTGCCGCGACCACGCTCGAGGTCGCGATCTACCAGGCGCTGCGCTTCGACTTCGACCCTGCGCGGGCCGTCTCGCTGACCCTGCTGCAGATCGCGCTGACGGCGGCGGTCGTGCTGGCATTGATGCGCCTTGGCGCCAACACCGCCGGCGACGCCAGTCTTTCGGTGGCGCGCCGCAATTTCATCACGGCAAGACCTGTCGAGAAGATCCTCAACGCCGCGATCATCCTGATTGCACTCGCCTTCGTCGGCGGCCCCATGCTCGCGACCGTCGCCTCCGGGCTCGAGGCCGATCTGGCCCGGCTGGCAGGCGAGGCGTCAGTGCGGCGCGCGACGCTCACCAGCATCGTGCTCGCGTCCCTCTCGGCCACATTGGCGTGCGCGCTCTCGCTTTCGCTGGTGATGGCAAGGCGCGCCCTCGCCGCCAACCGGAGTGCCGGCGAGACGTCTCTGCTCGAAAGGCTCGCCGACACCGGCGCGGGTTTCGTGCTCGTGGTGCCGCCGGTAGTCGTCGGGGCGGGATGGTTCGTGCTGGTGCGGCAGAGCGTCGACGTCTTCGCCCTTGCCCCATACATGGTGATTGCGGTCAATGCCGTCATGGCGATGCCGTTCGCCGTACGCGCGATCCGTCCGGCCCATGATGCGGCCGCGGAACGGCACGAACGGATATGCGCCCAGCTCGGCATAAGCGGCTGGAACAGGCTGAGGCTGATCGACTGGCCGGTGCTCAGGCGCCCGCTTGCGACGGCCTTCGCCTTCGCCATGGCGCTCTCGCTCGGCGACCTTGGAGTGATCGCCCTCTTCGGCAGCGACGCGGTGCAGACACTGCCCTATCTGCTGCTGTCGCGTATGGGCAGCTACCGCACTGCCGACGCGGCCGGGCTCGCCCTGCTGCTCGGGATGTTGTGCCTGGCGCTGACAATGATCGCCGACCAGCTCGGCAAGGAAAGACCCAGATGACGACGACAGGCGAAGCCGTGCGGCTCGATCGGGTGGTGTTCAGCTACGCCGACACCATGGTGCGGTTCGACGTGACCTTCGATGAAGGCAAGGTGACCGCGATCATGGGTCCGAGCGGCGCCGGCAAGTCCACGCTCCTCAATCTCGTCGCCGGCTTCGAGCAGCCGCGTGAGGGCAGCATCCTGATCGGCGGCAAGGATGTCACCGGAAGCGAGCCCTCTTCCCGTCCGGTGTCCATGGTGTTCCAGGAAAACAACCTGTTCGCCCACCTGGACGTTGCCAAGAATGTCGGGCTCGGACGCTCGCCGGCGCTCCGGCTGACGGCAGCGGACAGCAGGGACGTGGACGACGCGCTAGCCCGCGTCGGCCTCGGCGGCATGGCGAATCGCCTCCCGCGCGAACTTTCGGGAGGGGAACGCCAACGGGTTGCGCTGGCCCGCGTGCTCGTTCGCGACCGGCCGGTCCTCCTGTTGGATGAACCGTTCGCCTCGCTTGGACCAGCGCTGCGCGACGACATGCTCGAACTGCTGATGAGCGTCCAGGCTGAGCGTGGAATGACCGTGTTGTTTGTGACACACCAGCCAGAAGATGCGCGAAAAGTCGCAGAAAACATGGTTTTCGTCGAAGCAGGCACAATTTCGGCGAACGGCAAGACTACTGATTTCTTTGGTGATTCTGGACCGGAGGCGTTTCGACGCTATATCGGTTCGGAACGAGGCTGACTTGATCACGCTAAATTGCCCGGAAGCGGACATAATTTACGGTCAAATCGCCACAGTGACGAAGCGCGCCTTATTGTCTCGGTATGGGGAGTGTGGCTAGGTCCACACAATGCCGTCGGGTATTGCTTCGCCGTGCCCAGACCACCGAAAGGAAGCTGCCCTGCCTATCCGCCGCCATGGCCTCGTCGAGAAGACCAAGTCACGCAGCCCGCGAGTGGCCCTCGCCGTTGCGCTGACGGCGCTCGTCTCCGGGTGCCAGATGCTCAACACGGCCGACATCCGCGAGTCCGGCTTCCAGCCTTCGAACAACCCCGTCACGGTGGACAACGTCTCGCGCAACGACAAGTTCGCGGAGATCGCCAAGGCCCAGCACCCGCGCATCCTCGCCACCTATGGCGGCGAATACTCCGATCCGAAGCTGGAGCGGATGGTCGCAAAGGTCGTCGGCAGCCTGACCACGGTTTCGGAGAACCCGAACCAGACCTATCGCATCACCATCCTGAACTCGCCGAACGTCAACGCCTTCGCGCTGCCTGGCGGCTATCTCTACGTGACCCGAGGCCTTCTGGCGCTCGCCAACGACTCGGCGGAGCTGGCCGCGGTGATCTCGCACGAGATGGGCCACGTGACCGCCAACCACGGCGTCCAGCGCCAGCAGAAGGAAGCCGAGGAAGTGCTGGCGACCAAGGTCGTCACCGACGTGCTGGGCGAGAGCCCGACCGCCAAGGCGGCGCTGATCCGTGGCAAGCTGCGGCTGGCGCAGTTCTCGCGCAACCAGGAGCTCGAGGCCGACGTCATCGGCATCAAGATGAGCGGACAGGCGGGCTACGACCCGTTCGCCGCCGGCCGCTTCCTGCAGTCGATGGCTGCCTACAGCGACTTCCGCTCGGTCAGCGGCGCGACCGACGCCAGCCTGGACTTCCTCGCGAGCCATCCGAATGCGCCGCAGCGCATCGACCTGGCGCAGCGACACGCCCGCCAGTTCGGCGCCCCCGGCATCGGGCGGCGCGACCGCGATTCCTTCCTGACCGGCATCGACGGGCTGCTCTACGGCGACACGCCCGACGAGGGATATGTCCGCGGCACCAACTTCCTGCACCCCAAGCTCGGCATCTCGTTTTCGGTGCCGCAGGGCTTCATCATCGACAACACCGCCGCTGCCGTCACCGCGACCGGACCGGGCAACATCGCCATCCGCTTCGACGGCGTCAGCATTAACAACAACATGTCGCTGACCGACTACATTCGCAGCGGCTGGGTGGCCGGCCTCGACCCTTCGACCGTGCAGGCGCAGAACATCAACGGCAACGAGGCTGCATTCGCGCGAGCCAGCGCGGAAGGCTGGCAGTTCGACATCGCCGTGATCCGCGCTGGCGGGCAGGTCTATCGCCTGCTTACTGCCGCCCCCACGGCCAGCGCGGAGCTGGACAAGGTGGCCCGCGCGGTAAGCTCGAGCTTCCATGTGATGACGGCTGCGGAAAAGGCAGCGCTGAAGCCGCTGCGCATCCGCGTCGTGACCGTGCAGCCGGGCCAGACCATGGGCTCGCTGGCTGCAAGCATGGTCGGCGTCGACCGCAAGCTCGACCTGTTCCGCGTGCTCAACGCGCTCGGGCCCGGCGCGACGGTATCGGCCGGCGACAAGGTCAAGATCGTTACGGACAGATAGCGCTCAGGCGCCAACGAAGTTCTGCTTCACCAGAGCGGATTTGAGCTTTTCCAGGGCGCGTGTCTCGATCTGCCGGACGCGCTCCTTGGAGATGCCTAGGGTGGTGCCAAGTTCTTCGAGCGTCGCCCCCTCCTCGCTCAACCGCCGCTCCTCGATGATCTGGAGTTCGCGCGCGTTGAGCACGCTCAGCGCGTCCCGCAGCCAGCCGGAGCGCCGTTCTATGTCGATGGCCTCGCCGACAAGTTCGTCCGGCAGCGGCTCGTCCGAGACCAGCAGGTCCATGCGCTCGCCGGCATCGACGTCGTCGTTGAGCGGGGCGTTGAGCGAGGCGTCGGGCACGGACAGGCGCATATCCATCAACGCGACGTCGGCCACCGAAACACCGAGCGCGACCGATATTTCCTGATAGGCAGAAATGCCGCCGAGCGGCCCTCCGCCCTGCGCCAGGCGGGCGCGCATCCGGCGCAGATTGAAGAACAGTGACTTCTGGGCCGAACTCGTGCCGCTTCTGACGATCGACCAGTTGCGCAGGATGTAGTCCTGCATCGAGGCCCGTATCCACCACGTGGCGTAGGTGGAGAAGCGCACGTCGCGCGCCGGCTCGAAGCGGGCCGCGGCCTCAAGCAGGCCGACATGCCCTTCCTGGATAAGATCGCTGAGCGGCAGGCCGTAGCGCCTGAACTTCACCGCCATCGCAATCACCAGCCGCATATGCGCGGTGGTAATGCGGTTGAGCGCGTCCTGGTCGTGCTGTTCCTTCCAGCGGATCGCGAGGTCGCGCTCCTCGCCCCGTTCCAGGTACGGTGCGCGAGATGCCGCCTTGAGCATCATCTGTTCGCCGGCGAGGCCTATCCGATCCATTCCCATGCTCTGCTCTCAAGTCGGATGTGTTGACAGACAGACGCGCGGGCCGAGACGTCCCACAGGGCAATAAACGCAGCATACGTTGCAATGTTCCGCAGGACGCGACCCCGAGCGAGTGACGCGGATTAGGATTCCAAGAATCGCCTATAATTGAAATTTCATTCCTTATATCGACTGACGGCTTCTGACAGATTGCGCCCATCACAACGCACCCTCGGGCTTCCTCTCCGGGGGCAATGAAAATCGGGATCGCATAAGATGAAGTCGCTGAAATCGCTGGCCCTTGCAGCTACCCTCCAGCTTGCGGCCGTGGTCGCCGGCCACGCTGGCGAGAACCTCGACCAGATCAAGGCCGCAGGCGTGTTCAAGATCGGCACCGAGGGCACCTACGCACCCTTTACCTATCACGACGCGTCCGGCGCGCTGGTCGGCTTCGACGTCGAGATCGGCAAGGAGATCGCCAAGCGCCTCGGCGTGAAGGTCGAGTTCCTCGAGGGCAAGTGGGACGGCCTGATCGCCGGCCTCGACGCCAACCGCTACGACGCCGTCATCAACCAGGTCGGCATCACCGAGGCGCGCAAGGCCAAGTATGATTTCTCCGATCCCTACATCGCCTCCAAGGCCGTTCTGATCGTCAGCGGCAAGAACGAGGACATCAAGGGCTTCGCCGACCTCAAGGGCAAGAAGTCGGCGCAGTCGCTGACCAGCAACTTCGGCAAGATCGCCGAATCGAATGGCGCCGAGCTCGTCGGTACGGACGGTTTCGACCAGTCGATCCAGCTCGTGCTGAACGGCCGCGCCGACGCCACCATCAACGACAGCCTCTCGTTCTACGACTTCAAGAAGCACAAGCCCGATGCCGACGTGAAGATCGTGGCCGAGGAGGCAAAGGCGGACTTCTCCGGCGTGATCGTGCGCAAGGGCGATCCGGAACTGGTGGCCGAGATCAACAAGGCGCTGGCCGAGATCAAGGCCGACGGCACCTACAAGAAGATCTCCGAGACCTATTTCGGCACGGACGTTTCCCAGTAATCCAAAGGGGCGGGCCGCCGACCGACGGGGGCCCGCACCGATCCCCATTTTCCGCATGAACTTGCCCGGAAAATCTGCGATTTTCCGGGCTCGTCGTTATGGGAAAGAGCATTCACCTTGCCTCATTGGCTTCAATTGATGTTGGACTCGCTTGGCCCGCTGCTGTGGGCCGCGCTTGTCTTCACCGCGCCGCTCACGCTGCTGTCCTTCGCGTTCGGCCTGACCGTTGGTCTCGGAGCGGCGCTCATCCGCCTGTTCGGCCCCGCGCCACTGGTGGCAATCGTGCGCTTCTATGTCTGGATCATCCGCGGCACGCCGCTGCTGGTGCAGCTGTTCCTGATCTTCTATGGCCTGCCGAGCGTGGGCATCGTGCTCGACGCCTTTCCGGCCGCCCTGATCGGCTTCACGCTCAACGTCGGCGCCTATTCCTCCGAGATCATCCGCGCCGTCATCACCTCGGTGCCCAAGGGACAATGGGAGGCGGCCTATTCGATCGGCATGACCTGGTCGCAGGCCATGCGCCGCACCATCCTGCCGCAGGCCGCGCGCGTGGCGGTCCCGCCGCTCTCCAACACCTTCATTTCGCTGGTCAAGGACACCTCGCTAGCCGCCGCGATCACGGTGCCCGAGATGTTCCAGGCGGCACAGCGCATCGTCGCCACCACCTACGAACCGCTGATCCTCTATGTCGAGGCGGCAATCCTCTACCTGGCCATGAGTTCCGTGCTTTCGGCCCTACAGGTCAGGCTGGAGAAGCGGCTCAACCGCTACGGCGGATTCCTGGAGGCGCGCTCATGATCGGCCTTTCCAACATCGTCAAGCGCTTCGGCGACAACACGGTCCTCAAGGACGTGTCGGTCGACATACGCGAAGGCAGCGTGACCGCGCTCGTCGGCCCGTCCGGCGGCGGCAAGAGCACGCTGCTGCGCTGCATCAACCTGCTCGAGATCCCGACCTCGGGCACCGTGCGCGTCGGCGACGACGCGCTCGAATTCCGACCTGGCGCAAAGGTTGCCACCAAGGCGATCCAGAAGCTGCGGCGGCAGACCGGCATGGTCTTCCAGAACTTCCAGCTGTTCCCCCACCGGACGGCCATCGAGAACGTGATGGAGGGCCTTGTAACCGTGCTGAAGTGGCCGGAAGCAAAGGCGCGCGAGCGCGCGGCCGCCCTGCTCGAGAAGGTCGGCATGTCGCACAAGGCCGATGCCTGGCCGGCGACCCTGTCCGGCGGCCAGCAGCAGCGCGTGGCGATCGCCCGGGCGCTTGCCCCCTCGCCCAAGGTTCTGCTCTGCGACGAACCCACCTCGGCGCTCGATCCGGAACTGGCGCAGGAAGTGGTCGACGTGCTGGGCAAGCTGGCCAGCGAAGGCACCACCATGGTGATGGCCACCCACGACCTGCGCCTTGCATCCAAGATCGCCCAGAAGGTGGTCTTCCTGGAGGCCGGTTCGATCGTCGAGGAAGGGCCGGCAGAGGACGTGTTCAGCAATCCCAGGCATGAGCGCACAAAGCGCTTCATCGCCTCCATCACCCACCAGCATAGCCACGGCGGCGGCGAGGGTTAGTTCCCCGCGCGATACGCCTCAGAAGGAGATGTCGGCGGCCGGCAGACGTCGACAACGGCGTCGCCGGCGTCGAAGCCGTCGAGCGTATCGTTGTGATGAGCGATGATGTCGGCGTGGCTGAGGATGGCCGTGTCGCCTGTCATATGACCGTCGGCGACCAGCGTGACATCATAGCCGAGTGACACCGCGCGCCGCACTGTCGTGTCGACGCAGTATTGGGTCATGCAGCCGCCGACGACCAGGTGAGAGACGCCCAGTTGCGCGAGGCAGGTGCCCAGATCGGTCTCGTGGAACGAGTCCGAACTCTTCTTGCGAACAAGGAATTCGCCCTCCCGAGGCGCCAGTTCAGGGCGGACTTCCCAGCCTTCGGTCCCGGTCGCCAGCCGGTGGCCGTCGGGCCCGTCGTGCTGGACGACCACCACCGGGATGCCCGCCGAACGCGCCTTGTCCTGGAGGGTGCGAAGCCTGCCTACGGTTTCATCGAGCGCGGCATCCAATACCGGCTGCCGTTCCGGCGTCCCCTTGCCTTCGAGGATCGCCTTCTGAACGTCGATGATAAGAAGCGCCTTGCCCATCTTCTGCTAGTCCCGATGCGGTCACCATTCAGCCTTCACGTCGGATACAGCAGAAGGGGCTGCCGCGGTAGCAGCGGCCAAAAACAAAACCGCCCGCAGCATGGCCGCGGGCGGTTCCGATAAGCTGTTTGCGCTGGCCGGAGCCAGTGTAGATCAGGCTGCTTCTTCCTGCTCGTCGACTTCTTCGTTGTCGGCCTTGGTGCCGCGCTTCGGACCCTTGTTGAGGTTGGTCTCGATGAGACGGACAGCCTCGGTCTCCGACATGCGGTTGACGGCTGCGATCTCGCGGGCCATGCGGTCGAGCGCGGCTTCATAAAGCTGGCGCTCGGAGTAGGACTGCTCCGGCTGGTTGTCGGCGCGGTAGAGGTCGCGCACGACTTCGGAGATCGAGATCAGATCGCCGGAATTGATCTTCGCATCGTATTCCTGCGCGCGGCGCGACCACATGGTCCGCTTGACGCGGGCGCGGCCCTGAACAACCTTCAGCGCGCGGTCGACATAATCGGTCTCGGACAGTTTGCGCATGCCGATGGAGGTCGCCTTGGCGACCGGCACCTTGAGGCGCATCTTGTCCTTCTGGAAATCGATCACGAAAAGTTCAAGCTTGTGTCCCGCCACTTCCTGCTCGTCGATGGAGACGATCTGGCCGACGCCATGCGCCGGGTAGACAATGAACTCGCCGGTCTTGAAACCGTGACGTGCTGCGGATTTCTTCTGCGGGATGGTAGTCGCCATACGCCCTGAACTCCTTCTTGTAAGACCGGCCCGCCGAGGCCGGCTGAACGAGGATGGTCGCTACACGCGACCTTCTGCCGCACGCAAAATCGACCCCCAATCGGAGAGCTTGGATCGGCAATACGCAAATGCGCTTGCAGGCCCAAATTTCTCTGGTCCGGATTGAGGTTGTCACCTTTCAGTGATTTAGGCTTCGCGCCATAGATCGACGTTGTGTCACCGGCATGTTGATCGACCAATAACACAAAAAGTCGGAAGAATCAAGATTTTGCTGCATGCGCGAAGGTTCGGCGCCGTCAAGACGCAAGACCTGGTGACAATCGCAGCGACGTGGCCAGCCGGGGCGATACAGCCCTCAGTTGCCCTCGCCGGGCTCCGCTGAAAAGTACTTCTCGTACTTTCCTTCGACGCCGTCGAACTCCTTCGCCTCGGGCAGCTCCGGCTTCTTGACCGTCAGATTGGGCCACTTGCTGGCGTATTCGGTATTGATCTGGAGCCACTTGTCCAGGCCCGGCTCGGTGTCCGGCTTGATCGCGTCGGCCGGGCACTCGGGCTCGCACACGCCGCAATCGATGCACTCGTCGGGATGGATGACGAGCATGTTCTCGCCTTCGTAGAAACAGTCGACCGGACAGACCTCGACGCAGTCGGTGTACTTGCACTTGATGCAGTTGTCGGTGACGACGTAGGTCATTGGGCGGGCTCCGGGACTTCCCGTACTGGCAATCGTTTCGGGTCAGGTAGACCCTTTGGAGGGCTCATGCAAGGGCGGCCATTCCGCGCAGCGTGGCGCTCGGGGAATGGCTTTTCATGGATTGCGCGGATGACCTGCGACGACATGCGTCAATCGTCGCGCAGGCGATCGGTGGCGCGCCGTTCCTTCTTGGTCGGGCGGCCGCTGCCGGCATCGCGCAAGGGCGGCCGGGCGTCCGGCGGAGCCTGATCCTTGGGCGTCGGCTGCGGCGACAGATCCTCGTAGAGCTGGCGCGCTTCCTCCGCCGGCCCGCGCCGTTCGCCAGCCGACAGAACCTTGTAGACCAGGATGCGGCGATCGAGCGTGATCGTCAGCACGTCGCCCAGTTTGACGATGTCTGAAGCCTGGTCGAGCTTCTGCCCATTCAGCCTGACGCCGCCCGTCTGCACGAGCTTGGCGGCAAGCGAGCGCGACTTGACCGCGCGCGAGAAGAACAGCCACTTGTCGATGCGCTGTCTTCCCTCCCCGGCCAAGGAGCGCCTACTTCTTCAACTGATCGCGCAGCGCAGCAAGCTTGGCGAAGGGCGAGTCCGGGTCGATCCGGACGGGCCGCTCCTCGCGCGGCTTCTGCTGGAATGCGGGCTTGCCCTTGAAGCCGCCCTTTTCGGGCCGCTCCCCGCCGTGCCGTTCGCGATCGCCATGTGGCTTGCCGCCGGGCTTGCGGTCGAAGCGCGGGCGTTCGCGCCCCTCTCCGCCGCGGGCGGCGCGTTCGCCATCGCCCTTGGGAGCCGCCGCCTGGCCGTTGCGCTGGTCGCGCTGGCCGCCACGCTGGCGGTTGTCCTGACGGTGGCGCGGACGCTGCTCGAACCGGCCCTGGCGCCAGAGCAGGATCGGCTTGGGTTCTTCCGCTGCCTCTGCGTCTGCTGCTTCGGCCGGCGCTGCCGCGACGGCGTCCACGGCTTCCGCAACCGGCGCGTCGGATGCTGCGGTCTCCGCGCCCACCTCATCGGTGGCAGCTTCGGCGCTCACAACCGGCTCACCGGCAGTCTCTTCAGCCTGCTCGACAGTTGCCTCTTCCGTCGGCTCGACGGCGGCTTCCACCCGTTCCCCGGCATCGGATGCCACTTCTGCCTCGGTCTCGGCAAAGGCCTCGCCCGAAACCGCTGCTTCTTCGGCGGGCGCGGCTTCAGCCGCCTTGGCTGCTGCGGCATCGCGCGCAGCACCATCGATCGACTCGATCTTTTCCTTGACCTCGGCGGCCGGCTTGGCTTCGGCGCGGTAACCCAGGCCCTTGAGGATTTCTTCCATGTCGTCGCCGGTGGCGCCGAGGATCGACATCATCTGCGGCGTGACGATGAAGGCCGAGCCGTCATAGGCGCCGTCCGGACGCGGGCCGACGCCCTGCTTCCAGGCGAGCGCCGGACGGATCAGGTCGGCCAGACGCTCGAGGATGTCGACGCGCACGGCCCGACGGCCGAGGTTGCGGAAGCCGGCCAGCTTGTAGAAGGTCTTGTCGAAGGCCTGGTCGATGACGATGGACGTCCGGCCCGCGGCGAGCGCGTGGACGACGTCGCCGAAGCCCGGCTTGTCCTTGCCGTCGTTCTTGAGCGCCCACAGAAGGGTGACTAGGCCTGCCGGCGCGGGCTTGATCAGCGCAGGCACGAAGACGTGATAGGCGCCGAAACGAACGCCGAGCCGGCGCAGTGCGGCGCGACCTTCCTGGTCGAGCGACTTGACCTCGTCGGCGATGTCGCGGCGGTTGAGCAGGCCGAAATTCTCGACCAGCCGGAAGGCGATGCCACGGCCGATGCCCGAAAGCTGCTCGGCCGCCTTCAGGTCGACCAGCGGCTTGAGCAGCGACTCGATCTGGAAATTGACGAAACGCTCGGCGCGCGCGGCGACCTTGTCGCGGGCCGGGCCGGTCAGCTGCTCGTCGGCGAGCAGGACGACGCGCGGCTTGAGCGGGTCCTCGCCCTCGACCAACGTTCCGATCGGTGCGCCGATCCAGCGCAGGACACCATCCGATCCCAGCGCGATGTCGCCATTGGGCGACGCGGAGAAGCGCTCTGCGCGCGTCTCGAATTCCGTAGCCAGCGCCTTCTGGGCCGCCGTGCGCACTGCCTTGGCGTCTTCGCCGCCCGCGCTCTGGTCGGCGGTGAAACGGAACCCTTGCAGTTCACCCACGTGGTGACCCTCGACGAGGACGGTTCCGGACGGGCTGATTTCGGCTTCAAGCATGGTGTTTTCTCTAAGGCGGCGCATGAGGACGGAAGTCCTGCGGTCTACAAAGCGTTTCGTCAACCGCTCATGCAGCGCATCCGACAATCTGTCCTCGATGTCGCGCGTTTTTTCCTGCCAGTGTGCCGGATCGGCAAGCCATTCGGGGCGGTTGGAGACGAAAGTCCAGGTACGGATCTGTGCGATCCGGTGCGAAAGCGTGTCGATGTCGCCCTCGGTTGAATCGGCGCGGCGGACCTGCTCGGCCATGTAGGTCTCGTCGACATGGCCGCGCCGGGCGAGATCGTCATACATCGAGGCGATGAGATCGGCGTGCTGGGCCGGCGCGATCTTGCGGTAGTCGGGCAGCGCGCAGGCTTCCCAGAGCAGCGCCACCCGTTCGCGGTTCGAGGCGAGCGCGCGGATCTCCGGATCGCGCGACAGATGCTCCAGCGCCTGCGCATCGACGGCAGGCAAGGCGCGCGTCAAACCCTCGACCGGGGCGACCGTTTCGATCGACCGCCGCAGCGCGTCCAGGCTTGCGAAATCGAAGGACACGGTGCGCCATTGCAGCACCTTCACCGGCTCGAAATCGTGCGCCTCGATCTTCTCGACGAGTTCGTCGTCGAAGGGATCGACCTGGCCGGTCACGCCGAAGGTGCCGTCGCGCAGGTGGCGCCCGGCGCGGCCGGCGATCTGGCCGAGCTCGGCCGCCGTGAGCTGGCGATACTGATAGCCGTCGAACTTGCGGTTCTGGGCGAAGGCGACGTGATCGACGTCGAGATTGAGCCCCATGCCGATGGCATCGGTGGCGATCAGGTAGTCGACGTCGCCGGACTGGAACAGCGCCACCTGGGCGTTGCGGGTGCGGGGGCTCAACGCGCCGAGCACGACTGCGGCCCCGCCCTGCTGGCGGCGGATCAGCTCGGCAATGCCGTAGACCTCGTCGGCCGAGAAGGCGACGATGGCCGAGCGGCGCGGCAGCCGGGTCAGCTTCTTCGAGCCGGAATAGGCGAGGTGCGACAGGCGCGGCCTGGTCACCACCGAGACACCCTTGAGCAGCTTCTCGAGGATGCCGCGCATGGTGTGGGCGCCGAGCAGCAGCGTCTCCTGCTTGCCGCGCAGATGCAGGATGCGGTCGGTGAAGATATGACCGCGCTCGAGGTCGCCGGCGAGCTGCACCTCGTCGATGGCGACAAAGGCAGCATCCGTCTGCCGCGGCATGGCCTCGACCGTGCATACCGAATATTTCGCGCCGGCCGGGATGATCTTCTCCTCGCCGGTGACCAGCGCCACCTTGTGCGCGCCGACCTTCTCGCAGATCCGGCCATACACCTCGCGGGCCAAAAGGCGCAGCGGCAGGCCGATCACCCCGCTCTCGTGCGAGATCATCCGCTCGATGGCCAGATGCGTCTTGCCGGTGTTGGTCGGCCCGAGGACCGCGGTGACGTCGCGGCCTGACAGGATCAGCGGGTCGTTCTGCCTGGAGTGTACGTTCATTTCAAGGAACTGCCCTTGGCGCCGGCGGGCCGGCCTTGCGGCGCCAGCCGCGCCGAGTGGACACATAGGGATTTGCGCGCCGAAGCGAAAGCGGAATGTTCCAGTTTAAGGGTTGGAACGAGTCTGGAACGAATCAGCGACGAATCACTGACTCCAGACGATTCAGGTTTTGTTCACCCCAACATATTGATTTCCTGCACGCAAGTCGCACCACATTCTGAATCGCTAAAATGGCCCGTTTCCTGCTTCATCGGGTCAAGCGTTAACTTTTCGGCTCCCGGCCACGCCAGCGTGGCGGTCGGCCGAGTCAACACAATGGAATTATTCACCTTTCCTACCCTGGCGTTAATTCCGCCAGGGCCTGCAACCGGTTTTTTGTTAAGATTTGAACCAAATGCGGAACGAACTGGCGACGAATCATCGACCGGAGATGTTTCCCGGTTTGTTCACCGCTAGATATTGTGGCGACATGAGCTTCTTCACCGATAGCGCACAAGCCACGCACAGGCTTGCCCACAGAGCAGAGGGCAGCGCGTTAACGGTTACGTGCCATTCCGGCACGCTCCCCGCTTGGCGAAAACACCTGTGATTGCATGCCCTTAGGAAAACCACACCTGCAATAGGGGGCAGAGTCCGCGTGCTGCCGCGCTCGTCGAAAGCCTGACCACCCCCAAAAATGGAAACGGCGCCACGCGGCGCCGTTCCACTTTCGAGCTTGACCTTGGGTCAGGCGAAATACTGGCCGCCATTGGCCGATAGCGTCGCGCCGGTGATGAAGCCGGACTCCTCGGAGGCGAGGAAGACGACGCAGCGCGCAATCTCCTCGGGCTCGCCGAGGCGGCCGGTCGGGATCTGGGCGATGATCGACTCGCGGACCTTTTCCGGCACGGCCATCACCATTTCGGTGGCGATGTAGCCGGGGCAGATGACGTTCACGGTGATGCCGGCGCGTGCGCCCTCCTGCGCCAGCGCCTTGCTGAAGCCGATGTCCCCGGCCTTGGAGGCCGAATAATTGGCCTGGCCGGCCTGGCCCTTCTGGCCGTTGATCGAGGAGATGGTGATGACGCGGCCGAACTTGCGGTCGCGCATGCCGCTCCACAGCGGATGCGTCATGTTGAAGACGCCGTGGAGATTAGTATCGATGACCTCGCGCCACTGGTCGCGCGTCATCTTGTGGAACATCGAGTCTCGGGTAATGCCGGCGTTGTTGACCAGCACCGAAACCGGGCCGAGGTCCGCCTCCACCTGCTTGATGCCGGCCTCGCAGGCGTCGTAGTCGGCTACCGACCACTTGTAGACCGGGATGCCGGTTTCCGCCTTGAACTTCTGCGCAGCCTCGTCGTTGCCGGCATAGTTGGCAGCAACCGTATAGCCGGCCTTCTTGAGCGCGACCGAAATCGCGGCGCCAATGCCGCGCGATCCGCCGGTGACCAGTGCAACCTTGCTCATGCTCTTCCCCTTTTCTGCTGCGTAATTGGCCTGACCTCGTGACAGGCTTATGAAGACGAAGAGGGCGGCACTTTGGCCGCCCTCTCGTGTTTCCTGACTACATCGCCTCGACGCACATCGCGACGCCCATGCCGCCGCCTATGCAGAGGGTCGCTAGACCCTTCTTGGCGCTTCGGCGGCGCATCTCGTAGACCAGCGTGTTGAAGATACGGGCGCCCGACGCGCCGACCGGATGGCCGATGGCGATCGCGCCGCCATTGACGTTCACGATCGACGGATCCCAGCCCATGTCCTTGTTGACCGCGCAGGCCTGCGCGGCGAAGGCCTCGTTGGCCTCGACGAGGTCGAGATCGGAGACCGACCAGCCAGCCTTTTCGAGCGCCTTGCGCGATGCCGGGATCGGGCCGGTGCCCATGATCTGCGGATCGACGCCGGCGGTCGCCCAGGACACGATGCGGACCAAAGGCGTGATGCCACGGCGCGCGGCCTCGGCCTCGGTCATCAGCACGACGGCGGCCGCGCCATCATTGATGCCCGACGCGTTGCCAGCGGTGACGGTACCTTCCTTGTCGAAGGCCGGCTTGAGCTTGGCAACCGAATCGAGGGTTGCGCCGTGGCGGATGTACTCGTCCTGGTCGACGATGGTGTCGCCCTTCTTGCCCTTGATGGTGACCGGAACGATCTCGTCCTTGAACTTGCCGGCCTTTTGCGCGGCCTCGGCCTTGTTCTGCGAGGCGACGGCGAACTGGTCCTGGTCGTCGCGGGTGAGCTGCCACTGGCGGGCGACGTTCTCGGCCGTGTTGCCCATATGGTAGCCGTAGAAAGCGTCGGTCAGGCCGTCCTTGATCATCGTGTCGATCATCTTGAAGTCGCCCATCTTCACGCCGCCGCGAAGGTGCTGGCAGTGCGGAGCCATCGACATCGATTCCTGCCCGCCAGCGACGATGACCTTGGCGTCGCCGAGCGCGATCTGCTGCATGCCGATGGCTATGGTGCGCAGGCCCGAGCCGCAGAGCTGGTTCAGCCCCCAGGCGGTTGCCTCCTGCGGGATGCCCGCCGCCATCGCCGCCTGACGCGCAGGGTTCTGGCCCTGGCCGGCGGCCAGGATCTGGCCAAGGATCACCTCGTCGACTTCCTTGGGATCGACCCCGGCACGGGCGAGAACTTCCTTGACGGCAATGGCCCCGAGCTCATGTGCCGGCGTGTTGGCGAAGGCGCCGTTGAACGAGCCGACCGCGGTGCGGGCCGCGCTGGCTACGACGATGGAGGACGAGGCGGACATGTTTCTCTCCAGATTTCGTTGGACGAAATGGTTGTTGAGCTTCGAGGGACATTGCTCTCACGACTTTTCTTGCCCGTTCCAGGACCCGAGTCAAACCGGAAAAAGCAGCGGCTCGCTTCATGCTGCAGGCACATTGCAGCAATGCTGCGCAGCATTTTTTGCCGGCATAAGCGGACATCTCGTTCTTGCACTGCACAAATTGCTTGGAATTGCGATTGCTTTGCGCTTATCCTGACGACCAGGCGAAATGTTACCGGCTGCTTACATGGCATTCCGGTCTTCCGGGGGAGGATGCTATGCCTGCAAAAGACGAGCCGGTTGTAATCAAGAAATACGCCAACCGCCGCCTCTACAATACCGGCACGAGCACTTACGTGACGCTCGAGGACTTGGCCGAAATGGTCAAGAAGGGCGAAGAATTCACTGTCCAGGACGCCAAGACCGGCGAGGACATCACCCATCCGGTGCTGACCCAGATCATCTTCGAGCTGGAGAACAAGGACGGGCAGAACATGCTGCCGATCCCGTTCCTCAGGCAGCTGATCTCGTTCTACGGCGACCAGATGCAGATGATCGTGCCGAGCTTCCTCGAGCAGTCGATGATTGCCTTCTCGAAGGAACAGGAACGCTTCCGCGAGCAGATGAAGTCCGCTTTCGGCAAGACGCCGATGGACGTGATGAAGGTGTCGGCGCCGATGAAGGCGCTGGAGGAACAGACGCGCCGGAACATGGAGATGTTCCAGAACGCCATGCGCATGTTCACCCCCTTCCCCGCTCCCGGTACGGTAAGCGCGCCCGCCGAGCCGGCAAAGAAGGAAGCTCCCGAGAAATCGGACGAGCTCAAGGAACTCAAGGAACAGATCGCCGCGATGCAGCGGAAAATCGATTCCATGGGCTGAGCGGCCTGCCCCTGGCGGCCGCCACTTTCTGCGGGCGACGGCCCGCCCCCACCCGATGAGGTAATAACTTTCAACCGGACGCAGGGTTTTGCTCCGCCTCGCAAGCGTGTTTGCTAGACGCATTGCAAGGGAGGAGACCTGCCATGACTCAACTGACGCTGGCCAAGGCCAACGCCATCATCCAGGGCGCGCTCGATTTCGGCGCCCAGAAGAGCCTGAAGCCGCTCGGCGTGGCCGTGCTCGACGCCGGCGGCCATTTGCTCGCCTTCCAGCGCCAGGACGGCGCCACCTTCATCCGCGCCGAAGTGGCATCCGGAAAGGCCTACGCGGCCCTCGCCGTGGGCACGAGCTCGCGGTCGCTGGGCGCTGCCGCGGTAGAGCGGCCGCACTTCTTCCAGGGACTGTCTGCCGTGTCAGGTGGGCGCATGGTACCGGTGCCGGGCGGCGTCCTGGTCCGTGACCGGGACGGCAACGTGCTGGGAGCAGTAGGCATTTCGGGCGACACGTCCGACAACGACGAGATCGCCGCCATGGCCGGCATCGAAGGCGCCGGCTTCATCGCCAAAATTTAAGCGCCCAGCAGACGCGCAAAAAGAAAGGACCGGCGCAGGCCGGTCCTTTCCTAATCACGCTCGCGCGGAAAAGCTGTCTCAGCTTTCCTTCGGCGTCAGAACCTGGCGACCGCGGTACATGCCGGTCTTGAGGTCGATGTGATGCGGACGGCGCATTTCGCCCGAGTTCTTGTCCTCGACATAGGTCGGGGCCTTGAGGGCGTCGGCCGAGCGGCGCATGCCGCGCTTGGACGGGGAGGTTTTTCGTTTCGGTACAGCCATGGATCTGCTCCACTATTCGGTCAAGTGACCCTGTCCGCCCTCGTGAAAGGGCCGCGTCCAAGGCCGGAATCTGAGATAAGTTGGCGAGGCTATACACAAGCATGTTGCCTTTGACCAGCCCGCAGCGACTCTTTTTTCGGTCGGCGGGCAGCCCTGGCTAGTCCAGGCACTGCACGTAGGCGCCGGCTCTCGCGGCCCTGCGCTCGATGAGGGTGGCGAGCCGGCGAAGGCCCGGTCCCGGCTTGGCCGGGTTGCGCAGCGCCGGGTTCGGAAGTGCCACGGCGAGCAGCGCCGCCTGGCGGCGACTCAGCTCCTTGGCCGAGCGCCCGAAATAGTGCTGGGCCGCAGCCTCGACGCCATAGATGTTGGGACCCCATTCGGCGATGTTGAGGTAGATCTCCATGATGCGGCGCTTCGACATCAGCGCATCGAAGTATATAGCGAGCGGCAACTCGACGACCTTGCGGAAGAACGAGCGCCCGTTCCAGAGGTACAGGTTCTTCACCGTCTGCATGGGAATGGTCGATGCGCCGCGGGTCGGCTCGCCTTCCAGCGCGTCACTGATGACCCCGCGCAGCTCGCCCAGGTCGACGCCGCGATGTGTGCAGAACTGCCCATCCTCGGACATGATCACCGAATGCGCGAGGACCGGGGCGATGTCGTCCAGTGCGACCCACTGCCGGTCATAGCCCTGCAGCGTCACCAGGTCCTTGACCATCAGCGTCGAGATCGGATGCACGAAGGGCGGCAGGTAGAGGATCGTCAGCACGACCGGCAGCGCCGCCATCGCGGCAACGGCCAGGGCGCCCAGGCGCACCCAGCGACGCAGGCTTGCACGCGCGAAGAACCCGCGTCGCGATCCCATCTCCAGCCCTTCGGTTTCCGGCTCTATGATCGGTTCCGCCAATCCGTCCGCCCTTGCCTATCAGCCCTTCGGCATAAAGGCGCTTGGCTTCTTGCGCAACGTCTGACTGTCGGCTACCGCTCGCCGCCATGACGATAGAGAGCGATATGATGTTCGAAACTGCCCTTCGCGACCGCGCCGAGGCCGTCGAAGGGATGCTCCGCAAGATTCTCGACGAGCGCATCCTGCCCGGCGAGATCGCCCGGCCCGAACATCTGATGGCCGCGATGCGGCACGGCGCACTCAATGGCGGCAAGCGCCTGCGCCCGTTCCTGGTGCTCGAAAGCGCTGCCCTGTTCGACGCCGATGGCGAGGCGGCGCTGCGCGTTGCCACCGCTCTCGAGTGCATCCACTGCTATTCGCTGATCCATGACGACCTGCCGGCGATGGACGACGACGACCTGCGCCGGGGGCAGCCGACCGTGCACCGGGCCTTCGACGAGGCGACTGCCATCCTGGCGGGCGACGCGCTGCTCACCTACGCCTTCGACATCGTCGCCGACGAGGCGACGCAGCTCCCCGCCGAGCGCCGCGCTGCTCTCGTGCTCGCCCTTGCCCGCGCCGCCGGCCCGGGCGGGATGGTGGGTGGCCAGGCGCTCGACCTCGCTGCCGAACGCAACAAGCCCGACGAGGGCGGCATCATCCGCCTGCAGGCGATGAAGACCGGCGCGCTGATCCGCTTTGCCTGCGAGGCCGGCGCCATCGTGGCCGGCGCCTCCGCTAGCCAGCGCGAGACGCTGGCCGAGTTCGGCTCCGCGATCGGCCTCGCCTTCCAGCTCGCCGACGACCTGCTCGACCTCACCGCCGACGCCGAGACGATGGGCAAGGCCACCGGAAAGGACGCAGCCGCCGGCAAGGCGACGCTGGTGTCGCTGCACGGCCCGGCCTGGGCCAGGTCGCAGCTGGCGGGTCTCGTCTCCCAGGCGCACGGGCTGCTGGAGCCGTTCGGCGCGCGCGCCGCACTGCTCAAGGCCGCCGCAAGCTTCGTGGCCGAGCGCAACAGCTGATCTGTTTCTTCCAAAGAACAAAACTTGCAGCCAGAAGCTGCAGCGTCAGAAACTCTTAATGTTAATGGTGTCTATTCCAGCCCCATAAAATTGTGCGTATGTGTTTGGGGTTGCGCATGCTGGAGCACTCGTCGTTCATCCGTTCGATACGGATCAGATACCTGTCCGGGCTCCTGATCTTCGCTGCCGCCTCCGCCATCGTCATGGCCGCCTTCAACCAGGGCAACGCCTTTCGGCGCGACGTCGACGCCATCGCGGCGGACCTCTCCGCCTTCACCCGCGAGCTACGCAACGCTACTAACTTCGCAGAGACCACGACCACCGCCTGGCGGTCCGAAACCCGGGAATCGCTGGCATCCGCAGCGCGCAACCATGCTGCTCGGCTTGACGCCAACATCGAGCACCTGACGGCGGCGATCGACGCCGTCCGCCCGAAGCTGTCGGAGAAATCGCTGTCGGAGCTCGACACCGCCTCCGTCAATGGCGACCTGTTCTGGTCGGCGCGGGACATCGTGCGCAATCTCGGCGCCCTCGCCGCCGCCCAGAGCTCCGACGAATGGAGCTACCGCGAGATCCGCAACCAGAACGACCTCTTCGCCCAGCCGATGCTGGTGCGTGCTCGCAGCGCGATGGAAGCGGAGCGCCGCGTGGCCGAGGCCCGGAGCGACAAGCTGCTGATGACGGCAAGCGTGCTGATCATGCTGGTGATCGGCGGCGTCGCCTTCTGGGTGTTCCGCCCGATGGAGAGCGCCATTCGGCGGGCCTTTGCGGAAACCGCGGAGTCGCTGGCGAAGGCCGAGGCCGCGGACCGAGCCAAGTCCGAGTTCCTGGCCAATATGAGCCATGAGATCCGCACACCCATGAACGGCGTGCTCGGCATGGCGGAACTGCTTGCACGGACCGACCTGACGCCTCGCCAGAAGACCTTCACCGACGTGATCGTCAAGTCGGGCAACGCGCTGCTCACGATCATCAACGACGTGCTCGACTTCTCGAAGATAAACGCCGGCCAGCTGACGCTCGACCCAGCACCCTTCCATCTCGGCGAAGCGGTCGAGGACGTCGCGACCCTGATCTCGGCGCGCGTGGCCGAAAAGAACCTGGAACTCATCGTCCGCGTCGACCCGAGCCTGCCGAGCCATGTGGTCGGCGACGTCGGCCGCTTCCGCCAGATCGTCACCAACATGGTCGGCAATGCCGTGAAATTCACCGAGCGCGGCCATGTCCTGGTCGACGTGTCGGGCGTGGTGATCGACGAGACGGTGGCGCTCAAGGTCCGCGTCGAGGACACCGGCATCGGCATCCCCGCCGACAAGCTCCAGAGCGTGTTCGAGAAGTTCGCCCAGGTGGACGGCAGTTCCACCCGGCGCCATGAGGGCACCGGCCTTGGCCTCGCGATCGCGGCGCGTCTCGTCGATCTGATGGGCGGCCGCATCGGCGTCGAGAGCGAACTCGGCAAGGGTTCGGTCTTCTGGTTTACCGCCATGCTGCCCAGGCATGAGGCGGAATCGAACGGCGGCATCGTGCCGGTCGACGTCACCGGGGCCCGCGTGCTGGTGATCGACGACAACCCGGTCAACCGCGACATCCTGCTCGAGCAACTGAGGAGCTGGGGCTTCGACTGCGCCGCGGCCGAAAGCGGTGCCATCGGCCTCGCCTTCCTCGACCGTGCGGCCCAGCTGGGCGCCAGTGTCGACTGCGTGATCCTCGACTACCAGATGCCCGGGATGAACGGCGCCGACGTCGCCAAGGCCATCGCTGCCGACAGCCGCACGTCCTCGATCCCTGTGGTTCTCCTGACCTCCGTCGACCAGATCGATTTCAGCCGCATGGTGCTGGACTTCGGCATCGCCGCGCACCTGACCAAGCCGGCGCGCTCGGCGGTCCTGCTCGGAACCGTCATCGCCGCGGTGCAGAAGGCCCGCTCGCAGTCGGGCCGGACGCAATTCGTCCGCGAACCCTTGAGAGCGCCCCCTGCTGCCTTCACCGTCATCCGCGGCCCCGCACCGGCACCGCTGGCCCAGCCGGAGCCCATGCCGCTGCAGGGCGCTGGCCTCGACGTGCTGGTGGCCGAGGACAACGAAGTGAACCAGCTCGTCTTCGGCCAGATACTCTCCGGCCTCGGGCTCTCGCATCGCATCGCCGGCAACGGCCGCACCGCCGTGGAAATGTACCGGACCTTCAAGCCGAAGCTGATCCTCATGGACGTCTCGATGCCGGAGATGAACGGCTACGAGGCGACCCGGGCGATCCGCGCCGAAGAAGCCCACTCGGGCAGCCGCACGCCGATCATCGGCGTCACGGCCCACGCGCTCAAGGGCGACCGCGAAAAATGCCTCGACGCCGGCATGGACGACTACCTGCCCAAGCCGGTCTCGCCCGACAAGCTGAGCGCCAAGATCGGCACCTGGCTGAGCGAAAGCGCGGATCTGGTGCGCTCGGCCTGACGCCCGACCACCCCTCCCGGGAGCCAAGACGGCCACTTGCCCCTATGACATTCCTATTTCTTCGCCTGCGGCCCCGTCTCGAATACTGATGCGCCCGCTTCTAGCTTCCTTGCGCGACCGGGATGGCCTCCGCCGCCGGCGCGAAGACAAGGAAGACTGCGATGCTACGCACCTACGTACCGCACAGGATCGTCGGCACCGACACTGCCCTGCCCGTCGAACCCGAGGCTCGAGGCCCCAGGCTCGTGAAGGGCCAGACCGAGCCGTTCATGTTCACCCGCCTGTTCTTCGTCACCGGCGTCCTGCTCGGCGGACTTGCGCTCGCCAGCCTGCTTTCCTCGTGATCATGGACATCGGCGACGTCATCTCGGTCGAGGACGTGCTCCTCGACCTCAGGCCCGAAGGCAAGACCCGGCTTCTCAAGGACCTCGCGAGGCATGCCGGCAGCCGCCTCGATCTGCCGGCTGTCGACATCGTCTCGGCGGTTTCGGCGCGCGAAAGGCTCGGTTCGACGGGCCTTGGCCAGGGCGTTGCCATCCCGCATGCCCGCGTTCCGGGATTGCGGAGGTCGTTCTGCGCCTTTGCCAGGCTCGCGGAGCCTTGCCCCTTCGAGGCCGTCGACGACCAGGATGTGGATCTCGTCGCGATGCTGTTGTTGCCCGAGGGCCCGCCGCAGGAACAGCTCAACGTGCTTGCCAAGATCGCGCGGCTGTTGCGTGACCCGGCCGCGTTGGCGCAGCTGCGGTCCGTAAGCGACGCCACCGCGGTCCACCGGCTGCTCGTGGCCGGCTGCCCGCCGTCGGGCGAAGCTGCCCAGGTTCGAGCGCTCAGCGGTTCCTAACCACGATGCAGGCGCCGCCTATGCCGCGAAGCTTCCGGCAGATATCGCCCGCCTCGGCGCGGTCGTCGGCGCCGATCCGCACTGCATAGACGCCGCGTCGGCCCATCGGCGTCCGGACGCGGCTGACCACCGGATCGTAGTTGGCCAGCACCGGAAAACGACCCTGCAGCCGCTGCCATTGCCTGATGGCGGCGGATCGGCGGAAGTTGCCGGCTACCTGAATGCCCCAGGGCTTCACGTGCACGCTGGCCATGGCGATGGTCGTCGACATGATGATAGGCAGATTGCGGCAGGCAACGGCGAACGAAGTCTTGGGATCGAGCGGATGCACTGTCCCGGCATAGGACCGCTCGGAGAAATTGTCGGCGGGCTCGCCCATGATGTCGAGCACGTAGTCCTCCGTCTCCAGCGGCAGGAAGCCACCTGACGAGAGCCAGCGGGCGACGCGGTTCTCGCCGGCATTGTAGGCAGCTGCGGCGAGGCCGAGATTGCCGAAGCCCGACTTGAGTTCGCCGAGATAGCGCGCCGACGCCGGGATCGCCTGTTCCATGTCGAACGGATCGGCAAGCCCGCGCATCGCCGCCGTGCCGGGCATGAACTGGGCAATGCCTTCTGCCCCCGCCGGGCTCACCGCGTCGGGGTCGAAGCGGCTTTCCTTCCAGATAAGGCGGGCAAAGAAGTCGCTCGGCAACCCGTGGCGCTTGGCGTGCGTCTCGATCAGGTCACAGACGCGCGCGACATGAGTCTGAAGCCGCGGCTTTGGTGGATCGGCGAGAGCGGGGGCGTACAGCGCCAGCGTGGCGAGGCAAGCCAGGGCTGCCCTCGCCGCGCCGCGCATCGCTACTCCGCAGCGGCCCTGCCGCCGCGTCCGTATCGCTGTTCGATATAGTCGGCGACCATCTTCTCGAAATCGGCGGCAATCGACGGGCCACGCAGGGTGGCCGCCTTCTTGCCGTCGATGAAGACCGGCGCGGACGGCGTTTCGCCGGTGCCGGGCAACGAGATGCCGATGTCGGCATGCTTGGATTCGCCCGGGCCGTTGACGATGCAGCCCATGACCGCGACCTTCAACTCTTCGACGCCGGGATACTTCTCGCGCCACACCGGCATGTTCTTGCGCAGGTCTTCCTGGATGGTTTGCGCCAATTCCTGGAACACAGTCGAAGTCGTGCGGCCGCAGCCGGGGCAAGCCGCGACGATCGGCACGAACTGGCGGAAGCCCATGGTCTGGAGCAGTTCCTGCGACACCTGCACCTCGCGGGTGCGGTCGCCGTTCGGCTCCGGCGTCAGCGAGATGCGGATCGTGTCGCCGATGCCCTGCTGCAAAAGGATGCCCATCGCCGCCGACGAGGCGACGATGCCCTTGGTGCCCATGCCGGCTTCGGTGAGGCCGAGATGCAGCGCGTGGTTGGAGCGGGTGGCGAGCATGGTGTAGACGGCGATCAAGTCCTGAACCTGGCTGACCTTGGCCGACAGGATGATCTTGTCGCGCGGCAGGCCGATCTCTTCGGCGAGGTCGGCCGAGATCAGCGCCGACTGCACAATCGCCTCGCGCATCACCTGGTTGGCGGTGAGCGGCGACCCCTTCTCCTGGTTCTCGTCCATCAGCCGCGTCAGCAGGTCCTGGTCGAGCGAGCCCCAGTTGACGCCGATGCGCACCGGCTTTTCGTAGCGGATCGCCATCTCGACGATGTCGGCGAACTGCTTGTCCTTCTTGTCCTTGAAGCCGACATTGCCGGGGTTGATGCGGTATTTCGCCAGCGCCTCGGCACAGGCAGGGTGATCGGCAAGCAGCTTGTGGCCGATGTAGTGGAAGTCGCCGACCAGCGGTACGTCGATGCCGACGCGAGCGAGCCGGTCGCGGATGTGCGGCACGGCGGCAGCACTCTCGTCGCGGTCGACGGTGATGCGCACGATCTCCGAGCCGGCGCGGTGCAGAGCTGCAACCTGCGCCACCGTCTTGTCGATGTCGGCCGTATCGGTGTTGGTCATCGACTGCACGACGACCGGCGCCTCACCGCCAACGATCACGCCGCCGACGCTGACTCCCACCGAATGGCGGCGGGGAAAGGGAGAGGAAAAATAGCCGGTCATGAACGGCCTTCAAGCTTGAGGTAACCGCGCCTGACGTGGAGCGCCCCGCGCGGGATGTCAATATCGCAGCTGGCCGCGCCCGCCAAGTCGGAAGCGGAGCTAGCCCGCAACGACGATGATTTCCGGGCTGGTCGGCAGGGCCGCGGAGCGGTCCCAGTCGCCATACCACTCGACCGTCGAAAAGCCCGCCTCGGCGAGAGCCGATGCCAGCTGGTCGCGTTCCACGAACCTCAGCCTGCTCGGAGCAATGACCTTTTCGCCGTCTTCGAAACCGAAATGCGTTTCGTAGTGCACGATCTGACCGTCAACGCCCGTGACGTCATAGTGGACGTCGACCCGCCCCGAGCCCGGAACCTCCACGGTCGACGCGGTCTCGGCCGGCGTCCAGTCCTCCCAGTCGCGGACGGCCGGATTACGGGTCTCGAAGACGATCCGGCCATTCGGTGCCAGATGACGGCGCAGGTTGCCGAGTGCCGCGGCGATCGCCTCGTCGGTGAGAAACACCTGGAAGACGTGGCCGGTCATGAAGATCAGGTCGAAACGCGTAGCAAGATCGAGGCCCGCCGCGTCGCTCTCGATCCAGGTGATCTTGTCGCCGCCGGGCCTGCTACGGGCCACTGCCATCATGCCGGCGGCAGGATCGGCACCGGTGACCGTGTGGCCGCGGCGAGCCAGTTCCACGGCGAGCGCCCCGGTCCCGCAGCCCATGTCGAGGATGGTCCTGGGCTCGGCGCCCGCAACGTCGAGGTAGAATGCGGTGTCCTCGCCGGCCGGATTGAGCGTGTCGTAGACGGAAGCGAGACGATGTTCGGAATAGCTGATGTCGGACATGCCGGAATGAGTGGTCATGCGGGCGCCGGATGTCAACCGACACGCGCCTTCCGGGCGGAGGCCGCTTAACAGTCGCCAAAGTTGCGCTATCATGAGGCTCCCAGGGGGATGCCATGCGGCACGTGTTTCGCAGATGCGCAGCGACGTTTGCCTTGCTCTGCGGCCTGTTTCCGCTGCCGGAGGCGTCGGCCCAGCCGGTCGAGCCCGGCAAGGAAGGCGAACTCGCCCGGTTCGTGCCGCCCACTCCGGGAGCCCATGCCTGCTTCCGCCGCATCTATGACGCCGACCACCTCAAGCAGCATCCGGCGCAAGCGGTCGCGGAAATGGAGTTCCGCATCGCCTACTACGTCCACGAGCCCGACCCCTATTCGCCCGAGGGCCAGCGCAACTACTATTTCGAGGTGCTGGCGCGGCTCAGGGACCAGATGAAGTCGAAGCCGCTCACCGCGATCGGGGAATGCACGATCGCCGATGGCGGCCGGGAGATCTTCTGCGGCGTCGATTGCGACGGCGGCGGCGTGGTCGTCAGGCGGCTCGACGCGGACAAGGTGCTCGTCGACCTCGAAAGCATGGGCCGCCTGCGCATGACGCTCGGCTGCGGCGAGGACGAAACGGACACCTTCGAACTGTCGTCGGGCGAGGACGACAAGCGCTTCCTGCTTTCGCGAATTCCGGATGCCGAGTGTCCCGCCTACGACAGCTGGTAGGAATTCGACCTCCTCATGATTTCGTGAGCCCCAACCCGATCGGGTTTCTATTGCGCCGTGCAGCACATATATGTTGCAACGCAGCATCGCATTTCCCGAAGGAATTCCGAAATGAGCAACCGCAAGACCGCCATCGTCACCGGCTCGACCTCCGGCATCGGCCTGGCCATAGCCGAGGCCTTCGCCGCGCAGGGCCTGAACGTCGTCCTCAACTCCTTCTCCGACACGACAGCCGACCATGCGCTGGCGGAAAAGCTCGCCCGCGAGCACAAGGCCGAGGTGATCTACCTCAAGGCCGACATGTCGAAGGGGACGGAGTGCCGCGAACTGGTGGCGAAGGCTGCGGCACAGTTCGGCTCGGTCGACGTTCTGGTCAACAATGCCGGCATCCAGCATGTCGCGCCCGTCGAGCAGTTCCCGGCGGACAAGTGGGACGCGATCATCGCCATCAACCTGACATCGGCCTTCCATACCATCGCGGCGGCGATCCCGCTGATGAAGCAGGCCGGCGGCGGCCGCATCATCAACGTCGCCTCAGCCCACGGCCTGGTCGCCTCGCCCTACAAGTCCGCTTACGTCTCGGCCAAGCACGGCATCATGGGGCTGACCAAGACGGTGGCGTTGGAAGTCGCCCGCGACGGCATCACCTGCAACGCCATCTGCCCGGGCTATGTGCTGACCCCGCTGGTCGAGGCGCAGATTCCGGACCAGATGAAGGCGCACAACATGGACCGCGATACCGTCGTGCGCGAAGTCATGCTCGACCGCCAGCCGACCAAGGAATTCGTGACCGTGGAGCAGATCGGCGCCACCGCCGTCTTCCTCGCCTCACCGGCCGCCGCACAGATCAACGGCACCAGCATTTCGGTCGACGGCGGCTGGACTGCGCAGTGACCGACAAGAGCTAAGGACGGGGGCGGCGCCATGAACGGCAACGGCAAGGCAGGGGAAACCAGGCCGATCAACGTCGCACTGCAGGGCGGAGGCTCGCACGGAGCCTTCTCCTGGGGCGTGCTCGACCGGTTGCTCGAGGACGGCAGGCTCGACATCAAGGCGGTGTCGGGCACGAGCGCCGGCGCGATGAATGCGGTCGCCCTCGCCGACGGCTGGGTTCGCGGCGGCCGCGACGGCGCGCGCCAAAAACTGGCGGATTTCTGGCGGGCGGTGGCGCGCAAGGGGCGCTTCAGTCCGGTGCAGCGCTCCCCCTGGGACATGATGTGGGGCAATTGGTCGGTCGAGAACACGCCTGGCTTCATCTGGTTCGACACCATGTCGCGTGTCTTCTCGCCCTATCTCGCCAATCCGATGAACCTCAACCCGCTGCGCGACGTGGTGGCCGAGGAGATCGACTTCGGCAACGTACGCGCCTGCCGGGCGATCGACCTGTTCATCTCGGCGACCAATGTCGAGACCGGCCAGCTTCGCGTCTTCAGCGACGGCGAGATCGAACTGGACACGGTGATGGCTTCGGCCTGCCTGCCGCAGATCTTCCAGGCGGTCGAGATCAAGGGCGTGCCCTACTGGGACGGCGGCTACGGCGGCAATCCGGCGATCTATCCCTTCTTCAGGGCGAACGACACCGAGGACGTGCTGCTCGTCCAGATCAACCCGGTCGTCCGCGAGCAGGTGCCGCGCACTGCAAACGAGATCCAGAACCGCATCGACGAGATCACCTTCAATGCAGGCCTGCTGCGCGAATTCCGGGCCATCGCCTTCGTCAAGGAACTGATCGCTGCTGGCCGCCTGCCGCACGGCGAGTATCGCGACATCCGCATGCATCGCATCGATGCCGACGAAGCCTTCAAGGATCTTTCCGCCTCCTCTAAGATAAACGCTGAATGGGCCTTCCTCGAATACTTGCGCGACCTCGGCCGCACCGCGGCAAGCGGCTGGCTCGAGGACAACTTTGACTCGGTAGGCAGGAACGCCACGGTCGATCTGTCGGCCGAACTCGACGAAGGCCTCAAGCCACTGCGTGGACCCTCCATGGGGCGGCGCGTGCGCGAATTCCTGGCAACGAGGACCAAGCCGGCTGCTGTTTGACAGCACAACCAAGCGGCGAAATCGCGGGCAAAAGCCGTGCTTATGACTACGTGCTGACAGTTCCTGCCAGTTTTGTCAGCATGATCTTTCCATTACTTTTTCTGACTATATTGCGCTGCACATTTGATGTAGAAGTCGGCCCTTCCGTCACTCTGCCCCCATGACGGATTGAATGCGGTGTGGTGCGCCCCCATATCGGGTCGACGCGCCAAGCAAGATGGCGGTGAGCCGTAGCCGTCCCTAACGGATAACGACAATGTCGAAGATTAGGTTTCACAAGCTTGCAGCCTTGGTCGTGCTCGTCGGTTTTGCAGCCTGGATGGGCACCGGCAAATTCTCCTCGGTGGGCAGCGCACAAACAGCACCTGAAGAAAAGCCGGCCGTGGCCGAGCAGCCCAAGGCGCCGCCACGCACCGTCATGGTGATCGTGCCGCCGCGCATCGACCATGCGCGCGCCATTCGCGTGTCGGGCCAGACCGAGGCCGACAAGCGCGCGACGCTGGCGACGCGCAACACCGGCGTCATTGCCGACCTGCCGGTCAAGCGGGGCGACCATATCAAGAAGGGCGACCGGGTCCTGATGCTTGACGTCGAGGACAGGGCCGCAGCGCTCGAAACGGCCAAGGCCGTGCTCGCGCAGCGCAAGGCGGAATGGGAGGCGGCGCAGAAGCTGATGAAGGCCGGCAGCATGCCCAAGCTGCAGGCCGACAGCGCCTGGTCGTCCTACGCTACGGCGCTCGCCATGATCCAGACCGCCGAGGCCGAGCTGTCGCGCAACGAGATCAAGGCGCCGTTCGACGGCGTTGTGGACCGCGTCAATGTCGAGCTCGGAAGCTCGGTGATGCAGGGCACTGAAGTCGCTACCGTCCTCAACCTCGATCCGATCCTCGCCAAGGGCGAGATCAGCGAACGCGACCTGCGCTACATCAAGATCGGCGACGAAGCGGAAGTGCAGCTCGTCAATGGCGACGTCGTCACCGGCAAGCTTCGCTACATCAGCCGCGACGCGACTTCCGAGACGAGGACCTTCCCCGTGGAGATCGCGATCCCCAACCCGGATGGAGCCATCCCGGCCGGCATGACCGCCGAGATCACGATCCGCGCCAAGCCCGTCGATGCAGTGATGCTGCCGCGTTCGGTGGTGACGCTGGGCGAGAATGGCGACATCGGCATACGCGCCGTCGACGCCGCGTCCAAGGTGCAGTTCTTCCCGATCGACCTTGTGGACGACACGCAGAAGGGCCTGCTGCTCGGCGGCATTCCAGCCGATGCGAAGATCATCATCGCCGGCCAGGACCTGGTCAAGGAAGGCGATACGGTGACAGCGCAGCCCGCCACCGAGGCGATCATCAAGAAGCTTGCCGACGCGACCGGGACGCAGTGATCCATGGACATCGTCAAGCTTGCGATCCGCAATGCGCGGCTGACACTATCGGTCCTGCTGTTCCTGGTGATTGCCGGTACGCTCGCGTACCGCGCCGTCCCCAAGGAAGCCGAGCCGGATGTCGCCATCCCGATCATGTATGTGAGCCTCGTCTATCAGGGCATTTCCCCTGAGGACGCCGAACGCCTTCTGCTTCGTCCCGTCGAGTCCCAGCTCAAGAACCTGAAGGGCCTCAAGGAGATGAAGTCGAACGCCTTTCAGGGCGGCGCCAACGTCATCGTCGAGTTCGACCCGTCGGTGGACCTGGGCGATGCGCTGATCGACACACGCAACAAGGTTCAGGACGCCAAGCGCGACCTGCCTGCCGGCGTCGAGGAACCGACCGTCAACGAGGTCAACCTCTCGGAATTCCCAGTTCTCGTGGTCACCTTGTCCGGCGACGTGCCGGAACGGGCCCTGACCGCCGCCGCCAAGCAGCTGCGTGACCGGATCGAGGAAGTTCCGGGCGTGCTGGAAGGCACGCTGCAGGGCTCGCGCGACGAACTCGTCGAGGCGATCATCGACCCGGTCAAGCTGTCGTCCTACGGCCTTCAGCTCGACCAGCTGATCCTGGGCATCGGACAATCCAACAGCCTGGTTGCCGCCGGCGCCATCGAGGGCACCGAGGGCAAGTATGCCGTAAAGGTGCCGGCACTGATCGAAACCCCCGAGGACGTGGCGCGGCTGCCCGTAGTCGCGACGCCGAACGCCGTCGTGCGCGTGGAGGACCTCGCCACCGTACGCTCGACATTCAAGGACGCCGAGACGATCACCCGTCTCGACGGCAAGCCGGCCATCGCCATCGAGGTGAAGAAGCGCATCGGCGCCAACATCGTCGAGACCATCGAAGGGGCCAAGGCGGTCGCGGACGAATTCGTGAAGAACGCGCCCGAGGGCATGACGGTCACCTACACCCAGGACAAGTCGGTCTTCGTCAACCAACTGCTGGCGGATCTGCAGAACCACGTGCTGATCGCCGTCATCCTGGTGTTCATCGTCATCCTCTATGCCTTGTCGGGCCGCGCCTCGCTGCTGATCGGCCTCGCCATCCCGTCGTCCTTCCTGATGGGCATCCTGGCGCTGGCATTGATGGGCTACACGATCAACATGATCGTGCTGTTCAGCCTGATCCTGGCGGTCGGCATGCTGGTCGACGACGCCATCATCGTCACAGAATTCGCCGAACGCCGCATGTCGGAAGGCATGCCGAAGGAGGAAGCCTTCGAACTGGCCGCCAAGCGCATGGCCGGTCCGGTCATCGCCGCCACCATGACCCGCATCGCGGCCTTCTCGCCGCTGCTGTTCTGGCCCGGCATCATCGGCGACTTCATGAAGTACCTGCCGATCACACTGATCGTGACACTCGCGGCGTCGATGGCCTACGCGCTGATATTCGCGCCGACGCTCGGGGCCCTGTTCGCCAAGGCTCCGGTCCATGAGGAAGAGCACCTCAAGGACGGCGCCTACATGGCTGTCGTCAGGAAGGCGGTCACCTACCCGATCACGGCACTGGTGCTGACGGTCGCGCTGCTGACAGGCGGGACTTATGCCTATGTGAAGTTCGGCAACGGCGTCGAGTTCTTCCCGACCGTCGAGCCGGACTACGGCCTGCTCTACGTGCATGCGCGCGGCAACCTCTCGCTAGACGAGATGGACACGGCAACTCGCGCTGCCGAGAACCGCATCCTCGGCTGGCCCGGCATCAAGTCCGTCTATACCCGGGTGGGCAAATCGCGCGGCGGCGACGAGATCCCGCAGGACGTCGTGGGCGTCATCCAGTACGAGTTCATCGACTGGCGCGAGCGCAAGTCGGCGCATGTGATCCTGGATGAATTGCGTACCGTGATGGCCGGTATTCCTGGCGTGGACGTCGAGGTCCGCGTGCCCGATGCAGGCCCGCCCACTGGCAAGGCGATCCAGGTGCAGCTGTCGGCGGTCGATCCGGCGGGTCTGAACGACTACGCCAAGAAGGTCGCGGCGGCCGTCTCCAAGGTGCCCGGCGTCATCGATATCTCCGACGGCCTGCCGCCGCCCGGCATCGACTGGGCGCTCGAGGTCGACCGCTCGAAGGCCGCGCAATATGGCGTGAGCCCGACCTCGGTCGGCACCATGGTGCAGCTCGTGACCACGGGCCTCAAGCTCACCGACTATCGCCCGGCCGGAGCCGACGACGCGGTGGACATCAGGCTGCGCCTTCCGGAAGATCGCCGCACGCTTGCCGCGCTCGACCAGCTTCGCATCGTCACGCCGAAGGGCTCGGTGCCGATCTCGAACTTCGTGTCGCGCAAGCCGGAGCCCACGGTTGGCGTCCTCAATCGCATCGACGCCAAGCGCACGATCACCATCTCCGGCAACGTCGCGTCCGGGTTCCAGGTGGCGGCGGTGCAGGCAGAGGTCAGCAAGGTCGTTGGCGAGATGGCGCAGCCCGGCATCGACTGGAAGCTCGCCGGCTCGAACGAGGACAGCGCAGAAGCCAGCGCGTTCCTGGGCAATGCCTTCGGCGCGGCGATCTTCCTGATCTTCATCGTGCTGCTTGCGCAGTTCAACAAGTTCACCAGCGTGGTGCTGGTGCTGACCTGCGTGGTCATGGCGACTGTCGGCGCGCTGCTCGGAATGCTGCTCACCGGCCAGGCCTTCGTGATCGTCATGTCGGGCATCGGCATGATTGCACTGGCCGGCGTCGTGGTGAACAACAACATCGTGCTGATCGACACCTATGACAGGCTGCGCGACGAGGGCTGGAACAAGCTAGACGCCGTGCTCCAGACCTGCCGCGAACGCGCCCGGCCGGTGGTGCTGACCGCCTTGTCGGCAATCCTGGGCGTCGCTCCGATCGCGTTCGGCCTCGGCCTGGAAATCTTCCACCAGGAGACGACCATCAACGCGCCGTCGACCCAGTGGTGGATCGCCCTTTCCTCGGCCATCGTCTTCGGCCTGTCCTTCGCCACCGTGCTCACCCTGGTGGTGACGCCGGCGATGCTGATGGTGTTCACCCGCGAGAAGCGCAAGCCCGGCCAGCGCGGCTGGTTCAGCAAGCTGTTCCGTTGGGGCCGGAAGGCCGAAGTCAGCGGCGCGGCCCCCGAGCCTGCTGCCAAGGAGGCTGCGGCGGCGTTCCCCAAGGCGGCGGAATAAACACTAGTGCATGACCCCGAAAATCGGAATCGATTTTCGGGGTCATGCACAAATTCAAAGTGGTACAGCGTCCTTTGCGCGTCCAAGAGGACGCGCGGCGCTGTAACGGCACAAGTGCCTGAAAGGCCGTCCGGAACATCCGGGCGGCCTTTCGCGTTCGGGAACCATGTCAACCAAGCACAGGCTGGAAGAATGACCCTGACGACACTGCTGCTCATCATCCTGATCCTCATCCTCATCGGCGCGATCCCGGCATGGCCGCACTCGCGCTCATGGGGCTACGGGCCATCCGGCATCGTGGGCATCCTGCTTGTCGTGCTGCTCGTGCTGCTGCTGCTCGGCCGCGTCTGAGCGCAGCCCTCCCCCTCCCCTCAGGCGCCGCGAGACGGCGGCAGCAATCCGAGGTCGGCGAGCGCGCCGGTAACGGCCAGGTCGAGGGACGTGTGCGGCACGGCACCTATGGCGCCCGCCAATCGGGTCGACACCAGCCTGTGCGCCTCGAAGCGGAGGTAGGACATGGATGCAATCGCCTTCCACATCGGCACAAACGGGCTGCCGGCCCGCAGCACCCACCACGGCATGGAGACGAGCCTGAGCTTGCCGCCGACGGCCCGCTCGACCGAGGCCTTGAGTTCCAGATCGGTGATCGCATGTCCCGGCAGGTTGAAATTCTCGTAGGCGCCAAGTTCCGAACTGCGTCCGGCCAGTGCCACGAAGGTCGCCGCCAGATCGGGTAAATACGCCCAGGCATGCACGAGGTCGACCTGGCCGGGCGCCGTGTAGACGCCCTTGTTCAGTTTCGACGCAACCACGAGGTCGAACCACGACCCGGTCCCCTTGCCGCCGAAGAAGTCGCCGGCCCTTACCAGGATCGTCCGCACGCGTCCTGCCTCGGCCTCGTGCCGGTAGAGTGCTTCCGTGGCGGCGCGGATACGCCCTTTCTCGGTCGTTGGGTTCTGCGGCGTCTCCTCGCTGATGACGCTCGGCATCGGCGATCCGAAATTGTAAACCGTTCCGGCAACCAGATGCAGCGTGCGGTTCACATGGCACGCCGCCATGACATTCTCGGCCATCGGCATCACCGTGCTCCAATCTGAATAGACCGGGCTGAGCCCGTTGAAGACGATGTCGACGCCCTCGGTGGCGTGGACGAGCGAGGCCCGGTCGAGTGCGTTGGCCGCGACGATCTCGGCACCGGCGAGTTCACGCGGCGCCTTGCCGTCGCGCGTTACAGCGCGGACCTCGTAGCCTGCGTCGAGAAAGGCCTTTGCGACCGCACGGCCGAGCCGCCCGCGGGCACCCAATATCGCGATCTTGGTCATCTCCGTTCACTCCTGTTCGTGTGACGGTCCTAGTTGTCCATATGCGCAGGTGAATTGAAATTGACAGAAATTGGCACTTTGTTATTCAGTATTGAATGACTGACACTGATTGGAATCTGATCCGGAGTTTCGTGGCGGTGGCGGAGGCCGGAAGCCTCTCCGAAGCAGCGCGGCGGCTATCGGCCAGCCAGCCGACGCTCGGACGCCACATCGGCGAACTCGAACAGGCGCTCGGCGTGACGCTGTTCCGGCGCGGGCGCCAGGGCTACGCGCTTACCGAAGCGGGAAGCCTGCTCTACGAGCGGGGCAAGGTCGTAAGCGAGGAGGCCGCCGCCTTCTCGCGGCTGGCGCTCGGGTCGGTGGAAGCGATCGAAGGCACGGTGAGGATCGCCGCGAGCGAGATCGTCGCGGCCTATGTGTTGCCGCCGATGCTCGCGCGGCTCGGGCAGGACGAGCCCGGCATAGAGTTTGAAATCGTCGCCTCGAACCGGGTCGAGAACCTTCTTCGTCGCGACGCTGACATTGCGATCCGCATGGTGCAACCGGCGCAGAACGAACTGGTCGCCCGCAAGGTCACGGACATCCCGTTGCGGACCTGCGCGGCAGTCGGCTATCTCGACCGCCGCGGCCGCCCTTCGGTGGCGTCAGACCTGCTCTCCCACGACCTGATCGGCTTCGACCGCAGCGACGAGATGGTGCGCGGCTTCGCGCGCTTCCTGCCCAGCATCGGGCGTAATGCATTCCGGCTGCGCAGCGACAACCATACGCTGCTTTGGGAGGCGGTTCGTGCAGGCAACGGCATCGGCATAGGCCAGGCGCCCCTCATCGCGCGCGACCCGATCGTTGAGGTGGTCCTCCCTGACCTGCCGCTCCCGGTGCTGCCGGTCTGGCTGGCGATGCACCGCGACGTGCGCACCAGTGTCCGAATTCGCCGCGTCGCGGACTTCCTCCACGAGGAGATCAGGCGCTATTCCGCCGGGGCCGCCTGAGGAACCGCCTTGAAGTCAGCATGGCGGGCGAGGCCAGCCATCAGGCTGACGATCACCAGCAGCCCCGAAAGGGTCAGGAAGATCGGCGCGAAGCCGGTGTGCTCGGCCGCGAAGCCGATGGCCGACGGCGCGACGAGGATGCCCGAATAGCCCATGGTGGTAACCACGCTCATGCCGATGCCGGGCGCAACGCCGGGTTGGTTCCCGGCGGACGAGAAGGCGATCGGTACCATGTTGGCCACCCCGAAACCGCAAAGTGCGAAGGCGGCGATCGCCACCCAGGCATTGGGAGCCAGCCCCGCTGCAAACATGCCGCTGGCCGCGAGCAGCGCCGACACCCGCAGCGTGTTGACCGCGCCGAAGCGGTTGCGCACGCCGTCGCCGAGGAAGCGCATCAGCGCCATGATCCCCGAGAAAGCGGCGAAGGCGAAGCCGGCGACAGCGATGTCGGCGCCGAGTTCCTGCTTGAGGTAGAGTGCCGCCCAGTCGAGGACCGCGCCCTCCGGTATCATCGAGAACAGGGCCATGATGCCGACGAGATAGATGGTCGGCAGGCGCGGAAGGCGGAAATGCTGGTGGTCGTGCGCTACCGGCTTGTCTTCAGCAATCAGATGGCGGAGCGCGAAAGCCGTCATGGCGGCGGCCACGGCGGTTACCAGCGCGGCATGCGCGAGATGGCCGAAATTCTGGATCAGGATGCCCCCGAGCGCGCCGCCGGCGAAGCCGCCGAGGCTCCAGAAGCCATGCGACGAGGACATGATGGCGCGCGCGAGCTTCTTCTCGACGGCGACGGCGTTGGCGTTCATGGCGACGTCCATCGCGCCGATCGAGCCGCCGAAGACGAACATGGTCAGGGCAGTGAGCCAGACATTGGGCGCCATGGCCACAAGCAGAAGCGCGAACACGACGACCCAGGCGAAGCCGATGACCACCGGGCGAGAGCCGCGCTTCGACATCAGATAGCCGGAGAAGGGCATCGCGGTCAGCGCCCCGAGCCCGAAGACCAGGATCAGCAGGCCGAGCACGAATTCGGAGATCTCCAGCCGCGTCAGCAGCAGCGGAATTTGCGGCGCCCAGCTTCCGGTGACGAAGCCGTTGATGAAGAAGGCGCCGGCAACGGCCCAGCGGCCGCGCGTGGCGGTGGCATTGGTGTTCATGATGTCCATCGACCGCGGCTCCTAGCACACGAACCCGGCGACCGAAACGACCGGCGCGCTCGGGTTCGACATCTGGCAGGCGCCGTCCGGCCCGACGGCGCGCCTCTCTTTTCCGTATGAGCGAGATTAAATCGATTTAAGGCGCGGTCAAGGCGAGCAGCAAGGCAATCGTTGGGCCAGAATGGTAACGAATCTTTAACGATTGCCCGAATTCCGACGAATAGCCGCGTTAGGCGGTCTTGCAGGAGATGGGCGGGGGACAGGCAACATCCACCCGCACTGAACTCGGAATCTGTATGCGCATACGGGTTGGGGGGTCGACGCCGGCTGACTGCCGGGTCGCACCTTTGTGGAGTCTTGTGCCATGAATAGTCCCCCGATACGGTCTGACCAGATATCCAGCCATGTCGCGCCGCGCCTGCAACGCGCGGGCCAGGCCCTGAAAGGCGCCAAGAGGTCAAGAATAGCGCTGCTGGGCGGCGGCTGCGCACTCGCCGTGGTGCTGTCGGCCGCCCTCATCGCCGGTTTTTCCGCGCCCGACCCAACGCTGACGGCGTCGGTCGCACCGCCGGCGGTGGCCGACAGCGTCAAGACACCCGCGCCTGTCGCCGACGCGCCTTCCGTCGATCCGAAGCCCATTGCCGCCGCACCGGCGCCAAAGCCGGTGGAGACGACCGCACCGGTCAAGGCCGCCGAAACCACCCCGGCCGCAGTCGAAGCGCCCCCGCAAACCACCGCCCTGCTGTCGAGCGACGATACCCGCTGGGGCGGATCGGTGCCGCCGCCCAAGCCGCCGGCCCTGACCGAGAAGCCACAAGCGCTGGGTCCGGACGAACGCGGTGGCGAACCGCCCGTTGTCGAAAGCGCCCTGGTCGAGACACCGGACACGGCGGCCAACGCAGCCATCCCGGTCGAGGGGCTGCGCGGCAGCCTGGACGTGCAGGTAGCCGAGACCGAGGACGAGGTTGCGATGCTCGAGCTGTCGACCGGCATGATCGAGGCCGGTGCCGTGACGCCCGAACAGCCACCGGACCTGCGCCCGGCCAGGACGGCCAAATATGCCAATCTGCGCGACGGCCCCGCCGACGAGGCCAAGGTGCTCCTGGTGGTGCCGGCCAATTCCGCCATCGAGGCAGCGGCAGACTGCGAGTGGTGCGCGGTCATCTACAAGGGCCAGCGCGGCTACATGTACAAGAGCCTCATCCGCCGCAGCCTCCAGGAAGAAGCGGCGGCCGGCCAGGGGTTGTTCTAACTTAGCCGGCTCAACTCGTTGGATTGCGCCGGGCCACTTCGGTGGCACCGGCGCTTGATGCACAACCCGTCAGCCGTAGACGACCAGCAGGTCCTTGGCGTCGATCTGGTCGCCGGCGCGCACGAGCACCTCGGCGATGGTGCCGTCGCGCTCGGCGTGAAGCGCGGTCTCCATCTTCATCGCCTCGATGGACAAGAGCACGTCGCCGGCCTTGACCGGCTGGCCGGAAGACACCGCAAGCGTCGAGACCACGCCGGGCATAGGCGCGCCCACATGCGCGTCGTTGCCTGCTTCCGCCTTGCGCCGCACCTTGGAGGCCCCGGCACCATGCGCGCGGTCCGGCACCTTGACGCGGCGCGGCTGGCCGTTGAGTTCGAAAAACACGGTGACCATGCCCTTGTCGTCGACGTCGCCGACGGCCAGGCAGCGGATCACCAGCGTCTTGCCCTTCTCGATGTCGACGAAAACCTCGTCCTCCGGCTCCATGCCGTAGAAGTAGGTCGGCGTCGGCAGCACGCTCACCGGCCCGTAGGTTTCCTGCGCGTGGGCGAAATCCGAGAACACCTTCGGATACATCAGCCAGGACGAGAACTCGTTTTCCGAGAGTTTGCGCCCGAGCTTGGTCTCGATCTCCTTCCGGCTCGCCTTGAGGTCCGCCTGCTTGAGCAGGGATCCCGGCCGCACGGTGATCGGCTTCTCGTTCTTCAGCACCTTCTTCTGCAGGGCTTGCGGCCAGCCGCCGGGCGACTGGCCAAGATCGCCGCGCAGCATCGAGACAACCGAGTCCGGGAATGCGATGTCCTTGGACGGATTCTCGACATCGGCAACGGTGAGCTCTTGGCTGACCATCATCAGCGCCATGTCGCCGACCACCTTGGAGGACGGCGTGACCTTGACGATGTCGCCGAACATCAGGTTGACGTCGTGATAGGCCTGAGCCACCTCGTGCCAGCGGGTCTCGAGGCCGAGCGAGCGCGCCTGCTCCTTGAGGTTGGTGAACTGCCCGCCCGGCATCTCGTGCAGGTAGACCTCGGACGCCGGCCCCTTCAGGTCGCTCTCGAAGGCTGCATACTGGTTGCGCACGGCCTCCCAGTAGAACGAGATGCGGCGGATCCATTGCGGATCGAGCGCCGGATCGCGCTCGGTGCCGCGCAACGCCTCGACGATCGAACCAAGGCAGGGCTGCGAGGTGTTGCCGGAGAAGGCATCCATCGCCGCATCGATGGCGTCGACGCCGCTCTCGACGGCCGCCAGCACCGTCGCCGCCGCAAGCCCCGACGTGTCGTGGGTGTGGAAATGGATGGGCAGATCGGTCGCCTCGCGCAGCGCCTTGAACAGGGCCCGCGCCGCACCGGGCTTGAGGAGCCCGGCCATGTCCTTGACGGCGATGATGTGGGCGCCGGCCGCCTCCAGTTCCTTGGCGAGCCCGACATAGTACTTCAGGTCATACTTGGCGCGGTTCGGGTCGAGGATGTCGCCGGTGTAGCACATCGCCGCCTCGCAGAGCTTGCCCTCCGCGTTCACGGCATCCATCGACACGCGCATGTTCTCGACCCAGTTCAGGCAGTCGAAGACGCGGAACAGGTCAATGCCGCCGGCAGCCGCCTGGCGGACGAAGTGCTGGACGACGTTGTCGGGATAGTTGGTGTAGCCGACGCCGTTGGCGCCGCGCAAAAGCATCTGCAGCAGGATGTTGGGCGCCGCCTGCCGCACCTTGTCCAACCGCTCCCACGGATCTTCGGTGAGGAAGCGCATGGCGACGTCGAAGGTGGCACCGCCCCAGCATTCCAGCGACAGCAGTTGCGGCAGCGCCCGCGCATAGGTGCCGGCGATCTTGGCGATGTCGTGGGTGCGAACGCGCGTGGCGAGCAGGGACTGGTGGCCGTCGCGCATCGTGGTGTCTGTGACCAGCACCCGCTTCTGCTCGCGCATCCAGGCGGCGAACTTCTCGGGCCCGAGTTCGTCCAGCAGGTGCCTGGTGCCGTCGGGGATCGGTCCGGTGAACCACGGCACGACGGGTGCCGCCGCATCCGGGTTCGGCTGCGCGCGCCCGCGCGTCTCGGGATGGCCGTTGACGGTGACGTCGGCGAGGTAGTTCAGGAGTTTGGTGGCGCGGTCCTGGCGCTTGACCTGGGCGAACAGTTCGGGCGTCGAGTCGATGAACCTGGTCGTGTAGGAATTGTCGTGGAACGACGGGTGCGTGATGATCGCTTCGAGGAAGGTCAGGTTCGTCGCCACGCCGCGGATACGGAATTCGCGCAGCGCCCTGTGCATCCGCGCGATCGCCTCCTCGGAGGTCGGCGCCCAGGCGGTCACCTTCTCGAGCAGCGGATCGTAGAAGCGGGTGATGACCGCACCCGAATAGGCCGTGCCGCCGTCGAGCCGGATGCCGAAGCCCGTGGCCCCGCGATAGGCGGTGATGCGGCCGTAATCCGGGATGAAGTTCTGCTCCGGATCTTCGGTGGTGATGCGGCACTGCAGCGCGTGACCGTTGAGGCGGATGTCGGGCTGCGCCGGCACGCCCGATTCCGGGGTACCGATGGCTGCTCCGTCGAGGATGTGGATCTGCGCCTTGACGATGTCGATCCCAGTCACCTGCTCGGTGACGGTATGCTCGACCTGGATGCGCGGATTGACCTCGATGAAGTAGAACTTGCCGGTATCGGCATCCTGCAGGAATTCCACCGTGCCGGCGCCGACATAGCTGGTTTCCCTGGCGATCTTGAGCGCGTAGCCGCACAGCTCCTGGCGCAGCGCGTCGGACAGATACGGCGCCGGAGCGCGCTCGACGACCTTCTGGTTGCGGCGCTGGATCGAGCAGTCGCGCTCGAACAGGTGAACCGCATTGCCATGGGTGTCGCCAAGGACCTGCACCTCGACGTGGCGGGCGCGTTCGATCAGCTTCTCGAGGTAGACCTCATCCTTGCCGAAGGCCGCCTTGGCCTCGCGCTTGCCTTCGGTCACCTCGCGGGCGAGGTCGGCCTCGTTGCGGATGGCGCGCATGCCGCGGCCGCCGCCGCCCCATGACGCCTTGAGCATGACCGGATAGCCGATCTTGGCGGCGAGCTTCTTCACCTCCTCCATGTCGTCCGGAAGCGGATCGGTGGCTGGCACCACCGGGACGCCGACCTCGATGGCGAGGTTGCGGGCGGCGACCTTGTTGCCGAGGCGGCGCATCGTGTCCGGCCTCGGGCCGATGAAGGTGATGCCGGCCTCGGCGCAGGCCTCGGCGAACTCCGGGCTCTCCGACAGGAGGCCGTATCCGGGATGGATGGCGTCGGCTCCGGAAAGCCTGGCGACGCGTATCACCTCCGGGATCGAGAGATAGCTCTCGATCGGGCCCATGTCCCTGCTGAGCCAGGGCCCGCGGCCGACCTGATAGCTTTCGTCGGCCTTGAAGCGATGCAGCGAATATTTGTCCTCTTCCGCCCAGATCGCCACCGTTTTGAGCCCCAGTTCGTTGGCCGCGCGGAACACGCGGATGGCGATTTCTGAACGGTTGGCGACGAGTATCTTGCTGATCGGCACTTAAACTCTCCAGGCACCGGAATTTCAGGGGCCGCGAATGATTAGCGTGAAAATGCTGCAGTGCAACCCGGAGCCGACGAATTTAAACCGATTCAATTTCCGTAGGGTCAAACGCTCCATTTTTTGCAAGTCGACAAACGAAAATGCCCGGCGCAGAGCGCCGGGCATCGTCAGGTTCTCGCTGTGCGAGCTGTTACTGCTGGACGTAGGTGTACTTGCCGTCCTCGCCCTTCTTCCACTCGTACATGACGTAGCCGGGCAGCTTCGGATCGCCCTTCTCGTCGAACGACAGGTCGCCGAGAGCGGTCTTGAACGGACCCTTCTCCTTCATCGCCTTGGCGACTTCCTGCGGATCGACCGAACCGGCAGCCTTGGCGGCAGCGGCGATCGTCTGCATGGCAGCATACGAATAGAGCGTGTAGGCCTCAGGCTCGAAGCCCTGCGAACGGAACTTCTCGACCAGGTCCTTGTTCTCCGGGATCAAGCGCGGGTCCGGACCGAAGGTGTTGAGCGTGCCGGCAACGGCGTCGCCGGCGATCGAGGCGAGCTCGTTGGAGACGATGCCGTCACCCGACACCAGCGTTGCCTTGAGGCCCTGGTCCGCCGACTGGCGGATGATCAGGCCGGCTTCGGTGTGCAGGCCGCCCCAGTAGATGATCGAGACGCCGGCTTCCTTCATCTTCGCGATCAGCGCCGAGAAGTCCTTGTCGCCGATGTTGACGCCTTCGTACATCACCTCGGTGACGCCGGCGGCGTTCATCGCCTTCTTGGTTTCGTCGGCGAGACCCTGGCCGTAAGGCGTCTTGTCATGGATGACGGCGATCTTGGCGTCCTTGAACTTCTCAGCCAGGTAGGCACCGGCGATGCCGCCCTGCTGGTCGTCGCGGCCGCAGGTGCGGAAGGTGTTCCACAGACCGCGCTCGGTGAAGGTCGGGTTGGTCGCAGCCGGGGTGATCTCGAGGATGCCGTTTTCGGCGTAGACTTCCGAGGCCGGGATCGAAACGCCCGAGTTGAAGTGGCCGACCACGAACTTGACGCCGTCAGCGACGAACTTGTTGGCGACCGAGATGCCCTGCTTCGGGTCAGAGACGTCGTCGCCGACCACGAGCTTGATCTGCTCGCCGTTGATGCCGCCGGCTGCATTGATGTCGGCGACCGCCGCCTCAGCGCCCTTCTGGAGCTGCGCTCCGAAAGCGGCGTTGGGGCCGGTGATCGGACCGGCGACACCAATGATGATTTCGGCCCATGCGCTGCCGCTGAACGCCATGAGCGCGGTCAGTGCAACAGCCGACAATAGTGACTTTTTCATTGAAACACTCCCATTAGTTGAGTGGGCGTGGATGTTCTTTCATGCGATGCCCACCCATATCGCAGAAAGGTTAGTTTGCCGATTTTCCGGCAGTTGTCACGCCGATTCATGGCGAATTGGCGCGTTGTGACCCCTCAGGACTTCGGCCTCCAAGAAAGAGGCGAAGCCTTTTCATATAACCAGTGGTATTGATTCACCATCTGGTTCGTTCGCGTGTATTTATATCCAAGCGTTGCAAAGATAAGCAGAACGATGGTGTCCACTACGTAGTATTGCAGTGAAAACATCGTGCCTTCGAACAGCGCATGGTGAATGAAGCGGACGGCGATGCCCAACCCAAGGATGTAGAGAATGAGCTTGGGGTAGGTCCGCCAGGTCTGCGCGCAGGCCCGGCCTGTCATCCAGGCCGCCCATCCGCCCAGCAGGCAGGTAACGAAAAAGAACTGCCAGATCGAGGCTTCCTCGTAGAGAATGCCCTGCATGGTGGAACCTCCTAGTGGCGGCCGCCTTCGAGATAGGCCGCGCGGACTTCGGGATCAGCGAGAAGGTCCTTGCCGGTGCCGCTCATGGTGACGACGCCGTTGACCATGACGTAGCCGCGCGTCGCGAGCTTGAGCGCGCCGAAGGCGTTCTGCTCGACGAGGAACACGGTGAGCCCCTGTGTCCGGTTGAGTTCGCGAATGGCGTCGAAGATCTGCTTGACGATCAGCGGCGCGAGGCCGAGCGACGGCTCGTCCAGCAGCAGAAGCTTCGGCCGCGCCATCAGCGCACGGCCGATGGAGAGCATCTGCTGCTCGCCGCCCGACAGCGTGCCGCCGCGCTGGCCGATACGCTCCTTGAGCCGCGGGAACAGGGTGAACACCTTCTCGACGTCCTCGTCGTAGTATTTGAGGTTGTCGAGACTCGCGCCCATCTGCAGGTTTTCCATCACCGTCATGCGCGGGAAGATGCGCCGGCCTTCCGGCGACTGCGCGATGCGCAGCCTGGCGATCTCATGGGTCGGCAGGTCGGTGATGTCGGTGCCGGCGAAGGTGATGGTGCCGCGGCGCGCCCTGGGCGTGCCGAATATGGTCATCATCAGCGTCGACTTGCCGGCGCCGTTGGCGCCGATGAGGGCGACGATCTCGCCTTCGTTGACCGAGACGTTGACGCCGTTGAGCGCGCGGATGTTGCCGTAGTAGGTCTCGACACCCCTGATGTCGAGCAAGGTCTTCGCCGTCACTTGCCACCTCCGCGCTTGGCTTTCGCCGGCTTGGCCGCCTCACGCGCCAGCGCCTTGGCCTGCCCCACCCAGTCTTCCCGCTCGATGCGGCCGTCGAAGGCGAGATAGGCCTCCGCGGCTTCGATGTCGGCCTTCTTCCACGATGCGACCTGGTCGAAGTGGAAGATGCCGTGCTCGTTGAGCTTCTTCTCGTTCACCGGCCCGATACCCTTGATGTCGATGAGCCGGTCCTTGACGCCGCCACGCGGAGCGGCAAGTACGTTCGCGATCCCCTTTGCAGCGGGCGCCTTGGTTGCAGGGGCCTTCGGGGCTGGGGCCTTGGCCGCCTTGGCGGTCGCAGTGGCCTTCGCCGCAGACGCAGCCTTGGTTGCCGCCGGCTTCGCGCCAGCCGCAGGTGCCTTCGCCGCAGGTTTTGCAACGGGCGTCTTGGCCGTGGGCTTTGCCTCGGTCTTGGCTGGCGCAGCCTTCGCAGGTTCGGTCTTGGCAGCCGGCTTAGCTGCGGGCGCTGCCTTGGCTGCTGCGGGCTTCGCGGCAGGCGCCTTGGCAGCGGGCTTCGCCTCCGTCTTGACGGATGCAGCTTTCGCAGACTCAGCCTTGGCCGCTGGCTTCGCCGATGCCGACTTTGCCGGCTTCGTGGCGGGCTTTGCCAACTCTGTTGCCGGCTCCTTGGCCGCCGGCGTGGCTGCCGCCGATTTCGGCGCTGGCTTGGCGGACGGCTTGGCCGCTACGCTCGCGGCCGGCTTCGATGCTGCCGGCTTCTTCGGCGCGGCCGCGCTTGAGGCCTTCTTCGCCGGCGCCGACTTGGCGACCGGAGCGGACATCAGCCCCATCGCCGGCGTCGTGTCAGACTTGGGGGCCGCGTCGCCGGCAACAGCAGAACGGTCGTGCGCTTCCACCTGGGCCGCCTTGGACGCCCCCTTCGAGACCGAGACGATCTCGCCGTCACTGTGGCTGATCGTTTCGCTCACCGGCCCCGCCATCATGGAGGCGGAGGTACTGGGTCCATGGGCCGGATCCGGCAGGCCTTCGAGTTCCTCGATCACCTGCTCGTCGCCGACCTCGACCAGCACTTCGCTGACCTCCTCGTCGTCAACACCGAGATAGGCGGCGATGACCTTCGGATCGGTCCGCACCGAGGTCGGATCGCCGTCGGAGATCTTGCGGCCGTATTCCAGCACCACGACGTGGTCGGAGATCTGCATGACCACCGACATGTCGTGCTCGATGAGCAGGATCGACGTGCCAGTATTGTCCTTGATGTCGTTGAGCAGCGTGTTGAGCGCCAGCGACTCCTTCGGATTGAGGCCGGCCGCCGGCTCGTCCAGGCACAGCAGTTCCGGCCCCGTGCACATGGCACGCGCGATCTCGAGCCGCCGCTGTGCGCCGTAGGGCAGATCGCCGGCGGGATCGTCGGCGCGGTCGATCAGCTCGGCCTTCTCCAGCCAATGCTTGGCGATCTCGACCGACTCGGCCGAGACCTTGCGGTACGGCCCGAGCCCGAGCAGGCCCATGACGGTGTAGCCGGAGGCCTTCATCAGCTTGTTGTGCTGCGCCACCAGCAGGTTCTCGAGCAGGGTCATGCCCGAGAAAAGCCGGATGTTCTGGAAGGTTCGGGCGACCTTGGCCTTGGCCGTGATCTGGAAGTCGGGCATGCGCTCGAGCAGGAATTCCCCGCCCTCGCGGCCGTTGAACCGGATCATGCCCTCGGTCGGCTTGTAGAAGCCGGTGATGCAGTTGAAGACCGTCGTCTTGCCGGCGCCGTTGGGGCCGATGAGCGCGGTGATCTCGCCGCGCTTGGCCTCGAAGGAGAGGTCGCCGATGGCGACCAGGCCGCCGAACTTCATCGACAGATGTTCGACCTGCAGGATCGGCTTGTTCATGGATGCGCTCGCGTTCATCAGCCGTGACCTTCCTTGGTGAAGGCGCTTGAGACGGCCTTTCTCTCATGCAGGAAGGCGGTGGGTTCCCGGCTGCCGACGAAGCCCCTGGGCTTCCACAGCATCACGATCACCATGGCCATGCCGAAGAGAAGCATGCGGTAGAGTTCGGGGGTGAAATCCGGCCCGAATACGAGTTTCAGGAACTCCATCTCGCGCAGGATCTCGGTGCCGCCGATCATCACCGCCGCAGCCACCGCGATGCCCACCAGCGAGCCCATGCCGCCGAGGACGACGATGGCGAGAATAATGGCCGACTCGATGAAGACGAAGGACTCCGGCGAGACGAAGCCCTGGCGGGCGGCGAAGAACGACCCGGCGAAGCCGCCGAACATCGCACCCGTGGCGAACGCCGTGAGCTTGGTGGTCGTAGTGTTGATCCCCAGCGAGCGGCAGGCGATCTCGTCCTCGCGGAGCGCCTCCCAGGCGCGCCCGACCGGCATGCGGCGCAGGCGGATGGTCACGAAGGCCGTCAGCAGCGCAAGCAGCAGGATGAGGTAGTAGAGGAAGATCTTGTAGTAGGCGCCCGACTGGGCAATGCCGAGCACCTTGGCGATGTAGTTCGGATCGGAGACGTTGAAGGACGCGAGGCCGAACAAGCTGACCTTCGGAATGCCGGAGATGCCGGCCGCACCGTTGGTCACTTCGCGCCAGTTGATCAGCACGAGACGGATGATCTCGCCGAAGGCAAGTGTCACGATCGCCAGGTAGTCGCCGCGCAGGCGCAGCACCGGGAAGCCGAGGATGACGCCCCAGAAGGCAGCCGCGATGCCGGCGACCGGCAGCAGGATCCAGAACGACCAGCCGAGATGGGTGGCGAGCAGCGCGTAGGCATAGGCACCCACGGCATAGAAGGCGACGTAGCCGAGGTCGAGCAGTCCGGCGAGGCCGACGACGATGTTCAGGCCCCAGGCGAGCATCACGTAGATCAGGATCTGGATGCCGAAATTGTCGACCCATTTGAGCGAGCCCTGGAAGCCGAACAGCATAACCATCAGGATCGGATAGACGAACATCACGCCGATCGCGATCTTGGAGAAGTTCTTGCGGACGAAGCCCGCCTCCTCCTCAACCGGGGCGGCCTTGGCGCGCTCGGCCTTGCGCCGGTCGATCGCCGGCTGGACGAAGGCCGTCATGACGAAGCGGCCGGCCATGACCAGGGCGACGACGATGGCGAGCAGGCCCCAGCGCTGTACCAGGATCAGTTCGTTGCGGATGTTCTGATCCGTCCTCAATCCGATGAAGAGGACGAACAGGCCGAGAGAGATGGCGCCGGCATAGAGCGCCTCGCGAATGCCGCGCTGGATTGGGGTGGCGGTCTCTTCGCGGGTGGCTTGGGCGATGTTGGCCATGTTGTCAGACCTTCTCGACTTCGGGCCGGCCCAGGATGCCGGATGGCAGGAAGATGAGCACAATGGCGAGGATCGAGAACGCGGCGACGTCCTTGTAGTCGATCGAGAAATAGGCCGACCACATGCTTTCGATGAAGCCGATCATCAGCCCGCCCAACATGGCGCCGGGCAGCGAGCCGATGCCGCCGAGAACAGCTGCGGTGAAGGCCTTCACGCCGGGAACGAAGCCGTCGGAGAAGGCGACGACGCCGTAATACATCAGGAACAGCGTGCCGGCGACGGCAGCGAGGGCGGCGCCCATGATGAAGGTGATCGAGATCGTGCGGTCGACGTCGATGCCGAGCAGCGCCGCCATCTTGCGGTCCTGTTCGCAGGCGCGCTGCGCGCGCCCCAGGGACGTCTTGTTGACCAGGTACCAGAAGATCGCCAGCAGCGACACGGTGACGATCACGATGATGATCTGCTTCAGCGAGATCGAGATGCCGCCGACATTGTAGACCTGGCTGACCATCGGCGGGATCGGCTTGTTGCGCGGGCCCTGGGTCACCTGAACGAAGTTCGACAGCGCGATCGACATGCCGATGGCGGTGATCAGCGGCGCGAGGCGGAACGAACCGCGCAGCGGCCGATAGGCGACCTTTTCGATCGTCCAGTTGTAGAGGCTGGTCATCAGCATCGCCACGACCATCATGATCAGCAATGCCACGACCACGGGCACCGAGTAGAACATGGCGGTCAGGATCAGGAACACGATCAGGGCGGTGAAGGCCCCGAGCATGAAGATGTCGCCATGGGCGAAGTTGATCATCCCGATGATCCCGTAGACCATCGTGTAGCCGATCGCGATGAGGCCATAGATAGACCCCAGCGTCAGCCCATTGACCATCTGCTGGACGAAGTACTGCATATGAATGCGGCTCCCCTGGAACGTCACGCCGAGCGTGCGCTCCTTTTGATATTTCCCCTAGTCCTAAAGTTTCGGGCTTGGATTGCAACGTGATTTTTCAACCCTGTCGCGCCTTGTCGTGCGGTCGTCGCAACCGCCTCTGTTCTTATGTCGTCCAGCCCTTGGACCATCGCGAAACCTAGCATTGGCTCAACGCAATGTCTTTGCCGATTCCGACCAAATTGCGCGCTTTGATCGAAGAATGTAGCGCCGATTGGCGTTATCGCAACAACTCCTTGCGTCCCGCAACCTCCTCCGTTCTTGGTTTTGTATAGACATATTGGTGCTGAAAAGGCGCTTTCTACGACTATTGGACTAGGAGCCAGGGTAGAATGGGCCGCGTTCGCCACCCAAGGTCTGGGTCGGTTGGGCCGAAGCAACGGCCCTCGCTGAAGGGATTGGCTGCGTGCGTTCCGCCAAGGCCGCAGTGGGCTCCCAGACGGGGCAATTGAGCACATGTGTATTCGCCCATAGCAATCGCAGCTGCGGGTTCCGCGCATGATATATCAGCGATATACGACGGGACGATCAGAGCTGCCATTTCGGGGTCAGCACTGATATATCAACCATATATCATTGTGATCCCAAGAGATTCGCTCATGCAGGCTGAGAAACCGGAACCGGCTTCGACCCAGGCCTATCGCGAATTGGAACGGCTGATCGTGACGCTCGAACTCGCCCCTGGCAGCGTCGCGACCGAGGGCGCCCTGATCGACCGCCTCGGCCTTGGCCGAACGCCCGTGCGGGAGGCTATCCAGCGCCTGGCATGGGAAGGCCTCGTCGAAATTCGTCCCCGCGCGGGACTGGCGATCGCCCCACTCCACCCCGGCGACTGGCTGCGCGTGCTCGACGCCCGCCGCGGCGTCGAGGTCGTCCTCGCGCGCTCGGCCGCCCGCTTCGTCACCCGCGATGCCGCACATCAGTTCCATGATGCAGCCCTTGCCATGCAGAAGGCGGTGGTCGCCTCGGACGCGCTCACATTCCTTGCCGCCGAGAAGGCGCTCCACGAGGCGCTGGCGCTTGCCGCCGACAACGATTTCGCCACCCGCCTCGCCGCGCCGCTGCAGGCCCACAGCCGCCGCTTCTGGTTCCGCTACCAGCGCGACGCCGGCCTCGCCGCTTCGGCCGAACTCCATGTCGGCCTCATCCAGTCGATCCTCGAGCATGACGAAGATGCGGCGGCGGCATCCGTCGAACGCCTGATGGCAATGCTGCGCAGCCTCGCAGAGGCCACGGCAACCCGATAGGCATCACCAGGTCGGGGGTTTCTTAGGAGGAGCCCGGCAGCGAAGCCCTAGTCCTGCCGTCCCATCCCTCGCCCGCCGATGTTTCCGTCCGTGTACGGCAGGGGTCGAATTCAGCTACTGAGGATGGCCAAGTATAGCGGGTTCGGCTCGGTCGCGAATGGGTTGACGACGGTGGTGCCTCCCCATGTAAAGCCGTCCTGCATGTCTTCGGAGAGCAACAGGCGACATCCCGAGCCCGAGGCAACACAGACGATCAAGGCGTCCCAGATGCTCAAGTGATGCTCCGCCGCCAAGTCTGCGGCCCTGAGCAGGGTTTCACTCGATGTCTCGACGACATTGAACGCATCGCGCCACTGCAGGATGGCGTTGCGGGTCTCTTGCGGCGACCGTCCTGCCTTGCGCACGAGGACCGCGTAGAGCTCTCCGAGCACCTGGGCCGGCACAATCGTTTCGATTTCGGCGAGGCGCGCAAGCATTGAGAGCGCGGCCTCGGCACGGGCCGCTCCGTTTACCCCCTCCGCATATGCCAGAATGTTCGTGTCGAGGGCGATGCGCATCAATCGCCGTACAGCTCTTCACGCGCCCATACGCCAACATCCATTGGCGCTTGCTTGCGCAGGCGATCCAACAGGATTTGCCTGGAGGCTTGCTCGGACCGGCCCGAGGTCGCTTCCGCAGGCACGACCCGCGCAACGGGTCGGCCATGGCTCGTCACCACGAAAGTTGCGCCCTCGCGCACTTCGCGGATCATTCGGGAGAATTCCCGATTGGCATCGGCTGCCGAGATGCGCTCGTCCATTCGCGTTCTCAAAAAGTAGTGACTTTGCCTACTATAGACCAGAATGAGATGGACGCCAAGGCTGCGGGGATGGGTAACGCAAAACGGGCGCCCGATGGACGCCCGTTCCGCAATCTCGAAGTGCCCTGAGGCAGCTCAGTTCATCGTCGGAATGACGAACTCTGCACCATCCTTGATACCCGACGGCCAGCGCGAGGTGACCGTCTTGGTCTTGGTGTAGAAGCGGAAGGCATCCGGGCCATGCTGGTTCAGGTCGCCGAAGGACGACGCCTTCCAGCCGCCGAAGGTGTAGTAGGCGATCGGCACCGGGATCGGAACGTTGACGCCGACCATGCCGACCTGGACGCGGGACGCGAAGTCGCGCGCAGCGTCGCCGTCGCGGGTGAAGATCGCGACGCCATTGCCCATCTCGTGGTCGTTGGCGAGCTTGATGGCATTCTCGTAGGTCGGGGCGCGGACGACCGACAGTACCGGGCCGAAGATCTCTTCCTTGTAGATGCGCATGTCCGCAGTGACGTTGTCGAACAGGCAGCCGCCCATGTAGAAGCCGTTCTCGTAACCCTGCATCTTGAAGCCGCGGCCGTCGACGACGAGCTTGGCGCCTTCCTTCACGCCGATGTCGACATAGCCCTTGATGCGCTCCAGCGCCTCGCGGGTGACCACCGGGCCGAAGTCGGCCGAGGAGTCGGTCGAGGGGCCGACCTTCAGGCTCTCGACGCGCGGGATCAGCTTTTCCATCAGGCGGTTGGCGGTGTCGTTGCCGACGGGGACCGCGACCGAGATTGCCATGCAGCGCTCGCCGGCCGATCCGTAGCCGGCGCCGATAAGCGCGTCGACGGTCTGGTCCATGTCGGCGTCGGGCATGATGATCATGTGGTTCTTGGCGCCGCCGAAGCACTGCACGCGCTTACCGGACGCGGTGCCGCGCGAGTAGATGTAATGCGCGATCGGCGTCGAGCCGACGAAGCCGATGGCCTTGATGTCTGGATCGTCGAGGATCGCGTCGACCACTTCCTTGTCGCCATTGACGACATTCAGGATGCCCGCCGGCAGGCCGGCCTCGATGAACAGTTCGGCGATGCGCAGCGGCACACCGGGATCGCGCTCGGACGGCTTCAAGATGAAGGCGTTGCCGCAGGCGATGGCCGGGGCGATCTTCCACAGCGGGATCATGGCCGGGAAGTTGAAGGGGGTGATGCCGGCGACGACGCCGAGCGGCTGGCGCATCGAGTAGACGTCGATGCCGGGGCCTGCGCCGTCGGTGAACTCGCCCTTCATCATGTGCGGGGCGCCGATGCAGACCTCGACGACCTCGAGGCCGCGCTGGATGTCGCCCTTGGCGTCGGCGATGGTCTTGCCGTGCTCGCGGGCCAGCAATTCGGCGAGCGCGTCGTATTCCTTGTTGACCAGTTCCAGGAATTTCATCAGCACGCGCACGCGGCGCTGCGGATTGGTAGCCGCCCAGGCAGGCTGCGCCGCCTTGGCGTTCTCGACGGCGGCGCGCAGCTCCTGCGCCGAGGCGAGCGCTACGGTCGCGCGCACCGTGCCGTCCATCGGCTGCATGACGTCCTGCTTGCGTCCGCTGTTGCCGGCGACCCGCTTGCCGCCGACGAAATGACCGTAATCGACCATCTTCTCTCTCCCAGATCCTTGTTGGTGAGCCATTGTCCTGCTTAACGGCGGCCATTGCAACGCGAGGGCGAACGCAACCGTTGTGCATGAATTATAGTCCTAAGTCGGATTGAATGTGATTTTGCGCATAGTATCATGGCGACGTCCCGCTCCAAAAGCGGGAGCGGTGATCCGCTCCGCGCAATTCCCTGGAGACAGACGATGTCAAACGGAGGCCCGATGAACTGGGATGACGTCCGTATCTTCCTGGCAGTCGCGCGCACCGGCCAGATCCTGGGCGCGGCGCGGCGGCTGGAACTGAACCACGCCACCGTCTCGCGCCGGGTAGCGGCGCTCGAGGAGGCGCTGAAGACCAAGCTGTTCCGGCGCCTGACCACCGGTAGCGAGCTTACGCCTGCCGGCGAGCGCTTCCTGGACATTGCCGAACGCATGGAAGCCGACATGCTGACCGCCCGCGCCGAGATCGCCGGCGAAGGCGACGAGGTGGCAGGCACCGTACGCATCGGCGCTCCCGACGGATTCGGCGTCGCCTTCCTGGCGCAGCGGCTCGGGACGCTAACCACCCAGCACGCGGATCTGAAGATCCAGCTCGTGCCGGTTCCACGGACGTTTTCGTTGTCGCGGCGCGAGGCCGACATTGCGATCACCACCGAGCGCCCGAGCGAGGGACGGCTGGTCGCCGTGAAGCTGGTCGACTATTCGCTGGGGCTATTTGCGTCGCGGAGCTATGCCGAGCAGAACGGGCTGCCCTCCGGCCGTAACGACCTGTCGGAGCATCGCCTGATCGGCTACGTGCCCGACCTGGTCGTCAGCGCTTCGCTCGATTACGCGGCGGAGTTCAGCCCGACCTGGGAGTCGGCATTTTCGATCTCCTCGGCGCTGGGCCAGGTCGAGGCGGTGCGTTCGGGGGCCGGCATCGGCATCCTTCACACCTTCATCGCCCGCACCATCCCGGAAATCGTGCCGGTGACGGCCATCGCCCCGATCCGCCGCGCCTACTGGCTGGTCTATCACGAGTCCGTCCGCTCGCTTCGCCGCATCCAGACGGTCGCGGGCTTCATCACCAAATCGGTCGAACGCGAGCGCACCCTGTTCGTCTGACGGGGCTTCCGACAATCTCTCACATCCGCTAACGTCCGGCGGCCGATGTGAGGAGATTGGCTTGCTGTCCCGACCTTATGCAGAGCTCTTGCGGCAGGCGAGGCGTGCCTCACGCCGCGCCGACGAGGCCGAGGACCTGCTGCAAACGGTGCTCTTGGCAGCCGTCGAGGCGGGCCGCACCGATCTGGGCAAGGCCGAGAACCGGCGCTGGCTCGAAGGCGCACTGAGACGACGCGCCGCCTTCGATGCCCGCACCGCCATACGCCGCCGCAGGCGCGAGGCACCCTTCGCCGCAGGTTCCAGTGAGGTTGCGGATCGCGACGCCCTGCCCCGGCATTTCGTCGCCATTCTGCCCAAGGCACTGCGCACGACGGCGCTTCTGGCGCTTACCGGCCACACGCGACAGGAAATCGCCTGGCTGCAGCGCCTGGCCGACCCCACACTTCGCCAACGCATCGCGGACATCCGGCGTCGCTGGCGTGCCTTCGGCGGTGGCGCGATCGATGAGATCCCCGGGCTGTCGGGTCCACTGGCATTCGGGCGCATCAGGCGCTCGCTGCTCGATGCCACCCGCCAGGAAGGGGCATTCTTCGCCAGCCACGACCCAGATGGGCATCTTTTTGTGATCGGCACCTCACGAAATCCGGGTCCACGGCAACAGAGGCTACGTGAAACCCAAACCACGGAGTGACCAAATGTTTGGCAAGAGCAAGCTGGGCAACATCTGCTACTACGTCTCGGACATCGACAAAACCGAGGCCTTCTATCGCGACGTGATGGGCCTCGACGTCCAGCGAATGGAAGGCGACGGGGAGACCGGAGGCGACTGGCTCATCGCCAACACCGTCAACGGCGTCGACCTGATCTTCTTCAAGATGGAATCGCGCCCCGGCAATTCGCCCATCATTGTCTTCGAAATCGCCGAAGGCGGCATCGACGACGTCGTCTCGAGCCTGGCAAGCAAGGGCGTCACCATCGTGACCCCGGTGAGTCATGCACCGGGAGGATGGTCCGCCGACATCGCTGACCCGGACGGCCATCCGATCTCGATGTACCAGTCAGCGGAGGTACCGCGCTCGCTGAAGAAGCTGTCCGCCTGAGCCTCTCAGGCCGCGTAGCGCTCCGGCCCGAGTCCGCTCACGTCGATCTCCGGCTCCCGGCCGGAGATCATGTCGGCCACGATCTTGCCGGAGCCGCAGGCCATGGTCCAGCCGAGCATGCCGTGGCCGGTGTTGATGTAAAGGTTCGGAATCGCGGTCCTGCCCACGATCGGCGGCCCGTCCGGCGTCATCGCCCCCAGCCCGCACCAGAACTGCGCGGCTCTGAGGTCGCCTGCGCCCGGGAAGAACTCATCCAGCAGGCTTTCGAGGACGGCCCGGCGTGCTTCGTTCAACGTCACGTCGAAGCCCACCATCTCCATCGCCCCGCCGACGCGAATGCGGTCACCGAGGCGGGTAATGGACACCTTCCTGGCCTCGTCAATGACTGTGGACACGGGTGCTGCGCCATCGTCGACGATGGGCAGCGTCAACGAATAGGCCTTGAGCGGATATATCGGCAGGCGCTGCCGCAGCTTGCGCATGAAGCGCTCGGAGTAGCTTCCGGCCGCCAGCACGTAGGCATCAGCGGACACGTTGCCCGCCGCCCCGCCCACGGCGTGGATCTTCCCATCGCGCGCGGTGAAATGAAAGACCTTGTTGGAGTAGCTGAACACGACGCCCCTGGCCGCGCACATTTCCGCCAGGCGCTCGGTGAACAGCCGGCAGTCGCCCGTCTCGTCATCTGGCAGGCGCAGGCCGCCGGCGAACTCGGCCCGCGCTCCGGCGAGCCCCGGCTCCACGGCGACGCACTGCTCCGCGCCGAGAATCTCATAAGGTATCTCGAACCTGTCGAGGGCGGCGAGATCGGCGGCCGCACCGTCCATCTGCTCCTGGGTGCGGAACAGTTCCAGCGTGCCCTGGCTACGCTCGTCATAGGAAATGCCGGTACCCTGGCGCAGTACCCGCAGCATGTCGCGGCTGTATTCGGCCAGCGGCATCATCAGCGCCTTGTTGGCGGCATAGCGCTCGGCCGTGCAATTGCGCAGCATCCGCGCGAGCCAGATCCACATCTTGGGATCGAACTTCGGCCGGATTGAAAGCGGCCCGTTTGTCGTCAGGAGCCATTTGAGCGCCTTTCGCGGCAATCCGGGAGCAGCGAGGGGCGACGCGTAGCCGGAGGAGATCTCGCCGGAATTGGCGTAGCTCGTCTCCTGCGCCGGGCCCTTCTGGCGGTCGCATACGACCACCTCGTGCCCGGCCTCGGCGAGGTAATAAGCGGTGGTCACGCCTATGACACCGCCACCTACCACCACTACCTTCATCTGCCCCTCGCGAGGCGTTCGCCTCAGGCCGCCGACGGCCCGGGATCATCGCCATTCCCCGAGGTGTGCCGGATTTTTGTCCGGACGCCAAGAGGTTCCGGCCGGTCGGCGCTGAACACGAGCACGGGAAACCGCCGCTCGGCGGAAGGCTGCGATGGCTCGGTCGCGGCGATCCCCGGCCGCTCCGCCTCGGGCTGGTAGAGGATGTCGTCCACGCGGATGGTCTCGGTCGTCTCCTTGCCGCAGTCGACGACGATCTGCTCGCCCTTGCGCAGGCCAAGCAGGGCCAGCCCGCGCGGGACGGTGATCGGAATGGTGAGCCCGACCATGTCACCCACCGGTCCCTGCGCCACGATGCGCGTATGCGCGGCACCGCCGTCGACGCTGTACACGACACGGCTGTTGAGCGTGACGATGTCGGCGTCGACATCGTTCGAAAACACCACCTGGGCGGTTGCAAGCTTCCGCCTCAGCAGGGCAACAAGCGGCCCGCCAGACCAGGCAAGGCGGTCCAGCATGGTCTGCAGGATGGCAAAATCCTTGGTCGTCAGCTGACATTTGGTCATGACGCGTCTCCAACAGGCGCGGCCATAGGCCCGGCGCTGGCAAAGTTCAGGAAAATGGTGAGCGGCCTCTCAGTTGGCGCCTTCGCGCGGTGCCTCGACCGAGACGATCTCGAATTCGAGCTGGCGTCCGGCGCGCGACGTCCAGGCGACAGACTGGCCCTCGCGCAGGCCGATCAGGGCCGCGCCGACCGGGGTCAGGATCGAGATCTTGCCTTCGGCAATGTCGGCCTTGCCCGGATAGACCAGCGTCACGGTCTTCACTTCGCCGTCGCCACTGCGGAACGTGACCGTCGAGCCCATGCGAATGACGGTCGCGGGAATGCGGCTGAGCGGCGCCACCTTGGCCCGGTCCATTTCCTTCAGCAATTCCTCGGCAATGTCCGGAAGCCGGTCGAGGCTTGACTCGGCGAGGCCGGTCAGCCGCTCATGGTCGTTCTGGCTGACCACGATCTCATGCTCGCGGCGCTGCTTGATATTCTGGCGCAATTTGGAAACCTCATGGATATTCGTCCGGCCGGGCGTCATTGACGAACGCGCGCGACCGCCCGTCCGCGAACGGACGTGCTTTAATATTCAAACCGAACCGCGGTGCGGCCCGGTGCTCAGGATTTCATGCGTTGAAAAAGGGTGCCCCGCGGGCTCGGAAGTCGCATAGCGACCGAGCCGGGGCTAGGATCCCGCGATGGGGCAGACCCGAAACAGGGCAAAGCTGCCTATGTGAGCGAAAATGCACATCCGGGAAGGGTTGCCGACCGGGCCCTGCTTGTCAAGGGTGACGGCGGGTCAGTCGCTCGAGGCTTTCCGCTTTCGTCGAATCGCGGCAAGCCTCTATCTCTTTGTTTTGACGAAATTTCGGGCGGAAAACCGCGATGCACTTTCCCTGGAATTGCCCTAGGCAACGAGGTGCCGGAAGGCCGCCACAACCTCGTCGTAGACTTTGCGTTTGAACGGAACGATGAGGTCAGGCAGCTCCGGCATCGGCTTCCACGCCCATCTGTCGAACTCGGGCGCGTGACCGCCGGGAGGCGGGTCGATGGCGATCTCATCCTCGCCGCCCTCGAATCGGAAGGCGAACCACTTCTGCGTCTGGCCGCGATATTTGCCCTTCAGCGCCACGCCCATCAGATGCTCGGGCAGGTCGTAGTTGATCCATCCCGGCGCCTCGGCCAGCAGCTTGACGCTGCGCATGCCGGTTTCCTCGTAGAGCTCGCGCACTGCCGCCGGCAGAGGCTCCTCGCCCTTGTCGATGCCGCCCTGCGGCATCTGCCAGAGCTGGTTGGTATCAGACAGTTCGCTGTCCGGCTCGGCGATGCGGCGGCCGGCCCAGACGAGACCGCCCGCATTCAGCACCATGATCCCGACGCAGGGGCGGTAGGGCAGATCGCGCGGATCGACCGTCTTCTTCGGCATGACTGCTATCCTCGTTCGGGGTCGCTGGCGACCGCGGAGATCGGCACGATCTCGATGCCGCGCTTGCGCACTTCGCTGGCCCACGACGCTACCGCGTCGACGGTAACGTCGAAAGCGTTGCCGGTTCCGATGGCAAATCCCTTGGCACGCGCAGTGCGCTCGAGCTCATCGAGCTTGTTCAGAATCGCCCCCCGGTCCTGGACGGCATCGATGATCGCATCGCCCGCTGCGAAGGGCACGCCGTTCTTGAGCGCCAGTTCAGGGGCCAGGCTGCGCGCCGACGAGCCGTCGTCGACATAGCCTATACCGCGCTTGCCGAGTTCGGCCATCATCGCGCCCATGGCCTCCGGGCTCGTCGAGAAGCGGGCACCCATGTAGTTCATCACCGCGGTGTAGTTGGTCGTCCGCGACAGCGCCCAGCGCAGGTTCTTGAGGTTTTCGTCGTCGCCGGCCTCGACGGTGAGCGTGTTGCGGCCGGGATTGACGTTTGGAAAGTCGAAGGGCTCGAGCGGCACCTGCATCACGATCTCATGCCCTTCGCGCCGGGCCGTCTGCATCCAGCGCCCGAGGCTGTTGCCCTGCGGCGCAAAGCCCAGCGTGATCTCCGGTGGCAGCTTGCCGATCGCGGTCTGCGTTCCCGTCTGCGAAAGGCCGAGCCCGCCGATGACGATGGCGATACGCGCGCCGCGCGCGCCAGACCAAGGCCGCGCATAGACGTCGAAGGGGCGCCGGCCGTCGGCGGCGCGGATCGGCAGCACACCCGTCTCGTTGTCCTCGACCAGTGCCCTGTCGGGCAGATGCGCTATCTGGAGGTTCTGTCCCACGGCGGAAGGGTCGCGGATCACCACGACCCCGCTCTCTCCCGCCGGCGGCGTCACCTTGATGATGGCAGGACCGTCGCGGCGTGCCGGCAGGTTGGTTTTGGCCGCCGCTTCCGCCGGCGTCGGGGCTGCAACCACCTCGGGCTTGGCGACAGCGGCGATCTCGGGAACCCGGAACGGCTTCTCGCGCAGCGCAATGGCGGCAGACACCGCGACCACGACGATCGCGCCAAGGCCGGCGACCATGGTCCCCTTGCGCAGCCACGCGGAGCGCGCATCGCCGCTGCGGCGTTTGATCGCCTGCCCAAGCGGTCGGTCGATGTCTTTTTCGATCTGCGCCACGCCGTGCCCTGCGGCTTTCAAAATCTAGAGCGTCCGTGCGGACGCACGGCGCTCTACGCCCACCCCCGAATCAAACTGCCGGAACCTTGCGGTTCCGGCAGCATTGCATTGCCTTGCCGAGCAGGCCAGTCCTTCGCGGACAGGCCTTACTGGTTGTTCATCACGGCCTTGTCCGGGTTCGGCGGGAAGGACGGATCGGTCTTCACGCCGCGGAGAAGGTCCAGCGCGTAGTTGAGCTGGATGTCGTCCTTAGGCTCCGGCGGCACGTAGGCGGCCGAACCGGAACCCTGGTCGCTCTCTTCCGCACCCTTGATGTGGCCCTTGAGCTCGGACTCGCCGCGGGTCACGTCACGGCCCTGCAGCTCCACCGGCAGCGGCTGGTCGACCTTGACGTCGGGCGTGATGCCCTTGCCCTGGATCGACTTGCCCGACGGCGTGTAATAGAGCGCCGTCGTCAGGCGCAGCGCACCGTTCTCAGCCAGCGGGATGATCGTCTGCACCGATCCCTTGCCGAAGGACTGCGTGCCCACCACAGTCGCGCGGCGGTGATCCTGCAGCGCGCCTGCGACGATCTCGGAGGCGCTCGCCGAGCCGCCGTTGACCAGCACGATCAGCGGCTTGCCGTCAATGTCGTCACCGGCGCGGGAATCGAAGCGGGTGATGTCCTTCGGGTCGCGGCCGCGGGTCGAGACGATCTCGCCACGATCGAGGAACGTGTCGGACACGCTGACCGCCTGGTCGAGCAGTCCGCCCGGGTTCAGGCGCAGGTCGAGCACATAGCCCTTCAGCTTGTCTTCGGGGATCTGCTTCTTGATCTGCTTGATGGCGTCCTGCAGGTCGTCATAGGTCTTTTCGGTGAACGAGTTGATCTTCATATAGCCGACGTCGTTGTCGACGCGGAACTTGACCGCCTTGACCTTGATGATGTCGCGCTTGATCGACAATTCGATCGGCTTGTCCGCGCCCTCGCGCAGGATCGTCAGCTTGATCGAGGTGTTGACCAGGCCGCGCATCTTCTCGACCGCGTCGTTCAGCGTCATGCCGCGAACTTCCACGCCGTCGATCTTGGAGATGTAGTCGCCGGCCAGCACGCCGGCCTTGGAAGCCGGGGTGTCGTCGATCGGCGAGATCACCTTGACCAGTTCGTTCTCCATCGTCACCTCGATACCGAGGCCGCCGAACTCGCCCTTGGTCTGGACGCGCATGTCCTTGGCCGCTTCGGCGTTGAGATAGGACGAGTGAGGATCGAGTGACGTCAGCATGCCGTTGATGGCATTCTCGACGAGCGACTTCTCATCCGGGGGGGTCACGTACTGGCTGCGAACGCGCTCGAAGATGTCTCCGAAGATCGCGAGCTGGCGGTAGGTCTCGGAGCCTGCCGCATTCGCCGTCGAGCCGGGGGCGCCTTGCACCAGGCTCATAGCTGAGGCACCCATCAGCGCTCCGGCAAGCAGAAGCGACAGTTTACGCATCATTCATGTCCTTCCAGAGGTACGGTCCGCCCACCACGGGGCCGGATCGACGGGTTTTCCATCCTTGCGGAACTCTACATAGAGTTCCGGCGTCGCATTCGCATTTCCCGAAGTCGAGGTGCTCGCCACCCTGGCTTCTCCCATCGCGCCGATCGGCTCTCCTGCAAGCACGGACTGGCCCGGCGCGACACTGATTCTGCTCATCCCTGCCAGGACGACATGATAGCCGTCGCCAGCATTGAGGATCAAGAGTTGACCATAGGAGCGGAAAGGCCCCGCATAAAGAACGCTTCCATCCGCCGGAGCGGTCACGATGGCGCCCGATTGTGTCGCAACCATGTCCCCCTGCATGGTGCCGCCATTGCCGTCCTCGGCGCCGAAGCGCCGCTTGACGCGGCCCGCAACCGGCAGCGACACCTGCCCCTGAAGCAGGGAAAACGGTGCAGAAGCAACAAGTTGGTTGGCTTCCGGCACGACCGGGACGACAGGCTCCGCGCCCTGCTTGGCGGCTTCCTCGGCCGCCTTGCGAGAGGCTTCATCTTCGGCCGCCTTCTTCGCCGCCTGCTCGTCCAGCGAGGCGATCAAATCTTTGAGATTTTCGGCCCGGGCGGCGAGTTCCGCCGCCTTTTTGGTCTCTTCGGCCAGCGCCGCCTCGGATTCGCCGCGCAGCCGCTCCTTGGCCGCAAGCAAGAGGTCGAGGCGTTCCTTCTCCCCCGCCTGCTCGGTCATGGCGGTCTTCAGCCGGTCCCGTTCGGCTTCGATGGAGGTCACCACGCGGGTGAGTTCCTTGAGGTCGGCCATCAGGATCTCGGTCTCGGAGCGCAGCTCCGGCACCACTGCTCCCAAAAGGATCGCGCTGCGGACGGAGGACAGCGCGTCCTCAGGCTTGACCAGGATCGCTGGCGGCGGGTTGAGGCCCATCCGCTGAAGAGCCCCCAGCACCTCGGCGAGCACGCCCCGGCGCATGGCGAGCGAATTGCGGATGCCGGATTCCTGTTCCTTGAGCCCCTCGAGCTTGCCGGCGATGTCCTCGATGTCCTGCGCCAGCTTGCGCTCGGTCTTGGCCGACTGGATCAACGCCGCAGTTATCGAGGCGTAGTCCTTCTTCACCTGGGCGATCTCGGCAGCCAGCTTTTCGCGACGCTCGGCCGAGACCTGGATATCGCGGGCAACAGCCTCGTACTCCGACCGGGTCAGTTCCGGATCGGGCGCGGGCTGGGCCTCCTGCGCTGCGGCACCCCCGCAGGCGAGCGCCAGCAGGCCTGCCGCGGCGATGCCACGGCACGGCCGGGGCCACGCCTTCAGTGAGAGTTTCCGCGCCATGCGATGATCCGAATGTATGGCTGCGACCTTAGCTGCGGCATCGTTAAGGAATAATCAACCATGATGCCGGGCCCGTCCCGCGGCGGACATTTGCCGGGCAATTTGTCGAATTCCGGGCATTCAGGCGCGATGGTAGGGATGGCCCGACAGAATCGTGGCGGCCCTGTAGAGCTGCTCGCCCAGCATGATGCGCACCATCTGGTGCGGCCACGTCGCAGCCCCGAAGGAGATCAGCATCTGCGCCTCTGCGCGCAATGCCTCGTCATGTCCGTCGGGGCCGCCGATGGCAATGATCAGCCCGCGCTGGCCGGCGTCGCGGATGGCGGCAATCTTGTCGGAGAACTGTTGCGAGGAGAGGTTCTTGCCGCGCTCGTCGAGCAGGATCAGCGCCGTGCCCGGCGCCAGTTGCGCCCTCAACCTCTCGGCCTCCTCGCGTCGCCGCTCATCGACGTCGCGGGCGCGGCTCTCGGCAATCTCGGTCACCCCGCCGAAATCCAACCCCAGCGGCCCTCCGCTCTTCGCAAAGCGGTCAAGATAGCGGTCGGCCAATTCCTTCTCGGGGCCGGCCTTCATCCGGCCCACGGCATGTACCCAGACTTTCATCCCCTAGGTCGGACGGCTCAGTGAACCGTCTCTTCCTCGAGATCCGGCGCCTGCCACATCTTTTCGATGTTGTAGAACTCGCGGATTTCAGGACGGAAGACGTGGACGATGATATCGCCGGTATCGACAAGCACCCAGTCGGCGCCCGACAGCCCCTCGACGCGCGCATTGCCGAAGCCGGCATCCTTGAGCGCCTTGAGCAGATGATCGACAACAGCCGCAACATGACGGTGCGATCGGCCCGAGGCCACGACCATGTAGTCGCCCAGGCTCGATTTGCCCTGAATGTCGATGGAGACGATATTTTCGGCCTTGGAGTCTTCCAGACTGTCAAGGATGGTCTTGAGGGCACGGGCAACGGCGTCGATTTCGCCTATCCCGGCCGGCGAAGGCAGGATTTCCGCCTTCTTCCGAAGTGCTGTTCTCAGTGTCTTTCCTTTCCGACAGGAACAACCAAATCACCATGGACTCACGGTGACTCCATTTAGATAGGCAGAGTTGGGCGACAGTTTCAAGACAAAGGCCGGGAAGTCCCCCTATTTGATGACTTTCGGGGCTTGGAAACGCCGGCTAAGGGTCGATCGTCGGCGGGACCTGCGAAGCCATCGGCGAGAACGTGCCGGTTTCGTTTGCCGGCACTGCCCGGCTGGTGCGCAGTCGCCACAGCACGAAGACCGTGTAGAGCGCCGCTATCGCGATGGCCACATACATGAATGCCTGTGTGCCGTAGGCGGCGGTCAGCACGGTGCCGAGACCAGGCACGACGAAGCCGGACAGCGACCACGCAAAGAGCATGCTGCTAGACAGGGCAAGGAGGTCGTCCTTGCTCGCCCTATCGGAGGCATGCGCATTGGCGAGCGAGTAGATCGACTCGCTCGCCCCGCTCCAGACGATGTAGATCGCGACCATGATCGCCAGGGCGCTGCCGTCGAAGCGGCTGGCCGCTACGCCCGCAATTATCACCAACAGGCTGGCTGCGACGAGCACATAGCGCCGGTCGGTGCGGTCGGAGATCCAGCCGAAAGGTATCTGGAACAGCAGCGTTCCGACCGGCATGGCAAACAGCAGCGTCGCCACCTCCTGCTGGTCAAGGCCTATCGCGGTGGCGTGGATCGGCGCGAAACCGGTGATCAGCATGGACAGCCCGCCGACGGCGAGCATGCCCGCGACGCCCACCGGCGAGATCCGCCAGGCGCGGGCCAACGCGACGGAGGCCGCCTGCGGCGCCGGTGGCTGGCGCAGGCGGGTCAGCCCCACCGGCAGGATGGAAATGGCATTGAAGGCGATGCCGAGGAGCGGCGCCTCGGCGCCCGAGATATCTACGAAGCCCAGCAGGAAGGAACCAACGCCAAGGCCGACGACATAGCAGACATAGAAGATCGCCATGACCCGGCCGCGGATGTCGTTGCCGACGGCGTCGTTGAGCCAGCTCTGGGCGACGATGAACAGCCCGCAGATCGCGAAACCGTAGAGGACGCGCGCGGCGATCCAGACGAGAGGGAAGGTGCCTGCGCCTATCGCCGCGTTGGAGAGCACGATAAGCGCCGAGAACACCATGTAGGCCCGCGCGTGTCCGACCCGGCGCACGAGCATGCCGGTGAAAAGGCAGCCTGCCAGGCCGCCGGCCGACAGGCCGGTCAGGATCGAGCCGGCCCAGGTCGGCGTGTAGCCTGCGGCACCAAGGCTCACGGGTATGTAGCCGAACATCAGGCCATTGCCGACCGCGACCAGCGCCATCGCCAGGATCACGCCCGCCACGGCGATGGCGGGCGTTCTTTCGCCCTCCTCGCCCCTCGCCGACGTGCCGCCCTTGTGATCCATGGGGTAAGCTTCGCCTGCTCGCCCCGTTTGGAACGTTGCAAAAGCGACATCGGCCGCGCTGGCTCGCAGGAATATGAGGGCTGGATCAAACTCGGCCTTGTGCGTTTTCCCCTCGCCGCTTTCGTGCGAAATATCGGCGAACAGCAAGAGCGATCAAACGGACCGCGCATGGCGGGCGCATAACGCTCGCGTCCTCATGCCGGAAACTACAATGACTCCAGTCCAGAAAGCCGTCTGGTTCATCGAAAGCCACTTCGCCCGCGACATCGGGCTGGACGAAGTCGCCGCCATTGGCGGTGTCTCGCGGTTCCACATGTCACGCGCTTTCGCAGCCGCCACCGGCCACTCGGTCATGGGTTATGTCCGCGCCCGTCGCCTGACGGAAGCGGCCTTCGTACTGGCCGGTGGAGCGCCCGACATCCTGTCGGTCGCACTCGACGCCGGCTACGGCTCGCATGAGGCGTTCACCCGGGCCTTTCGCGACCGCTTCGGGCTGACGCCCGAGGAGGTGCGCGCGAACGGCTCCGTACCCGAACCAGAGCTCATGGAGCCTCTCAAGATGGATGAGACCTACCTGGACACTCTTGCCGCGCCTCGCTTCGTCGACGGCCACGCCCTCCTGATCGCCGGCTTCGGCGAGCGCTACACCTGCGAGACCAGCCTCGGCATCCCTTCGCTCTGGCAGCGCTTCGGCCCGCATTTCGGCAACGTGCCCGGCCAGCAGGGCATGATCGGCTACGGCGTCTGCTGCAATTTCGACGACGACACGTTCGAATACATCGCCGGCGTCGAGGTCCGCGACTTCTCCAGCCTGTCGTCGGAGTTCAGCCGTATCCGCATCCCGCCGCAGCGCTATGCAGTGTTCGCCACCACCGACCACATTTCGATGATCCGCCGCATCACCAACACCGTCTGGAGCAAGTGGCTACCCGCCTCGGGCCACAAGGCCGCGGATGCGCCGCATTTCGAGCTCTATCCGGAGAGCTTCGATCCGGTGACCGGAAATGGCGGCTATGAACTCTGGATTCCTATCAAGAGCTGACTAGCCCTTGTCCTTGGCGGTGCCGTTTCTCAGCGCCGTCGACGACAGCAGCGAGCGCGGTCCATGGATGAAGGTCCAGGCCGGGGCCTTCATCCGGGCAAGCCGTGGCGCGTCGCCCTCGTCGACGCGCGCATGGTCGAAGGTCTTGGCGACGACTGACGACAGGAAGGACAACGTCGCCCCCGGCCGGTCGATCACCGCGATGGGGAACGTCATGACGATCTGGCGCCAGCGCTGCCAGCGGTGGAAGTCGCGCAGGTTGTCCGCCCCCATGATCCAGACGAAATCGACGCCCGGGTTGCGCGCCTTGATCAGCGCCAGCGTGTCGGCGGTGTAGCGCACATTGTGGCTCGCCTCGAAGGCCGTCACCTTGATGCGCGGGTCCTTGGCGACCTGCTCCGACATCTCGATGCGCTTTGCGAGCGGCGCGAGGTCGCGCGTGCTCTTCAGCGGATTGCCGGGGGTGACCATCCACCACAGCTGGTCGAGCTGCAGCCGGCGCATGGCGATCTCGACGACGAGCGAATGCCCGGAATGCGGCGGGTTGAACGACCCGCCGAACAGCCCGACCTGCATGCCCTTCATGGCGTGCGGCATGCGGAGGTATTCGTGGGGTACAAGCGGGCTGGGGGAAAGCATGGTGCTATGCGCCCCCCTCTGCCCTGCCGGGCATCTCCCCCTCAAGGGGGGAGATAAGTATCCTTGGCCAAGGCCCACACCCTACAACGCCCGCGATTTGGGACGGTCCCGATGACAGCCAATCTCCCCCCTTGAAGGGGAGATGCCCGGCAGGGCAGAGGGGGGTGATTGCGCGCAAGGCCTTCACACCAGCCCGATATGCCCGGTCACGGCCTGAGCTGGCCGTTGCCGCGCACGCGGTACTTGAACGAGGTCAGTTGCTCGACGCCGACCGGTCCGCGTGCGTGCATCTTGCCGGTGGCGATGCCGATCTCCGCGCCCATGCCGAACTCGCCGCCGTCGGCGAATTGCGTCGAGGCGTTGTGCAGCAGGATCGCCGAATCGATCTCGCTGAAGAACCGCTCGACCGCCTTGGCATCCTCGGCGACAATTGCCTCGGTGTGATGCGAGGAGAACGTCTCGATATGTTCGATGGCGCCCGAGATGCCGTCGACCAGCTTGGCCGAGATGATGGCGTCGAGGTACTCGGTCGACCAATCGGCCTCGGTTGCGGGCTTGGCGTCAGCAAAGGCCGCGAGCACCTCCTCGTCGGCATGGATCTCGCAGCCTGCCTTGCGCAGCGCCTCGAGCACCCGCACCAGATGGGTCGAGGCAACCGCACGGTCGACCAGCAGCGTCTCGGCCGCGCCGCAGATGCCGGTACGCCGCATCTTGGCGTTGACGGCGATCGCCACCGCCATGTCGAGCTTGGCCGACTTGTCGATGTAGAGATGGCAGATGCCTTCGAGATGGGCGAAGACCGGCACCCGCGCCTCGTTCTGCACGCGCTCGACAAGGCTCTTGCCGCCGCGCGGCACGATCACGTCGATGTTGCCGCCAAGACCCTTGAGCATCTCGCCGACGGCGGCGCGGTCGGCCACGGGCACGAGCTGGATCGCATCCTCCGGCAGGTTGGCCGACTTCAGGCCCTCCACCAGGCAGGAATGGATCGCCAACGACGAGTTGAGCGAATCCGAGCCGCCGCGCAGGATCACCGCGTTGCCCGCCTTGAGGCAGAGCGCGCCTGCGTCCGCCGTCACATTGGGGCGGCTCTCGTATATCACGCCGATGACGCCGAGCGGCGTGCGCACGCGTTCGATGTGAAGCCCGTTCGGGCGGTCCCATTCGGCGATGACCTCGCCCACGGGATCCCTGAGGTCGGCAATCGCGCGGATGCCATTGGCCATGTCTCGGATGCGGCCGGGCGTCAGCTTCAGCCGGTCCATGAAGGAGCCGCTGATGCCGGCCTCTTCGCCGTTGCTCACGTCGATGGCGTTGGCGTCGAGGATCTCTTGCTCGCGGCGCAGGATGGCGTCCGCCATGCCGATCAGGGCGGCATGCTTGCGTTCGGCGCTGGCGGTCGCTAGTGGGCGCGCGGCGGCTCGGGCCTTGCGGCCGATCTCGGCCATCAGCCGCGCCGTGTCCTGGCTCTCGTGCGCCGTCAGCATGTCCTCACCCCTTCCGCCTGCACTGGCACCGCGTCCGCGTGACTCACCACGAGATCGTCGCGGTGGATCATCGCCGACCGCGCCTCGTAGCCGAGCACCGTCTCGATCTCTGTCGATTTCAACCCAGCGATCCTTACGGCATCCGCAGCGTCATAGGCAACCAGCCCGCGCGCGATCTCGCGGCCCTCGGGCGACAGGATCGCCACCGTGTCGCCGCGCGAGAAGTTGCCGCTGACCAGCCTCACACCGGCGGGCAATAGCGACTTGCCCGAGAGCAGAGCGCCGATGGCGCCGGCATCGACCGTCAGGCGCCCAGCCGGTTCGAGCTGGCCAGCAATCCAGGTCTTGTAGCCTTTCACCGGGTTGCCGCTCGGGCGGAAATAGGTTGCACGCTCGCCGCGTTCGATCGCCATCAGCGGCGACATTCGTGTGCCCGCCGTGATGATCATCGCAGTACCCGCTGCGGTCGCGATCTTGCCGGCGTCGAGCTTGGTGCGCATGCCGCCGCGCGACAGCTCGGAAGCAGCCGCCCCGGCCATCGCCTCGATGTCGGGCGTGATGCGGTCCACGACCGGGATGAACTTCGCATTCGGGTCATGCGCCGGCGGCGCGGTGTAGAGCCCGTCGATGTCGGAGAGCAGCACCAGAAGGTCCGCGCCCATCATGGTCGCCATGCGGGCCGCCAGGCGGTCGTTGTCGCCATAGCGGATCTCGGTGGTGGCAACGGTGTCGTTCTCGTTGATGACGGGCACGGCCTTCATCTTGAGCAGCGTCGAGATGGTGGCCCGCGCATTGAGGTAGCGTCGGCGCTCCTCGGTGTCGCCGAGCGTCACCAGGATCTGGCCCGACTTCAGCCCCTTCCGACCGAGCGCATCCTGCCACGCGCCGGAGAGTTCGATCTGGCCGACTGCGGCTGCCGCCTGGCTCTCCTCGAGCTTCAGCGCCCGTTTGCCGAGGCCGAGGATGGTGCGGCCGAGCGCAATCGCGCCCGACGAGACCACCAGCACGTCGGCACCGCCTTCGGCGAGGGTCGCGATGTCGTCGGCCATCGACGCCAGCCATTCGCGCTTGAGGCCGGTCGAGCGGTCGACCAGCAGCGCCGAGCCTATCTTGACGGTGATGCGCTTGTAGGTCCGGAGCGACGGTATGGTCATGTCGGCCGGCCTACTTCGTCCAGCGTGCATCGGCGGGCGCAACGTCGCCGCTTGCCTGGCGCGCCTCCTCGACGACGCTCATCAGCGCGCGCAGCGTCTCCTCGACGCCCTCGCGGGTGACTGCCGACAGCATGATCGGCGCACGTCCGGCGGCGCGCTTCAGCGATGCGGCCTTCTTCTTGCGCGTCTCGGGATCGAGCGTATCGACCTGGGACAGCGCAACGATCTCGATCTTGTCAGTCAGCCCATGGCCGTAGGCTTCAAGCTCGCCACGCACGACCTTGTAGGCCTTGCCGGGGTTTTCCTCCTGCGCCGAGACGAGGTGCAGAAGCACGCGCGTGCGCTCGACATGGCCGAGGAAGCGGTCGCCGATGCCTACGCCTTCATGCGCGCCCTCGATGAGGCCCGGAATGTCGGCGATGACGAATTCGCGTGCATCGATGCGGGCGACGCCAAGGCCCGGATGCAGCGTCGTGAAAGGATAGTCGGCGATCTTCGGCTTGGCGGCAGTGACGGAGGCGAGGAAGGTCGACTTGCCGGCGTTGGGCAGCCCCACGAGGCCCGCGTCGGCGATCAGCTTGAGCCTGAGCCAGACCCACATCTCCTGGCCTTCGAGACCGGGATTGGCGCGACGCGGCGCCTGGTTGGTCGAAGTCTTGAAATGCTGGTTGCCGAAGCCGCCATTGCCGCCCTTGGCGAGCAGGAAGCGCTGGCCGACCTGCGTCAGGTCGCAGATCAGCGTCTCGTTGTCTTCTTCGTAGACCTGCGTGCCGACGGGCACCTTGAGCACGATGTCGGCGCCCTTTGCGCCCGTCATGTTGCGGCCCATGCCGTGCACGCCGGTCTGCGCCTTGAAATGCTGCTGGTAGCGATAGTCGATCAGCGTGTTGAGGCCGTCGACCACCTCCAACCAGACGTCGCCGCCGCGTCCGCCGTCGCCGCCGTCCGGGCCGCCGAACTCGATGAATTTTTCGCGCCGGAACGACACGGCACCCGCGCCGCCATTGCCGGAGCGGATGTAAACCTTGGCCTGGTCGAGAAATTTCATCGGACTCTTCGTCTTCTGCTGTTATTTCGTTGTTTCGGCGCCCCTGCCATAGCGCAAGGCGCGGCGAAGGGCGAGAGCGGATTGGCGCGGACGACGAGCCGCGCAACGAGGGGATGCCGATGAAGCTGGTCACCTACAACACCCAATACGGGGTCGGCCGCGACGGCCACTACGATCTCGGGCGCATCGCCCGTGCCGTGGCAGGCGCCGACATCGTGGCGTTGCAGGAAGTGACCCGCAACTTCATGCGCAACAACATGGCCGACATGGTCGACGGCCTTGCGCGCCTGCTGCCCGATTACTTCCATGTCTTTGGCGTCGCCATGGACATCGACTTCGGCATGGTGGGCGACGACGGCAGGCCGGCCAACAGGCGCCTGCAGTTCGGCAACATGGTGCTGTCGCGCTGGCCGATCGTGGCGTCGCGCAACCTGCTTCTGCCGCGCAGCCGGCGACTGAGCCGCGGCAACCTGCAGCGCGCGGCGCTGGAGGCATTGGTCATGGCCCCTTCCGGCCCGTTGCGCGTCTACTCTGTGCATCTCGACCATGTCAGCCAGGAGGAACGGATTGCGCAGATCCGCCACCTCAAGGAGCGGGCCTACGCCTATGCGATGGAGGGCGGCGCCATCACCGGCGCCGCCGAATACGGTTTCCCCGAGCTCCCCAGCCCCGAAGAATTCGTGCTCATGGGCGACTTCAACATGGTGCGGGGCTCGCCCGAGCACCTCGTCATGACCGGCTTGCCCGACCCGGTCGAAGGCCTCCAGATCGTCGCCCATCACCCTGTCGACGCCTACGCGCTGGCGGGCGGGGTTCCGGACGGATCGGTCTCCTGGAGCGACACGACCCATCCGGAAAAAACCCGCCTCATCGACTATGCCTTCGTCCAGGCCAACCTTGCGGCCAGGGTCAAATCCGTCCGCATCGATACCGAGGCGGACGGCTCCGACCACCAGCCGGTCTGGGTCGAGCTGGTCTGAAGGCTCATCTCAGAAACGCGGCCATGACCTGAGGCTCGCCCAGGTCTTGCGGTCGAGGCGATAGCGCTCGACCGGCACCTGGCCGGCGACGATCGAGTTCAGCATGCCCTGCCCGGCATACTGGAAGCCGCACTTGTGGATGACGCGCCGCGACGCCGGGTTGATGACCCGGCACGAGACGTTGAGCACGTTGGTGTCGGTCGCCCGGAAGGCGAGATCGACCAGCGCATGCGCAGCCTCGGTGGCGTAGCCACCCTTCCAGTAGGGCTCGCCGACCCAATAGCCGAGCTCGAGGCCGCGGTCGGTGACGTTGAGGCCGGCCGAGCCGATGAAGGCGCCGCTGTCGGCGAGGGTCATTGCATAGACCACACCGCCGCGCTGGGTCCGCGCCATCGACAGGAACGCGCGCGCCTCGGCCTCGCCATAGGGGTGCGGCATGCGTGCCAGCATCTCGGCGATGTGCCGGTTGTCGGCGAGCTGCACCAGTTCGGGGACATCGTCCTCGTGCGGCGGGCGCAGGACGAGCCGCTCCGTCAACAGTATGGGGCAGTCTATCGACAGTCTTTCGTCGTCGAAATCTTCCTTCTCGGCAACCATTTTAGTCCTCCAGGCAATGAAAAAGGGGAGATGGTGACCCATCTCCCCTGATCCTTTTCCTGGCTTGGCCAGACACCGGTTCCCGAGATGGGGCGCCGGTGTTGTAGTGCGGAACCGGCTACTCCGCGGCCTTCGGCATCGGGTTTACCGATACGTAGGTTCGGCCGTTGGCTTTCTTGGCAAACGACACTGCACCGGCTTCAAGAGCAAAAAGGGTATGGTCCTTGCCCATGCCGACGTTGACGCCGGGATGCCACTGCGTGCCGCGTTGACGAACGATAATGTTGCCCGGAATCACGGCTTCGCTGCCGAACTTCTTGACGCCAAGGCGCTTCGACTCAGAATCGCGACCGTTGCGCGACGAACCGCCAGCTTTCTTATGTGCCATGGATGTTCTCCTTCAGTCGCTCTGATTACTCTGATTCCGCGACGGCTGCAGCCTTTTTCGGCGCTGCCTTCTTCGCGGGCTTCTCGGCGGCTTCTTCAGCCGCGGCTTCGGTCTTCGCCGCTGCCTTCTTCGAAGGCTTGGCACCGCCCGTCAGGATCTCGGCGATCCGGACCGTCGTCAGGTGCTGACGATGGCCGCGCGAACGGCGCGAGTTCTGGCGACGACGCTTCTTGAAGGCGATGACGGTCGGAGCGCGGCCCTGTTCGACCACTTCCGCCGTGACGATCGCGCCGGCCACGAAGGGCGCGCCGATCTCAGCCTTGTCGCCCTCGCCGACGGCGAGCACTTCGACGAATTCCACGGTCTCACCGGCGACACCGGCGACCTTCTCGATCTTGATCACATCATTGGCGGCGACGCGGTACTGCTTGCCGCCCGTTTTGATGACTGCGAACATTTTTTGCCTTTCGCTGTTCGGTCGACCTTGTTGGATCTGCGATCCGGGCCGTCTTTTTGTCAGTCGTTGCGGGTTCAAAAAACAAGCGGCGCGGAGACTCCCCCACGCCGATTGCAGGCGTCCCGTAACCGATGGTTGTCGCGAAGTCAAGGCAACTGGCAGGAAAAGCGCAGGCTGGCACTGGCCATTGCCGACGAGCCTCAGTTAGCAAGCTCGTCGGCTGGAGCCAAGCCACTTCATAGGCACAGCCCGATGACACACGGGCTATCGGCCTTCCAAGGTCCGCAAGGACAACCGACGACGCCAAGATCCTGCGAGCCAAGGGGAGCTCAGGCTAAATTGCAGTCCGCCGGCAAGGGATTTCGAGGTGCCGGAAGCTTAGTTTTCCGAGCCTGGAAAAGTTGCCGTAAGGAAACGCATATTTGGCCTTGTGCGAATTAGGATCAGCCGTTATCTAGTGCGCCGCGCCGGTAACGGCCCGACCACAGATGCGGAGAAGTGGCAGAGTGGTTGAATGCACCGCACTCGAAATGCGGCATGGGTGCAAGCCCATCGGGGGTTCGAATCCCTCCTTCTCCGCCATCACCTCCCAAACCCAAGCGAACTGACGCTGCTCGTGGCCATTTGAGGCCTAGGCGTAGGTATCGGATTCGACCGGGCTTCGCCCGACCGAACCCGTACGACAGCGTCCGAACTCCGGTTATCCTAGATGCCCAGCATCTTCTTGGCCTCGTTGAGCGCGGCTTCCGACCCGGCATGATCTCCGGACTGGTGCAGCGACTCTCCCTGCGCACGCAGTTCCATGACCTTCGTCATATCCGCCGCCGACAGTTGCGCGGAAGGCATGGCAGCATCAATTGCGGCCATTATTGTCGGACATGAGTTGGCGAATGCAGTAGCGGGGAAAATCAACAAGGCAAACGCAAACGAAATCGCACGTAACATGGCCGTTTCTCCCAAGCCGGCCTGCACGATGCAGCTTTTAGGTCACCGGCGGGCGGATAATACATGACCAATGCTGGTGCGACAACGCGAAGCCTCGGACCGACGTGGCGGCGGCTGAACGGCCTTGGCGTTGCGCCCCACGACGGTGACGGCGTGTCCGGACCCATGCCGTGCCGCAACAAGCGCGTGGCCCATGAAGCCGCCCCTCCAACCGCCAGTATTCGCATGGGTGCACCATCCTTCTCGGCGGATGTGCTGGCATCAAGAGCGGCGGGCCAAGACTTCGTCGTAGAGATCGCGGTACCGTCCAGCGAGGGCGTCGATATCGTAGCGAACGGCAGCCTTGCGTGCATTTTCGGCCAACCGGGCACGATGGCCAGGATCAAGCATTTTCTCCATGCTCGATACCAAACCTTCAAGATAGACCGCGTCGTCCGCAGCAAACGGGACGATCTCGCCTGCCGCGCCGCCGGCGACTTCGATCATCGTCCGGATGTTACCGATATCGGTCGCGACACAGGGAACGCCCACCTGCATCGCCTGAATGAGACACAGGGGATAGGATTCACCCGGGAAGCGCGTGGGCAAGAGCGCCACGTCGCTAATGGCATAGAGGCCGTGAATGCGCTGCTCATAGCCGAGGAAATGGATGTCGGGATCCCCTTTGGCCAGGTCCATGGCGCGCGTGGTGGCAGGTCCCTCGCCGACGGCGATCACCGCGACCCTTTGCTCAGGATGACGCTTGCGAAGCAGGCCGAGCGCACGGACCGTTTCCTCCCAGCCCTTTCCGGTGATGCCGCGCGCCACCAGGGTGAACACAACAGTGTCCTGGTCGATGCCCAGGTCCCGGCGTGTCCTGGCGAAAGGCGCCGGGTCGATCGGCATCGCATTGGGAAACTTGACGAACTTTTCGTCAGCTACGCCCAATCCGTCGAACGGCTCGAGATTTCGGTCTGCCGTGTAGATGAACTGGTCGATCCGCGCCGCCCACTTCTTCACCCTGCCGCGCGAGACTTTCATGGCCTCGTAAGACCCATGAAGGGTGGCGATGTAGGGTACGTCGGCCCCACCCTCCTCGATCAGGAATCGCTCGACAGTCGCAAGGTGGGAGTGGACAACGGAAACTCCCGCCGCCTTGATGAAATTCCGAATCCCCAAATCGCTTAGGACGTTGGCGCTATAGACCGGTATGCCGCGATCCAGCATTTGCCGCACGTCCGGATGATCATGCGTGTCCATCATCTGCAAGATCGATACATTTGCCCCCTGCCGGTGCAGGGCATTCGCCAGATGGATCGGAAAGATCTCCCCGCCGCCATATGAAAAGCCGAGAATGCCCATGAGAATATGCGGTGTATCTCGGCGAACAGCGCGGAGTTCCGTCGGACGCAGCAGTTCCTCGAAACCGACGCCGACGTCGCGCCCCTTGTAGATGCGATTGCAGCTCTCGAGAAATCGATCAAGGGTTGCATCGGGAATGTCCCAGCGTCGCTTCAAGGAAGTCATCAGCTTCGCATATTCGCGGTAGTATTCAGGCGTCGACTGCGCTGACGAGCCTGACGTGTTCGCGCCATGGATGCGGAAGAAGGAGACGGCATCTGGATTGTAGGCAATCTGCCCGCCCGCCGCGAGGGCACCGTAAAGGAACCAATCCCCCATGATGCGGTACGAACGGGCCTCCTCCCATACCGCTTCCGGCACCGGGAAGCGGCGCCAGATGCTGCCGCCCACATTTGCGATCACGTTCTTGACACCGAAGCCACCTTCGAACCAGCGCGCCGCTGGCCGGACCAATGGATCATTCCATATGCCCGCTTCGCTGCTTTCTCGATAATCGTCCATGCCGGGCATGAACTGGCCGGTCTTGTCGGCAAACTCGATGCGGCCGAATGCTACCATGACGCTTGGGTCACGGAACGCACCCACAAGGTTTTCGACGAATGAGCTGTCGCAGAAATCGTCGCTCTCGCAGATCCATACGAGATCTCCCGTGGCTAGCTCATGCCCCTTTTTCCACTGATGGAAGACGTTCCCGGAATTTCTCTCATTGAATACTGCAGAAATCTGATCCGGATATCTGGCCACATAGTCCTCGATGACCACACGGCTTTCATCCGTCGAACAGTCGTCAAGGATTATGATATCGATCAGCGGATAGCTCTGGCCGAGTATGCTGTCGATGCGTTGTGCGAGATAGGCGGCGTGATTGTAGTTCGGGACAATGGCGGTTACCCGGACTCCATAGCTTGCGAACTGGAGGTCGCGCTGCTGCCTGAGGAACTCATTCGAACTCATCCGGGCGAAGAAATCGCTGCAGAACTTGTCGAGCCGCGACGCAAGCAGCAGCGGATCGCGCTTTTCGGCGGACCGTAAAAAGCGCTCTCTGCTGCGCGCGCTGAGCAGTCGCGAGTTCGACAGGGCATAGAGTAGCCGGACCTTGATGAGGCGGCGCACCAAACGCCAGAATGGCGCCTTGCTCAACCAGTTGCTGCGCTGCAACTCGGCAATCTTGGCTGCCGTCCACTTGATGTCGCTGACCAGGAGATCCACTTGCTCATTGGGTTGAAAGTTGTCCTTCTCTTCCAAATCCCTGCGCTGAGGATCGAACCTCTTTTCCAAATCATCGGACTGCAATTCGTGCATGTTCGACCGCACGGTCGACTGGAGTTCAACCTGCACAGGCTCGGAACCCACGCTTGCCGGAAGACTCCTCCCTTCTGCTCGCTCCAATTCTGATTTTCTGGTCATCAATAATTCCACTAAGAATTCCTTGGCGCTAAGAGCATGCCTAACTACGCTCTTGCCTGCTCATCGCTTGTACCCGACGGGCCGCTGCCCTCGAACTTGCCCGCAAGCGAGGAAGCTCCGTCTGCGCGGCTGCAATCAGCCATGGGACTTCCCAAGCCGATCCATGGCGCCACCATTCAGTCCATGAAGGAAGCCAAGTGTCTTGGAGCGACGGGCGCCATTGAACAGGACATGGGGGGCGAGCAACCTCAGCCACGCCCTGTGTCGCTCCGCCGGGACGTCGAGGTCCAGGTGGTGCTTGTTCATGACGTACACGAGCGAGCGTCCCATCGCCTCGCCCTTGATCCTTCCTGATAGGGGCGAACGGGTACTCGACCTGCCTTCGGCATGATCCACAACGGCATTGGCGGCGAGGCGGAGTTGTACGCCCGCCTGGCGCAGCCTCAGGCTCAAGTCGTCATCCTCATGGAAAAGAAAGATCTTCGGGTCGAAACCGCCGACCTTCTCGAAATGACTGCGGCGAACCATGATGCATGACCCGTGCAGGACGGGAATCTCGCAGTCGCTGTCGGGTGGCGCCCCATGCCAAAAGTCGGACGCCGGCAGGAGTCGTGACCACTTCCTGAAGCGGCGTCGATTGCCCGAATAGATGCTTGGGTTGAATGCGGCATTCGGATACGACTCCGCAGCCAAAACCAGCGCCTCCATGGCGCCCGCCCGCAATCGAAGGTCCGGATTGGCGAACAGCAGCATTGGGGCGGTGCCTGCCGCGGCGCCGATATTGCAAGCGCAGCCATATCCGACGTTTTCGCCAATATCGACCACCCTCGCCCCAGCGGCCCTTGCGATGGCAACGGAACCATCCGTGCTGTTGTTGTCGGCTACGATGACGTTGACCGATCCCGGAACGCTTTCCAGGAATGCCTGCAGGACCGCAGCGCTGTTGTAGGTGACCACAACAAGATCCAAGCTACTGTTCATTCTCGGGTCTCCAACGTCTGGTGCACTGCGACAGGACCGGCCAGACCAGGCAAAGGTAGGCAAATCCAGTTTTCGGCGCCCCTCAAGAGGCCACGTGGACGCTGTCCTTCAGCAATGCCTGAACGACTTCCGCGGCCCTCTCCCTCCATCTCCCGGTGCGATAGTGGAAGTCGCTCTCAAAGGCGCCGGAGTTGAGTTGCGAATTGGCTGGCCTCGCCGCCTTCGCCTGCCACATGTCGCTGCTGATCGGTGCGACCGCTGCCGTCGGGCCGCCGAGTTCAGCGCTGGTGGCCAGAACATGCTGCGCCAGTTCGTACCAGCTTGCCTTGCCCTGGCCGGCGAGGTGGTAGGTGCCCTGCCGGAAGGACCTGTCGCGCCGCCGCGCCATTGCCGCGCAAAGCAGACCATCGGCTATGTCGTGCGCCTCCGTGGGATTGCCGAACTGGTCGGAAACCACCTGGAGCGTGTCGCGGGTCTGCGCGAGCGACAGCATCGTCTTGACGAAGTTGCGCCCGTAGGGGCTCACCACCCAGGCCGTGCGCACCACCAGGTGGTCGGGATTGCCCGCGCGCACCGCTTCCTCGCCCGCAAGCTTGCTGCGCCCATACACCGTCTGCGGATTGGGAGCGTCGCTCTCGACATAGGGGTGCGTGGAAGTTCCATCGAAGACGTAGTCGGTCGAGATCTGGACGATCGGGATGCCGGCCGATCGCGTCAGGCGCGCGAGCTCCGCGGGCGCCTCGGCGTTCATCCTGAAGGCGCGATCGGGCTCGTCCTCCTGCTGGTCGACGCCGGTGTGCGCGGCTGCATTGATGACGAGATCAGGGCCGACCGAGCGTAGCACCGGAGCAAAGGTCGACAAATCCTCGAGATCCAGGTCCGGTCGGCCGACGGCGACGATCTGGATGTCGGGATGCGTAGCCCCTCTTGCCGCCAGCGCGCGCGCCACCTGGCCTGCGGTGCCGGTGACCAGTATCTTCACCGTGCGCCAACCAGTCCCTGGCGCGTACCGTCGAACCGCTGCTCGCGGATCGGCCGCCACCACCAGCCGTTCTCAAGATACCAGTCGACAGTGCGACCAAGTCCGGTCTCGAAGGTCTCCTGCGGCCGCCAGCCGAGCTCGCGTTCGCTCTTGGTCGGGTCGATCGCATATCGCCGGTCATGGCCGGGCCTGTCGGTGACGTAGGCAATAAGGTCGAGGTGAGATTTGCCGTTGCTCCGCGGCCGGCGGGCATCGAGCAGCGCACATATCGTTTCGACCACTTCGAGGTTGGTGCGTTCCGCACGGCCGCCGATGTTGTAGCTTTCGCCGACCTGCCCTCTGGTCATGACCGCCTCGAGCGCCCGTGCATGGTCCTCGACGAAGAGCCAGTCGCGCACATTGGCGCCCTTGCCGTAGACCGGCAACTGGCGTTCATCGAGCGCATTGGCGATGACCAGCGGGATGAGCTTTTCCGGGAAGTGATACGGGCCGTAGTTGTTCGAGCAGTTGGAGAGCACGACCGGCATGCCGTAGGTCTCGTGCCAGGCGCGGACGAAATGGTCGGAAGCTGCCTTCGAAGCCGAATAGGGCGACGACGGCTTGTAGGGCGACTCTTCCGTGAACACACCGGAATCAAACGGAAGGTCGCCGAACACCTCGTCGGTCGATACGTGATGGAACCTGAAGCTCTCCTGCTCTGCAAAGCCGAGGCTGCGCCAATGGGCGAGCGCCGCCGACAGGAGGCTGGCCGTGCCGACGACATTGGTCGTGACGAAAGCCATCGGCCCGTCGATCGAGCGGTCGACATGGCTCTCCGCTGCAAGATGCATGATCCGGCCGACCTTTTCCGCGGCGAGGATTTCGCTCACCTTGTCGGTGTCGCAGATGTCGGCCTTGTAGAAGGCGTAGTTCGGATGCCCATCGAGGTCGCGCAGCGAACTGAGGTTGCCGGCATAGGTCAGCTTGTCGAGGTTGACGACCCGGTATGCGCCCGTGGACACCAGGTGCCGGCAGACCGCCGAGCCGATGAAACCGGCGCCGCCGGTGACGAGGACGGTTGGGAGATCTTTTTTCACGTGTAGACGAATCCGGTTTCGAGTGCGTTCAGTGCGGGGGCTGCTGAGTCCTTGGACGACAGGGTCATTTCGGTTGCGGCAACGGGCCAGTCGATCGCGATGTCGGGATCGTCGAAACGGATCGACCTGTCATGCGGCTGAGAATAGGGCGCCGACACCTTGTAGACGACCTCGGTGTCCGGCTCGAGCGTGACGAAGCCATGCGCGAAGCCCTTGGGCACCAGCATCTGGTTCCAGGCCTTGTCGGAGAGCGTAACTCCAACCCACTTGCCGAATGTCGGCGAGCCCTTGCGGATATCGACCGCGACGTCGAACACCGAACCGCGCAGCACGCGCACGAGCTTGTCCTGAGCGAAGGGCGGCATCTGGAAATGCAGGCCGCGCATCACGCCGCGCGGTCGCGAGAGCGAATGGTTGTCCTGGACGAAATCCACGACGATGCCGGCGCGTGCCAGCTTCTCCGCATTCCAGGTTTCGGAGAAGAAGCCTCGCTCGTCCTCGAACTTGGCCGGGGTGATTTCATAGACGCCGTCCAGGCCGAGATTCCGCACCTCAGCCATTCGTGATCTCCCTCACCCGGCGCTCGAGATAGCGCGCGTAGTCCGTCTTGCCGAGGGAAGCCGCCCGTTTGACGACCTGCTCCTCGGTCAGCCAGCCGAGCTCGAACCCGATCTCCTCCAGACACATGACCTTGATGCCCTGGCGATGCTCGATGGTGCGAACGAAGGACGACGCTTCATGCAGGCTGTCGTGCGTTCCGGTGTCGAGCCAGGCATAACCTCGCCCGAGGCGAATGACATGCAGCCTGCCCTGCTCGAGATAGGCGCGATTGACGTCGGTGATCTCGAGTTCCCCGCGCGGTGACGGCTTGATCGAGGATGCGATGTCGACGACCTGGTTGTCGTAGAAATAGAGACCGGTGACGGCCCAGTTGGACTTGGGAGCCGCGGGCTTCTCTTCGATAGAAAGCGCCTGCTGAGTTGCACGATCGAATTCGACGACGCCATAGCGCTGCGGGTCGTCCACCTGATAGGCGAAGACCGAGGCGCCCTTGTCTCGCGCGACCGCCGCGCGGCAGCGCTGCGAGAGCCCGTCGCCGTAGAAGATGTTGTCGCCCAGGATCAAAGAGACAGGACTGTCGCCGATGAACTCGCGCCCGATGATGAACGCTTCGGCCAACCCGTTCGGAGCCGGCTGTTCGGCATAGGAAAAGGCAACGCCGAAGGCGGAGCCGTCGCCAAGCAGTTCCCTGAACTGCGGCAGGTCCCGTGGCGTCGAGATGATCAGTATCTCGCGAATACCCGCCAGCATGAGAACGCCGAGCGGATAGTAGATCATCGGTTTGTCGTAGATAGGCAATATCTGTTTAGACACTGCCAAGGTAGCAGGATAGAGCCGGGTTCCGCTGCCGCCGGCCAGGATGATGCCCTTCACTAGCAAGTCCCTAATCGTGTTGCCTAAGCCCCCGCCCGGCGACGATTTCGCTGGAACTTATGTCAAACAGTGAACGGACGCCATGCATCCTTACGTGTGTATGTACAGATTTGGTTTCATGCCGTAATGTAAGGCGAGCGCAATGGTTTCAATGCCTTCGCCACACCATCCCTCCCGTCATGGTTGCAGGCGCCTGCTCGGCTCCTGGGAAATATTAGCGAACCCTGTTGCCAGTTCGCGCACCAATGAGTCCGCGTCAGGACGATGATGGATCGCTATCTCCATCGTTGCGACTGACGGCAAGCCGCTTTCTGCGCCGAGCACGATGTGACCGGCTGTCACGACGCGCCTCGGAACGAGGCTGATCCCCATCCCCTCGGCTACTGCAGCGCATATGCTGGCAAGGCTGGAACTCGTGTAGCCGATGAGCCATTGCCGGCCGAGCCCGTCGAGCGTAGCGGTCATGTCGTCCCGATAGAGGCCGCCGGCAGGGAAGACCACCAGCGGCAGCGGCTTGCGCCCGGCGGCAGGGCTAGTGGCGCTGTCGATCCAGCAGAGCGTTTCCGGCCAGCGCAACGCCCCCTCGCCTCGGTTCCGGCGTTGTTTCACCACCGCCATATCGAGTTCGCCACGATCATATTGGGCACGCAGGTCGCGGCTGAGACCGCTGGTAAGCTCGAGCTTGACCTGGCTGTTCCTGCGACAGAAGTCGGCGAGCATGCGCACGGTCCGTCCGGCGGCGAAATCCTCAGGCACCCCGATGCGCAAGGTCGTCGCCACCCTCGCGCCCGAAAGGTCCGCCACCGCCTCCTCGTTGAGGGTGAGCATGCGTCGTGCGTAGCTGATCAGCCTTTCGCCCGCATCCGTTGGCTGCACGTCGCGCCGGCTTCGCTGAAGCAGCGATTGCCCGGCCATTGCTTCCAGCCGAAGCACCTTCTGGCTGACCGTAGACTGGGTCGAATTGAGCCGTCTCGCGGCGACGGTGAAGCTGCCGCAATCGGCTACCGCCAGAAAGGTCCGTAGCAGGTCGAGATCGAACAGCCGAGCATCCATAATCCCACTACTTATCATCGGAACATTTAATTTTGAAATGCCCGGATCAATGCCTATCTGGCAGGTAGGGTCTCCATGCCAAGATCTGGGCCACCAGTGGGCGGATGACCTGAACCGCCGGCACCCAGCCGGCGACGGGCGGCCGCCATCCCTGGCAACGTTTGATGGCGGCCGCGAAAGTCAGGAAGGACGACGCAATGCCAAGGACACTTTCGACATTCGCCTATGTGCTCGTCCTCTTCCTGGCGTGGATTTCACCGGCAGCAGCAGGAGGAGACATGCTCGCACGTGAATTGCATATGGCGGCCGAAAAGGGCGACGCCGCTTCCATCGCAGGACTTCTGGCAAAGGGCGCCAAGATAGACGCCCGAGACGAGAGCGGCCGTACGGCGCTGTTGACCGCCACCCATGCCAACCAGATCGAGGCGGCCAAGGTACTGATCGAGGCGGGCGCCGACGTCAACGCCAAGGACAACATCAACGACAGCCCCTATCTCTATGCCGGCGCGCGCGGCCATCTGGAGATCCTGCGCATGACGCTTGCCAACGGCGCAGATCTCAAGAGCACCAACCGCTACGGCGGCACGGCACTCATTCCGGCCGCGGAGCGAGGGCACGTCGAGACGGTGAGGACGCTGATTGAGGCAGGCGTCGACGTCGACCACATCAACAACCTGAACTGGACGGCACTCATGGAGGCGATCGTGCTGGCCGATGGCGGCCCGAGGCATGTTGCCATCGTCAAGCTGCTGGTCGATGCTGGCGCGGACGTCAACATCCCCGACGGAGACGGTGTCACGCCGCTTCAGAACGCCCGCAAGCGCGGCTTTGCCGAGATCGAAAAGATACTGGTCGCCGCCGGAGCTCGTTGAAGGAGGTTCAGATTGGACAGGACGAAGGAGTTTCTCAGCCAGGCGATCGAACTGGCGCGTCAGAACATAGCCAAGGGCGGCCGTCCTTTTGGCGCGGTGGTCGTCAAGGACGGCGAGGTCATAGCCAGCGGCGTCAACGAGGTGCTGTCGACCAACGACCCGACCGCCCATGCCGAGATGTCCGCTGTCCGGGCGGCTAGCCAGACCTTGGGTTCACCACGCCTCGACGGCTGCGCCGTCTACGCCAGCGGCCATCCCTGCCCCATGTGCATGGGCGCCATGCGCATGGCCGGCATAGCCGAGGTCGCGTATGCCTACTCCAACGACGATGGCGAACCCTTCGGCTTGTCCACCGCGCCGATTTATGCCGATCTTGCGAAACCTGCTGACGAGCAGGCCATGAAGGTGGCCTATGTTCCGGTCCGCCCGGAGGAAGGACCGCACCTCTACGCCGAATGGAAGGCAGCGTCGTCGCAGTAGGATTGATTTTCGACATGTCACCGCCGGCCGGGGGCTTCACGAATTCATCGGCCAGCGGGTAAGCTTTGCCCCAACGGAGCGAAAATCATGTCGAAACCGGCCTCAGGCCCGCTTGCCGGGCTGCGCATCGTGGAGTTCGTCGGCATGGGTCCGGCGCCGTTCGCAGCCATGCAGTTCGCGGACATGGGCGCCGACGTTATCCGCATTGCGCGGCCCGGTGCGATTCCCACTCTTCCCGATCCCATCTCCGGCCGGGGGCGGCCAACGGTGGAGGCGGATCTCAAGGATCCCGGAGACGCAGCCCTCGTGCGCAGGCTGGTCGACAGCGCGGATGCGCTCATCGAGGGGTTCAGGCCCGGCGTGATGGAACGGCTCGGCCTTGGCCCGGAGCCATTGCTCGAGAGCAATCCGCGCCTCGTCTACGGGCGCATGACGGGATGGGGCCAGACCGGCCCGCTCGCCCGCCAGGCCGGCCACGACATCAACTACATCGCGATTACGGGCGCTCTCGCGGCGATTGGCCCGGCCGAACGGCCCATGCCGCCCCTCAATCTGGTCGGCGATTTCGGTGGCGGCGCGATGTTCTTGGTCAGCGGTATGTTGGCCGCACTGTTGCACGCTCAGCGCAGCGGAGAGGGCCAAGTCATCGATTGCGCCATCTGCGACGGCACCATCCAGCTGATGACCATGGTCCACGACATGGCGGCAGCAGGCCATTGGAAGCCGCAGCGGGATGCGAACCTGCTGGATGGCGGGGCCCCTTACTACGGAGCCTACGAATGTGCCGATGGAAACTTCATCGCTGTGGGGCCGATAGAACCCCAGTTCTTCGAACTGTTCCGCGCCGCCATCGGCCTTGAGGAGGATGCCCACCGGCTTCGCGCCGACCCGGCGAACTGGCCCGCGCTCCGGGACAAGATAGCCGCCCGTCTGCGTACGCGATCCAGTTCCCATTGGCTCGACCTGCTCGAATACACCGACGCCTGCGTTTCGCCGGTGCTCGACATGCACGAAGCAGCGCAGCATCCGCACCTTGCCGCGCGCAAGAGCATCGTGGAACTCGATGGCCTGCCCCAGCCTGCCCCGGCGCCGCGATTTTCGGCCACGCCGACCGAGGCGCGCGCACGCCCGGCAAACTCATTGTCATTGCAGGCAGCGGTCGCGGCATGGGCCTAGGCCAGCGACACCGTCACCGCCGGCTGAAGTACGCCTAAAAAGCAAAAAGCCGCCAGTTGGACCGGCGGCTCAGCTAAGTTTGGGCTCTTGGCACGCGGGGCTAGATCGCCGATTCCAGCGTCGAAAGGTGGCCCAGATAGGCCTCGGCCTTGGAACGGGCCTGGTCGTCCTTGGCATCGTTCACGTCCTCGCGCGCATCCTGGATGCGGCGAAGCAGTTCGGCCCGGTCGATCTCCTTCACCGGCGTCGCCGATTCGGCGAGCAGGGTGCAGCCCGAGGGCACGATGTCAGCGAAGCCGCCGAACACGACGTAACGCTCTTCCTTGCCGCCGGCGGCCTTGACCGTAACGACGCCCGGCTTGATCGTGGTCATGAGCGGGGCGTGATTGGCCATCACGGTCATCTCGCCTTCCGAGCCGGGGATGACGACAGACTCGACCTGCTCCGAAACGAGCAGACGCTCGGGCGAGACCAGTTCGAATTTGAAAGCTTCAGCCATGATGTCTCACAAACGCTTGGACGGAGTTCCGAGCAGACCTGCCCGGAATGTCGGGCAGCGGTCGGGCTGCGGCGCGAGCCAAGGGGCCCGCGCCGCGGCTTTGATGTTTACGCCGCTTCCGCAGCCAGGCGCTGGGCCTTCTCGATCGCCATGTCGATGCCGCCGACCATGTAGAAGGCAGCCTCCGGCAGGTGATCGTACTCGCCTTCGACCAGGCCCTTGAAGCTCTTGATCGTGTCTTCGAGCGGCACGAGCTGGCCCGGCGAACCGGTGAACACCTCGGCGACGAAGAACGGCTGCGACAGGAAGCGCTCGACCTTGCGGGCGCGGGCAACCGTGATCTTGTCCTCTTCCGACAGCTCGTCCATGCCCAGGATCGCGATGATGTCCTGCAGCGACTTATAGCGCTGGAGGATTTCCTGGACGCGGCGGGCGACCTGGTAGTGCTCTTCGCCGACGATCAGCGGGTCGAGCATGCGCGAGGTCGAGTCGAGCGGGTCGACGGCCGGGTAGATACCCTTTTCCGAGATGGCGCGGTTGAGAACCGTCGTCGCGTCAAGGTGCGCGAACGAGGTCGCCGGCGCCGGGTCGGTCAAGTCGTCGGCCGGAACGTAGATGGCCTGCACCGAGGTGATCGAACCCTTGGTCGTGGTGGTGATGCGCTCCTGCATGGCGCCCATGTCGGTCGCCAGCGTCGGCTGATAGCCCACGGCCGAAGGAATACGGCCGAGAAGCGCCGACACTTCCGAACCCGCCTGCGTGAAGCGGAAGATGTTGTCGACGAAGAACAGAACGTCCTGGCCCTGGTCACGGAAGTGCTCGGCGATGGTCAGGCCCGAGAGAGCGACGCGGGCGCGGGCACCGGGCGGCTCGTTCATCTGGCCGAACACCAGGGCGCACTTCGAGCCTTCGGTCGAGCCGTTGTTCTCGTGCGGGTCCTTGTTCACGCCCGACTCGATCATCTCGTGATAGAGGTCGTTGCCCTCGCGGGTGCGCTCGCCGACACCGGCGAACACGGAGTAACCACCGTGAGCCTTGGCGACGTTGTTGATCAGTTCCTGGATCAGAACGGTCTTGCCGACGCCGGCGCCGCCGAACAGGCCGATCTTGCCGCCGCGGGCGTAGGGGGCAAGCAGGTCGACGACCTTGATGCCCGTGACCAGGATCTGCGCTTCGGTCGACTGGTCGACATAGGCCGGAGCGTCCTGGTGGATGGCGCGGCGCGCCTTGGTCTTGACGGGGCCAGCTTCGTCGACCGGCTCGCCGATGACGTTCATGATGCGGCCGAGCGTCTCGTCGCCGACCGGAACCATGATGGGGGAGCCGGTGTTGCGCACGGCCTGGCCGCGCACGAGGCCTTCCGAGATGTCCATGGCGATGCAGCGCACGGTGTTCTCGCCGAGGTGCTGTGCGACCTCGAGGATCAGGCGATTGCCGCCGTTGTCGGTCTCGAGGGCGGTCAGGATGGCCGGCAGCTCACCTTCGAAAGCGACGTCGACGACGGCGCCGATGACCTGCGTCACGCGGCCTTCGCCACCTGCGGCAACTGCCGCCTTCTCGACCTTGGCAGCGGCTGCCTTCGCAGGCGCCGCCTTCTTTGCTGCGGGGGCCTTTTCCGCCGCCGCTTTCGGAGTAGCTGCTTTAGCCATCGTTGTAACCTCTGTGTCCGTTCCTTGTTTCACGCAGACCCTGCCCTAAGGGTCGCGTGCCTAGAGCGCTTCGGCGCCCGAAATAATCTCGATCAGTTCCTTGGTGATCTGGGCCTGACGCTGGCGGTTGTACGTGATCGTCAGCTTGTTGATCATGTCGCCGGCGTTGCGCGTGGCGTTGTCCATCGCGCTCATCTTGGCGCCCATCTCGCCTGCCGCGTTCTCCAGCAGCGCACGGAAGATCTGCACCGAGATGTTGCGCGGAATGAGATCGCCGAGGATTTCGTTCGGCTGCGGCTCGTATTCGTAGACGGCACCGGCCGCGGCAGATTCGCCTGCCGTTTCAGCGGCGGCCGAGGCCGGAATGATCTGCTGCGCGGTCGGGATCTGGCTGATCACCGACTTGAACTCGGAGTAGAACAGCGTGCAGACGTCGAAGGCGCCCTGCTCGAACAGCGTGATCACCTTCTTGGCGATCATGTCGGCATGGACGAAGCCGACCTGCTTTGCTTCGCGCAGTTCGACGCGATCGATGATCAGCGAGGCGAAGTCACGACGCAGGATGTCGTGGCCCTTCTTGCCAACGGTGATGATCTTGATCGCCTTGCCCGCAGCCTGCAGCTTGCGGATGTGATCGCGCGCATTACGCGCGATCTGGCTGTTGAAGCCGCCGCAAAGACCACGCTCGGCGGTGCAGACGACGAGCAGGTGCACGTCGTCCTTGCCGGTACCGGTCATCAGCGCCGGAGCGTCGCCGTCCCCGCCGACCGCTTGGGCGATGTTCGCGAGAACTGCACCCATGCGCTGCGAATAGGGACGCGCGGCTTCCGCTGCTTCCTGGGCACGACGCAGCTTCGCCGCGGCGACCATCTGCATCGCCTTGGTGATCTTCTGCGTCGCCTTGACCGAGGCGATGCGGTTGCGGAGGTCTTTTAGCGAGGCCATGCCTTATCCGTCAGTCTCAGGCGAAGTTTTTCGCGAAAGCGTCGATCTGGGCCTTGAGCTTGCCGCGCAGGTCGTCGCTGAGCGCCTTTTCCGTGCGGATGGCGTCGAGGACGTCCTTGCCTTCGGAATGAAGGTGAGCCAGCAGACCCTGCTCGAACGGGCCGACCTTGGCCAGCGGCAGCTTGTCGAGGTAGCCGTTGACGCCGGCGAAGATCACCGCGACCTGCTCTTCCGTCTTGAGCGGCGAGAACTGGGGCTGCTTGAGCAGCTCCGTCAGGCGCGCACCACGGTTGAGAAGACGCTGGGTGGCGGCGTCAAGGTCCGAGCCGAACTGCGCGAAGGCCGCCATTTCGCGGTACTGCGCGAGCTCGCCCTTGATCGAGCCGGCGACCTGCTTCATCGCCTTGACCTGGGCGGACGAGCCGACGCGCGACACCGACAGACCGACGTTCACGGCAGGACGGATGCCCTGGAAGAACAGGTTGGTCTCGAGGAAGATCTGGCCGTCGGTGATCGAGATCACGTTGGTCGGGATGTAGGCCGAAACGTCGTTGGCCTGCGTCTCGATGACGGGAAGAGCGGTCAGCGAACCGGCGCCGTTCTCGTCGTTGAGCTTCGCCGCGCGCTCGAGCAGGCGGGAGTGCAGGTAGAAGACGTCGCCCGGGTATGCTTCACGGCCCGGCGGGCGGCGCAGCAGCAGCGACATCTGACGGTAGGCGACGGCCTGCTTGGACAGGTCGTCATAGGCGATGAGGGCATGCTTGCCGTTGTCGCGGAAATACTCGCCCATGGCGCAGCCGGCGAACGGCGCCAGGAACTGCATCGGGGCAGCGTCCGAAGCGGTCGCAGCGATGACGATCGAATATTCGAGCGCGCCGCGCTCTTCGAGCACCTTCACGAACTGCGCGACGGTCGAGCGCTTCTGGCCGACGGCGACGTAGACGCAGTACAGCTTTTCCTTTTCCGGACCGGCGACGTGGATCGACTTCTGGTTCAGGATGGTGTCGAGGATGATCGCGGTCTTGCCGGTCTGGCGGTCGCCAATGACCAGCTCGCGCTGGCCGCGGCCGACCGGGATGAGCGCATCAATGGCCTTGAGGCCGGTCGACATCGGCTCGTGCACCGACTTGCGGGGAATGATGCCGGGAGCCTTGACGTCGACGCGGCGGCGTTCCTTGGCCTTGATCGGGCCCTTGCCGTCGATCGGATTGCCGAGGGCGTCGACGACGCGGCCGAGCAGCTCCGGACCGACCGGAACGTCGACGATGGCGCCGGTGCGCTTGACGGTGTCGCCTTCCTTGATGTCGCGGTCGTTACCGAAAATAACGACGCCGACGTTGTCGGCTTCAAGGTTCAGCGCCATGCCACGCAGGCCGCCCGGGAACTCGACCATCTCGCCCGCCTGGACGTTGTCGAGACCATAGACGCGGGCGATGCCGTCACCCACCGACAGGACCTGACCGACTTCGGAAACTTCGGCTTCCTTGCCGAAATTCTTGATCTGGTCTTTCAGAATTGCGGAGATTTCCGCGGCGCGGATGTCCATCAGCCGACCTCTTTCAGTGCAAGCTTGAGCGAATTGAGTTTGGTTTTGAGCGACGTATCGATCTGGCGCGAGCCCATCTTCACGACGAGGCCACCGAGCAGCGAGGGATCGACCGAAACGGTGATCGCCACGTCCTTGCCGGCCACGCTCTTGAGCGCGGTCTTCAGCTCGGTCAGCTGGGCGGCCGTCAGTTCATGCGCCGAAGTAACTTCGGCGGCGACCTCGCCGCGATGTTCAGCGGCGATGCGACGGAAGGCCTCGATCATGCTGGGGAGCACGAACAGGCGGCGGTTGCTGGCCACGAGGCGGAGGAAATTGCCGGCGAGGCCGGTGATCTTGGCCTTGTCGGCGATCGCTGCGATGGCCTTCTCCTGCTCTTCGCCCGAGAACACCGGGCTCTTGATCAGGCGATCGAGATCGGCGCTGCCCGCGAGAAGATCCGAGAAGCGCCCGAGGTCGGATTCGACCTTGGCGACAGCACCAGCTTCGAGGGCGAGTTCGAACAGCGAACCCGCATAGCGCTCAGCAACACCGGAGATTGGCGAGGAAGATTGGGTCACGGACCGTCTTTTCTCTTGTCTGACAGGCCGCAAGATTCTTGGCGCGAGCTTGATAACTCCAGCTAAATCTTTGACCTTACTGCGTTTTTTGACCCCGGAGTTTGCGTCAGCCGCATCCCCCGGCCGAAAGTCGATTGCCGTCTAGCACAGGCTTTAGAGGACCGCAACACGTCCGCTAACAGCCATTTGACGTTCTATTGTCGCATCGTGCGCGACAGGTCGGCAAGCCAGAGGCGATTCAGGCCCAGAAGCCGAACACGAAGCCCAGCGGAAGCACCGCCAGAGCCACTTCGACGACCAGCGCGACCCAGTTGTAGGGCGTGTTCGCGCCATCGGACATCATGGCGACGATGCGCCCGAAAGCGGTGAACAGCCAGGACACGCCGAGCGCCATGTAGAGCCAGGGCTGGGCGAGCAAGATGGAGCAGACCCCGACACCGAGGAAGAAGCCTGCCATCGTCGACCTCCCCTGCGCGATTGCCTCGGGATGGTCGGTCTTGGGCTGGAGCCTCAGCAGCCTGAAGGCGATCCGGGGCGCGAAGAACAGGATGACGCCGAACGCGAGCGTTGCCGCCGCTGATCCCCAGGCAAGCCACTCGCCCTGGCTCATCGGCCACGGGAAGGTAAATTCCATTGGATGGTTCCCCCGACAGTTGTTGGCGCGAATTTACCCGACGGCCAGCGTGGCGCAACAGGCGCGGGCATCAGCCGAGCGCGAAATCGACCGCTGCTGCGGCGTGGATGGCGGTGGTGTCGAAAACCGGGATGTCGAAATCGTCCTTGCCGACCAGCATGGTGATCTCGGTGCAGCCCATGATCAGCCCGTCCACGTCGCGGCCCTCTGGACTGCTTCGCAGCCGAGCCACCTCGTGTAGGTAGGCCGCCTTGGACTCCGGCTTGACAACCCCCCTCACCAGCTCGTCGTAGATGATGCGGTGGACGCTATCTCGCCCGGCCTCGTCGGGCACCGCGGCGACGATCCCGTGCCTGTCGGCGAGCCTTCCCTTGTAGAAATCCTGCTCCATCGTGAAGCGCGTTGCCAGAAGTATGGGTCGCGAGACATCGGCCGCCTTCATCGCCTCGGCAGTGGCATCGGCGATATGAATCAGCGGCACCGACACCCTTGCCTGGATGTCGTCGGCCATGCGGTGCATGGTGTTGGTGCAGATCACCAGCGCCTCGGCACCCGCTTGCTCCAGCGTACGGGCGGCCTCTACCATCATGTCGGTGGCACCCGCCCAGTCACTCGCGTGCTGGCGCTCGGCGATCTCGGCGAAATCGAACGACCACAAGAGAAGCTTGGCCGAGTGCAGTCCGCCGACACGGCTGCGGACCTCCTCGTTGATCAGGCGATAATAGATCGCCGTCGATTCCCAGCTCATGCCGCCGATAAGGCCGATCTTGCGCATCTTTTCCCTGCCCATGTCGGTGATTTCCAAGGACATCGGCGCGATAGCACGGAGTATTCTTCGGCGATATAGCCTGGCCGCGTCACCTGTCATACGCTGCGGGTCGTTTGCCGAGGACCTGGCCGCATGACCGTTCCCGAACGTATATTCTGGGCGCTTTCGCATCTTGGCCCCGAACCCGGCGATCGCCTGCTCGAGATAGGCTGCGGACGCGGCGTCGCGATCGCCCTGATCGCCGGGAAGCTCGCCGGCGGCCACATCGTCGGGCTCGACCGTTCCGACAGCGCAGTGCGTGCGGCCACCGAGCGGAACGCCGCCGCCATCGCGTCAGGCAAGGTCGAGATCGTCCAGTCGGTTCTCGCCGACTACACCGCCACGGCCGCTAGCTTCGACAAGATCTTCGCCATCAACGTCAACCTGTTCTGGCTCGAGGCGATGCGCGAGCTTGCCCTGCTGAAGCCGCTGTTTGCCCCGGGTGGCAGGCTGTTCCTGTTTTTCGAACCGCCGAGCGCCAGCCAGATCGAAACCATCAGGCACGCGGTCGAGGTCAGGCTGAAGGCAGCCGGCTATGTGGTCGACGAAGTGGTGACCGGCCCGGCGCCGAGCCCACCGCTTCTGGGCATCATCGCGCGACCGAGCTAGGGCTTATCCGTACGTGTTTCGTCCTTGCGCAAGGCACGAGCCACCCGGTTTCGGGGCTCCATCTGGTCGCTGAGAACGCGAACAACGACGACGTGGTCACCGTTCGCTTGCTTCATGATCCGATAGTAGAGGACATGGGCCGCTGCACCATGCCGCTGAGCAGCCAATTGCAGATGAAACGACCGTACTCCGGGCCTCAGTTCACTCCTGTCTTGAGACGATCCGCGTGTCGGCTCATCGGCAATCAGCGCTAGCCCGCGCTTGATGATATCGGCATAGACCAACACCTGGTTTGGCCCAAACAGCCGATAGGTCGCGGCAAGAATCCGCTCGATGTCGCGATCTGCTTCGATCGTCAGACGCAGTTTCAAGCGCCGCGCCTGTTCAGCACCGCACTGACAATGTCATCTACCGATCGGTCCGAGAACTCCCCTCGCTCGGCTTGCCCCATTCCGATGTCGACTTCCGCCCTGAGCAGCTCCAGCTTCGTCTCAGCGAGTTTCTTTTCGTGCCGCATGACACGCAGCGCCGCGCGCACAACTTCGCTCGCCGAGACATAGTCGCCGTTGGAGATTTCCGACTCGACGAACTCCACCATTTCCTCGGTCAGGCTTACATTCATGGTTGGCATGGCTGCCTCGCTTTCGTCACCCAGAAAGATAGCAGCTAGCTGAATGTTGTCAAAATTTGCCAAGGATCACAGGAAGCTCTGCGGGTCGATGTCGACCTGCACGCGCACCGAACCGCGAACCTTCGGCCCATCGGCCAGCATCGCCTTGATGTAGCCCTGGATGTCGGCCTTGCGGTCGGCCTGGACCAGGAGCCGGAAGCGGTGACGCCCGCCGACCAGCGCCAGCGGCGCCTCGGCGGGACCCAGCACATGCACGTCCTGGGCGGACCTGGCTGCCCGGCGCAGGCCGCGCACGTGGCTTTCCGACTCGGCGCGGGTCGCAGCGCTCACGATGACGCCCGCCAGCCGTCCGAACGGCGGCAGCGCCGACCGCTCGCGCTCGGCGATCTCGCGCTCGTAGAAGGCTTCCGAATCGCCCGACACGATCGCCCGCATCACCGGATGGTCGGGCTGGAAGGTCTGCAGCAGACCGAGGCTCTTCTTGCCGGTGCGGCCGGCGCGCCCAGTGACCTGCGACAGCAATTGGTAGGTGCGTTCGGCCGCACGCGGATCGCCATTGGCGAGGCCGAGATCGGCATCGACCACGCCGACCAGCGTCATGTTCGGAAAATTGTGGCCCTTGGCGACAAGCTGCGTACCGATGACGATGTCGGCCTCGCCGTTGGCGATCGCTTCGAGTTCCAGCCTGAGACGCTTGACTCCGCCAAGCATGTCCGACGACAGAACGATGGTGCGGGCATCCGGGAAGTGATGGACCACCTCCTCGGCGATACGCTCGACGCCGGGGCCACAGGCGACCAGATGATCGAAGGTGCCGCATTCGGGACAGGCCTCGGGACGCTTCTCGTTGTGGCCGCAATGGTGGCAGACGAGCTGGCCGCGAAAGCGGTGCTCGACCAGCCAGGCCGAACATACCGGGCAGCCGAAGCGGTGGCCGCAGACGCGGCAGAGCGTCAGCGGCGCATAGCCGCGCCGATTGAGGAACAAGAGCGACTGCTCCTGCCGGCCGAGATTCTCGCGCATCTTGCCGAGTAGCACGGGCGACAGGAAGCCTCCGCGCGCGGGCGGCGAGCGGCGCATGTCGATGGTTGCGAGATGCGGCAGGGCCGCTTCGGCGAAGCGCGCCGAAAGCACCGTGCGGCGATACTTGCCCTGCTCGGCGTTGACCCGGCTTTCGACCGACGGCGTGGCGGATGCCAGCACGACGGGGAAGCCGCCGATATGGGCACGCACCACGGCCATGTCGCGGGCGTTGTAGAAGACGCGGTCCTCCTGCTTGTAGGCCGGGTCGTGCTCCTCGTCGACGACGATGAGGCCAAGCTCCTTGAACGGCAGGAACAGCGCCGAGCGCGCTCCGGCGACGACGCGCACGCCGCCTTCCGCCACCTGGCGCCAGACGCGCTCGCGCATGCGCGGCGGAAGGTCGGAATGCCATTCGGCGGGCTTGGTGCCAAAGCGGTTCTGGAAGCGTTCGAGAAAGGCCTGGGTGAGGGCGATTTCCGGCAGCAGGATCAATACCTGCTTGCCCTTGTCGAGTGCCGCCGCCACCGCCTCGAAATAGACTTCTGTCTTTCCCGAACCGGTGACGCCGTCGATCAGGGTCACGCCGAAGCGGTCGGCAGCCACCAACTCGCGCAGATCCTTCGCGGCCGCCTGCTGTTCGCCAACGAGTTCGGCAGTCGAATAGGACGTGTCGGGCACGGCGACCACCGGCCGCGGCGGGATCATCACGGTCTCGAACACGCCCTGCGCCTTGAGCCCGTCGACGACGGTCGAGGAGACGCCGGCGGCATGCGCCAGCCCCGAGCGCGTCCAGGCCATGCCGTCGTTTGCCATTTCCAGCACGCGCTCGCGCGCCGAGGTCATCCGGTCTGGATTTGCCGCGGTGCGCACGATGCCTTCCGTCCACGGCTCGGGATCGAAGGCCTCCGGCGCGCGCAGGATCATGCGCGCCACCATTCCGGGCGGCGAGATCGTGTATTGCGCCACCCAGTCGACGAAGCGCCGCATCTGCTCGCCGACGGGCGGGCAATCGAACACATGTGAGATCGGCCGCAGCTTCTTCGGATCGACGGCCTCCACCGGTCCGTCCCAGACGATGCCGGCGACCTCGCGCGGCCCCAGCGGCACACGCACGATCGAACCGGGCACGACCTCCATGCCCTCGGGCACTGCATAGGAATAGGGGCGCTCGGCCGGCATCGGCACGAGCACGGGTGCGGCCCTTCTTGTTGGCGAATCGGCGGTCATGACGCGTGACCTTGCCCCGAACTTGGTTTAGAGCAAAGGCCGACACGTTGGGTGCTCCCAGCCCCGCCACGAAGGAGACAGTCATGAAGTTTTTCGTCGACACCGCCGACGTCAAGGAGATCCGCGAGCTGAACGAGCTCGGCCTGCTTGACGGCGTCACCACCAACCCCTCGCTGATCCTGAAGTCGGGCCGCAACATCCACGAGGTCACCAAGGAAATCTGCGACATCGTCGAGGGCCCGGTGTCGGCCGAGGTCGCGGCGACCGAATATTCCGAGATGATGAAGGAAGCGGCGGTGCTGTCGAAGATCGCCGACAACATCTGCATCAAGGTGCCGCTCACCCTCGACGGCCTCAAGGCCTGCCGCGCGCTGACCTCCGAAGGCCGCATGGTCAACGTCACGCTGTGCTTCTCGGCCAACCAGGCGCTGCTCGCGGCCAAGGCCGGCGCAACCTTCATCTCTCCGTTCATCGGCCGTCTCGACGACATGGCCGTCGACGGCATGGAGCTGATCGCCGAGATCCGCCACATCTATGACAACTACGGCTTCGACACCGAGATCCTCGCCGCCTCGATCCGCTCGACCGAGCACGTCAAGCGCGCGGCCCTGATCGGCGCCGACGTCGCCACCATTCCGCCGGCAACGCTGAAGGCTCTGGTCAAGCACCCGCTGACCGACAAGGGCCTCGAGATGTTCCTTGCCGACTGGGCCAAGACCGGCCAGAAGATCGGCTGATTTTCTCGGCAAGACGTTCAGAGCCGGCGCATCAGCGCCGGCTTTTTTCGTATCCACATTTCAGACAAGCGGCGGCAGCCGCCGTTTCACCGGCTGCGCCTTGACGATCGAGCTGCTGGTTTCAGCCTTGTCGGCGATGCGGTCGAGGATAGTGTCGAGTTCGCCGATGGAGCGGATGTGGAGCCTCCCGACGAAGCAATCGTCCCCCGTCACCTTGTCGCACTCGGAGAATTGCGGGATCTGCTGGATCAGGTCCTGCACGACATGCAGCTTGCCGGGCAGCGGCCTTATCCGCACGATCGCCTGAAGCGTGTAGCCGAGGGCCGCCGGGTCCACCTCGATGGTGAAGGCGCGGATGACGCCGCGCTCCTCCAGCCGGCGCAGCCGTTCCGAGGCGCTCGGCGACGATAGGCCGACCCGCTGCGCGAGTTCCTTGAGCGATATCCGCGCGTCTTCGACCAGGATTTCGACGATGCGCCTGTCGAGATCGTCAAGCATCTTGCACTCCTGAGTCAATTTTCAGTACTCACCTTACTTCGTTAGGCCGCACGCGCCAACTGGCTTCGCCACGGCATATCAATCCGCATTCTCCCTGCGCACAATACGGTCACCTATCAAGGAGCAAGGCCATGACGGAAACGACGCGCGGAACAGCGGAAATGACTGCCGCAATGGTGATCTCGGGAACGATCGGACTGTTCGTCGTCCTGTCCGGCCAGCCGGTCATGTCGGTGGTGTTCTGGCGCTGCGCCTTCGGGGCGGCGACGCTGCTCGCCATCTGCGCCGGCCTCGGCCTGTTCCGGGCTGACATCATCTCGCCCCGCCAGGTCGCATATGCCGCGCTCGGCGGCGTGGCCATCGTCGCAAACTGGGTGCTGCTCTTCGCCGCCTTCCCGCGTGCCTCGATCTCCATCGCCACTGCCGTCTACAACACCCAGCCATTCATGCTGGTGGCGCTTGGTGCGTTGCTTTTCGGCGAACGCATCACCCCCGCCAAGCTCGGCTGGCTGCTGGTTGCCTTTGCCGGCATGCTGATGATCGTTCAGGGCAAATCGGCGGGAGCTCATGTCGGCACCGACTATCTTGGCGGCATCCTGCTCGCCCTGGGTGCCGCCTTCTTCTACGCCATCGCAGCGATCGTCGCGAAGAAGCTCAAGGGCGTGCCGCCGCATCTGATCGCGCTGATCCAGGTCGTCGTCGGCGTCGTCATGCTGGCGCCCTTCGCGGACCTCGGGCATCCACCGGCCGACGCGCGCAGTTGGGCGCTGCTCGCGGCCATCGGCGTCATCCATACCGGCCTGATGTACATCCTGCTCTATGGCGCGATCCAGAAGCTGCCTACCAATCTCGTCGGAGCGCTGTCGTTCATCTATCCCGTCGTGGCGATCGCGGCCGACTATGTCGCCTTCGGCCAGCGCCTGCAGCTCCTGCAGCTCGCCGGCGCCGTCGCCATCCTCGTTGCCGCTGCGGCGATGACACTGGGATGGACATTCACGCGCCGGCGGACCGCCTGCCCGGAGGCAGGCTAATCCTCATCGTCCATCCGACCTGTGATGCGCATACCCTCGATTTCAGTTGCGCCTTCGATACGCACCACAGTCAGTGCCCGGGCGCCGGTGCGGTCGCGCACGAGGTCGGCCAGTTCACGCGAATGGGTGACGATCCAGACCTGCGTCCGTTCGGCTGCTGCCGCGATCATGTCGGCGAGCGCCGGCATCATGCGCGGATGCAGGCTCGATTCCGGCTCGTTGAGCGCAATGAGCTTCGGCAGCCGATAGGACAGCAGCGCTCCGGCGAGCGCGAGGAACCTAATCTGCCCGTCTGAAAGCTCCTGCGGCTTGAAAACACGCTGCGGGAACTCCGGCAGCACCAGCCCGAAGGTAGCCGTTTCCTCGGGCACCGGCACGTCGAGCTTCGCCCCGCCCATGGCATCGGCGATGCAGCGGTCGAGCTCGGCCGTATCGCCACGGATATGCCTCAGCGTCGCGAACACCGCAGCCAGATTGGCGCCGTCCTCGTCGAGCATGGGCGAGGTCGTGGCCAAGGCAGCCCGGCGCACCGGCGAATCGGTGTCCGTCCGGAAGCCGTGATAGAAGCGCCAGCCGGCGACAGAGGCGCGCATGTCCCCGACCTCGGGATAGCGCCCCGCCCCGCCGAGCAGCGCCAAGGCCGTTTCGGAATTCAGCACGCGTTCGGGATGTTCAACCCGGCGGCCATCCGCATCGCGGGCGAACACGGCCTGGCCCTTACGTGACATCATCTCGACGGGGCGCCGCCCGGCCTCGACGGTCAGGCTCTCTTCCTTGACATGTGGCTCGAAGGCAAAGCCCGCTGACAGCGGCGGCGGCAGGCCGATCTCGACCTTGTAGGCGTAGCGCGCCGCCGTCTCGTCATCGAGGAACTCGGCATCGATGATGACGCGAACGGGCTGCCCGGCACGCCGCTTGCCTGACCACAGCGCCGAATTCATGCCGCCCTCGCCCGCGATCTCGTGGGCAAGCGTACCATCGGCCGAGGCCTTGATCAGCTGCAGGGCGCGATAGAGGTTCGACTTGCCGACGCCGTTCTCGCCGACGAAGACCGAGACCTGTCCGAGGTCGAGCCTGATCGAGCGGAGCGACCGGTAACCCGCGGCCGAAAATGAGGTCAGCCGCATCGACCAGCCCCTCGCGCCGTCATCCGGTCAGCGCTGCTTCGACATGTCCTGGGCGATGGCGAGCCTCAACAGTTCGGCCAGTTCGCGCGCCGCGCGGTTCTCGGCGTCGCGCTGCGCCCGCGTGTTGGCGAACTCCTGGCGCGGCCGGTCGAACGAGGCAACCACGTTGCGCGAGCCTGCCGCGATGCGCTTGCCGGTGCGGATTTCCGTGATGACGTAGCTTCCGGTCATCGTGACCGTACCGGCGGTTGGCTCGTCATCCTCGGAAGTTACCTGCACAACCAGCGACGATTCGGTGAGTGCGGCAACCGACAGATCCATAGTGTAGGGCGCGCTTGCCTGCTGGCCCGCCCCGCCGTTGAACAGGAAGATCAGGTGGTTGCGGACTTCCTGCCCGTAGCGCGTGTTGACCGGCTTGATGTTGACCGAGGCCAGTTGCGTCGCGGTACCGCCCGCAGCACCCGTCGTGGCCGGTGCGTCCGAATAGAGCGGCCGCACTGTGCAGGCCGAAGCCAGCGCAAGCGAGGAAAGCAATGCGAGACGTGCAGCAACACGCCAGGGGCCGAAGAAGTTCCGCGCCTCAGGCAACGACATTGACGATCCTCTGCGGCACAACGATCACCTTGCGCGGCGACTTCCCATCCAGCGCCTTCTGCACTGCTTCGAGTGCCAGCGCCGCTTTTTCGACGGTCACTTGATCTGCGTCGCGGGCAATTGTCAAATCGGCCCGTTTCTTGCCGTTGATCTGCACCGGATAGGTGATTTCGTTGTCGACGACGAGTGCTGCGTCGAACTTCGGCCAAGGACGGTCGGCCACCATTCCCTTGCCGCCGATCGCCGTCCAGCACTCTTCGGCCAGGTGCGGCATCATCGGCGCGATCATGACGATCAAGATGTCGATCGCCTCGCGCAGCGCCGAAACGACCTCTGCCGAGGCCTTGCCGGCCGACGCTTCGGCCAGCGGACCCTGCAGCGTGTTGCTGAGTTCGTAGATGCGCGCCACGGCCTTGTTGAAGGCCAGCTTGCCGATGTCCTCTCCAACCGACTTCAATGCCTTGTGCGCGGCCTTGGAAACCGTCGCGGCATCGCCGTCATGCGCCGCCTTCGGCTCTGCATTTGCCAGCACTTCGGCCGATTCCGAGATCAAGCGCCAGACGCGCTGCACGAAGCGGTGCGCGCCCTCGACGCCGGCTTCGGTCCAGATCACGTCGCGCTCGGGCGGCGAATCCGACAGCATGAACCAGCGCGCCGTATCGGCGCCGTAGCTCGCGATGATGTCGTCTGGGTCGACCACGTTCTTCTTCGACTTCGACATCTTCTCGATCGAGCCGATCTCGATGGGCGTGCCATCGGCGAGCAGCGAAGCGCGGCGCTTGCCGTCGCTTTCCTCGATCTTGATCTCGACGGGCGTGACCCAGCCGTTCGGCCCCTTATAGGTCTCGTGCACGACCATGCCCTGCGTGAACAGGCCCTTGAACGGCTCGGCGATGTTCAGGTGACCTGCCTCGCGCATGGCGCGGGTGAAGAAGCGCGAATAGAGCAGATGCAGGATCGCGTGCTCGATGCCGCCGATATACTGGTCGACCGGCAGCCATTCGTTGGCGGCCTTCGGATCGGTCGGCTCGTTCTCCCAAGGTGCAGTGAAGCGCGCGAAGTACCACGACGAATCGACGAAAGTGTCCATCGTGTCGGTCTCGCGGCGCGCATCCTTGCCGCATTTCGGGCAAGCGACCTGGCGCCAGGTCGGGTGACGGTCGAGCGGGTTGCCGGGGCGGTCGAAGTCGATGTCGTCGGGCAGCTTGACCGGCAGGTCGGCCTTCGGCACCGGCACGACGCCGCAGTCGTCGCAATGGATCATCGGGATCGGGCAACCCCAGTAGCGCTGGCGCGAAATGCCCCAGTCGCGCAGACGGAACTGCACCTTGCGCTCTGCCATCGGCCGGTTGCCGATCGAGATCTGCTCGAGGCGGTTGGCGACGTCGTTGAAGGCGTCCTGCGGCTTCATGCCGTCAAGGAAGCGCGAATTGATCATCACGCCGTCGTCGGTATAGGCCTCCTCGGTGACCTGGAAGGTCGCGGCATCGCCGCCCTCCGGCATCACCACAGGCACCACCGGCAGGCCGTATTTGTTGGCGAAGTCGAGGTCGCGCTGGTCACCCGACGGGCAGCCGAAAATGGCGCCCGTGCCGTAGTCCATCAGCACGAAATTGGCGACGTAGACCGGCAGCGTCCAGCTCTCGTCGAAGGGATGGACGACGCGGATGCCGGTGTCGAAGCCTTTCTTCTCGGCGGTCTCGAGTGCCGCCACCGACGTGCCCATGCGACGCACGTCTTCCATGAAGGCGGCGAGCTCGGGATTGTTCTCGGCAGCCTTCTTGGCGAGCGGATGGTCGGCTGAGATCGCCATGAACGAGGCGCCGAAGATCGTGTCCGGACGGGTCGTGTAGACCTCCAGCTCGGTCTCGCCGGCAGGCGCGGTGTCCTTGGCCAGCGGCCAGCGGATCAGCAGGCCTTCCGACCGGCCAATCCAGTTGCGCTGCATCAGCTTGACCTTCTCGGGCCACTCGTCGAGGCCTTCCAGCGCGTCCGACAGATCCTGGGCGAAGTCGGTGATCTTGAAGAACCACTGCGTCAGCTCGCGCTGCTCGACCAGCGCGCCGGACCGCCAGCCGCGGCCGTCGATCACCTGCTCGTTGGCGAGCACGGTCATGTCGACCGGGTCCCAGTTGACCTTGGAGGACTTGCGCGTCACCAGCCCCTTCTCGACGAAGTCGATGAACAGCATCTGCTGGCGGTGGTAGTAGTCTACGTCGCAGGTGGCGAACTCGCGGCTCCAGTCGAGCGACAGGCCCATCGACTTCAGCTGGCCGCGCATCGTGGCGATGTTCTGGTAGGTCCAGTCCTTGGGATGGACCTTGTTCTGCATCGCCGCGTTTTCCGCCGGCATGCCGAAGGCGTCCCAGCCCATCGGGTGCAACACGTTGCATCCCAGGGCCCGGCGATAGCGCGCGACGACGTCGCCCATCGTGTAGTTGCGGACGTGGCCCATGTGGATGCGCCCCGACGGATAGGGGAACATCTCGAGCACGTAGTACTTCGGCCGCGGATCGTCGTTCTTCGTCTCGAACAGCTTTGCGTCGGCCCAGGCCTTCTGCCATTTGGGTTCGGACGCGCGCGGATTGTATCGTTCGGTTGCCATCGGGTGTTTTTCACTTAAAAGCGTGCGTGGACCGGGGCGAAAACCCGCGGTTCAGGAAATCGTTGTCGGGTGTTCATCATGGATTCCCGGACCCGTCAACTCCGGCAGGCTGGGGGCGGGCAAAAAGCAGCAGGGCCAGCGGCATGGAAAACTCGGTCGAACAACTAACGCTGGTGAAGCGTAAGATAGGTGCGGCCGAGCGCGAGGCCAACCGGCCGGAGGGTTCCGCATTACTCGTCGCGGTCTCCAAGACCTTCGACGCCGAGCACATCCGCCCCGTCATCGAGGCGGGCCAGCGCGTCTTCGGCGAAAACCGCGTCCAGGAAGCGCAGGGCAAGTGGCCGGCGCTGAAGGCCGAGTTCCCCGATATCAAACTGCACCTCATCGGCCCGCTGCAGTCCAACAAAGCCAAGGAAGCCGTCGCGCTGTTCGACGTCATCGAGACGGTCGACCGCGAGAAGATCGCCGCCGAACTCGCCAAGGAAATCGAGAAGCAAGGCCGCGCGCCAAAACTCTACGTGCAGGTCAATACCGGCTCGGAAGCGCAGAAGGCCGGCATCGAGCCGCGTGAGGCCATCGCATTCGTCAAGCGCTGCCGTGAAGTCCACGGGCTGACGATCGAGGGGCTGATGTGCATCCCCCCCGCCGACGAGAACCCCGGCCCGCATTTTGCCTTGCTCGACAAGCTCGCGCGCGAAGCCGGCGTCGCGAAGCTGTCGATGGGCATGTCGGGAGACTACGAACTCGCCGTCGCCTTCGGCGCCACGAGCGTGCGCGTCGGCTCGGCGATATTTGGCAGCCGGTAGGCTGCCATCGGCAGAGTACCGTTGAGCGAAACGTCGTTCATCATTATGTTCGACCTAGCCAAGCTAGCCAGGTGGAAGCGATGAACTGGCATCTGCAGGACGCGAAGAACAATTTCTCCAAGCTCGTGAAACGTGCGCGGACCGAGGGCCCACAGACCGTCACCGTTCGCGGGGAACCGGCCGTCGTCGTGCTATCGGCCGAGGAGTACGACAAGCTGGTCGGCAAGAAGCCGACGCTTGCCGAGTATCTTCTGTCTGGTCCAGGCTGGGATGAAGACTTCATCGAAGAGGTCAATCGGCGTTCAAAGGAACCTTCGCGGCCTGTAAATCTCTGATGTTTCTCCTCGATACCAATGTCGTGTCGGCCAGCAAGAAGCCGGACCCTGCGGTTGCTCGCTGGATCGGCGAACAAGACGATAATACGCTCTTTCTAAGCGTCATCACCTTGGGCGAGATCACCCGCGGCATAGTCATGAAGCAGCGGACCGACCCGGTTGCAGCGGCGTCGCTGTCGTCGTGGTTGGCGGGACTGAGGGCGGGCTATGCCGACCGTGTGCTGACCGTCGATGAAAATGTAGCGCTCCGCTGGGGCCATATCGCCAGCATTCGATCGCGAGGCGACGCCGATGGTCTGATCGCGGCAACCGCCATGGCCCACAACCTCACGATAGTCACGCGAAACGTCCAGGATTTCGAGGACACCGGCGTTCCCGTTCTGAACCCCTGGAACCTGTAGTCCGGAGCGAACGGCGTAGCCCATGCGCCATAAAAAAGGCCGGAGCTTTCGCCCCGGCCCTTTCAAGGAATCCGCCTTGCCTTACTCGGCTGCGACGATCTTGCCGTCTTCCCACTTGAACAGCGAGAAGCTCGGCGAGGTCAGGTCGCCGCTTTCGCCATAGGTGAGGTTGCCGATGGCGGTGGCGATCGGCTCGCCGGTCTTCAGCGCCGCGGCAACGGCCGCAGTGTCGTCGGCCTTGCCGGCCTTTTCGATGCCGGCCTTGAGCACTTCCACCGCAGCATAGGCGTTGAGCGTGAAGGCCTCGGCCGGGATGCCCTTGTCCTTGAGGATCTTCACGGCATCGGCCGAAGACGGGTTCTTCAGCGCGTCGGCGGCGTTGGTGAACAGCGTACCGGCTGCGGCTTCATTGCCGATCGCCCAGAACTCGGTGTTCGACAGGCCCTCGCCGCCGATGATCAGCGCGTTGACGCCGCCGTCCTTCAGCTGGCGCGCCAAAAGGCCGCCCTCGGGGTGGTAGCCGCCGAAGTAGATGACGTCGACATTGTCTGCCTTGAGGCGGGTGATGAGCGCCGACAGGTCCTTCTCACCCGGGGTGAGCGAGTTGTACTGCACTTCGGTCACGCCGCCGGCGTTGAGCGCGGTCTTGAACGCATCGGCCAGGCCCTTGCCGTAGGTGCCCTTGTCGTGGATCACGGCGATGCGCTTGTCCTTCATGTTCTTGAGGACGTAGGCGGCAGCCACTTCGGCCTGCTGGTCGTCACGGCCGCAGGTGCGCAGCACGTTGGTCAGGCCGCGATTGGTGAGGTCGGGCGCGGTGGCGGTCGGAGTGACCATCAGGATGCCGTTCTCGGCGAACACGTCCGAGGCCGGGATGGCAACGCCCGAGGTGACGGGGCCGACGACATACTGCACGCCTTCGCCGACGAGCAGGTTGGCGGCCGAAACGCCCTGCTTGGGATCGCCCGCGTCGTCGGCGAGCTTCAGCACGACCTTCTCGCCGAGGATGCCGCCCTTCTCGTTGATCGCGTCGACAGCCGCCTGGGCACCGTTCTTCACCTGGTCGCCATAGGCGGCGACGGGTCCGGTGAGCGGCGCGACGAGGCCGATGGTGATGTCGGCATATGCGAAAGTCGCGAAGGCGACGGAGCTGGCCAGGGTGACGGCCGCGAATAGTTTCATCTTCATGATATTCCTCCTCAGATCCACGAATCCGGTGGGACGCGCGGAAGTTCTGACTGGCGCATAGCCTTCCGGGGAACGGCTTGCAATCGGCCTAGGGCTAGGTAGCGCCGAATTGATTTGTGCCAGCCTGCCGAAGGCCGCTCGGGCGGCAGATGCCTCAGTAGAAGCTCTTCACGCGCGGATGCCGACGGAGATTGGTGGGACGATACGGCGGCACGAACCCCAGGAAGCGTGCCTCGATGTCCGGGCAAAGCGGATCGATGTCGACAGCCTTTGCGCGGATCGATCGTTCCCCCGGTAGCCAGAAGACGCCGAAACCGGTGCGCTCGTCATGCTGCGGCCCAAGCAGCTTGCCCTCGATGTCGACGGTGATGGGAAAATCGAGGCCGGTCAGCGTACGCACCCTGTCGAGCATCCAGGCGAGGCTGACCTGGGCGAGTTGGTCGTCGTCGTCATAGCCGCCGCCCACGTCCGAATGAACGCCGGGAAACCAGCACTGCTCGATGACCTGTGCCGGCGCTTGGCCGTCCGGGCGGGGATCCTCCCAGAGCACGGGAGCGAAGATCTTGCGGTTCTCGTCTATCGACAACGCCTGCAGCCCGACGGGGATGCGGACGGACAGCTCCCGATTGTGGAACTCGTGCTTGAACGGGTTCACGACGTTCATGATGCCGGGCAGGCCGAGCGCCTGCACCGTGTCGAACACGCCGACGACGTCCGGCATCGCGGGCGCGGCGCGGTACTTGTCGCCGAACGCCCGTCCGGCCTGTTGCCGCTTGGCCTTCTCCTTGATCTTGTAGGCGGCGACAGCCTCGTCGGCGATGGCGCGGCGCTTCTTGGCGCCCTCGCCGTCCTTGTCCCTGGGGATCGCGGTGCCGTCGGCCTGTGCTATGCCGCATGTGGCAAGCACGCCGCCCAGGCACCGAACCGTGTAGGCGCCGCGGCTGAACCCGAAGCAGCCGATCCGCATGCCGGGTTCCCACGACAGCATCAGCGCCTCGTAGCAATCGGTGATGTTTGCCGTGATGCCCCAGCCGGTCGCCTTGCTCCACAGGTTGCGCAGCGTCCGCGTCCAATCCCACTCGCCCGCTTCGGGCGCGCCGAGCCCGGCGTCGTAGAAGGCCCGTATGCCCGGCCGGCCGTCGATCGCCGCATACATCTGGAAGACATTGGTGTGCTTGATCAGGCGATTGCCCGCCTCATGAACGTCCTCGGCGCGCACGCCGCGCTGCCCGGTCCCGTCAGAAAAGATCAGAACCCAACCGTTGCTGGCCTCCGGCATGTCCGCATCCGCTAGATGTGCCCCGACCCGGCAGTTTATCCCGCAACGAAAAGTTGCACAACCTGAGCTTCTGGTGCGCGGTAGCGCCCTAGTTCAGCACAAACTCGCCGGCCACCTTGCGCCACTCATTGGGCGCGATGAGCTTGCGATGGGTGTAGTGGACAGAGTGCAGCGGTCCATCGAGCTTGGTCCGCCAGAAGTCTATGAACCTCAGCAGGATCGGGAATTTCGGGGCAAGGTCGTAGTCCTGCCAGATATAGCTCTGGAGCAGGTGCGGGTGATCGGGAAGATGGTAGAGTATCTCCGCCGTTGTCAGGCCGTAGCCCCTCAGCATCAGTTCCATTTCAGAAGTGTCGCGCATTGCAAGCCTTCCGTCTCGGACGGCCCGTCGACCTGCATTGTCTGCCCGCCGGTCATTAGCCGCCTGCCGAACACTTTATCACACTCGCCGGTAATTCAAAAGAAATCAGCATGTTAGCAGCCACCACACTGGACTGCTGATAGTCGGATAGCGGCGGCGATATGCCGCTGCGTCAGAGGACGGGACAAATCCAAGGTCTAATATTGTGGCGCGGCACGAATTGATAATAATGCGCGCCGACGCGCGGCGCCTTGTTGCCGCCCTCCGGCGGTCATGAAGAGCCGCCGGGCAGTTTCCGGGAGGAAGGGAGAGAAATGTCCGAAGTCCGTGTCCACCGCGTCCAGCCGGCGTGGCAAAAGAATGCGCTCATCGACAACGAGACCTACCTGAAGTGGTATGCCGACAGCGTGAAGAACCCAGACAAGTTCTGGGGCAAGCACGGCAAGCGCATCGACTGGTTCAAGCCCTACACCAAGGTCAAGAACACGTCCTTCACCGGCAAGGTCGCGATCAAGTGGTTCGAGGACGGCCTCACCAACGTCTCCTACAACTGCATCGACCGCCATCTGAAGAAGCGCGGCGACCAAGTGGCGATCATCTGGGAAGGCGACAATCCCTACGACGACAAGAAGATCACCTACAACGAGCTCTACGAGCACGTCTGCCGGCTCGCCAACGTGATGAAGAAGCACGGCGTCAAGAAGGGCGACCGCGTCACCATCTACATGCCGATGATCCCCGAGGCGGCCTATGCGATGCTCGCATGCACCCGCATCGGCGCGATCCATTCGGTGGTGTTCGGCGGCTTCTCCCCTGACGCGCTTGCCGGCCGCATCGTCGATTGCGAATCGACCTTCGTGATCACCGCCGACGAGGGTCTGCGCGGCGGCAGGACCATCCCGCTCAAGGAGAACACCGACAAGGCGATCGACATCGCCGCCAAGAACTTCGTCATGGTCAAGGACGTGCTGGTCGTGCGCCGCACTGGCGGCAAGATCGGCTGGGCTCCGGGCCGCGACCACTGGTACCACGACGAGGTGCGCTCGGTGAAAGCCGAATGCAAGCCCGAGAAGATGAAGGCGGAGGATCCGCTGTTCATCCTCTACACGTCTGGTTCGACCGGCAAGCCGAAGGGCGTGCTGCACACCACCGGCGGCTATCTCGTCTACGCCTCGATGACCCACCAGTACGTCTTCGACTACCATGACGGCGACATCTACTGGTGCACGGCCGATGTCGGCTGGGTCACCGGCCACAGCTACATCGTCTACGGCCCGCTCGCCAACGGCGCCACGACCCTGATGTTCGAAGGCGTGCCGAACTATCCGTCGCCCTCGCGCTTCTGGGACGTCGTCGACAAGCACAAGGTCAATATCTTCTACACCGCCCCCACCGCCATCCGCGCGCTGATGGGCACCGGCGACGAGCACGTGAAGAAGACCTCGCGCAAGTCGCTGCGGGTGCTCGGCTCGGTCGGCGAGCCGATCAATCCCGAGGCGTGGGAATGGTATTTCAACGTCGTCGGCGAGAAGAAGGTGCCGATCGTCGACACCTGGTGGCAGACCGAGACCGGCGGCATCCTGATCACGCCGCTGCCCGGCGCCACCGACCTCAAGGCCGGCTCGGCCACGCGGCCGTTCTTCGGCGTCAAGCCTGAGCTAGTCGACAATGAAGGCAAGGTGCTCGAGGGGCCGGCCGACGGCAACCTCTGCATCACCGACTCATGGCCCGGCCAGATGCGCACCGTCTACGGCGACCACGAGCGCTTCATCCAGACCTACTTCTCCACCTACAAGGGCAAGTACTTCACCGGCGACGGGTGCCGGCGCGACGTCGACGGCTACTACTGGATCACCGGCCGCGTCGACGACGTCATCAACGTCTCCGGCCACCGCATGGGTACGGCCGAAGTGGAGTCCGCGCTGGTCAGCCACGACAAGGTGTCCGAGGCGGCCGTGGTCGGCTACCCGCACGACATCAAGGGCCAGGGCATCTACAGCTACGTCACCCTGATGTCCGGCATCGAGGCAACCGAGGACCTGCGCAAGGAACTTGTCGCCCATGTCCGCAAGGAGATCGGAGCCATCGCCTCGCCCGACAAGATCCAGTTCGCGCCGGGCCTGCCCAAGACCCGCTCCGGCAAGATCATGCGCCGTATCCTGCGCAAGATCGCCGAGGACGATTTCGGTGCGCTCGGCGACACCTCGACGCTGGCCGATCCGGCCGTCGTCGACGACCTCGTCGCCAACAGGCAGAACAAGAAGGGCTGATGCCTTTTGGTGCTCCCCCGCACAAGGGTGTGGGGGAGCACCCGATTGATCGATCCCGACCTGTGCCTTTTGCGCACTTGCGAAACCGGTCGAAACACCCCACCTTGGGTTCGTGTTCAACGAACTGAAAGGAGGTGATCCGATGTCGAGTGATTTCGTTTTCCAGAACGTGGCCTCAGCGGATTGCCCTTTCGGGAAGCAGTCTTCCCGTTAAGGCGCGTGAAGCGCGGCTGGTGACCTCAGGTCGCAGCCAGGAGCCGCGCCATGGACGGAAACACGGAAAGGCCGCACCTTCGCAAGAAGGGCGGCCTTTTTCCTTGACCTGGACTCAATCGCACCAACCCTGGCGCTTGCCGCCACCATAGGGACGAACCAGGCCATCCCTGAGCATTACGGGGCCGACTGCGTCGCCCGTGCCGGTGCGGACATCGGCAAGCACGCGGCCGTAATATTTGGCGCTGCCGATGTTGGACAGGCTGACGGACTCATTGGCGACCAGGTCTGCGAGTGCGGTTTGTGCCGCGAGCGCAGCGTCGCGCTCTGCCCGGCAACGGCTCTTCATCTCCGGCGCGTCGATGCCGCGGATGCGCACATTAACGCGCAGTGTCTGGCCTGGCCAGATCTCGGCGTCGGCGAGGAAGGTGTCGCCGTCGATCACCTGGACCACCACGGCCGCTACCGGACCGGCAAACGCCTTGCGTGCTGGTTCGGCAGCCGCAGGGAAGGCGACGACCGCCGTCGCCACCAGAATCACATAGGAAATTTTTCTCCTCCACATGCGGAGGTATTTATTCCTATCTCGCAGCCAGTACAAGAGGTGCTGGCGGGCAGGAATCAGAAGTCGCTGGTCAGGCCCTTGATCTCCCAATCACCGTAGCGCCCGGGTTCCTTGCCGCCGCGCCCGCCGATCTCCCTGGGCAGCTTGGCCTCCTCAGCCTTGTAGGCTTCGCGGCGCGCCTCGGCCTCTGCCAATGCGCGCTTGGCTGCGGGGGACAGTTCCTTGGGCTCCGGCGTCTCCGGCATGGTCTCTGGCTTGGCGTCGTTCATGGGATTCCTGCGAAGATGATTGAAACGGACCCTGCCCTCTCCCATCATATAGCGAAGGCCGGCGCAAGCTGCGACCTTGCGCGGCTTTCCTAGATTCCGGCGCCCGAGCTGATGCACGACGCCTCCAAGAGGAGCAGACGATGAACATGATGCGGACCGCAATGCTGCTGGCGACCATGACGGCGTTGTTCATGGGGGTCGGCTATTTGCTGGGCGGTACCGGCGGCATGACCATCGCCTTCCTGGTCGCGGCGGGTATGAACCTGTTCAGCTACTGGAACGCGGACAAGATGGTCCTGCGCATGAACCATGCGGTCGAGGTCGACGAGCGCAACGCGCCCGAATACTACGCCATCGTGCGCGGCCTCGCCGCAAATGCCGGCCTGCCGATGCCGAAGGTCTACCTCATCGACAACCCGCAGCCGAACGCCTTCGCGACGGGACGCAATCCCGACAACGCCGCGGTCGCGGCCACCACCGGCCTTCTCCAGCGCCTGAGCCACGAGGAGGTCGCGGCGGTCATGGCGCACGAGCTCGCCCACGTGCAGAACCGCGACACGCTGATCATGACGATCACCGCGACCCTCGCCGGCGCCATCTCGATGCTCGGCAACTTCGCCTTCTTCCTTGGCGGCAACCGCGACAACAACAATCCGCTCGGCTTCGTGGGCGTGCTGGTGGCGATGATCGTGGCTCCCTTCGCCGCCATGCTCGTGCAGATGGCGATCAGCCGGACGCGCGAATATTCGGCCGACCGCCGTGGCGCCGAGATCTGCGGCAATCCGCTCTGGCTGGCTTCCGCCCTTGACAAGATCGCCCGCAACGTCGAACGCATCCACAACCCCGATGCCGAGCGCAATCCCGCCGCGGCGCATCTCTTCATCATCAACCCGCTTTCCGGCGAGCGCATGGACAACCTTTTCTCGACACACCCCAACACCGAAAACCGCATCGCTGCCTTGCAAGCGATGGCGCAGGAAGGCGTTGGACGGCCCGCACCCCGCCAGGCCCAGCAGCAGGCGGCGCCGCAACAGTCCGCGCCTTCGACCGAAGGTCCGTGGGGCGGCCGCACGGCCGAGCCGCAAAAGCCTGAACAGCCGCGCCAGCGCGGTCCCTGGGGGCGCAATCCCTCCGGGCCGAAGGGCCCTTGGTCGTGACGGACGCACCACGCGGCCGCCCGCGCCATCGCCCGAACGCAGGCAACAAGAAGCCTCCGAGGCAGGACGCGACTCCCAGCGCGCCCGGCCTCGCCGCGCGCATGGCCGCCGCGCGCCTGCTTGCTGCCACTATCGACGCCAGGACTCCGCTCGACGGCCTGACCGACCATGAGCACGGACACCCGCAGTTCCGCGCGCTCGACATGCGCGACCGCGGCCTCGTGCGCGCCATTCTCGCAACGGCGCTGCGCCATCGGGTCACCATCGAGAAGCTGATCTCTCGGCGGCTCGAAAAGTCGCTGCCGGCAAATGCGACAGCGCTCTCGCACATCCTCCACGTCGCAGCCGCGCAGATCCTGTTCCTGGACGTGCCCGACAGCGCCGCAGTCGACCTCGCCGTTACCCACGCCAAGTCCGACCCGCGCACGGTACGCTTCTCGGGACTGGTGAACGGGGTGCTGCGCGCGCTCGTCCGCGCCAAGGCGGCCGAACTGCCCCAGGCATTGGCCGAGACAAACGACGCGCCCGAATGGTTCGTCGAGCGGCTCGTCGCAGCCTATGGCGAGGCCGAAGCAGGCAGAATCCTCGCCGTCCACCGGCTCGAATCGCCCGTCGATTTCACCGTCAAATCCGATCCCGAAAAATGGGCTGACGCTTTTGGCGGCATCGTCCTGCCGACAGGCACGGTGCGTATCGAGAAACTCAGCGGCCCCGTGTCGGAGCTCGAAGGCTATGCCGACGGAGCCTGGTGGGTCCAGGACGCCGCTGCAGCGCTGCCCGCGCGCCTGTTCGGCGACATCGCCGGCAAGCGCGTCGCCGACCTGTGTGCCGCTCCCGGCGGCAAGACCGCGCAACTGGCGCTCGCGGGTGCCAAGGTTACCGCGGTCGAGGCCTCCAAGAACCGGCTTGCCCGGCTTTCCGCCAACCTCGAGCGCCTCGCCCTCGATGCCGAGAAGGTCAATGCTGACCTGCTCGACTACCAGCCGGCCGAACTGTTCGACGCCGTCCTGCTCGACGCCCCATGCTCCTCCACTGGCACGGTGCGCCGCCATCCCGACGTGTTGTGGACCAAATCCCCGGCCGACATCGCCAAGCTCGCCGGCGTGCAGCGGAAGCTGCTCGACGGCGCCGTCGGACTGGTGAAGCCGGGCGGGACGATCGTCTTCTCAAACTGTTCGCTCGACCCGGAGGAAGGCGAGGCGCTGGTGGCGGATTTCCTCGACGACCATCGGGGCAAGGTGGAACTCGATCCGATTTGCGCCGACGAGGCACCTGGCATCGGCTCATTCGTCACGCCCGAGGGCTACCTGCGCACCACCCCTGCCGGGCTGGACTTAGGCAACCCTGCCATTTCCGGCCTCGACGGCTTCTTCGCCGCCCGGTTTCGCCGCCTGGCCTGAGCCGCCCGGACGGCGTTAACGGAAAATTCACCCTCGCGCGGGTCTTTGAAAGGTCCTAGTTTGG